>JAANMX010000451.1_pt1 | contig 54431 bp, 56 predicted proteins | sample 7279681 | NCBI WGS metagenome assembly JAANMX01 (sample SAMN14094542, study PRJNA606508) | bioreactor metagenome | isolation source: A lab-scale SPAN reactor treating ammonium-rich wastewater day 351 | place: Ireland: Galway | collected 2018-01-01
GCCTCCTCGCGCCGACCGAGTCCACGACCCTCGTCACCGGCGAGCCGGTCACGCTGCGCGGCGGTCCGACCGACGTCTTCGTCGCGACCGTCACCGACGCCGACGGCGCGCTCGTCCGGACCCAGGTGATGGCGGCGCACTGCACCCTGGCCGAGGGCCGCCAGCTCGCGGTCCCCGCCGACTACCCGACGATCCAGGGCGCGATCGACGCGGCGCTGCCGGGCGACACGGTGCGGGTCGCGCCCGGCGCGTACCGCGAGTCGTTGACGATGAAGGCCGGCATCTGCCTGCACGGGGCCGGCGCTCGCCGCACCGTCCTCGACGCGGACGGTGAGGGCCGGACGCTCATCGACCTGACCGACGCCCCCGGCAGCGCGGTCACCGGGTTCACGCTGCGCGGCACCACCGTCCCGCCGGGCTGCTCCGCGCCCTCCGATCCGTTCGCGTGCTCGGGCGACTGGTACCGGGCCGCGATCTTCCTGGGCGGCGAGTCGTGGGACGATCCCACCCAGGACGCCCCGCCCGCCATCTTCAACAACGTCTTCGAGGACAACGAGCTCGGGGTCTTCCTCAACTGGCACGGCATGGCGGTGGTGCGCAACAACCTCTTCGTCCGCAACCGCAGCGCGCTGGTCGCCAACCACTACGCGAGCACCCGGGCCCTGGTCGCCAGCAACGTCTTCTACGCCAACCATGCCCTCGCGATCGGCAACCAGGCCGCCTACCTCGACATCGTCGGCAACGCCATCGTCGGCTCGGGCGTCGGCATCCGCTTCCAGTACATCCAGACCGGCTTCATCCGCTGCAACCTGTTCTTCGACAACGCCGCACACGCCAGCGCGGCGCGCTTCCCGCTCGACGGCGACGGCAACCTGGTCGCCGACCCGCGCTTCATCGATCCCGAGGGCGGCGACTTCCGCCTCGGCCCTGGCTCGCCCGGCATCGACGCCGGCTGCAACGCCTACGCCGCTCCGCTCGGTTTCCTCGAGGCCTGCGCCGACAAGTTCGCGGGGCAGATCCCGCTCATCCTCAAGCTGAACAACAGAATCAGGGGTCTTCTCCTCAGGTTCCGAGAAATCAGCTAACACTGGCCCTGTAGGCTTGCCCTTTTTATTCGCATCCTGTGCAAAAACCTGACCGCTAAGCAAGCCCAGACAAAAAACAAGGGCAAACATGACGAACAGTGAAGATTTATTCAAAACCATAACCTAGCCCTTATAGATTTTATGAGCCCTCATTATACGACTTTATGAGGATTCATTCAAGAAATCAGCTGAGCTGTTTGTTAACAACCTTTACAAAAACACTAGGCAACCCGGCTGAATCAAGATCGCTTATTCTATGCCAGAAATAATCATCCGGGTACACGAAATCGGATGGGACCTCCGTACTGTAAACTTCGAGCGTCAGAATGAAATGAGTAAAAGGATGAATAATTTTGGCATCGCGCAGCTTTCTAACGCGTACACCAACCAAAAAATCAGGCTTAAGCACAGCGGATTGAGCCCCGTCAGACCATGGCGAGACCGGCAGTCCGACCATACCGCCCAGAAGCCCTTTCGGAGGGCGCTTATGCAAAAGCACCCGGCCTTGACCATCTTCTATCCAGTAAACTTGCCCAAAACGCTTCCGGCGTTCAGGCTTCACCGGGGGTTTCACACTGTCCTGACCCTTTATAAGGCTCACAGATCCACAAAAGCCGCTGACCGGGCACAACCCGCAACGCGGGGCCTTGGGAATACACACCCCCGAACCCAAATCCATAAAGGCCTGTGCCAGATCTCCGGGACGCCCGACCCGCGAGGCATAGTCATAATAAGGCTCGGCAAGAGCCTTAATTGCCCGTTTGTCTTTGGGGTTTTGAACCTCATCGGGATGAAGCCGGGCGATCACCCGCTCGACATTCCCGTCAACGACGACGGCGGGCTTGTTGAACGCGATCGACCTGATGGCCGCGCTGGTATACTCGCCGATCCCCGGCAAAGCCTGCAGAGCCTTCTCGTCTTCGGGAAAAACCCCGCCAAGCTGCTGCGAAACCGTCCGCGCACAGGCCAGAAGGTTCCGCGCCCTTGCATAATATCCCAGCCCCGCCCAAGCGGCCATCAACGCCTCCGACTCCGCTCGCGCCAGCGCATGGACATCCGGCCAGCGCTCGGTAAAGCTCTGAAAATAAGGCATAACGGCGGTCACCGTCGTCTGCTGAAGCATGATTTCGGAAAGCCAGACCCTGTAAGGGTCGGGTCGCTCGCCCATCCTGTACCGCCACGGCAAAACGCGGGCATTTCGGTCATACCACCCCAGAAGCGCTGCGCCGAAAGAAGCCGCCTTGTCACAACCGGTATTCTGTTTTACGCTTTTCATGGAAAACCAAGCTAATCCCTGAATCACGCGACATCAAGCCATGCGCCCTCTATCCGAACCCGTCACACGCATCTCCGGCAAGACCTTCAGCCGGAAATACATCGCCTTAGGCCGGATCGTCGCGGAATGGGAAAAAATCATCGGCCCGGAATTCACCGCCAAAGCCGTACCCGTGAAAATCGACTACCGCGCCCCCCAGGGCAAAGGCAAAACCGCCGCAAAGCTGGCCTCCCTCCATATCGCCACGACGGAATCGTGGTCCACGACCCTGCACTATCAGAAAGACCTGATCCTTGAGCGCATCAACGGCCTTTTCGGCAACGGCTGGATCGAGGATATCCGCTTCGTGATCCTCCCCCGCGAGAGCCTCAAAACCCCCGCAAAATCAAAAAGACTCTTGACGGAAGACGAAAAAAAGTTTCTATCCGGTATGCTAGAGAGTCTTGAAGATCAGGAACTTAAGACAAAGCTGGAAACATTGGGCCGGGAAATTTTGAAGAGAGCGTAAGATGAAAGTCACAGCCATTACCCTGCGTGCGGGACACGTGATCGAATACAACGGAAAACTCATGGTTGTCACCAGCAACGAGATCATGCAGCCCGGCAAGGGCGCATCCGTATCGCAGATTGAAATGCGCGACATCCGCACCGGCTCAAAAGATAACGTTCGTTTCCGTACACAGGAAACCGTGGAGCGCGTACGCCTTGAACAAGATGAATACCAATACCTTTACACAGACGGCGATGACGTCCACTTCATGCACACCACCAACTTTAACCAAATGCATGTCTCCAAGGAGGCTATCGGCCCTCGCGCCGCCTTCCTCCAGGAAGGTATGCTCGTGGAGATTGAAAGCTTCGAGGGCGAGCCCTTGGGCTTTGAGTTCCCCGATACCTGCGTGTTGGAGATCGTGGAAGCCGAACCCGTGGTCAAAGGTCAGACGGCGACGACCTCCTACAAGCCCGCAATCCTCGAAAACGGCGTTAAGATTATGGTGCCTCCGCATGTCGGATCGGGCATCAAGGTCGTTGTCAGAATTGAAGACGGTTCATACGTAGAGCGTTTCAAGGGATAATTGCAATCTCAAACGCCGCATCGCGGCAAAGGCCTAGTATGTCCGCAACCCACTCCACCGCCCTGATGAATGTCATGCTCCGTGCCTCGGAGAAGGCTGCACGGTCGCTCCTGCGCGACTTTAACGAGGTGGAACATCTTCAAGTGTCGGCCAAGGGCCCCGGAGACTTCGTGTCGGCGGCGGACCGCCGCGCGGAAGAAATCATCTTCGGCGAACTGAAGAAGGCCCGCCCCGATTATTCCTTCCTGATGGAGGAAAGTGGTGCGGTGGAGGGAACGGATCCGGAATACCGCTGGCTGATCGACCCGCTCGACGGCACAACCAACTTTCTTCACGGACTGCCACACTGGGCGATCTCAATTGCGTTGGAACACAAAGGCGAAATCATCGCCGGCCTGATCCATGACCCCGTAAAGGACGAAATTTTCCATGCCGAAAAAGGCACAGGCGCCTTCATGCGCCGCCGCCGCTTGCGCGTCTCGGGGCGACAAGATCTCATGCTTGCGACGATCGCAACTGGTGCGCCTCGTCGATCCGTCGAATCGCGCACACAATTTATGCGGGAATACAGCGCAATCATAAGCGTGGCACCAGGCCTGCGCCGCTTCGGTGCCGCTGCTCTCGACTTGGCCTATGTTGCCGCCGGACGATACGAGGGGTTCTGGGAACGCAACCTTAAACCTTGGGATATTGCCGCAGGCCTGCTAATTGTTAAAGAGGCGGGTGGATTCGTCTCCGATCTTGATAGCACAACCGCAAATCCAGTAGAAACGGGCAACATTCTGGCGGCAAATGATCGGCTATTCGATTCGATGTCCAAAATCCTTAAGGCAGCTTGACATGCTTAAAACATACCTGCGAGGACTGCCTGTCTTGCTAACGATAGCGGCTATGCCACTATATTCAGCTTCGGCGCAAAACGCAAAAATCGACAATAGCCAGACCTCGGCAAGAACTTCGCCCGCGATTGCACAAATAGAGGTGGCGGTTACCGAGACCGACCTCGAAAGCGCAAACGTCGTAAGTTTCAACCTCGAACCCCTGCAGGTTGAGTTGGATAAAAAGCAAAAGGAGTTCCTGATGACTCACGCCCTGACGGCGTTGCGCAACAAGCCCGACATCAATCTGGTTATTCAAAGCCTTGCGCGCTCAAACCCTAAAGACCGTTACGAAAAAACCCGGATAGCTCTGGCCCGGGGATTGGAAGTCCGGCAGTTCTTCATCGACCAAGGCATATCCCCCAAGCGGATTAAAATCCAGCCCCTCCCTGTGGATGGAAGCCGGGGCGAAGACGACCGGATTGACCTCGTCTTTACGCAGTGATCCGCCAAATGTGGATAATATAATGCGTAAGCCGCGCAAACCTTGACTTTTTGGCCGCCAAAGTGTGGTATAGCGACACTTACCGAAATATCAGGAGATAGCCATGTCGGGGAACGACTCTGCAAACAACGAAAAGAAGCCGCGCGCGACCTATAGCCCCCTGATCCTCCTCGCCATAGGAATCGGTGCTTACGCCTATTACAACTTCAAGGAAAAAACCCCGGAAACCATCCCGGACATGGAATTGACCCAGACCGCTTCGGCACAATCTACTGAAATGCAAGCCGAAGAAGGCTTCGAAGAGGGCTCTGCGGAGCCTCCCGCCGAAGAAGCTGCCGAACCCGCTGAAGGCGAAGCCGCAGTTGCAACGGAAGAAACCAAACCCGAACCTGCGACAGTGTCCGCAGAGGCGGCGCAAGCCCCGAGTCTGGAATCCATGATCGCCCCGCGCAGTCTCGGCTCCCCGGACGCGCCCGTGAAAATCGTCGAGCATGCCTCCTTCACCTGCCCACACTGTGCCCAATTCCACGCGGGATCGTTCAAGAAGCTGATCGCCGACTACGTGGACACCGGAAAAGTGCAGCTTACTTTCATAGACTTCCCGTTCAACCGTCCCGCCGTCGATGCCACAGTCGTCGCTCGCTGCATCCCGGAGAAGAACTACTTCAATTTCGTGCGCCTCCTCTTTGAAACCCAGAGCGACTGGACGAGCGCTCAGGATTACCGAAAGGCCCTCAAGCAGCACGCCATGATCGCAGGATTGTCCGGCGAGGCGTTCGACTCATGCATCGACAACGAGGAACTGCAAAAGGGCATCCTCCAGAAAACCCAAGACGCCGTAGGCGATAAAAACATCACCTCCGTTCCCACGCTGGTCATAAACAACGAGAAAATCATCTCCGGCAACGTGCCGTACGAGGAGATCAAGGCGGCCATCGACGCTGAACTGGCGCTCTCCGGCAAACAATAAGCGTAGAGTGAATGGTCCAGTTTTCGCGCCTCCGCCTGAACGGCTTTAAATCCTTCGTTGATAGGACGGAGCTGGAGATCACGCCCGGCCTGAACGGGATCGTCGGGCCAAACGGGTGCGGAAAATCCAACCTTGTCGAGGCCCTGCGCTGGATCATGGGCGAAAGCTCGGCCCGCCGGATGCGCGGCGGCGGCATGGAGGACGTGATCTTCGCCGGAACCGACAAGCGCTCGGCCCGAAACATCGCCGAAGTCTCCGTCTTGCTCGATAATTCCTCGCGCAAGGCCCCCTCCGCCTATAACGGCTTCGACGAAATCGAGATCATCCGCAAGATCGAACGCGACCACGGCTCCAGCTACAAAATCAACGGCAAGAACGCCCGCGCCCGGGACGTGCAGATGTTGTTCGCCGATACCCTGACTGGCGCGAACTCTCCTGCCCTCGTTTCACAGGGCGACATGACCCGCATCATCAACGCGAAACCCGCCGACCGTAGGCTAGTGCTGGAAGAATCCGCAGGCGTATCGGGCCTTTACGCCCGCCGCCATGAGGCCGAGCTGCGCCTGCGCGCCGCCGACGCCAACCTCCTGCGCTTAGACGATGTGATGGGCGGCATGGAAAGCCGCCTCGCTTCGCTCAAACGCCAATCACGTCAGGCCACGAAATACAAAAATCTGAACGCCCAGATCCGCCAGTTCGAAGTGATGATCGCGTGGCTCGAATGGAGTGCCCTGCAAACCCGCCGCAACGATCTGCACAAATCCTTCAAGGAAATCGAAAGCGAAGTCGCGCAGAAAATGACCACCGTTGCGCAACTCACGAAAACCCAGACCGCTCAGGCTGAAAATGTGCCCGAACTGCGCAGTAAGGAAATGGAAGCCGCCGCGACCCTTCAGACACGCAAGGTCATCCTCCAGCGCATCGAAGACGACGAAAAGCGCCACAAGGCCCAGCTTGAGGAATCCGCCGCCCAACTCGCGCAAGCGCGCCAAGATGAATCCCACGAAAGCCAGACCTTCGAGGAAAACAGCAAAATCCTCGAACGTATTCAGGCAGAGGAAAAGGAAATCCATTCCGCCCGAAGCAACGAAGACATAACGGCAAACCGTAAGAAAGAGGAGCGCGACACCCTCAACGCCCGCTTGACCGCTTGCGAGGAGCGCTTCACGGCCCTCAAGGAGACCATGGCCGAATCCCGCGCCCGTCGGAATGCAGCCGAAAGCAAAATCAAATCCGCGACCGACCGCCTGGATCTTTTGCGCGAACGCCGCAGAAAAATCGAGAAAGAACTGAAGGAACTCGAAGTCGGCGAAGAAAACACGAAAGAAATAAAAAGGCTCGACGAGAAAATCATCCAACTTGAGCAGACCCTCGCAGACTTAAACGCACGAATTGAGTCAAAGAAACAAGCCATAGCAAAGACCGCCGAAGGAACGGAATCACATCGTCAGACCCTTACGGCGGCCCAAAAGGAATTCGAGCGCTTTAGCGCTGAAATGGCCACACTGCGGAAAATCTTCGAATCCGACCGCGGCTTGGAATTCAAAGCCGTTCTAAACGAGATCACAACACAACCGGGCTTCGAACGCGCACTCTCCCGCGCTTTGGGTGATGCGCTCAACGCTTCCCTCGACCCATCCGCCCCGTCCTTCTGGGGGAGTGCAAGCTCCGCCGAAAGGCCCGGACTGCCTGTTGGACTCCCCCCCCTGCTCCCCAACATAAAGGCCCCCGAAGCCCTGCATGCCGCACTCTCACAGATCGGCTTCGTTAAGGACGAAGCCGAAGGGAACGCTCAGTGCGCCGGGCTTAAAACCGGGCAATCGATAGTCTCCTCGAACGGCGACTACTGGCGCTGGGACGGTCTGCGCGTTCGCGCCGCCGCCGCCGACCGCCACGCCCAGCTGATCACCCAGAAAAACCGCCTCGTTGAGCTTGAAGCCCTGAGCCAAGCCCACGAAGAACGCGTGACCGCCGCTCGCGAAGACTTGGATCGCTCAATCGAAGCCGAAAAAGCCGCCCGGCAGGATTCCGACCAAACAAACCAGAAAATCCGCGAACTCGAACGCGAGATCAACACCGCCCGCCCCGCCCTGATCCGCATCCGCGAAAAGATCGCGGGCATCGAAAAGGAAAAATCGCGCCTCACCGAAACGCTCAAAACCTTGATCGAAGACATACAGGCCGTGGACGCAAGCCTTGAGGCCGACCGCATGGAACTCGCCGCTCTGAGCGAAGGCGCGTCAGCGGAAAAAGACGCCGAGTTGGAGGCCGCGCAGAAAACCTTGAATGAACTCAAAGAAAGCTATCGCGAGGCCGTGCGCGACTACGATCTTTTCGAGCAGCAAAGCAACACCCGTCGCGCCCGCCTTCAGGCCATCGCTGACGAGCGCATCAGCTTGCAAAACCGCACCATCCGCTCGCGCGAACGCCTCAAAAGCCTCAAGGAACGCATCCAAACCCTGACCGAAAAACATGAGGAACTGCAAAAACAGCCGCTCAACGCAGATACGGACCGTTCTCAGCTCCTGCAAACCATCGCCGAACTCGAAAGCCAGAGAGCAGCCGCCGCCGAAGCGCTGGCCAAGCGTGAATCCGAAATCGCCGAAACCTCGAAGGCCCTGCGCACGGCGGAACTGGCCCTCGGCTCCGCCCGCGAGGAGCGGGCGAGAATTCAGGCCACGCACACCGCCATCGCCGAACAACTGTCGGAAATGGAAAAGGCGATCGAAGAGCGGTTCCAGATGCCGCCCGCAGCCCTCCCCGACCACGCAGCGGAAGATCTGGTGCAATATCAGCCCGAGGATATCGACGGCCTAAAAAAACGCCGCGACAAGCTGGTTCATGAACGCGACTCCATCGGCCCTGTAAACCTTCAGGCCGACAAGGAAGCCGACGACCTCGAAAGGGAAGTCTCAGCCCTCATGCGCGAACGCAACGAACTGATGCAGGCTATCGAGGAACTTCGGGGCGCAATCGTGCGCATCAATAAAGAGGCGCGTACGCGGCTGATGCAGGCCTTTGACCACGTCAATGCGCATTTCCAGAATCTGTTCGCCCGACTGTTCGAGGGCGGCAAGGCGCATCTCGCGTTAATCGATTCGCAGGATCCTCTGGATGCCGGCCTTGAGATTTTTGCGCAGCCGCCAGGAAAATCGCTGCAATCTCTCTCGCTCCTCTCGGGCGGCGAACAAACTCTGACCTCGATCGCACTGATTTTCGCGATGTTCCTGACCAATCCCTCGCCGATTTGCGTTCTCGATGAAATCGACGCGCCGCTCGACGACGCCAACGTGGACCGCGTCTGCAACCTTCTGGAAGAAATCGCCGAGCGCGGGGAAACAAGGTTCCTCATCATCACCCACCACCGCCTGACCATGGCACGCATGGACCGCCTCTACGGCGTAACCATGACCGAAAAGGGCGTATCACAGCTTGTATCCGTTGATTTACAGCGTTCATTTGAATTGACCGAACAAAAGGTCGCCTGACCGTGGACGAGAAAAGCAAAGAAACCAAGGAAGACTTCGAGGCCCGCCTCAAGGCCGCTCGCGAGGAATTCGAGCAGATGGAAACGCAGACAGGCCGTAAATCTGTGGGCCCCACAGAAGGCGCGATGCGCAGCGGCAAGGCCGGTTCGGAGCTTCTCGCAAACGTATTTGCCGGTGCCTTTTTGGGTTGGCTTATCGATAAAGTCTTTGCGACCGCCCCGTGGGGCATGATCACAATGATGGTATTGGGCTTTGTCAGCGGCGTCATGCGCGCAAATGCCGCAATGCAGCAACACAACAAAAGTCGCGAAAAACAATAGGATTATCAGGCCTGACCATCGCACCGGCAGACCTATCCAAAGTCATAAAAAAATATAAAACATGCATAAAACGGGCATTGCGCATCCATGGGAAATACGCTACAACCTTTAAAATTTTAAGAATTACAGGTGTGTAAGAGGTACTAAGTGGCCAGTCCCGTCCATCAGTTCGAGATTGTTGAGTATGCCCGCCTGCCCGTGGAGGCCGTTGATCTATCCTTCACCAATTCTTCTCTGGCAATGGTCGTCGGAGCTCTGTTGTCAACCATGTTCCTGACGATGGCCATGCGCCGCCGCGCGATGGTACCCGGGCGTTTGCAAATGACCGCCGAGATGCTTTACGAATTCGTCGGCAAGATGGTTAAAACAAACATCGGAAAAAAGGGTCGGCACTATTTACCCTTCGTGTTCACGATTTTCATCTTTGTCCTGATGGGCAACCTCGTCGGTCTCATCCCGTACATGTTCACATACACATCGCACCTAATTGTTACCGGTGCGTTGGCCCTTATGATTTTCTTCTCTGTAATCGGCTTCGGCCTTTACAATCACGGCACGCACTTCTTCTCCCTGTTTCTGCCGCCCAACGCACCTTGGTGGTTGGTGCCGTTCATCATGCCGATTGAGATTATCTCCTTCTTCGTCCGCCCGCTCACCCTTTCCGTTCGTCTCTTTGCGAACATGATGGCGGGGCACATCGTACTGAAGGTCGTGGTGTCGTTTGCGCTTGCCGCGGCAAGCATGGGCGCGGCTTGGAGCGTTCTGGGTATTTTCCCTGTAATGGTCAATGCGGCTATGATGCTCTTCGAGCTGCTCGTCGCCTTTGTACAGGCCTATGTTTTTGCAATTCTGACTTGCGTTTATCTCAAAGACAGTGTGGAACTCCATCACTGATTTCGTATGAGCGCTTGCGGAATTGCAGGGTTATTGAATTTTGACTTTTAACACACTAAGAGGAACTAGAAATGGAAGTAGAAGTAGCAAGACTTTTCGCCGGCGCACTGGTCACCCTGCCCGCATTCGCGGCAGCATTGGGTCTGGGTATGTATTTTAAATCGTACAACGAAGCTCTGGCTCGTAATCCCGAGACCAAGGCCGCTTTGGATGAAAAATACTTCCTGAGCTTGGCGTTTATCGAAGCGCTCGGCATTATTCCCATCGGTATCGGCGCTGCGATGCTTTTCGGTTAAGACCGAAAAGCCCTCGCAATAGAATTGCCCTTAAGGATGAAATCGGCCATGGCCCGTTCACGTTTCATAGCCCAAAGCATCTGGACAGCCCTTCTGCTGGTCCATGGAACGTCTCTGGCCCTGGCCGCAGAGGAAACGCATGGCGCGGCTTCTCATGCCGCCCCCCATGCGGCCGGCGCAGAACACGGAGATCATGGTATGGCGGTCGATGCCGCACACCATGGTTCAGGCGGTCTGCCTCAGCTCGATCCTTCAACCTTTGAGACACAGCTGATCTGGCTGTTTATCGTTTTTACATTCCTTTACATGTTCTTTTCGAAAAAGAGCCTCCCTGAAATTCGGACGGTGATCGAAAATCGGCATGAACGGATACAAAACGACCTGGACACAGCCGGTCGCCTGAAGTCAGATGCGGAAACGGTTCGCAAAACCTACGAAGAGGGCATACAAAAGGCTCAGGCGAAGGCTACTGAAATCTTCGCCGATGTCGAGGAGGCGATCCGCCAGAAGGCGGAAAAGGACCTTAAGGCGTTCTCCGGAAAATCTGCAGACAAGCTTGAGATAAGCGAATCTGAGATAAAAAAGGCTAAGGAACAAGCCTTTAAGGAAATCGAGTCCGTAACGGCTGAGCTGGGTAAAAAGGCTGCTGAAAAAATCCTTGGCGCAAAGCTTGACGCCGCAAAAGCCGCATAAACAGTAGCGCGTAGAATAGGACATAGGGCATGCTCGAACTTCTGCAACACGACGCAAACATCTGGATGGTCTTTTCCTTTGTCCTGCTCGTATTTCTGCTCTGGAAATACGGTCGAGGAGTGTTCCTGGCCCTGATTGACGCCCGGATCGACCAAATCCGACGTGAAATCGAAAACGCCGAAAACCTGCGTATCGAGGCGCAGGAGCTGCTGGCTCAGTACCAGCGCAAGCAAAGGGACGCCGAGAAGGAAGCTGCCCGGATAATAGAAACGGCTAAGAAAAACGCTGAACAGATCAAGGTCAAGGCCGAAGCCGACCTTGAAGAGGCGATGGCCCGCCGCGAAAAGCAGCTCGCCCAGCGTATCCAGCGGATGGAGCAGGATGCCAAGCAGGAAATCAGCGATTATGCTGCCCGCCTCGCCCTTAAGGCCGCCCAAGAGATCATCGAAAAGAAGCTCGAAGGAGCCTCCGCGTACGATGCGCTAGTTGAAAATTCTATCGCCAGCGTCGGAAAACAGGGTAAGCTCCTGAACTGAGACGGACCGCCGCCCCGCCCTCCAAACCTTTTTCGGGCACCCCCGGCAAACAGGATATAGCAGGACAAAATTTATGGCGCATCCGGCAACGAAATCAAACCCCGACGAAATTGTCGCCTCCTTGGGCCAAGGCGCCCGCAAGGCCGCTACGATCCTTCTGCGCACCCCCACGGCAACAATCAACAAGGCGCTCGACAACCTCGCATCCGCCCTTCGCAAAAATACCGCGCAAATCCTTCAGGAAAACAAAAAGGACCTCGCCGCAGCAGCGGAACGTGGCTTGAGCGCAGCGCTGACCGACCGCTTGATGCTTGATGAAAAACGTGTGGAGTCCATGGCCGCAGGCGTTGAGATCGTGCGCGCCCTGCCTGATCCGGTCGATACGATCCTCTGGAGCACCAAGCGCCCCAACGGTCTCAACATAGAGCGTGTAGCCGTGCCCATCGGCGTTCTGGGTATGATTTACGAATCCCGCCCGAACGTCACCGTGGACGCCTCGATCCTCTGCCTGAAATCGCACAACGCGGTAATACTGCGCGGCGGCTCGGAAAGCCTGCACAGCTCTCTGGCGCTCCATAAAATCATTCAGGACTCGCTCACACAATCCAGCCTCCCTGCCGAATGCGTCTCGATGATCCCGGTCAGCGACCGTGAAGCCGTAGGCTCCATGCTGCGCGCGGCAGAATATATCGACGTGATGATCCCGCGCGGCGGTCGTGGCCTGATCGAGCGTGTAATGAACGAAGCACGCATGCCTGTCTTCGGCCATCTGGAGGGTCTCTGCCATATCTACGTTCACCCCTCCGCCAAGCCCGACATCGCCCGCGCCGTGACCTTGAACGCGAAAATGCGCCGCACCGGCGTTTGCGGTGCCATGGAAACGCTGCTCCTTGACGCGAACCTCGATAAAACGCTTGCCCGTGAAATTCTGATCGCGCTTCTGGACTCGGGTTGCGAACTGGTTGGCGATAAGGACACTCAAGCTTTCGACCCGCGTATCGGAGCCGCCACCGAAGAAGACTGGAAAACCGAATATTTGGCGCCAAAACTAAGTGTGCGCATCGTGAAAGGCGTCGAACAAGCGGTAGAGCACATCAACGGCTTCGGCTCCCACCACACCGACAGCATCCTCTCCGAAGACGCTGCCTCGGTCTCATATTTTCTGAAAAACGTGGATAGCGGCATCGTCCTGCACAACGCCTCAACGCAATTCGCCGACGGCGGCGAATTCGGCATGGGCGCAGAAATCGGTATCGCGACTGGAAAGCTCCACGCGCGCGGCCCGGTCGGTCTGGAGCAGCTCTGCACATACAAATATCTCGTTCACGGAACGGGCCAGACCCGGCCCTAAAGAAAGACGGCACCCCGTTATGACCATTTTCTCCAACCCGACCCTGCGAAACGGTCCCCGTTGGAAGAATCTGCGGATCGGGCTTCTGGGCGGCTCCTTCAACCCCCCGCATGAGGGCCATATCCATATCTCCCGCATCGCGCTGGCCAGCCTGAACCTCCACGCGGTCTGGTGGATCGTCACGCCGCACAACCCGCTGAAAAAGCAATCGACCCTTCTGCCTTATGAACAACGCTTCCAGCTCTGTGCAGAAATGGCCAGCCGCCACCCGAAAATCGTGGTCACGGATATTGAGCGCACCTTGCAAACCAACATCACGCTTCATACGGTCCAGCGGCTTAAAAAAGCCTACCCGCATACGCAGTTCGTCTGGATCACAGGCATGGACAACGCCCTCAACCTGCATAAATGGAACGACTGGCGAATATTACTCAAAGAAATCTGCATGCTGCACATCACGCGGCACCCTGCGGTTTCCCTAACGCAACGCTGCCCGCAACGCCTGCTGGCCAACCACCGTCACGAGATTCTCGAACGCGGAGCCGCCGTCCCCCTCGTTCCGGGCGTATCCTACTGGTTTCTACAGAAAAAAATGATCAACATATCATCGACCGAAATAAGAAGTAAAAACAATATGTTAGGAGAGGGCAATCCCGTAATGCCACCTCCGGATTCAAAAGACTTTTGCCACAACTCCGGCTTAGGTGTAAAATAGGGGTATGAAAGCAAACTATGTTTTGTTTTGCGGTACGGAGGGCAGGAAAGCGTGAAGCTAAGCGTTTTCAGACGCATCCGAAAATACGCACGTTCTGGTCTGAAAAGGGCTGATCCCTCGGGGTCGGTCTTTTTGTTGCCTGAACGGCAGATTATGTAAGCTACAACAGCGAAAGGGAGCATTGACCATTCAAAAGGAAACGACCCGCAGGGCGCTGAGCCCTGAAAAAGCCAAAACCCTCATCGAAAAATCTCTGGATGCAGACAAGGCTCTGGATATTGTGACGATCCCACTCAAGGAGGCCTCGGCCCTTGCGGATTACATTATAGTCGCCTCCGGGACTTCCACCCGCCACGTCAGCGCCTTAGCTGAAAAAGTAAGGGAAAAGCTGGAAAAAGCCGGACAGAAGCACGTGAGAATCGAAGGATTAGGCCAATCCGACTGGGTTGTTCTGGATGCCGGAGACATTATTGTCCATATCTTCAGGCCCGAAGTCCGCGCCTTCTATAACATCGAGAAAATGTGGACGCACCATACGCCCCTCGACGTGATCGGCCAACAGGCTCACGCCTAAAAAACGGCGCTATAGACTAAAGGTCTGACAGGCAAACCCGCCGATGTTCAATATCGAAATAATAGCCGTGGCCCGCCTGAAAAAAGGTCCGTACGCTGACATGAGAGCGGAATATATAAAACGAATCAAATGGCCGCTCACAATTCACGAAATCGAAGCTCGCAACAAGACCCCCGCCCTCGCTCAAACAGAAGAAGAGCAGAAAATCCTCAAACGCCTGACCACAGGCGCAACCGTCATAGCTCTGGATGAGCGCGGAAAGACCCTTGGCTCGCAGGATTTCGCAGCCCTTCTTGGCCGCTACCGTGACGAAGGCACAGGAACCGTACAGTTCATCATCGGCGGCGCCGACGGCCTGACTCCCGCAGTCCGCGAACGCGCCCACCATCTCCTGAGTTTTGGAAAACAAACTTGGCCGCACCTGCTTGCGCGAATCATGCTTTTGGAGCAAATATACAGGGCCCAGCAGATTCTGGCCGGGCATCCGTATCACAGGGAATAACCCCGGCCTAACTTTCGGCTGGCGGTAAAACGGCAGCCGTAATATGAAAATACGCCAACAAACACTTAGAAGCATCAAAACACTGCGATTGGCTTGCTGTGCCTTCATAGCAGCACTGCTGCTTAGTTTTCCCGCTCTGGCCGCCCCCACCCCGAAGAGCAAAACCGAAGCCCTGAAAACCTACCGCGATAAACTAACGACAGAACAAAAACTCAAGGAAGAGTTGGAGCAAAAGGCCGAAGCGCAAAACCTTGAGATCGCAAAAATCAAGGACAGCTTAATCGAATCCGCTGCCCGCCTACGCGAACACGAGGAAACCATCCGCGATCACGAATTGGAAATACAGACCCTCGAAGCCCGCCAGCAACTCATAAAAACCAACCTTCAGCAGGATCGCCTCAGCCTTTCCCGGTTGATTCTAGCCCTTGAGCGACTGCGCCGCGTCCCGCCGGAGGCCATGATCGCCCGCCCGGATGCACCTTACGAAACAGCGCAAAGCGCCTTATTGATGGCCGAAATCACTGCAAACATACAAAAAGAGGCGTTAGCCCTGAAAGACAAACTGGCAGAACTGGAAACAATCCGCACAAAGATGGCCGAGCGCAAGGAGGCCCTGCTCAAGGAATCCGCAAAATTACAAGAGCGCCACAACGAAACTCAAAAACTGGTCGCTGAACGTGAGGAAATTTTCCGTAAAACACACAACGACATCGCCGCTCGCGAAGCCGAAATACAGCGGCTTTCGCTGCAATCCAAAAACCTCGAAGACTTGGTCGCACGCCTTGAGAAGGAGAGAATCAAACAAGAGGAAAAAGAACGCGAGCGGGAGCACAAAAAACTGGAGGCAGAGCAAAAGTTGGCCGCTCTACAGACGCAAACCGGCGTAAAGCCGCTCCCCAGGCCGGAGCCGCGTAAAAAACAGGCCCCGGCGCCCACCGGGCGAATAACCACAGCCCAATTGCCAATCTCAGGAATTATTCGCACGAGATACCAAGAAAAGGACGATCTGGGGGCGATCAGCAACGGTTTATCTATCGAAGGCCGACCCGGGGCAATGGTTCTGGCCCCTATAGATGGAAAAATACAGTTCGCCGGGGCTTTTAAACGCTACGGAAATCTGATTATTATTGAACACGCCAAAGGCTATCACAGCCTCGTAGCCGGTATGGGCAAAATCAACGCGGTTGTAGGGCAGTCCGTCTCTTCGGGAGAACCTCTAGGACTACTCCCCGAACCTGCTGGTTCTGCCCGCCCACGGCTATATTATGAACTGCGGCAGAACGGACAGCCCGTAAACCCTTCTGTAGTATTTTCTGAATTGAGTTAAATGACACGGGCGCCACGCATACAGACCAAGGACCTTGAACTGTGAACGCTAAAAAACTGACAAAAATTCTTCTGGGAACGACCCTCCTGATGACTTCCGCTATCGGCTACAAAGCCATAGCGCAGGAAGAGCCACGCACGGCCGGGATCGAAAAGAAAGACGACAAGAGCTATAGCGAAACCTACAAATATCTCAACCTCTTCGGAGATGTTTTCGAACGTGTGCGCGCTCAGTATGTCGAGGAGGTTGCCGATAAGGAACTGATCGAATACGCGGTCAACGGAATGCTTTCAAGCCTTGACCCGCATTCATCCTACTTAAATGAAGAACGCTATAACGAAATGAAGGTCGAGACCCGCGGTCAGTTTGGCGGTCTTGGAATTGAGGTCACGATGGAAAACGGGCTGGTTAAGGTCGTGACACCTATAGACGACACGCCAGCCTTCCGCGCAGGCATCCAATCCGGCGACTATATCGTAAAAATCGACGGTGAAGCCGTGATGGGCCTGACGTTGAGCGACGCGGTAAAAATGATGCGCGGCAAAGTCGGCACCACGATCGACCTCGAAATTCACCGCGAAAATATGGAAGCGCCCATGAGCGTGACCCTCACACGCGATGTCATCAATATCAAGAGCGTTCGTCACAGAATCGAAGGGAATGCTGGGTACATCCGGGTAACACAATTCAGTTCAAACACAGAGGAAGGTTTGAAGGCTGCGATCGAAGACATCAAGAAGCAACTCGGCGATAAACTGATCGGTTACGTGATCGACCTCCGTAACAATCCCGGCGGCCTTCTCGAGCAGGCAATCGCGGTTTCAGATGCGTTTCTCGATAATGGAGAAATCGTATCGACGCGCGGCCGTCATGAAGACGACACAAAGCGCGACAACTCAACGCCGGGCGATTTGGCCAACGGCCTGCCGATAGTGGTGCTCATCAACGGCGGTTCAGCCTCTGCCTCCGAAATTGTAGCGGGAGCGTTGCAAGACCATAAACGCGGCATCCTTCTAGGCACAAAATCCTTCGGCAAAGGGTCGGTGCAAACCGTTATTCCCCTGCCCGGCCACGGCGCCATGCGCCTTACGACGGCAAGATACTACACCCCGTCCGGACGCTCTATTCAGGCAACAGGCATCGAGCCCGACATTATTGTCGAGCAGGCACGCGTCGAAGCCTTAAAGTCCTCGCGGATACGCGAATCCGACCTGCATGGCGCGTTGGATAAGAAGGACAGTAACACGCCCGCAGCGGACAAAGCCAAGCCTGAGCAGCCGCCTAAACCTCCCGCCGCAGTGGAAGGTGAAAAGACCAAACCTGCCGATCCGGACGCAGCCAACGGCAGCGAAAGCACGGATGAAATGACCGACTATCAGCTTTCACGGGCTTTAGACCTTCTCAGCGGTCTGTCCCTTTACAAAAAGCCTGAAAACGGTCCGACGAACGGTGAAGCCAAACCGTAAGATGGAGATAAACGTAAGGTGAACATTCCTCAAATCAGGATGCCGGGAGAACTTGATCTACGCTCTCTGGGAATCGGTCTGGGAATCGTTGTCTTCCTATACCTTTCGTTGCTGCTCTATGCTTTTTTTTTCGCGGGCTCAACTTTAGAGCAGCTGGAATCCAAGCTGGCCAGCCATAAGATCATGCTGATCTCAGCCGAAGAAACGCAATCAGCCGCCCTGTTGGGCGATACTGAAGGCGACAACGAAGCACCCCAAGAGGATCCGGCGCCGGAGGGCGCATTAATAAAATCGCCCTTGTCTGGCTTGGTTGAGGAAACTGACTATGGGAAACTGCCAATAGTCAGATCACACGATCGCATGACGAGTTTTCAAGCGTATAAAAGACCGTTCCCCGCAATTCCGCAAGGCAAGACGCCCGTTGCCATTCTTGTAACCGACATCGGCCTCTCCCCCAAAAATGCAAAAATCGCGCTTGAACTGCTTCCCCCGGAAGTTTCGTTCTTGCTCTCACCCTATGCGCAATCTCCGGAAACATGGCGAGAACTGGCGCGTCGGAAAGGACACGAGTCCTGGTTGAATATACCCGTTGAAAACAAGAACATCCGCTACACCGACCCTGGCCCCGCCGCCCTCCTCATCCGCGAGGACATGGAAACAGCAAAGGGCAAGCTCTACTGGAGTATGGCAAGAACAACGGGATATGCCGGGCTGGCAAGCTTTAATGACGAATCGTTTCTGATGGCACAGAAGCCTTTTCGAGGCGTTTTCAAAGAAGGTCTGGAGCGCGGACTGGCCTATTTAGAACTCAATCCCGCGGCCAAAGATTACCTTCAGGGTGTCGCGCTCAACGCAGGAATGCCCTATCTTCAGGCTGAGCAATGGATATATAGAGCGCAAGGCGAAAACTCGTTTGACAGATTTGAACAGGTAGCGCGTCAAAAAGGCTACGCTCTCGGAATTGTGCCGCCTTGGCCTCAAACCATGAAGATGCTGGAACTCTGGACAAAGACTCTGGAAGGCCGGGGAATGACTTTGGTTCCGGTTTCCGCAATTGCCGAATTGCAAAAGGGTGATACGATAACACCTGTATCGGTTCGCAGCCCGGAACAAATACAACCACATGCGTTGGATTCCGCAGATCATGTGGAACCAGAGCGCGCCCCTCATACACCTGCCGGAACAATCCGCTAGCTCCTGCTTGCGTAAAGACGAAGCAAATCTCCATGAACGATCAACATGCACCGGATAAAAGCTTGTTACCATACCGCCCATGCGTGGGCATTCTTCTGTTCAATAAGGAAGGCCGTGTCTTCGTCGGAGAACGGATTGACACCCCCGGCGCCTGGCAAATGCCGCAGGGTGGCATCGATGCCGACGAAGATATTAGGGCCGCCGCTCTTCGTGAGCTGCGGGAGGAAATAGGCACAGATAAAGCCGAAATCATCCGCATATTGGACAAAAAATTGCGCTATGACCTGCCCGAACCGACGCGCAGCAAGCTCTGGAACGGCGCTTACAGAGGACAGGAACAAACCTGGATCGCCGCAAGGTTCCAAGGGCAAGATCAAGACATAAACTTGTCCGCTCACGAGCCACCGGAATTCTCAAACTGGCAATGGATCAAGTTACAGGACACGATCGAACTGATTGTGCCCTTCAAACGCGAGACTTACCGCCAAGTTATTGAAATGTTTTCAGATATTTCTCAATAATGATCTCCAAGTAACATTTATACAAAGCTTTCGCCTGTACCTAAGACAAAAAAGTTTGACAAAATACTAGAACACATGTAAGCGTGTTAAATTATATAAAAAAATACATATAATAAAATAACAGTTTTTAAGAAACAGGGGTAATATCATGATGCCTTTAGCCGCAATCCTCACTTCAACATTTGCGAATGTCACTTCGAGCTGTGCACGTTTCGCGGGAAATCTGACCGGCGCGATAGCCAAAGCTCCCGGTGCAATTGAAAAGCTGAGCAACGCTGGAATTTACGCCAACTTTATGACTAACCATTTGCAATCCAGCAAAGATAGCAAAATTGACGGCCCGGGCGGTTCAGACTAACCACGGACGCTAAAACCCCGCTATATCTTCTCAACGAATGCCTCTAGTATACGGCACAGGTATATATAACCGGTGAAACTGAAGCATTTAAGAAACCTATGAAAGTCTTAATTATAGAAGACGACCCAAAGGTCTCGTCATACATAAAAAAAGGACTTAAGCAGGAAGGTCATGCATGCCACATTGCAGACACCGGCAGCGACGGCCTTTTTCTTGCGACAACTGAAAAGTATGACGTCATTGTTGTGGACCGTATGCTTCCTGAGCTCGATGGCCTAACCGTCCTGAAAACTTTAAGAGGAGCAGGCAATCAAACCCCGATATTAATACTCAGCGCCCTAGGCGAGGTCGATGATCGTGTCAAAGGCCTGAAAGCAGGCGGCGATGACTATCTGGTCAAACCGTTCGCCTTTCAGGAACTCATAGCGCGCCTCGAGGTTCTGAATCGCCGCAGCACGAAGGCAACCGCAGAGACTCGGCTGGTCGTAGAAGATCTGGAAATGGACTTGCTTGGCCGCAAGGTCATGCGCGCGGGAAAAACAATCGAATTACTGGCCCGAGAATTCAACCTTCTCGAATATCTGATGCGTCTTAAAGGGCAGGTCGTCACCCGCACTATGCTTCTGGAAAATATATGGGATTACCACTTCGACCCTCAGACAAACGTGATTGACGTTCATATAAGCCGCCTGCGCTCCAAAATCGACAAAGGCTTCAAAAAGCCCTTAATCCGAACCATACGCGGCGCAGGCTATATAATCGATGACTATGACAACACTGCCTAGCCGACCGCCCAGACGAAAATACGCCAGCAGCTCAAGCTTTCAGATGGCGCTTCTGTTTACGCTTCTGTGCGGCACAGCCGTCGTCGTTATGGGCTATTTTAGCTACTATTTCCAAAGGGGGCACTTCGTCTACGGAACTGAGCAGGTCATTGAAAGTGAAATCCAGCTGCTGACCCTGCTCGATCAGAATAAAGCCTTGCAAGAATACCTGATTAAGGCCGAGGCGGATGAAAGTCGCGTCTATGCAATATTTAAGAGCGAAACGGAAAAGCCAGACTATCTGCCAGAGGAAATCTCCCTTTTAGCCGAAGGAACGATCCTGTTTGAACATAACCGGCGCGCCAAGAAATACGCAGCGCGAATTCATTCCTTTGAAGATGGCCGTAAGCTCCTGGTAGGCGTAGACATTACAGATGTCTCAAAAGAATTTGAGTTTATGCAGTTTCTTAGCCTGCTCAGCATAGCTTTGATGATCATTGTCGTAATTGTAAGCTATATGATCAGCCGCTTTGTCGTGGACGGTACGAATAATATTGCCAAGACCGCGTATGGAATTATAGCAACCGGTGATTTAACCCGCCGCGTCGATGTTCGCTGGCATTGGGATGATTTAAGTAACATGGCCGGAGTCCTAAATACGCTTCTGGACCGTATCGAGAGCCTCATGCAGGGAGTAAGGCGCGTCTCAGACAATATAGCGCATGATTTACGCACGCCCCTTACGCGTCTGCGTCACAATCTGGAAAGCCTGAAGTCTGCAGAAACTATAAAAAACGACCAAGAAAGTCTTGATAAGATCGAAGATCTCTTGGCTGAAGCAGATCATATGCTTAACACCTTCAACGCCCTGCTCCGCATCGCGCGTATAGAAAACGAAAAGCAAAAAAGTCGTTTCAGTAATATCGACCTATCGAAAATCGTCGAAGATGTCCTTGATTTCTATGAACCCTTAATTGAAGAACGTGGCCTGATATATTTTAAAAAACTTCAATCGACGCCCATGTATGGGGATCGTGACCTGCTATTCCAAACCCTGGCCAACCTTCTTGATAACGCAATAAAATTTACGCCCAGCGGAGGCACAATCAGCATCGCAACATATTCAGAGAATGGTAAAGCCGTATTGACCTTGTCCGATGGCGGCCCCGGCATAAGCGTATCTGAACAGACTAAGATATTTGATCGCTTTTACAGAGGTGAAACCAGTCGGCACACCCCTGGAAACGGGCTTGGACTGAGCTTGGTCAAGGCGGTTATTGACCTTCATGAGGGGGTCATAAACCTTAAAAGCGATGCAAACGGTCTAACCGTCCGGCTGACATTTTAAAACATTACAGAAATGTAATCCTTTCTACATACTCCTGAGAGCATGGCACTTGTAATATGGTCCAATGAAAATCGCGATTATAGGCACAGGCATATCCGGTCTGGGTGCAGCTTACCTGCTGCACAAACTTCATGACGTAACTGTATACGAAAAAAACAGCTACATCGGAGGTCATAGCCGAACAATCGATGTGGATTTAGGCGGACGCAAAACACCCCTGGATACAGGTTTTATTGTCTTCAACAACTGGAATTATCCAAACCTGATGGGCTTATTCACTCACCTTGGCGTGGCATATGAAAAAAGCGATATGTCTTTTGGCATCAGCATCAGCGGCGGGTGGCTGGAATACAGCTCCAGCAACATCTTCGCGCAACGCAGAAACCTTTTAAGGCCCGAATTTTACGGAATGCTTAAGGATATAATAAATTTCAATCGTAAGGCGTTAGCCCTTTCCGAACAGAAACCAGATATAACGCTTCAGGAATGCCTCAACGAACTCAAACTCGGCTCATGGTTTCAGAGATATTACATTTTGGCCATGGGCGCAGCAATCTGGAGCTGCCCGGTTGATACGATCATGAAATTCCCTGCAAAGACGTTCCTGAGGTTTTTTAAGAACCACGGCCTGCTCAATCTTGTTGAGCGCCCTCAGTGGTACACGGTAACCGGAGGAAGCCGAGAATACATAAGTAAAATGACAAAGCCCTATGAACATAGAATCAAACACAATACAGCCGCTCTCTCGGTAACCCCTATGGATGGCAAGGTGAATGTCATAGACAGTAAAGGCGAAACAGCGCAATACGATCACGTTATACTAGCCAGCCACGCTGATCAGAGCAGGGAAATACTACAGACCCAAGACACAGAAGTTAAAAATATCCTGTCGGGTTTCACCTATCAAAAAAACAGGATTGTCGTGCACAAAGATCAATCGTTTATGCCTAAAAGCCGCAAATGCTGGGCTAGCTGGGTCTATCTATGCGAAGATAGAAAAGACAATAAGCCGAGCGTTTCCCTCACATATTGGATGAATAATCTTCAAAATCTTGATGCTGATCATCCAGTTTTTGTAACCCTGAACCCCGACAAGATGCCAAAGCGCGCCCTGACGATTGAAGAGCATACCTTTATGCATCCCGTATTCGACAAAACAGCCATCAACGCGCAGGAGAAAATAAAAACAATACAAGGACGTAACAACATCTGGTTCTGCGGCGCGTATCAGCGCTATGGCTTTCATGAAGATGGGCTCATGAGTGCTATCGAAGTGTCAAAGGCGCTCGGAGCAAAAATCCCGTGGAACTAAAGCCCTGCTTCTATTTTGGCAAAGTGATGCATAAGCGGCTCTTGCCGAAGGAAAACCTGTTTTCCTACAAAATCTATTATCTGGCTTGTCCTATAAAAAATCTAAATCAGTTGCAAATGGGCAGGCTGCGTGTAGGGGTAAACCGGGCCGGGTTATTGGCATTTTATGACAGGGATCACGGACATTGTGATGGGACTACTCTTGAAGCCTGGGCGCGCGAAATACTTAAGACCTACGGACTATCAGAAAAAATCGATAATATCGTTCTTGTCGCGATGCCTCGCGTGTTGGGCTATGTATTCAACCCCGTAAGCTTTTGGCTTTGCTTTAATAAGAGCAAACAAATGCTGGCCGTGCTCTGCGAAGTGCACAACACCTTTGGTGAGAAGCATACCTATATATGCGCCAATCCAGATCACACGCCCATAAATCCTGAAACTTGGCTGGAGGCAGATAAAGTTTTTCACGTCTCGCCAATGCTAAAACGCGAAGGTCACTATAAATTCCGATTTGACCAAAGAAACGACAATTTTGGAGTATGGATCGACTATTACAATTCCGAAAACAACAAGCAGGTTATTACCTCACTCATCGGAAAATTCAAACCGTATACGTCTGAAAACTGGTCAAGAGCATTCTGGCTATACCCTCTGGTAACGTTCAAGGCAATTCTTCTGATCCACTGGCAGGCAATAAAAACGCTTCTAAAAGGCATCAAATATATTCATCGCCCTAGGCAGAACCCGGAAAAAGTCAGCGCGACCAAGAACCTTAAAAAAATTTAATGCGTAGGTAATGCCTACTTTAGATTGACACCGCTAATGTAGGGTCAGAAATGAGGAACTCGGGAACGATGTTAAATTCAGTAATACTAAAGGCATTTCTGAATAAGCTTGAAAGGATTGAGCACGGCTCTCTGAGCATCACTTTGCCTGATGGAAACAAGTACGGTTTTGAGGGACGCTTGCCCGGAGCAAAGGCGGATATACACATTTACCGCTGGAGCGTACTTACAAGGCTTGCACGCAAAGGTGACATTGGCCTTGCCGAGGACTACAGAAACGGACACTGGGAGAGCAGTAATCTTGAGGCGCTCGTAGAAGTCGCTCTTCAAAACCGTTCCGCATTCCAAAGTTATGTAATGGGGCAGAGATTTTCACGCCTTCTCTCTTATATAAGCTATTTGGCTAAGCTCAACACAATGAGCGGAAGCAAAAAAAACATTCACGCTCATTACGATTTGGGGAATGAGTTCTACAGTCTCTGGCTTGATAAAACCATGACGTACTCGGCGGCAATCTTCGAAACCGACGATACGCCTCTTGAGACTGCCCAGCTTAAAAAATACGACCGTATAATTGAAAAGCTTAACAGAAACACTGGTCGTCTTCTCGAGGTAGGCTGCGGCTGGGGAGGCTTTTCAGAGAGGGCCGTGAGAAAGGGAGACTTTACCATCAAAGCCATAACCTTGTCTGAGGAACAGCATTCATACGCCAAAAAGACGCTGAATAGCCGAGCCAATGTCGCCCTTGAAGATTACCGCGCCCAGAAGGGGAAATATGACCACATAGTGTCGATTGAGATGTTCGAGGCCGTTGGTGAAAAATTCTGGCCGACATATTTCGGCCAACTCGGCACACTTTTAGACACAAAAGGGAAGGCTGTTATTCAGACAATCACGATTGACGATGGTGATTTTGAAAACTATCGCCGGGGCGGCGATTTTATCCGCACCTACATCTTTCCCGGAGGAATGCTGCCAAGCCGCAGCGCGTTCCGCAGAGAAGCCGAAAGAGCCAACCTGAAGATCGGGGAGGAATTCCTTTTCGGAAAAGATTACGCAAAAACACTGAGCCTATGGCTGGAAAGCTTCGATAAAAACCAGGCCAAAGTGAGAGCGTTGGGGTTTGATGAAGGCTTTATTCGTCTCTGGCGCTTCTATCTGGCCGCCTGCGCCGCCGGGTTCAAAACCGGGCGGACGGACGTCATGCAGGTGGAGGTCAGTCATGCGTAACTTGCTCAGGTTTCTTACGATTTTAGGTGTGGTCTTAGGGCTAAGCACCCAATCAAAAGCGTCAGATATTATCGCGCAACATATATCCAACGCCGCGCTCGTCGGACAGGGACGCTTAAGCATATGGTTTTTCGATATATACGATGCCAGCCTTTTCGCACCGGGCGGACTTTGGGAAAGCAAACCCCCTTATGCGTTGTCTATATCTTATCTCAGAGCCGTCTCAGGACGCCATATTGCAGACACATCAGCAGAGGAAATAAGAAAGCTCGGCTATCGTAACGAGTTCAGGCTAGCCGTCTGGCACGGCCAGATGAGAAAAATATTCCCCGATGTAAAAGAAAAGACTGTTTTGACGGGAATATATACAGCGGAAGGAAAAACTCTGTTTTTTGAAAATGATAGCCTCATTGGGACGATTGAGGACCCGGAGTTCGGTCCACTGTTCTTTGATATCTGGCTAAGTCAAAAGACAAGCGAGCCGGAGCTTCGGGCAAGCCTTTTGGGGACTCCCTGATGGAGCGCCCCTATATCCCGTTTAAGCACCTTGCCCAGTACGGATTTTTAGCGCTTCCACTAGCATTCGCCGGATTACCTCTTTACATACATGCCCCGGATTTCTTTACGCGGCATCTAGGGTTAAACATCGGCGTTGCCGGGTCAATTCTGATTGCCGTACGAATTTTCGACGCCGTTCAGGATCCCCTGTTTGGCCTTTTTCTGGATAAAAATCCGCATCGAAGAAGAGAATTTTTCCTGCTAGGCGCGCTCTTGCTGACTTTGGGAATGGCCGGTCTCTTCGCATGGCCTGTCAACCCGCTGCCTCTGTCTGTTTCATTCGGAGTATCAATTATTCTGGCCGCCGCCGGGTATAGCCTGATCACGATTAATTTGAATGCCCTCGGCGCACTCTGGTCGAACACACCTCAAGAAAGGACTAGAATAGTCGGTATACGCGAAGGGCTGGGCCTTGCCGGTTTAACACTAGCCGCAATTTTACCGCCCCTCGTACAAGGCAGCTATAGTCCAGAAACCTCTTACTTGGCTCTGTTTGCATCTTTTTTGGCTTTGCTCCTCATCGGGTTGTTCGGCGTACTTAATATTTTCAAACACACTCCGTTAGAGAAAAAACGCAATGAAAGAGAAAGTTTTTCCGTAATTAAAATCCTTTGTGGGCCGGATCGTCTCTTCTTTGATATATGCTTCCTCACCTACATCGCCGCATCCCTCCCGGCAGTGCTTGTGATGTTTTTTATTAAGGATTATCTGGGCGCAGCAGAACTTACGGGGGCGTTCCTTATGCTGTATTTCCTATCGGGTGCGGCCCTCATGCCTTTCTGGACGTGGCTGTCCGGACAAATTGGAAAAGAGAGAGCCTGGCTGTCATCCATGATATTGGCGGGCCTGACTTTTATATGGGCCGCGGCATTGCAACCCGGAGATACAATCCCCTTTATGCTCATTTGCGTCTTATCCGGAATGGCTCTGGGGGCCGATCTTATATTCCCAGCCTCCATTATGGCCGACCGGATAGCCGAAAAAAGCGCAGAAAGCCAGACAGCGCAGCACTATTCGATCTTATCACTTATGCCCAAAATAGCCTTGGCTCTCTGCAGTGGACTGGCGTTTATCATTCTGGATAGCGCAGGATTCAACCCCGGTCAGCAAAATCCCCAAAATGCCCTGTGTGCTCTCGTCTCGCTTTATGCCCTTTTGCCATGCCTGATCAAATTTATAGCCGCAGTCATGCTCTGGAACCTCTACTGTCACCAAGGAGTTAATAATGGAAAACATAAAAGGAGTCTTGCTTATGGGACTGATGATGCTGCTGACTAGCTGTTCTGGCCCAACTCTGGATCATTATGCAGGGTCAACCCCAGCTTTCGATCTGAAAGCTTACTTCACAGGTCCAATCAAGGCTTGGGGGGTGGTGCAAGACCGTAAGGGCCATGTCACCCGCAAATTTGATGTCGAAATGATAGGAACATGGGTTGATGATGTTGGAACGCTTGAAGAGCATTTCCGCTATTATGACGGTGAAACCCAAAAGCGCACATGGATTATCAGAAAGATAGAAGACAACCGCTATGAGGGCGCAGCAGGAGATATAATCGGAACGGCGCATGGAAACGTCAACGGTTCCGCTATGCGCTGGAAATACGAGATGGACCTTACGGTCGAGGGATCAACGTATCGCATAACATTCGATGACTGGATGTTTATAATGAATGACGGTGTACTCATTAACCGTTCCTACTTGAAGAAGTTTGGGTTTACGGTCGCAGAACTAACTATATTCATGCAAAAGCAGTAAGGCTCAATATGCTAAGAGGAAAAAATATTTGGATCATAGGAGCAAGCAGCGGAATTGGCGCAGCTTTAGCAAAAGTGCTGAACGAACGCGGCGCGCGCTTGATTCTATCAGCCAGAAGCGAAGAAAGGGTCAGGAAGGTATCTGAAAATTTAAGCTCCGAAACGATTTTTCTTCCTCTGGATATAACAGAGGTTGAGCAAATTAAGTCCGCCCTGGGTAAAATTGAAAAGCTTGATGCTGTCATTTTTCTGGCCGCCACATACCAGCCGGGAAGCTTCCAAAATAAAAGCCTCGAAGTATCCCAAGCGATCGTGGATGTGAACTTCAAAGGCATGCTGAATGTTGTTCATGTGGTGATGCCACGCCTGCAAAAGCAAGGCAACGGTCAATTGGTGCTCTGCGGCAGCGTGGCTGGATACAGAGGGCTGCCGAACGCTCAACCATACAGCGCTACGAAAGCTGCGATTATAAATTTTGCTGAATCCCTGTATGCGGAAAATAAAGGAACGGGAATAGATGTAAAGCTGATCAGTCCCGGATTCGTTCGCACTCCCATGACCGATAAGAACGATTTCAAAATGCCGATGATTATAGAGCCATCGCAGGCGGCCGAAGCCATCGCAAACGGAATGACACGCCCCGGATTTGAGATTCATTTCCCCAAACGCTTCACGTTCTTCATGAAGTTTTTAGCACTACTGCCCTACCCGCTTTACTTCGCGATCGCCAGAAAGATGACCAAACCATGACAGACCGTTTACCAATCATCATCATGGGCGCAAACGGAGGCATTGGCGCAGCTTTAGCAAAAAAACTGTTAGAGCAGAATGAGTTATTAATTTTAACCGCCCGTGATACGACGACTTTGTCAGATTTCAACAATACAGATCGCGTTTCCACATATACACTCGACGTTACGCAACCAGAGTCTGATGAATTCCAGGCTTTTATTGAGCACGTAAAGCAATCGGGCATAAAGGGGCTGGCTTACTGCATCGGGTCTATAGATCTAAAACCTCTTAAGGCAACAAAAGACGAAGATTTCCTCTTGTCCTACGAGCTAAACGTGCTGGGAGTATTGCGCGTTCTTCGTGCACTGGAGAAACCCCTAAAGACACAAAATTCAAGCATTGTTTTGTTTTCCAGCATCGCCGTACAGCAAGGATTTTCCAATCACACCGTAATCAGCACGGCTAAGGGCGCTGTCGAGGGACTAACCCGCGCGCTCGCGGCTGAATGGGCCCCTCAGGTACGCGTCAACTGTATTGCTCCGAGCTTGACAGACACAGCGCTGGCCAAAAGCCTTACCTCTTCTCCGCAAATGGCTTCCGCAATAGCGGCGATGCATCCGATCCCGCGTCTAGGCAAGGCTGAAGACAGTGCGGGCTTAGCAGCCATGTTGCTCAACGATCAAGCCGCTTGGATCACCGGACAAGTTATACATGTTGATGGGGGGCGCAGCACTGTGCGCGTAAAGGGATGAAATCTCTAAAAGCTATTGTTTCATTTTTGGGCATGCTCACAATGACGGCATGCTCCGTCTTTGGAGAGGCCGACATAGAAAAGCCCGATTATAAGATTATGGCGCAAGAACAAGCATTTGAAATACGAGAATATCCAGCCCTTTTAGCCGTCAGCACATATAGTGAAGGTTCGTTCAATAGCGCCTCTAACCGGTCTTTCAGGCGGCTTTTTGATTACATTACAGGAGAAAACAAGCCGGGCCAGAAGGTTGAGATGACGGCGCCCGTTATCATGCAGCCAAAAGGGCAGAAAATCCCCATGACGGCCCCGGTTCTTATGCAACAACAGGACGAACGCTGGAAAATGTCATTCCTGCTGCCCGCCGAATTTAATATTGAAACCGCGCCTGCTCCATCGAACGCGGCAGTGTTTCTTGAACCACAACCAGCCCAAAAGTTCGCCGTTATTACTTTTTCAGGCGTGTTAAAGCCGCCACTAATAAATCAAAAGCACGAGGAATTAATGATTTGGCTCGAAAAGGGCAATTATACGTATGACAAGTCAGCGTATCAGGTCGCAGGCTATAATCCGCCCTGGACGATGCCCAGCCTGCGCCGTAATGAAATACTGATCGTAGTGACGGGAGGGCCTTTGAAATAAAAGCTACGGGTTGTATCTCTCCGCCTCTAGCTCTTTATCCTCATAAAGGCACGTGTGCGTATTAAAACAAATGAGCAAGGTGACAGTATTTCCGATGATCCCGGCATATCGGTTCATATCAAAGTCAGAGCGCTTTATTGCGCCTGTCACTTTAAACCCGTCGCCCAAGAGACGATCGGCTCCCTGAACCTTTAAAAAATTAAGTGTCACGGGCTTGGTAACGTCCCTTAAAGACAATTGGCCGTCAATATGGCCGCCGCCATCACCGCTCATTTTTACGAGATCGCTCTCAAAAAGCATGGCGGGAAAACGATCCGCATGGAACAACATAGGACCGCGAATGACGGAATCTCGCCCTTTATCTCCGGTCGACACACTGTTTGTATTTATGGAAATGGCAACATGACTGCGTTCAGGATACTCTGAGTCGATAATCATACTTCCGTGAAAATCCTCAAAGCGGCCGCGAACCCGCGATATGACAAGATAGCCGACCTCAAAGCCGACAGAGGTATCCCCCTGATCAAGGCTAAGCTTTTTAGAGGCATAAGATGCCGCGCTGCCGCATATCACCAGAAGCAGAACAGCGAAAATGCAACTTAAGTGTCTCATAGCTGAAGTTGATCCTTATACGAATATTACAGGCATAATAACTTGCCGCATCGCTTCCTAATGCACGGCGCCTTAATCTCACCCACACACAGTAAGTGAAACCCCAGAGAAAAGGAAAAATTATGTTCAACAATCAAAAATCTGAAAAAGACGCAGCAAAACAAGCCGCTAACAAAAAGGCCGAAGATTCAGCAAACAAAATCCCCGGCCTGCCCTCCGACTCTAAAAAAGCCAATACGCAGTCAGAGAGAAATATGCAGTCCGAAGGCGGCAAAAACTAACAGCTAACTTAGGGAAGCCAGAAGCGACTTGGCTTCCCTACTTTTAAAGGAAGTTGAAAGACATGCCTAATCATGCAGCATCATCAATACAATGCGTAAAAGATGCGTGTAACGTCAGGGCACCGCTCTCTACGAATTCTGACAAATCTCTAACTCTGGTTCTATTCTACATGAACATCATGAAGGTGGAGGCGGCAGGAATTGTCGACGATCGAAATTGTTGCATTGGCTTCATAACGAGCGACGATGTAGTCGATCACCTTTGTGACAATATCCCCGATACATCTGTGAAGGATATTATGAGACAACCCAGTATGACGGTCTATCTGGACGACCCCATAGAAAAAGCCCTGATAATGATGAAGACGCACCAAATCGACTGGCTACCTGTTATTGATTTTAACACACAACAATTCTGCGCTTTGATATACCGCAAAGATATAAAAAGTACGCCGCTGAACATAATACCCTTCCTGAAGCGACAATACCAGATTTGCGGGTCATTTCAGCTTAAGCCAGCTCATGATGCCATGGGCAGCTCGTACCCCCGTGGCCATACAGCCCTGTAAAAGATAGCCGCCAGTCGGAGCGTCCCAATCAAGCATTTCTCCCGCAACAAAAACCCCGTGCTTGTCAACAAGCATCAGGTTTTCGTTAAGACTGTCAAACATAACGCCACCCGCGGTTGAAATGGCACGATCTATGGGAAAGGTTCCCCGTAAATTGAGAGGGTAGTGTTTAATCAAAAGGGCCAGTTTTTCAGCCGGATAGTCACCGAGGGCAGCCCGGTCCGGACATTCCATGAGCAAACCAACAGCAACGTCTGACAAATTAACAGCACTTCTTAAAAAATTTGTAAGCGATTTCCGCGCCCTAGGCCTTTTCAAGCGATCGGTTAGGGCCTCCAAAGTGAAATCCGGCTTGAGATCTAGCAACAGTGAGGCGGCACCTGCTTTATTGATTTCCTCCCTTAGGTATGAAGACAGGGCATAAACCGGCCCGCCCTCTATACCTTTGGCGGCAATCATGATCTCACCGTGAATTTTATGGCCTAGAAAAGACGCCGTAATCGTCTTCAGCGGCTGCCCAACGAATTTTTTAGAAAACACATCAGACCAATCGACACAGAAGCCGCAATTGGCAGGCTGCAAAGCCGCAATTTTAACATTTTCCTTTTGAAGGATATTGACCCATGTTCCATCCGATCCAAGACGTGGCCATGAAGCGCCGCCGAGTGCTAGAAGCGTTGCATCAGGCGTAATCTTAGTCTGACCTTTGGCCGTATTAAAAATCAGCTCGTGACCGTCCCATCCGCCCCATTCATGATTCAGCATAAACCGGACGCCTTGATGCTCAAGACGCTTTATCCAAGCTCTTAACAAAGGCGAAGCTTTGAAGGTCTCAGGGAAAACGCGCCCGCTTGTTCCGATAAAGGTCTTTTCGCCCAGGCCCTCACACCAGTCACGCAAAGCCTGCGGCGGAAAGCCACGAATAATAGGCCCTAAATAATCGGCGCGGTCCTGATACTTTTGAATAAACGGCTCAATATCTTCCGAATGCGTAAGGTTCAAACCACCCCGGCCAGCCATCAAGAATTTCCTCCCTACAGAGGGTTTCCGCTCATAGATGGTGACGTCAATACCGCGCGCGGATAAAATCTCCGCCGCCATCAGACCTGCCGGTCCGGCTCCAATAATGGCGGCTGTTTTGGTTATAAGGAGGCTCCTGCTGAGCAAAAGGCTGAACGAGCAGTCATAATATAACTTTTGTTAGTGTTCGGGCAACTTGATAAGCATGAATTGATGAACAAGACTATCAAAAGGCCTCTCAAGGCTCGGTTCTGCTTAAAACCGTGGCGGCTTTACGAATCCGCAACAGAACAGGCGTCCCGGCATCAAAGGTACATGTGAAATCCGTATCAACCTGAATATCTGTATCCCCGAACTTAACCCAATGGGTCATGTCATGTCCCTTGAACTCACGGCGAACAAGGATGCCTGACTGCTGGCTGCTATTGGCAGGCTCAAGTACGATATGCTCAGGGCGTAGCGAGAGTAAAACGTGGCCAGATGTACTTTTGTCGATGGGGATGATCCCGATAGGCGTGTCAGCATTAAGCCCATTGGCCAAACCTTCAATAAGGTTGGTCCGACCCAGAAATTGCGCGACGAACGGGTTAGAGGGTGCGGCATAAACATCTTCCGGCACTCCTGTTTGTTCAATAAGGCCCTCATTCATCAAAGCTATCCGATCGGCAAAGCTCAGGGCTTCCTCCTGATCGTGCGTCACAAGAATGCAAGTAGTGCCGCGCTCACGTAATAAGTTACGAGTTTCCTCCCGCACGCTTTGGCGCAGGCGCGTATCAAGCCCTGAAAAAGGCTCATCCAAGAGGAGAATTTTAGGCTCGGCGGCCAAAGCACGCGCAAGGGCTGCGCGCTGTTGCTGACCACCCGAAATTTCATGTGGCATATATGAAGCAAAATCTGAAAGTCCGACCATCTCCAGGAAATCTTTCGCCATGGCTTTGCGGGCTTTGCGTGGATGGGACCAAAGCGCGAAAGCAATATTTTCGAGTACGTTCAAATGGGGGAAAAGTGCGTAGTCCTGAAAAACGATACCGATATTACGAGCTTCAGGGGGAGAGTCTGTAATGTCCTTACCTTCAAGAAAAATTTTCCCAGCATCAGGCTTTTCAAAGCCTGCCAAGAGTCGAAGGGTCGTTGTTTTTCCGCAACCGCTGGGCCCAAGCAGGCAAAAAATCTCGCTGCGCCGAATTTCAAGCGATATCCCCCGAACAGCCGCAAGGGCGCCATCCGAGAAGGTCTTGGCAAGGGCTTCGGTTTTAAGGTATGCGTCCCGGCAGTCCATCTAAATTTTCCCGTTTGTACTTACAGCTTCCCGTAAGCTGCGCAGCAAAATAACCACTGAAAGGCCCGAAAACAATAAAATTGCGCAGGCAAACGGGGCGGCTTGCGCCAAAAGGCCCTCATTTGTATGACTAAACATGCCCAAAGCCAAAGTCGAGTAGCCGGTTGGCGCAAGTAAAAAAGTAATCGGCAGCTCCTTCATTACGACTAAAAAGACCAGAATAAATGACGTTACCGCGCCGCGCCGTAAGGCCGGGAGTGTAACGCTTATAAATGCTTGTCTGGGGGTTCTGCCAAGTGTTCTTGCGGCTTCCTCGTGACGCGAGCTGGCTTGCAAAATAGCGGTGCGCAGAGGCCCGGAAGCAAGGGCGGCAAAGCCGACCCCGTAAGCGAGGATCAAAACCCAAACGCTTTGATATAAGGCAGGAATAACATTAAGCGAGAAAAAAACGAAAGCGAGCGCGAGCGCAAGAGGAGGAACCGCATAACCCAGGTAGAGAACCCGCTCTGTAAATTTCGAGAGCGCACTCTCGTAACGAATACGTAAAAGCATGACAGGCAAGGTCATACAAATACAAATTACCGCGGCCGGAATCGCGGCCCCAAGAGAACGCATGAGTGAATAAAAGAGATTTGCGTAGTCAAAGCCAGCCGGCACTTGCGCAAGCCAATAAGCAAGGCTGAGGATCGGCAAACCAAGCGCTGAGAAAAAAAGGATGCCTATAAAAATGACACTAAAAATAAAGGCAATAGGATGCAGCGGTCGTGAACGTGATGGGGGCTTGGCGCCCAATGCAGGCGGCGCTTTCTGACGTGTGCCCAAGGCATAATGCTCGCAAACGATAAAGCAGACCGCCAGCGCTAGGAGCATCAACCCCAGCCAAGCTGTGTAGGTCCGGTCAAAAGCGCCGATATATTGGGTATAGAGCGCGTAGCTTAAAACGTCATATCGCATCAACGCCACAGTTCCAAAATCGCCCAGAACATAAAGAGCAATCACTAACCAGCCGGACAGCAGAGCCGGACGCAGATGCGGCAAGGTCACACGTGTAAAAACCTTGAACTCGCTCAAGCCTAGGCTGCGGGCAGTATTCTCATGCCGTGGATCAAGCTCGGAAAATGCCGTGCGCAGATTGAGAAAGAGATACGGATAGGTATAAAGCGAAAGGGCAAGGAGAGCCCCCCAATAGCCTTCAGGCCTCGGGACGTAAAAACCAAGCATGCGTGTACCCAGACCGTAATGCCCCCCAATCCCGATAAGTGCATACGCCATCACATAACCGGGAATGGCAAGCGGCAGCGCGCCCATAACGGTGATAACGTTTTTACAGGGTATGTTGCCGCGAGCGGTAATCCATGCCAGTGGCAGAGCGATAATCGTCGTGACCAATAACACGCCCCCTGCCAGACCGAGTGTATTCGCCAAAAGAAGCAGAGTGCGTGAGCGCACAAGCATTTCAATAATCACATCTGGCTGTGCATGCAGCGCACGCAAGAACAAGTACAATAAAGGAAAACAAATAATCAGAGCTGTAAAAAGCGCGGGCAATAGCAGGAACCAGGGCGCCGAAAGACGTGCAGGGCGTCGGTAAAACGCTAGGGAAGCACTACTCACAGCAAGCCAACCTCACGCAGCATCTCAAGCGTTGTTTCGTGATTAACAAGATCATCGGCACCTACAGAGGGCGCACGGGATTGAATAGCGTCATCAGGAGCTTCACGAACAACCGCATATTCATATACGGTATCGGCAAAATAGCTTTGAGCCTTGGCGGAAAGCAAAAAAGTAATAAAACGCTCCGCGGCCTCTTTGTTCTTTGAGCTTTTGAGAATACCCACTCCGGCGACGTTGATCATGTTACCGGCATCGCCATCGGCAAAATGCGTCTGAGCTACCGGAAAAGCAGAGTCAGTTTGCAGCGCACGCGGAAGATAATAATTATTAACCAAAGCGTAATCGATCTGCCCATCGGCTATGGCCTGTAAAAGAGCGGTATTATTGGCGTATGCTTTCACACCGTGTTGCTTAAGGTCATAAAGCCATTTCTGGGTTTTATCATCGCCGTAAAGTTTACGCATGCCGGTTAAGAAAGCTTGAAATGAGCCGTTTGTAGGCGCAATACCGAGCTTATTTTTATACAGATCTGCATTAAGGTCAAAAATGCTCCCCGGCTGAAAATTCTGCGGGGCGCGTTCCGGCGAATAAGCAAGAGTGCGTGTGCGGGCGCTTGTGCCGACCCAGTAGCCTGAGCCATTCTTGTATATTCCGGGGATGGGCGCTCTGATGCCCTCCGGTAAAACATCAAATAATCCATTTTTGGCTATTTCACCGAGCGCGCCAGCGTCCTGTGCCCAGAAAATATCCGCAGGGCTTTTGCCCCCCTCCTCGGAAATGAGGATCGCCAGAGCGGCTGTGTCAGCATAGCGCACATTAACTTTTATGCCGGTTTCTTGCTCGAATTGGCTGATAAGCGGCCCGACGAGGCTTTCTCCCCGCCCCGAATAAAGGGTAAGGGTCCCTTCCGCATAGGCCAGACTGGGCACCACACACACAAGGGTAATAAAAATGGCAAAAAAACAACGAAAAGCGCTCATGGCTGCGTCTCAATCTCATGAAGTAAAGGAATTGCAAGAAATGAATGATAGTCATTCTCATATACACTCGTCAACGGCTTATAACGATGAAGCCGCGCATCAGGCTGAAAGCAAGGTAGCAGGATAACGGGCCACCTTTTGAAGAAAATTTCCATAACATATGGAGGCTTTAGCCTTTTAATTCCAAGCCTGTTGTAATTCCTACAACAGCGCCGCTATCATGCGAAAACTTTGCGACAAACAAGCTTCTGTTGAATGAAAAAGACGCTCAGACTCATTCTCGGTGACCAACACAGCCGTGAAATCTCCTCGCTCTCGGATATCGACCGGGAAAACGACGTGGTTCTGATGTGCGAGGTCATGGAAGAAGCCACCTACGTAAAACACCATAAAAAAAAGATCGCCTTCATCTTCGCTGCCATGCGTCACTTCGGCCGTGAGCTTGAAAAGGAAGGGATAGCCGTCCGTTACGTTAGGCTCGATGACAGCGGCAACGCGGGCTCTTTTACGGGGGAAATTCGCCGCTCGATTGAAATCGTACGTCCCGATCGCATCGTTGTTACGGAGCCCGGAGAATACAGGGTTCTTGAAGCCATGAAGACGTGGGATACAGCGTTCGGTCTGCCTGTCGAAATCAGAAGCGACACACGATTCCTCTGCTCTATCGAGGAATTCAAAGATTGGGCAAACGGCCGTAAGGCTCTGAGGATGGAATTTTTCTACCGCGAAATGCGCCGGAAGCATGATCTTCTTATGGACGGCGACCAGCCTGAAGGAGGCCGCTGGAACTACGACTCACAAAACAGAAAACCCCACTCAGGCGCGCTCTTCATTCCGAAGCCTCATACGACGGAGCCTGACGCGATGACCCGGGAGGTTATGGAATTGGTCAACGCACGCTTTTCCGGTCATTTTGGCGATCTGGAACCGTTCTATTTTGCGGTCAAACGCGAACAGGCGCTCAAAGTACTTGAAAACTTTATTCACGAACGCCTACCCTACTTCGGTGACTTTCAGGACGCGATGCTTGAAGGGCAGCCTTGGATGTACCACGCCCACATAAGCTTTTATCTGAATTGCGGCCTGCTGAACCCTCTCGAAGTCGTGCGTGCGGCAGAACGGGCCTACCGGGAAGGCTGCGCGCCTCTGAATGCCGCCGAGGGGTTTATCCGTCAGATTATTGGCTGGCGTGAGTATGTCCGGGGCATATACTGGCTCCAGATGCCTGGATACGCCGAGCAGAACGCCCTCAATGCCACACGTGCCCTGCCTTGGTTTTACTGGTCCGGCGAAACGGACCTGAACTGTTTGAAACAATGCATCGGCGAGACCAGGGCTAACGCATACGCGCACCACATCCAGCGCCTCATGGTTTTGGGAAATTTTGCTCTTCTGGCCGGTCTGGACCCTAAGCAGGTGAACGAATGGTATCTTGTCGTGTATGCGGATGCGTACGAATGGGTCGAGCTTCCGAATGTTTCAGGCATGATCCTGTTTGCGGACAACGGGTATCTGGGCAGCAAGCCTTACGCGGCAGGAGGAGCTTATATCAATAAAATGTCCGATTACTGCGAGAACTGCGCTTACGACGTGAAAGTCAAAACCGGTCCCAAAGCGTGCCCCTTCAACTATCTTTATTGGAATTTTATGATCGAAAACGAAGCCCGCTTAAGAAAAAACCCCCGGCTGAGTGTCGCCTACAGCACCCTGAACAAAATGCCGGAAGAAAAGCGCTCAAGTATCCGGAGAGACGCCGAGAACTTCTTGAAAAAATTGCATGAATCTGCTGAAGACGGATAAGCCTGATCGCCGTTTACCCGATACGCCAGGATTTTATCCTCGTATTACCGGGCATGTTCGCCTATTTAAAGGTAAACCTTCAAGGCAGTTATGATGCTTAATTTAATCGAGACTTACAAAAAGACCTTGCAAAAGTGGGATCGGCGGTTCCGGCTTGATATCGACTGCCTGCCTCCGGAAGGCATCGATGCCCTTCCGACTAAGCTCTGGCCCTTTATTTGGTTCTTTGTAAGACAGATAAAAGGGCTGGTCCTCCTTCTGCTGATCATGGAGATGGCTGTCGCTGCGGGCGTCAGCCTGATGTTCTGGTATGTCGGCGAACTGGTAAAACAGGCCGAGTATGGCACGGCTATGGTCTTGGGCGGCATCGCCCTTTTGATCCTGCGGCAGGGCGGCGGGGCGTTCTTGCAGGCGCTGTACGACCTGGTTTACACCCCCTACTTCGGAAATCTCGTAAGGCGGCAGCTTTACTGGTACACGGCACGGCAATCCCTCTCCTACTTCCAGAACGATTTTGCAGGCCGGATAGCAAATAAAATGATACAGGCGCCAAGCATCCGGGACGCTGTGAAAGCCACAATCGGCTCAATCTGGTTTGCCTCGATTTTTACCATCACGAATATCTGGCTCATGTCGAACGTGGACATAAGGCTGGCGATCCCGCTAGCGATATGGCTGATTGCCTACGCGCTGACACTCGCCTACTTTGTTCCTAAGGTCAAAATGCGCTCAAAGGCGCATGCGGACAGCATGAGCACCCTGACAGGACAGGTCGTAGACAGCCTCACGAACTTCCTCCCGACCAAATATTTTGCGCATCTTGAGCATGAAGACGCGCGCGTCGTTGACCTGTTGCAAACCCACAGCAATACGTTCCGCGCGACCACGGGTACGATCTGGCGCATGAGCATGGTGATCGACGTTCTGAATACGCTCTTGCTGATCGCGACAGGGATTGTTTGTTACTGGCTGATCGAAACCGAGGGACAGGTGGGCGTGGCCGCCATGGCGATGGCCCTGCCCATGGCTCTCCAAGCCACGTTCCAGTCAGGCTGGATTATGTTCGAAGTGTCGTCGGTATTTGAGCATCTGGGAACCATTCAGGACATCATCGACACCCTGTCCAAACCCCACGAGATCAAGGACAAGGAAAAAGCCCCGCCGCTGGTGCTCAAAGACGGCAAAGCCGATATCACCTTCAAGCATGTCTATTTTCATTACGGACGCGAAAGCAAACTCATGAGCGATTTCAGTCTGGAGATCCCGGCCGAGCAGAAAGTCGGCCTCGTGGGCCGCAGCGGCGCGGGAAAATCGACGGTGACCAGCCTTCTTGTGCGCGCCTATGACGTCGAGGGTGGTGAAGTTCTGATCAGCGGACAGAATATTGCTAAAGTGACGCAGGACAGCCTGCGAAGGCAGATTACTGTCGTAACGCAGGACAGCTATCTCTTCCACCGCTCGGTGATGGAAAACATCCGCTACGGCAAACTCGACGCATCCGAGGAGCAAGTGATTGAGGCCTCTAAGCAAGCCTATGCTTATGATTTCATACAAGGGCTTGAAGATCACAAGGGCCGCAAGGGCTTCGAGGCGCATGTCGGAGAGCGCGGCGTGAAGCTTTCCGGCGGGCAGAAGCAGAGGATCGGCATCGCCCGCGCCATTCTAAAAAATTCGCCGATTTTGGTTCTAGACGAAGCGACTTCGGCGCTGGACAGCGAGAGCGAACATGCCATCCAGAGCGCCCTTGAATCGATTATGCAGGGCAAGACGGTTATCGCCATCGCGCACCGCCTTTCGACACTGCGCCAGATGGACCGGATCATCGTTATGGAGGAAGGCCGGATCATCGAGGACGGCACACACGAAGAATTAATCGCGTTACCCGAAGGCCATTACGCCAAGCTCTGGCAGATGCAGTCCTATGGATTTTTAAAAGAAAAATAGAGGATCTTTGCATCCGGCGGTATTTAGGCTGAACCGTCAAGCGGGTAGGATATTGAAAGAATCTCGATTTCCTCTGATTTTTCTTCAGTGCGCACGATAACAGAATCGCCGACCTGCTTTTTCATCAGGGCGCGACCAACCGGCGACAGCCAGTTTATTTTTCCCGCCGAAAAATCCGCTTCATCCTCCCCAACCAAGCGGATCGTGACCTCGGTATCGTCTTCTCTGACATAGGTAACCTGTGCCCCGAAAAAGACACGGTCGAGATGCTGCTGCTTAGCCGGATCGACAACGACAGTGCTTTCTAATCTTTTTGTTAGATACCGCACACGTCGGTCGATTTCGCGCAATCGTTTCTTGTTGTAAATATAATCGCCGTTTTCCGAGCGATCACCATTGCCGGCCGCCCAAGCAACAATTTCAACGATTTTGGGACGCTCCGTATACAAAAGCTGGCTTAATTCTCTCTCCAACACAGCATAGCCCGTGGGAGTCATATAATGCTTGGTTTCCGATCCCGCAGGATTTGGGGGGCTGGTTTTACGGGCCATGATCTTCTGATTTTAAGCGCTTTGCATGACAAAATTCATTTTTGCACTTAATCGGCTTGTTTCACGCGGATTTTCTCTTTGCCGACTTTGCTTCCATGCAGGGCTTTGATCGCCGCTTCGCCTTCATGCGCTAGCGCCATTTCGACAAACCCGAAGCCCTTGGACTTGCCCGTACCAGCGTCCATCACTAACGTGCAGGACTTGATGTTGCCATGCGCCTTAAAAAGCTCCGCGAGCTCTTGTTCGCTGAAATCACGCGGCAAGTTGAGGGCAATCAGTTTCATGTAGCGGCTCCAATGGACAAGGGCTAAGTATCTGAAGTACCATAGCACACAATCGTAACAAAGCTTAAGGGAACCCGCATTATGTCAGACACCCAAATCGACATTGAGACCATGGGAAAGCTGGCCAATGCCTTATCCTTTATCATCTCCGCCGATAATCCGGCCGTGGTCGCCATGCGTGCCGCCGTCGAAAGCGGTAGCGCCAAAGACATCAAACACGCCCGCACCCTGTTCCTGCGCGTCAACGCCACCCACCGGAACGCCGCTCTGGCGATGCTGATGGATGGGGATTAGGAAGCTGGCATATCCAATTTTCATTAAGCGATAGTTACGTAAAACAAGGCGCTTTATCCCGCCAGCGCCTGCAGCCACTGCTCTTCCATCGTCTCTAAATCCGCCACCACTTGCGCGTGCTTCTCCTGCACTTTCGCAGTTTCGGACAGTGGCTTCATATAAAACCCCTCCGCACTCATCATGGTTTCCAGCTCAGCCTTTTGTGCCTCTAAAGTCTCGATCTTTTTTTCCAGCTTCGGATCGGGAGTTTTCAACGGAATGATCTCAGCCGACGTAACAGCAGTCTTTTCCTTTTTCTTCTTAGTGTCTTTAGCCTTTTCACGGCGCGCCTGAATGGTAAAATTGCGGTAATCCTCCAAATCACCGTCAAAATGCAGACACGTACCATCACGCACAACCCAAAGACGGTCTGCAACACGCTCCACCATGTTCGGGTCGTGACTGACAATAACAATCGCGCCTTCGTAATTATTAAGTGCCTGCACCAACGCTTCCCGCGCATCAATGTCCAAGTGGTTCGTCGGCTCATCCAGCAGCAACAAATGCGGCGCATCAAAGCTCATAAAGGCAAAAAGCAACCGAGCTTTCTCGCCCCCGCTGAGAGATTTGATTGTGTTATTGGACAGCGTATGCGGAAAACCAAAAGCCCCGAGCTTCGCACGCACCTTCGGCTCCGTAATATCCGGATAGGTTTTGCGCATCAATGTCATCATTTCCTGATAAGGCGTGGATTCGACATCCAACTCCTCTGTCTGATGCTGGGAGAAATATCCGATGCGAAGCTTGGGCGAACGGAATACATCGCCGCTCAACGGCGTAAGCTTATCGGCAATCAGCTTCATCAGGGTTGATTTCCCCTGCCCGTTCACCCCCAGCAGCGCAATACGGTCGTCATTGCCGATACTTTCGCGCACGTTCTTCAAAATGGGCTTTCCCGCTGTATATCCGATATCCGCCCCGTTGATAGAAATCATCGGCGATGGAATTTCCTTCGGGTTGGGGAATGTAAAATGAACCGCACGATCTGCAATCACGGCATCCACGATGTCCATCCGCTCCAGCGCCTTAATCCGGCTCTGCGCCTGGCTGGCCTTGGACGCCTGCGCCTTAAAGCGGTCAACGAATTTCTGCATGTGGGCGCGCTCAGCTTGCTGCTTTTCAAACATCTTCTGCTGGAGGCCCAGCGCCTCGGCGCGTTCCCGCTCGAACGTGTCATAATTGCCCGTATACATTTTAAGCTTCTGACGATCCACATGAATAACGTGGTCAATACATTTATTCAGAACTTCCCGGTCGTGAGAAATAATCAGCAAGGTATGCGGATAACTGGCGAGATAGCTCTCCAGCCACATGATCGCTTCAAGGTCCAGGTGATTTGTTGGCTCGTCCAACAACAATATTTCGGGCTCAACGAACAAGGCCGCCGCCAACGCCACACGCATCCGCCATCCTCCGCTGAAGGACGAAAACGGCTCGCTCAGCTGGTCTTCCGTAAACCCCAGCCCGGTGAGAAGGCGCGAGGCCTTGGCCGGTGCGGAATACGCATCCATATCGGCAAGGCGCTGATAGATCTCGGCAATTTTATTAGGGTCCTCCTCTGTCTCCGTCTGTTTCCAAAGGCGGGCCATCTCCTCATCTGCCTCCAGCACCAAATCAAGAAGCGATGTCTCGACTTCTGGAATGTCCTGCCGGACCATCCCCATGCGCTGCTTTGTACTCATGGCGATTGTCCCGCCATCCGGCGTTAAATCACCCGCAATAAGCTTGAATAGTGTGGATTTCCCTGCGCCGTTCAACCCGACAACACCAACCTTCCAATTGTCCATAATGGCAACATTGCAGTCATCCAATATTGTGCGGGAGCCAATTTTATAGGTCAGGTTTGATACAGTCAGCATAGGCTCAAGAGACTTTCATTCATTTTAATGCGCGCTTATGACATAAAAAATGGCAAAAAGGAAGAATTTATCCTTATTTTCAACTCTGTGTGCGGTCTTCGATTGAGGCGCTCTAGGGCAGAAATGAGCCATTTTCTCTTAATTCCGCTAAAGTAGAGCGCACACAGTACGCATACGGAAAGCGTGTTTGTGCTGAGAGGCAGTCGAAGAAACGCCCATTCTCTGCCCCTTAGATAAAAATAAACCCATTCTAAAAGCTCGCCAATTTCGAGCCTAAAGCGCATATATTCTCAATATTCGGAGGACCGTTAACAGGATGACTGGCGCCGGACTCAGCGCCTGAGGCGAACTCACCGCGCGTGCTGACTCTTAAGCCATCAGAACCGGTGCGCGGCTCAAGGCGGATGACTAAAAAACCTGGACCTGATTTCAGGTCCAGGTTTAAAAAAGCATCAGGATATCGCGGCTGTCTTGAGTTTCTTCAAAGGGCGTACTTTGACGCGCACAGACGCAGGCTTTGCCGTAGCCTTCATCATTTCCCCAGTGCTGGGGTTGCGGATCAACGTCCCCGCCTTACGCGCGGGAACTTTACGAAGGGTCACCTTCATAAGACCGGGCAAGGTAAACTCGCCGACGCCTTTCGGGTGGACAGAGCCGAGCAAAGCATTTTCTAAGGAAGCCAAAACCCCCGCTGCTTGCGCACGCGTAATTCCGTTTTCTTCAGCAAGAAGACCAACCAGCGCCGATTTGGTCAGTGTATCTTTGACGGGCTTTATAGCGGCAGGCTTGGCGGATTTCGCCTTAGAGGGTGTTCCTTTTTTCTTGGTAGCCATGAGTATAACTTCTCCAGATTTTGGTTACATAGGTTAAACAGTATAGAAGAAATCAATAATAACAAAAAGATGCCATAGCCTGGTTTTTTAAGGCTAAATGATAGAAAATCGACTAATAAGGGGTGCCGAACGCTTTACAAGCGCACATATCGCCCGGATTTGAAAAAGACACGCCCACGCCAAAAGCTAGCCAATTGCGGGCCTGAAGCGCATATATTCCCTGTGATCGGAAAACCGTGGACTGAATGGATGTGGACGCAGTCATCCGCGCATAACACTCACTCAAAATTTTGTAATATGTAAAATAAACAAATGTTACAACATCCCCAAGCTCAGCGGGAGCCACTTGTAGGGGGCGCCCTTTTGATGTCCAGACTCCACTCCGAAACCAAGCCCCGCCAAACCAATGCCAACCAACCGATCATAATTGTGATACCCCCCGCCGGGGTAAAATATGTCAGCTCTCTTATCCCGGTTAGAAGCGCCGCGTAGATGCTGAATGAAAATAGAACGGTTCCGGCTGTGAATAGGTAAGCGGGGATATGCAGCTTTCGATCGTTGGGCGCGAGCGCAAGAGCAACAATCAAAACCGCATAGATCATGTTGTAACGAATAGCAGTTTCAAGGCTTTTGGCCTTTTCCGGGGTCAGGTCGAACCCATGGTCTCCCAGAGCGCCCATCATGACCGAGGTCAACCCCAGCAAACCGCCACATACCAAAATACGGTTCATGATATAGTCTCCCACTTCAATTGGACCTTGAGGCCTTTCGGCTTGTTATCCGAGAGGTTGATAGCGACGTTATGGGCATGGGCGATCCATTGTGCAATCGACAGCCCAAGGCCGCTGCCGGTTTGTCCCGACTTATCCGCCCGAACGAAACGCTCAAAAACACGAACTTTATCTGCTTCACTCAGCCCCGGTCCACTGTCCGCTATTTCAAGCATGCCATCTGCGGTCAGGGAGACGGCAACAGATCCGCCCTCAGGGGTGTATTTCAAAGAATTGTCCAGGAGGTTTCCAAGCAGGATTTTCAGCGAATCCGCATGCGCTTTTATGATACACTTTTCAGAGATGGCGCTTGTCATGACAATCTTTTTATTCTTAGCCCGATCTACGATCTCCGAAACGCAATCCTCTAAAATATCAGACAGGTCGATCTTGTCCTGCGGAAGGCTCTCATGCTGCAGGCGTGCAAGGGAAAGAAGTTGTTCCAACAAGCGAGTGCAGCGGTCAATCGAGGATTGGAGGTTTTCAAGCCCCTCCGCATATTCCGGGATATCTCTGGCCCTTCTTATGAGAACTTGCGTTTGCGTTTTCATGGCCGCAAGGGGCGTGCGCAATTCATGGGCCGCATGGTCGGTAAACTCCCGCTCACGTCTGAAACTTTGCTCCATCCGTTCGAATAAGCGATTGAGCGCTGTTACCAACGGCGCAATTTCCTGCGGTACCGCCTCTTTCAGAATCGGCGAGAGGTCGTCGCTGCTGCGGGCGTCCACATCGCCGGAAATTGCAACGACCGGCTTTAAAACCTTGTGGATACCGATCCAGATAATCAACAAAATAACCGGAAGAAACACGAGCGCCGGAACAATCAGGGATCCCATAAGCTGAATAATCAGCTCATAGCGAATGTCGTAGCGTTCGGAAACTTCGATTTTTATTTTGTTACCGGGATCGAGAAAGACATAAAAACGCCATTCATTACCTTTGATGACATGGTTCGAGAAACCCGGTCCGGCCTCAAAATCTCCGAAACTCTTTGAACTCGGCGACTGCGTGATCAGGTCGTCTTGGACCCAAATTCTAAAACCCAGCTTGCGTTCGTAACGGTGCTGCAAATCCGGGTTTTCCAGACCCAGATGAAAGCCCTCGTCCTGCATGATTTCATGCTGCGTGAGCTGTAGCAGAACTTTAGCGGAGTGGACAAGCTGCGCGTCATAGACTTCCTCTATTTCGTGTCGGGCAAAATAGTAGCTGGAAGCTGTGGCAAGGAGTGCGGCAAGGATCACCGGAATGCTGATCCAGACGAGCAGTCTGCTGCGGAGCGAATAATTAGCATTATACGACTTCATGGCGCGATCATATATCCCACACCCCGGTTTGTCTTAATCAGGTCACGCCCCAGTTTTCGCCGTAGGGCCGCAATATGTACTTCAATCGTATTGCTCTCGATCTCATCAGACGACCAGTCATATATGCTTTCAGTGATCTTATCTTTGGAGACACTCCGGCCTATACTCCTAATCAGGCAATCGAAAATGGCGCGTTCCCGGCCAGAGAGCACGATGGCTTGGCCGTCTTTTTCCAAATGCCCGGTAGACGTTTCATATATAAGGTTTTTGTGACTGATCACAGGGTTGGCGAGACCATTTCGGCGGCGAACAAGGGCCGCGCAACGGGCAAGCAATTCATCAAGGTCGAACGGTTTGACAAGATAATCGTCCGCGCCAGCATTCAGCCCTTCCACGCGGTGCCGGACAGCATCGCGCGCGGTCAGAAGCAAAACCGGGATTTGATCATGATTTTTGCGAAGCTTCTTCAGCAGTTCAAGGCCGGAGGCTCCCGGTAGGTTTATATCGAGTACGATGAGCGCATAAGAAGTGGTCGCGAGAGCATCATCAGCTTCTTCAGACGACCGCACCCAGTCCACGGCATACGTCTCTTTCAAGCCCTCTGCCGTGGCTTTTCCCAAGTGTTTATCGTCTTCAACCAGAAGCAATCGCATGCGCTATTGTCTATTATTAACCAATTTCCGCAAGTTTTGCTTTGATTTCCTGTCTGCGCCCAGCGTCAGCCAAGGCTCGATCAGGGCGATCAGGGGCCATCAGAGCACGTTCCAGGTAGGCCTTGGCTTCGTCCGGGCGTCCGTCTTCAATCAGGAAATCCCCATAGAAAAAGTTAGGGTCTATACCGGTGGGATTGATCTTCAATGCCGCTTTGAGGTTTTTTTCTGCCTCGTCGTTATCGCCAAAGGCGACCGGCCAGCCGGGAACCTTGTAATACAGTGAACCCAGCGATGTGTAGGCTGAGCCGTCCAGAGCTTTCGGGTCGATCTTTATAGCATCTTCTAGTAAGGATTTCGCTTTTTTAACCGTACCCAACGCTCCCAGACCACCATCGATTCCAGCATCGGTGGACAAGATAATACCTTCCCAGATTTTAGGTTCAGCGCGATCTGGGTAGGCCGCAGTGACCTTAGACGCATGTTCTTCGAGCTTGCGTATCAGGCTTAGCTGCGTGTCTTGATCGGGAACCTGATATTTAATCTTGGCCCATTCGGTCTGAAGATAACGAATCTGTTCCATAGCCGGGTCTGGCTGAACCTCCTGTTGAGAGATCTGAGCGGCTTGGCTTTGCGCAGGTTCCGCCTGTGCGCCTTGAGTCGCAAAATTTTGGGCCATAGCCGGAAGGGAAAGCGCAACGAGAGCCGTGGTTAAAGCCAGTGTCTTTTTCATTTTATAATCTCCTTTTCTAGGGTTTTAAAAGTGGAATAAATTTTTGCCTGTGATCGAACAGAATGGCCGCATAGAACAGCCCGATCAGAGAACCAATAGCCAAGCCGGACGGGTTAAGAAACAAGTCATACAGAAGGATGTTGGCCAAAACCGGCGCAAGAAGCAGCAAGGCAAGCGCGATAAAACGGCGGACCAACAACATTGATCCAGCCACGATTTGCGAGCCATTGATCAAGGGCAAAAGGTAGCCTGTATTTTCCAGCGCCTGCATGAAATCCGCGCCTGCCGCCGAGGGGGCGGGGATAGGGAAAAAATGCAAAAAATTATTCAGTCCAAAGACCAGCCAGAACAATCCAAACAGGGCAGTCATGATTTTGAATGTTATCTTCATGCCGCCGCCCTACCCTGTTTTTGATTTTCTTTTTCTGCTTTTAGCGCCTCTTCTCCGATCCTGCGGTTCTTTTGCAGGGCTGAGTCGATGACAAAGGGCCAGTTTGCGTTAATAATTGCGAAGAGCCGCTCAGGCCAGCCAATACGCACCTCCGCCTCGGCTTTAACGATAGCCCTGAATATGCGTTTGGCGACTGTGTTCGGTTCGTCGTATTTAACTTTGGTGAGTTCGTTGACCCTGGCCTTTACGCCGGAATTCATGCCCGTGCGCACGGCTCGCGGGGAAATATAGGTCAGCTTGATCTGTGTGCCCCCCAACTCGCGCCGGAGAGAATCGTTAAATCCCTTAAGCCCCGCCTTGGACGCTACGTAACCCGTTAAATGCGGCAGCGGGATAAGCGCCGTCATCGAGCCCATATTGATGATCTGCCCGGAATTGCGCGCTTTCATTTTAGTGAGCACGGCTTGCGTCAGGCGCATCGGCACCATCATATTCAGGTCAACAACCGCTTTTAGATCCTGATTTTCGCAGTAATCCAAAACGTTGTATCCAGCCATGTTAATCAGAATGTCCGGCGTATTCGCCTGCAACTGCGCGCAAATCTTATCCAGTCCGGCCACCAGATCGCCCTCCTTCGTAAGGTCATGGGCCGTTACGGCTGCGCCAGCTTGCCGGAGCATTTCAACCAGAGGCGACCCGATCCCGCCCGTGCCGCCGGTTATATAGACGGTTTTTCCCTTAAGCGGCATGTTTCACCTGCCCTTCGTGCGGGATGGCCCGCAAGACGTTTGCGAATAGCCGGAAGGTGTTCTGCGCCACTTCGATAATGGCGCTCTGGTCTTCGGGATCGGTCACTTGGTTAACCGTCTCCTCGAAAAATTTCATGTGGCTGATGTCAAGTTCGCCATGAGAATAGAGATACGAGAACGCCTTCTTCGGCAGGCCAAGACTTTCCTTGACAGCGTCCGCGCCCTTATTAGCGATTTGCGTTGATGTGCTTTCCAGCATGAAGACCATACCCAGAAAGCCGACCGGGTTTTTGCGGGTTATGTAATCATAATTGTAAGCAATAAGAACTTGCGTCTCCAGTTTAGGCGTCGAGCTTCGCGCAGCGTCCTTGTTTCCACCCGCAGCCTCGATATCATTGAGGATCCATTCCTCGTGGCCGACTTCTTCCTCCTGATATTCGATGATCGCCTTTTGAAGCCAGCGTTTGGAGACCGGAAGCTTCGATCCCATCGTCATCAGGAACGGAACAGTGTGCGAAACGTGATGATAGGCTTCTGTGAGATAGGCGATGTAGGCCTCGCGGCTGATCTTGCCCTGAAGGCCATCGATCAATTGAGGAACGGAATAGAGTTCCTTCCGCGCAGCCTGTGTTTCCTCAAGCAGTCGATTGTAAAAGCTCATAAGTCTTCTCCTTGGTGTAGAGGTTTAAAATGTTTTCACGCCTTGGGCGCCCGGTGCCGGTCAGAGTGCCATCCGCCATCGTGAACGGCGGGACGATCTGAAAATCGTGAATTTTCGCGTAGTCGGGCAACTTTGCGTTTACCTTGGCGATTGCATCCCCGATATCGGAAGCCTGATTTGCGGGCACGATGAGCGTGCTCAGATGCGGACATGCATCGCCGTAGACAATGGCTTGCGCTATTTCGGGCCGGGCCAGCAGCAGGCTCTCCACCCATTCCGGCGATACGTTGCGTCCGTAAGAGGTGATGAGGATGTTTTTTTTACGACCAGTGATTAAAAGAAAGCCATTTTTATTCTTGTTACCTAGATCTCCAGTATGAAAAAAATCGGGCGCTTTCTCGCCGATATAGCCTAAAAATCCAGGATTTTTTATGCAGATTTCTCCGTCTTCGATCTCAGCCTTAACATGCGGAAGAAGTTTCCCGACCGTACCGGGTTCGTCGTCGTAAGGGGTGTTAAGGGAAACGACCGAAGCACACTCGCTCAAGCCGTAACCTTCGTAAACCGGCAAGCCCGTGGCCCGCGCATGCATGATCATGGACGGGTCTACCTTTGAGCCGCCCACGGCGAGGAACTTCAGGTCTGTAAGCGGGCCGTGCGCAGCCACCTGCTTGATCAAAACGCGCAAGATTTCCGGCATAAGGATCGCCGAATTCGCGCATGTGACTTTCAAGACGTCATGAATATTTTCATAGCGCTCGCCGTAAGCGCTGAGGCTGGTCAGATGGATCGTGCAACCCGCCATCAACCCCGCATAAACACCCGCGACGTTCTCAAGCAAGACAGAGAGTGGCAAAACACAGACATGTCTGCCCGTAAAACCATCTCCAAGCACCTCCACGATGCCTTTAGCAACTTTCTCCATAGCTGTTTGAGGCAGGCAGACACCCTTCGGCGCACCGGTCGTTCCCGAAGTGAACGTTATTTTCGCTGTTCCTTCAGGCAAAGCGCCCTGTCTAGGGATACCGGTGCCGCGCAATCCCTGTGGGGAAAGAATATGCGAGACACCGGCAGACTGGAGGAGATGGGAAGTTTGCTCAGAAGAAAAGAAGGGTGGTACAGGGACGCACGGAATCTTCGCATTCTGTGCCGCGAGGTCCCAAAGGACCCAATCCACAGCATTATCAAGAGCCAGGGCCAGAACCAACACGTCCTTCAGGCCGTTCATACGGATTTGGACTTCATGCTCCAGTTCTCCATACGAGACAGTGCGCTTCTCGTCGCGCAGGGCAGTTCTATTGGCAGGATGGTTCTGAATCGCTTCTAATAGCATCAGCTCTGCTCCAACTTGTAGTGCAGGCGAGGCAGTAAGCGGGGACGGCAATCTTTGTATTCTATGCCAAGTTGGCTCTGTAGCCGTTTATATCCTTGTGCGACCGAGCCGGAAATGACATGCGGCTGCGTGTCGTAATACGTGCCCCAGTTCTCTCCGGCCGTCAACAAAAGTGAGGGGTCCGCTTTTGCATGGCGTTTGGGCCGAAGCCCCAGTTGCTGAAACCGCGCCTCCAGAAAATCCGTGCTGGTGACAACGGCTTGCGTAAAATTCCTATAGTTTAAGTAAGCCGCCAGAGCCGCGAAAAGGTAAAGCGAGGCCCCTCCCCCATCAGAAGCCAGATTGCCGACTTCAACAATCTGGGAGCGTGGGGTTTTCAAAACCTGATCTATGGGAGCGCTCAAATATTGCTCCAAAAAGAGCAGCTCATCAGCTGCGGGACGGAAACCTGTGGCGGCCAGAATACGACCGCCTTCGTCGCGGACGCTCATCAAAACGGGGTAACGGACACTCATGCGTGCCCCGTAGGCTTTCGCGTAGACGTCTACGATAAACCGTTCGACATCCGCACGGTCTCTGGAAAAAGCCGGAACTATGGAGACAAGAGTGGGCTTGGCGGGCAAGCGACCGAGAAGCCTGTCATTATTAAAAGACAGAAGCGCTGTCTGTAATCCGTTTTCGCTATAGGCCATGTCGTACATCGGAGAATGCCTTTACAGGGTTTTCATTCTTCGATCCTGGCTTATCAAGCTGAAACGAACCTGAAGGGCTTAATCATTCTTGCGAATGGGCAGAAAAGCTTAATTGCGAGGAGCGGAACTTCACAAATTTAAGGATCTCGGGGATCAGGAAGACCGGAAGGGCCACCAAAATGATAATACCCCAATCCGCAACTCCCAAGGGCACGGTTTGCAGGGCGTGCTGCAGGCCCGGAACGTAAACTGCGGCGATTTGCAGCGTCAGCATCGCGGCTATCGCCATAATCAGCCATGGGTTGGAGAACCATCCCATCGAGCCGACCGTTCCGTGGGCGTTTCGGAAATTGAGAACATTCACCTTTTCCATGACGACCATCGCGGTAAAGGCCATACAATTCGCCGTTGCCCATGAATCCGCGCCGCCTTGCATGTAAAACTGATAAAGCGCGAGCGTCGTGAAGCCAATATAGGCGCTCAGCGCCGCAATCATTTTAAAACCGTCCCGATCAAGAATAGGTTCGGAAATGCTGCGCGGTGGCTGGCTCATCACATCCTTTTCCGCCTTTTCAGCGCCGAGTGCCAACGCCGTCACGCCGTCGGTGACCAGGTTCATCCAGAGGATCTGAACCGGAAGCAGGATCAGCGGTCCACCCATGAGGATATTGGCGAAGATGGCGATCATCTCGCCGATGTTGGAGGAGAGCATATACCGCACGAATTTGCGGATATTTGCGTATTGCCGCCGCCCCTCCTCGATCGCGGCGACGATGGACGCGAAATTGTCGTCCGAGAGCACCATATCCGCCGCACCCCTTGCGACATCTGTTCCCCTTATGCCCATCGCGATGCCGATATCGGCCTGTTTGAGCGCGGGCGCGTCGTTCACGCCGTCCCCGGTCATGGCGGTCAAATGCCCCTGCGACTGCAAGATTTTGACGATGCGGAACTTATCCTCTGGCACCGTCCGGGCGAAGAGGATATCCTGCTGCAACAGAGCGGACAGCTCTTCATCGCTCATGTCTTTCATGTCACCGCTGGTGACGGCGCGGTCCACACTGAGGCCGATTTGCCGCGCCACCGCCTTCGCTGTAACAGGGGAATCACCTGTAATAACGATCACCTTAATTCCCGCATGACGCGCACTTTCCAGCGCATCCTTCACCTCCGGGCGCGGCGGGTCGATGACGCCCGTAATCCCCAGAAAACATAAGGCACTCTCTGCTTGCTGTTCGGAACACGCATTATTGTCAGTAAGCGCCTTTCGAGCCAACGCGAGCGTTCTCAGGCCTTCTTGCGCGAACCCCGTAAAGGCCGCCTCGATTTCGCGGCGGCCCTGTTCATCGAGCGTTTCAATTTTTCCATTTTTCAGGATGTGGGTACAATGCGGCAGGATCGCCTCCGGAGCGCCTTTTACATGTGCGATTAAGGAGCCTGCCGTCTGTTCGATAACAGACATGCGTTTGCGGGTAGAGTTGAAGGAGTTTTCCGCGACGATGCGGGTTTGGCTCTCTTCTAACAGTCCGGCCTTACGGGCTGCGACGATCAGGGCGGCCTCGGTTGGTGATCCAATCGTACGCCAGCCCTGCTCTCCGTGTTCGATACGCGCATGATTGCAGGTGCTGGCCGTTTTCAGAAGGGCCATGAGATCGGGGGCCCTGTCGGGTTCGATCCGGCGACCGTCCATTTGAAATTCGCCTTCCGGCTCATATCCTGATCCGCCGACATGAACTACACCGGAGGACAGCCAGATTTTCTGGACCGTCATTTCGTTTTTGGTCAGGGTTCCGGTCTTGTCGGTGCAGATCACCGAGACAGCACCCAGCGTTTCCGCCGCCTGCAAATGCCGCATGAGTGCCTTTTTGCGGGCCATAGCCGAAACGCCCAGTGCCAGCGTCACGGTCACGACGGCGGGCAAGCCCTCCGGCACCGCCGCCACGGCCAGAGAAATTCCGGTCATAAAGGTTTCGATCATCTCCCGCCCGCCGATCAGTCCGATCAGCACAACCAGACCGGAGACGGATAAAGCCAGCGCGCCGAGTTGCCAACCTAGACGGGCGAGTTCGCCCTGCAGGCGGGTCTGCGTTTCACGGATCGATCCGGTCAGGGCGGCGATCTTGCCAAATTCGGTCTTCATTCCCGTTTCGACCACCAGACCCATTCCGCGCCCGTTAACGATATGCGTCCCCATGAAGACCATGTTCAGGCGTTCGGTCAGATGCGCCCCTTCGGGAAGTGTGTCCGTATGCTTCGAGACTGTGGAGGACTCTCCGGTCAGTGCGGCCTCATCCGTACGCAGATCCGTGGCACTCGTCAGCCTTATGTCCGCAGGAACCGCGTTTCCGGTTTCCAGAAGCACCGTGTCGCCAGGCACCAAATTTTCCGCGTCGATCTCCTGTTCCTGCCCGCCCCGCATCACCCAGCAACGGGGCGTAAGCATCTTCTGTAGGTTTTTGATCGCGTTCTCGGCCTTCCATTCCTGCATGAAGCCCAGGACACCGTTCAGGATGACGATGGCGAGGATGGCCAGCGCGTCGACAACTTCGCCGACCAGCAAAGACAGGATGCACGCTACGGCCAGAACCACGATCAGGACGTTGGTGAACTGGCGGATGAGGATGGTTTGCCAGTTTAGACCCTCTTTATTCTCCAGCCTGTTCGGACCGAAATTTTTTGGGCCAGCCTCAAGCGTTCTTTTGATTTCATCTTCACCAAGGGCATGCCAGGGTTTCATCTTGTCCGCCCTCATCCTTTCCACGCAGCCGCCAGAAGACCCGACACGTCGATCGCGTTGGTTTCGTGTGCGACCGTATTGCAGGAGACGACCCGGCCCGCACCCGATTGTTTCAGCGCTTCGAAGGCATCGCCGGCGAACAGCGCATGAACGCCGATGCAAACCGGCGGGTTCATGCCAGCGCGTTTGAGACGCTTGACCGTTTCGATCATCGTGCGGGCGGTCGAGATAATATCATCGACCAGCACGGGCGTATGGTCCTTGTATTTATCAATTTCTGGGACTGATATTTCAACTTGCGTGTCGCCTCGACGTGTCTTCTGCACAACCGCATAGGGCGCTTCCGCTTTTTGCGCGACTTTTGACACCCATTGATCGCTCTCTTCGTCTGGCCCGATCAGAACGGGATTCTTGATATTCTTGCCAATCCAATCGGCGATGGCGCCTGAGGCATGAACGGTCTTGGTGGGTATAGTATAAAGTTCGTTCAAGTTCTTATAGCGGTGTAGATGCGGATCGACGGTGATGAGGCTATCGAAATTTTCCGACAGGAATGACGCAAAAATTGCCGAGGTGACAGCTTCGCCCTCATGAAATCTTTTGTCCTGGCG
>JAANMX010000452.1_pt1 | contig 54418 bp, 46 predicted proteins | sample 7279681 | NCBI WGS metagenome assembly JAANMX01 (sample SAMN14094542, study PRJNA606508) | bioreactor metagenome | isolation source: A lab-scale SPAN reactor treating ammonium-rich wastewater day 351 | place: Ireland: Galway | collected 2018-01-01
GAGTTGGTGACGCTCGACAACGTGCTGAGCGCACTGGCCGTCACGCTGTCGCGCCGGCTGGAATCGCGCGCGTCGGCAGCCCACGAAATCGCGCTGACGGTGCATCTCGATCGCGGCGCGACCCGCACCGAGCGCATCCAGCGTGTTCAGCCATTCAGCGCGTGCGGCGACCTGCGGCGGGCGCTGTTCAGTTTGCTCGACAAGGCCGACATCACCGAGCCGGTCGGCGCGCTGAGCGTTTCGCTCAACCGCCTGAGCGCCGCTATCCCGCGCCAGTTGGAGATGTTCACGCAGCGTCCGCGCAAACAGGCCGTGCTGGACTTGGCCGCCGAGCTGAGCAAACGCTGCGGCCCGTGCTTCTTCACCGCTGAGCTGCGCGATGGCGCGCTGCTGCCTGAGCGCCGCTTCGCGTTGATCGCCGTGCCGGCCGAGGACGCATCCTGATGACGCGCCTGCTGCAGCCGGCCGAACGCATCACGGTTGACCTCGAAGACGGCGCGCCGGTGCGGTTCGTGTGGCGCGGACGCGATCACCGCGTGCTGTACCTCGTCAATCGTTGGCGCGCCGACGCTGAATGGTGGCGCGTCCGTCAGTGGCGCGAGCATTACAAGCTCATCACCGACAGCGGCCTGCTGCTGGTGATCTATTACGATTTGAGCCGCGAGGCGTGGTATGTGCAGCGGGTATATGACTGAGACCTCATCCCCCGACGCCCGCACTTCACAGGTTGCATTCACGTGCGGGTTCAACCTACGGGAATGGGAGTCCAGAGGGCGCGAGTCCTTAGCGGAGGTGCGGAGGCGACGCCTCTGCATACGCACTGAATGACCGCCGGATACGTCGAACTGCACGCTCATTCGTGCTTCAGCCTGCTGGATGGCGCATCTTACCCCGAGGCACTGATCGCGCGGGCGGCGGCGTTGGATATGCCGGCGCTGGCGCTCACCGACCACGACGCGATGTACGGCGCAGTACCGTTCGCCAAAGCAGCGCGCGAGGCAGGGATCAAGCCGATCTTGGGCGCTGAACTGACGGTGCGCGGCACTGCTCCGCATCATCTGACCGTGCTGGTGCAGAACGCGGCCGGATGGACGAATCTGTGCGCGCTCATCACCTCGGCGCGGCACAACGCCCCAAAGGGCGACGCGCTGCTGGACGCGCATCTGCTTGATACACACCGCGACGGCCTGATCGTGCTGTCGGGCTGTCGTCGCGGTGAGATCGCGGCGGCGCTGCGGCGCGGCGACCATGACGCAGCAGCGCGGGCGGCCTGTCGTTATCGCGCGCTGTACGGCGATCACTTCTATATTGAACTCCAGCGTCACCACCTGCCGGACGATCAGCGCCTGACCGCCGACCTGATCGCGCTGGCCCGTGAACTCGATCTGCCGGTGGCGGCAACCAATAACGTGCATTACGCCGAGCGCGACGGCCATCGCCTGCAAGACATCCTGACCTGCATCCGGCACAACATCACGCTCGACGACGCGTGCGCGCTGCTGCGCCCGAATTCGGAGTACTACCTCAAGTCCGCCGCCGAGATGGCCGCCCTATTCACCGACGCGCCGGACGCGCTGACGAACACCATGCGCATCGCCGGAGAGTGCGACTTCACGCTGGAGTTCGGCTTGCAAGAGCTGCCGGTCTATCCGACGCCGGAGGGCCAAAGCGCCTGTGATCTGCTGCGGTCGCTGTGCCATGACGGGCTGGCGGCACGCGGCATCACGCCGTCCGACGGCATCACGCGCCAGTTGGAGCACGAGCTGTCGGTCATCACCCGCAGCGGCTTGAGCAACTACTTCCTGATCGTGTGGGACATCGTGCGCTGGTCGCGTGAGCGCGGCATCTTGTGTCAGGGACGCGGATCGGCCGCCAATTCACTGGTCGCCTACCTGCTGATGATCTCACCCGTCAACCCGCTGGAGCATGATCTCGTGTTCGAACGATTCTTGAGCGAGGAGCGCCGCACCACACCGGACATCGACATCGACTTCGACGCGGCCCGCCGTGAGGAGGTGATTCAATACGTCTATCACCGCTACGGCCATGCTCACGCGGCGATGGCCTGCACGTTCATCACCTTTCGCGCGCGTTCGGCTATGCGCGACATCGGCAAGGCGCTCGGCCTGCCGCTGGACGTGCTCAACCGCGCCAGCCGCATCATCGACACGTATCGCAGCGGGCGCATCGCCGAGGCCGCCGGGTTGAGCGACCTGATCGCGCCCGAGACGCTGGCGCTGATTGTCGAACTCGGCCAGCAGATCGACGGCTTCCCGCGCCATCTCGGCATCCACAACGGCGGCATGATCCTGACCGGTGCGCCGTTGAACCACCGTCTGCCGACCGAGCCAGCGACGATGGCCGACCGCTATGTCGTGCAGTGGGACAAAGACAGCCTCGAAGACGCCGGCATCTGCAAGATCGACATCCTCGGCCTGCGTATGCTGTCGGCCGTGGCCGAGGCCAGCGCGATCACCGGCGCCGACCTCGACGCACTCACCTTCGATGACGCGACCGTGTACGACATGGTGACGGCGGCCGACACGATCGGCGTGTTTCAGGTCGAAAGCCGCGCACAGGCGCAGGTGCTGCCGCGCCTTCAGCCGCGCCAGTTCAACGATCTAATCATCTCGATCTCGCTGATCCGGCCGGGGCCGATTCAGGGCAACATGGTGCATCCGTATCTGCGCCGCCGCTTGGGCGAAGAGCCGGTCACGTATCCGCATCCGCGCCTTGAGCCAGCGTTGGCCGAGACGCTCGGCGTGGTGCTGTTTCAAGAGCAGGTGCTGAAGGTCGCGCGCGATCTGGCCGGGTTCAGCGGCGGACAGGGCGAGCTGCTGCGCCGCGCGTTGGGCAGCAAGCGCGCTCATGAACAGATCGAAACGCTGCACAGCGCGTTCATCGGCGGCGCGGCGGAACTCGACGTAACGAACGCCGTGGCCGAGGCGGTGTTCGACGCGCTGCGCAGTTTCGGCGGCTACTCGTTCCCCAAGAGTCACGCGGCGGCGTTCGCTGTGCTGGTATACAAGAGCGCATGGCTCAAACGGTATCATCCGGCGGCGTTCGCCTGCGCGCTGCTCAACAATCAGCCGATGGGCTTCTGGTCGCCGGCGGTGATCGTCAACGATGCGCGGCGGCATGGGGTGCGCGTGCTGCCGGTCGACCTGCGCTACAGCGCCGCGATCTGCACGGTCGAGGACGGCGCGGTGCGGCTTGGTTTCTGGCAGGTGCGCGGTATCGGCGAAGAGGCCGCCGATCGGGTTGCCGCCGCGCGCGACGAACAGCCATTCACCAGCCTGCGCGACTTCTGCCGCCGGACTCGCCTGCCGCACCGCCTGACCGAAAATTTGATCCTCGCCGGCGCGATGGATCACTTCGGCAGCACTCGCCGCGAGCAGGTCTGGGCGCTGGCGAACCTGCTGGACGAGCCGGGGATGCTCGACCTCGACATGACCGACGATCCGCTGCAGTTCCCGTCCGCCAGCCGCGGCGAGATCATGACCGTTGAATACGACCTGACCGGCGTTATGCTGCGCGGCCATCCGCTGACGTTGTATCGCGACTGGCTGGACGAGATGGGCGTGTTCAACAGCGCCGATCTGGCCGATCTACCGGATGGCAGCCATGTGCGCGTGGCGGGATTGGCGGTCGTGCATCAAGCCCCGCCGACCGCCAAGGGGCATCACTTCATCACGCTTGAGGACGAGGACGGGTTCATCAACGTGGTCGTGCGGCCCAAGGTGTATCCGAAATACCGCACCATCCTGCGCACGTCGCCGCTGCTGGTGATCGAAGGCGAGGTGCAGCGGCAGGGGGCGGTCGTCAACGTCGTGCTGAGCGACGCGCGCACATTGGGCGTTCAAACATCGTGAGGCGTGCGCCAGCGCTGATTTTCAGTGGCTGACTCGAAAACTCTGCTATGCTTCAGATGGGAGTAACGGGCCGATGTGGAGGAGGGACACATGACACAGGAACTGTGGACGGCTGTCGACGACTACGTTCAGCGGATGCTGATCGCGCCGAATCCGGTACTCGATGCGGCGCTCGTGTCCAGCGCTGAGGCCGGCCTGCCCGATATACAAGTCGCGCCGAATCAAGGCATGCTGCTGCATCTTCTGGCGCGCATGCAGCATCCCAAACGCATCCTTGAGATCGGCACGCTGGGCGGATACAGCACGATCTGGTTGGCGATGGCGCTCGCGCCCGGCGGACGCTTAATCACGCTGGAGTATGAGCCGCGGCATGCACAGGTCGCGCAGGAGAATATCGCGCGCGCAGGGTTGGCGGATCGCGTCGAAATCCGTGTTGGACGCGCGCTCGACTCACTGGCACAGCTCGCCGCCGAGGGATTGGACAGCTTCGACCTGATCTTCATTGACGCCGACAAGCCGAACAATCCGGATTACTTCCGCTGGGCGCTGTCCCTCTCGCGCCCCGGCACGGCGATCATCGTCGACAACGTCGTGCGCGATGGCCGCGTCGTCGATGACGCCAGCACGGACGGCAGCGTGCGCGGCGTGCGTGAGATGTTCGACGTGATCGCCGCCGAGCCGCGTGTCGACGCCACGGCGATACAGACCGTCGGCGTGAAGGGATATGACGGCTTGCTGCTCGCGCTGGTGAAGGAATTGGCGTAACCGTCCGCCAGCCGCGCTTGTGAAGCGCGCGCCGTTCGGTGTACAGTGATGCCCGTACCGGCCGTGGAGTTCACATCGTGACTGATTCGCTCTCTGATTCGCCGCTGACCGTGTTGGTGCTTGGCGTCGGCGGCAACGTCAGCCAAGGCATCCTCAAGGCGTTGGCGCTTTCAACGCTGCCCGTGCGGGTGATCGGCGCATGCGTCGGCCCGGAGTCGATGGGGCTGTACACCTCCGACGCGGCCTACATCTCGCCGCGCGCCGATGACGCGGCATTCGTCCCGTGGTTGATCGACGTGTGCAATCGCGAGGGCGTACGCGCGGTGCTGTCCGGCGTCGAGCCGGTCGTCGCGGCGATCTCTGCTCAGCGCGCGCAAATCGAAGCGGAGACCGGCGCGGTCTGCCTCGTCAGTCCGCCGCAGGTGCTGGCGGTCGGCGACGATAAGCTGCGGACGTGCCAGTGGCTTGAGGCGCACGGGTTGAACACGCCGCGTTACGCCGACGGCAGCGACCGGGACGCAGTGCGCAAGCTGGCGGCCGAGGCGGGGTATCCGCTGATCGCGAAACCGCGCGGTGGCAAGAGCGCCGAAGGCATTCTGACCCTGCGCAGCGACGCCGATGCCGACTATATCGCCACGCGCCCGCGCTATGTGGTCGAGGAAATGCTGGGCGACTCTGAATCCGAGTATACGGTCGGCTGTTTTGTCGACCGGAACGGCATGGTGCGCGGCAGTATCGCTATGCGCCGCAGCTTGCATCAGGGGACGACCGTGTTCGCGCAGGTCGGCGACTATCCGGACGTGCGCGCCGAAGCCGAACGGATCGCCGCGGCGCTCAAGCCCGTGGCGTCGTGCAACGTGCAGATGCGTGTGCATCTGGGCCGGCCGGTCGCGTTCGAGATCAACGTGCGCTTCTCCGGCACCACGCCAATGCGCGCGCGCTTCGGGTTCAACGAGGTTGAGGCGGCGCTGCGTCACTACGTGCTGGGCGAGGATGTCACCCTGCCGCGCGTCACCGAGGGGATCGCAGTGCGCTACTGGAACGAGCTGTACGTCTCACCGGAAGCGTACACCGCGCTGGCTCGCGACGGCCGTCTGTCCGATCCACACGCCTTCCCGACCACGCTCGAAGACTACGGTCATCGGAAGCCATGATGAGTCGTGAGGGATCAGGGGACAAGGGTAGCAAGACGCTTGAACCATCGGGAACACCGGAGGGTTTGTAGGGGCGCAGTGCATTGCGCCCCCTACGATTTGCGTCACTTTTCGCGTCGGGAAGAACGCCTCCTTGCCGCCGCCGTGTTGATGTCATCCTACCCTCTGACAACTGACCCCTGCCAACTGGCAACTGACCACTGACCACTGCCAACTGACAACTGGCTACCCCTAGGGCTGCGGTGTGACGGCAAGTGTCGGTTGGGCGCTGGTCGCGCCGCTGCCGATGCTCCCCAAGCTGGCCGGATCGACGGTGCCGACGGGCTGGAAGGGCTGAACCGTCGTGACCGGATTAGGCTGTGTCGTGACCGCCGCGCCGAAGCCCACACTGTCGAGGCTGGCGCCGTTGGCGTCGGCCGCACAGCGGAAGCCCGAATACGCCAGCTTCTGATCCGGCGCACGGTTCAGGCGGTGTACAGAGCGGGCGAAGAATGGCCGGAACGCGAACGATCCGCCGCGCAGCACGCGCTCGACACCGGTCAGCGGGCCGGTCGGGTTGGTAGCGCCGCCGGACTGCCCATAGTACGTCGGTGAATACCAGTCGGAGACCCACTCGGCGGCGTTGCCCGCCATGTTGTACACGCCGAACGCGCTGCGCCCGCCCGGATACGACTGCGCGTCAACCGGCACGTTGGGCGCGTCGGTCGAGCCGGACGTGTTGGCGTTGTCCGGGTTCCACTCGTTGCCCCACGGATACAGCGTATTGCTCACGCCGCGCGCAGCCCGTTCCCATTCGGCCTCGGTCGGCAGGCGGCGGCCCAAGGCGCGGCAGTACGCATCCGCGCCGTACCACGTCACATATACGACCGGCGTATTGGCGATCAAGTCGATGTTGAGGAAGTAATTGGCCGGGTCGGACGTGATGTACGTGTTGGCGTTTTCTTCGAATGTGTCGGTGCAGCGCTGCGGGACGGTCGTGCCGCACCCGTTGCGATGATCGCGGCCCTGCGAGCGCAGATAGTTCAAGAACGCGACGTACTGCGCATAGGTCACCTCGGTCGCTTCGATCAAGAAGCTGTCGACGGTGACATCATGCGCCGGCAGCGAGTCGTCCGCATCGCTGGTCTGACACGCGCCGCCCTGATCGCCGCACTCGCGTACTGCTTGCGCGACCTCGGCCGGGAACGTCCCCATCGTGAACGTGCCGCCTTCGACCGGCACAAGCTGCGACGCAATCGCGGCCAACTGTGGCGGCACGCCGCCTTCCAACGGCGCGCTGGTCGCGGCGAGGTCGGTTGGGGCGCCCACCGCCTGCTGCGTTACGGGCGCGGCTGGTGTCGTCGGGGCCGGGGCAAGCGTATCCGTAGCCGCCGGCGCGAGCGTATCGGTCGGGAACAGCACGCCCGACGGCAGCGTCGCGATCGAGCTGATGTCCGGCGTAGCGGTGATGATGAACGGCGTTTGGCTGGGCGCGGCTTGGACGTTGGGATCAGGCGACGCCGTGATGATGAACGGGGTCTGCGACGAACGCGCCGCGACGGCCTGACCGCTGAAATCGAGCGCCAGCACGCCCAGTGTCAGGCCGGCCAGCACAAGCACGACAGCGCAGCCGAACCCGAGCACGAGGCCGATGATCGTCCACTGCCACGCGCCGCCGCCGCGCCGCCGCCCTGAGTATTGATAGCGTGACATACCCGTGGGGTCTCCAATGGGTTAACAAACACGGCGGTTAGGGTAAAAGAGATTCACCCACCGCGCAAGATCGTTAGACTCGGCGGCGGGGAATCGGCGGAGTCTGACGCGTCATCACCGGTTGACCGGACGGTGCTGCTGGGGGCTGATTCGGGTTCAGGTTCGCCGGCTGCTGCGCACTGTCTCGCTGCTGCTGGGGCAGCATCCCTTCTTTGCGCAGTTGATTCACAACCGCATCGACCTGCTGCTGATTTTCGATCTGCTTCTCGATCTCCTTGACGGCGCGCTGGCGGCGGCTGATCTCCTCGCGCACACCCAGCGGCCCCGGCACATCACGGAAGACCTTCGGCGTCTCATCGCCCAGCAGCAGCAGGCGCACGTCGCCGTAGTCGAGCAAGCTGCGCAGCAGGCCGGTCGTCTCCGCCTCGATGTTGTGGATGCGCTGGATCAGAATTTGATCTTCGCGAAACTGCAGCAGCAGCGGGCTTTGCGAGAGCAGCGTAATCACTTGGTCGCCGATGATGTACAGATCGTGGCGCCAGTCCCAGTCGGCCAGATACAGCCAAATCACGCCGATCACCAGCCCGATGAACCCGCCGATCGACGCCAGCGCGCCGAGGTCGGCCAACGCCTCGATGCGCCACCCGAAGATCAGCACGAACAGGCAGCCGAGGATGAACAGGATCGGCCAGAAGATGTGGCGCGCCCACACCATCAGATGCCGGCGGTACACCTGCTCGCCGCGCTGATTGACGTACTTCATCGAGAACAGCCCGCCGCCCGCGACCGCCGGGGCAACCCGCCGCCCGGTGTCGTCTGGCGGGAAGGTCAGCGGATCATTATGCTCGTCCGGCTTGCGGCCCGGCAGCGTGATCCCCGCCTTCGCGGCCTTCATGTCGCGCTGGTGGAACAGGTAGTCTTTGACGCGGCTGGGGTGAGGCACGAAATCCATACTGATGTTGCCGGCGCTGCCTGCCGTGCTGATGACGACATCGCCATAGCGCAGAATGCGCGAGACCGGGTCGCCGGGGCGCAGGGTCGCCAGCACGGCCTGTACGCTCAACAGGCCGACCTCTTGAGTCTCCACGCTGAAGCGCGCTACCTGCTGCTCCACGCGCAGCACGCGTTCGTCGGTGATGACAAGCCAATCGTTGCGCCAGTCGAAGTAGATGTAGATCAGCAGGCCGCCGGGGATCACCAGCGCCAGACCGGCCAGCACGATCGAGACGAAGGGTATCGGGCTGAGGATCGCGCCGACGATCATCGCGGTGAGGATCACAGCCGGCAGAAACGCCGCGCGCACCATCACCCACCAATGCCGGTGGATCATCAGCCGGAGCGTCTCGCCGGGGTTGAGCCATGTCGGGCGATGCGCTTGAAAGCGCGCCGGAACGGCCGAACGGTTCGGGCTGGGCTGCGGCGGGTGGGTGACGGGACTCTGCTCCGGCGGCTGGGCGGGCTGCTGCTGCGCCGGCGGCGTTGGATCAAACGGCCGATCCTGCTGCGGCGGCGTGTGCGACGGCGCAGGGGCCGGGGGCGGCGTGCCATGTGACGGGCCGGGTGCAGAAATCGGCGCCTGAGTCTGCGGCGCGCCGGTCGGCAGCGCCAAGTACGCGTCGCGCGGAATGTGCAGCAGCACTGCCGTCTGCACGATCACGAACGTCGCCTGCTCGACCAACTCCTGCGTCAGCGCCGCGTCGTTGAAGAACTGATTCGGCTGCACATTCGCCAGCACACGCTGGCCGCCGTCCGATCCCTGCTGGATCAGCTGGCCGGCCCCGGACAGCAGCATGTAAAACCCGCGCGCGACGTCCCATTGTCTGAAGATGATGTCGCCGGGGTTGTGGCGTGTGACGCGGGCCACCCCCGCCACCCGCGCCAATTGATAGCCGGGCAGGCTCGCAAATATCGGCAGCCGCTGCAGCGCCGCGATAAGCTGTGGATCACGCATGGCGGAATCCCTTCAACGTCGAGACTCGCCGATTATAACGCGCTGTCATTCGTACCGGAGTGGCGCCAGCCCCAGTCCTTCGAGCGCATCGCGCACACGGGCACAGTCGGCGGAGTCGGCGCGGTCGGCTGTGCCCACGAGGATCACGCGGCTGGTCGAGTCGCGCCCGCCCTTGCGCGAGGCCGTCAACACCTTCGACTTGTAGCCGAGTTTTCCCATGCGCGTGGCGCGCTTCACCGTGTCCCACACGGCGTCGACGTTGGCGACATCGCACTCGATCACCCATGCACCGGCGCGCGGTGTGGGAGCCGCCGTCGGGACATCCGCCTCGCACTCGATCCAGTACACCGCCGCAATCGCGCTCGGCACAGCGTCGGCGTCGTGCTGCAACCGCGCGCGCTGCACGAGCTGAATTAGGTCGAGATTGGGGGCCTGCGGGGTCTTATCGTCTGGCATTTCCCATGTTCTCCAGTTCGCCCGATTCAGCGTCAGCGCGCGGCGCGGCGTTTGCGCGGGCGCGCCTCAGGCTGGCACGTCGGGCAGAAGTGCGTGCCGCGTTGGGCTACGCGAATCTTATGCAGCGGCGCGCCGCACATAAGGCACGGCTCGCCCTCACGTCCGTACACGTAGAAATGCCTCTGCGCCTCGCCGGTCGTGCCATCCGGCTTGCGATACCAGTTGACTGACGCGCCCTCATGGTCGATGCCCTCGCGCAGCACCGCTTGTACCGTCGCGTGCAGTGCCGCGGCCTCCGCCTTCGTCAGCGTATCGGCGCGGCGAAGCGGATGCAGCTTGGCGCGAAACAGGGCTTCATCCGCGTAGATGTTGCCCACGCCAGCGATGAATGACTGGTCAAGCAGCAGCGCCTTGAGCGCCGTCGAACGCCCCTTCATGCGCGCACGGAACACGTCCGCTGTGAAGCTGTCGTCCAGCGGCTCCGGCCCCAACGCCGCCGCGCCGGGTGTGATGCTGGCGAAGTCGCCGGTCAGGAATACCTTGCCGAACTTGCGTGAGTCGCTGAAGCGCAGTTCGCGGCCGTCGCTCAGCCCCAGCTTGACATGCACCCAGCGGTCGGCCTCGTGCGGCACATCCGGCGGCGCGACGTACAGCCGTCCGGTCATCTTGAGATGCACGATGAGCAGGTCGTGATCAAGCGTACACACGATGTACTTGGCGCGCCGGTCGATCGCCTGCACCGTCTGACCGACGACACGCGCCGCGAACGAGTCCGGGTCGGGCATACCGATCGAGCGCGGCCAATCGTTCCAGAACGACGTGATCGTGCGGCCGACCAGCGGCGCGCGCAGCCCGCGCACGACCGTCTCGACTTCAGGCAGTTCAGGCATCTCACTCTCGTTTCGTCATGTGGGGCGCTGCCCCAATCCCCGCCAGAAGGCTTCCGTCCTCTGGACTCCCGATCCCGCGAAATCGGGCCGCAAGCGGCGTGATCTCGCAGAGATGGGGTCAAGGGGTTTACACCCCTTGGAGATCCTTAGCTCAAGCTGTCGCGCAGTTTTTCGACCAGTTTGCGCTGCTCGTCGGTGAGCGTTTCCGGCACGGTGATGAGCACGCGAGCGTACAGGTCGCCGGGCTTGCCCTTGCCGCCGGGCATACCGCGCCCGGACAGGCGGAACTTGCGCCCGCTTTGCGTGCCGGGCGGAATGGTCATCTTGGCGCTGCCCGTGACCAGCGGGACAGTCACCTGTCCGCCGAGCATGGCGGTGAACAGGTCGACTTTGACCTCGGTGGTCAGGTCTTTGCCGTCGCGCGTGAACTGCATGTCAGGCTCGACGGTGACGATCAGATAGAGGTCGCCGGGGGTGGTGCGGCCCGGTTCGCCCTCGCCGCGCAAACGCACGCGCGTGCCGTCGGTCACGCCGGCGGGGATGTCCGCACGAACGCGCCGGTCGCCGCGGGTGATATAGCGCGTGGTACCCTCGAACGCCTCGCGCAAGGAGACGCTGACCGGATGCTCGATGTCGCGGCCTTTGTCCGGCTGTGCGCGGCGGCGGCGCTGTCCAAAGCCGGCCTCACCGCCCATCCCGCCGAAGAAGCTGGACATCAGGTCTTCGAACGCCGACGGGTCGATGGTTTGCGCGTATGGGCCGCCGCCCGTAGGGCCAGCGCCCTGACGGTAGTTCTCGAAGTCCGGCCCGAAACGGTCGTACATCTGCCGGCGTTCGGGATCGCTCAGGACTTCGTAAGCCTGATTGATCTCCTTGAAACGCGTCTCTGCGTTGGGATCGTGCTTGTTGACGTCGGGATGGTACTGCTTGGCCTGCCGGTGAAAGGCGCGCTTGATCTCTTTATCGTCGGCCCCCCGATCCACCCCGAGGATTTCGTAGTAGTCTCGTGCCATAGTTATCTGTCGACCTCTTGAATCAGGATGTGCGCAGACATCCCGCCCCTCGTGGGTACGGACGCCTAAGACGCACATTTCTATTGTACCCGTGTTCCCTGCTCACACGCGGTCTGCGGCGTCAATTCTAAGAAAGAATCTATAGAGCGTGGGGGTGGAACGGCTAATTCGAGTCGGACGGGTCGGATACGCCGGGATACCCCGCGATGGCGATTTTGCGCGGCACACGACCTGCCGCGGCCGGCCGGGCTTCGGCGGATTGCAGCAGATCCCAGACCTGCGTCCACAGCGCGTCGTATTCGTCCGGGGTAGCGAAGAACGTGAACTCGGCGCAGGACAGCCGATCGCGCTTCCAGTCCGGGTCGGGCGTGGCGTCCAGATAGGCGTGAAAGCTGGTGAGGATCATGCCGGTCAGCAGCGAGAATACCTGCTGTAAGCCGGCTTTATCGAGTCCCTCGAAGTCTTGATCGGCCAGCAAAGCGGGCTTGGAGTCGCTGAGTTGATACGTCTTCTCCTCGATACCGTTGACCGACCGCGTGCTGGCGATCTCGATATAGCCCCCTTCGAGCAGCAGCCGCAGATGGCGGTACAGCGACGACACCGGCACGTCCGGCAGCGCGTCGGCGATCTGGTGGGTGGTGCGTTCGCGCCGGACAAGCGCCTGAAGGATGCGCAGGCGAACAGGGTGAACGATCAGCGCGAGGGCTTGGCTGGGCATGAGTCTCTCTTTCGCTGCGTGGTTCAGGTAATGCCGCGTAGAAGGATACCACGTCCCGCCGTGCTGCGGCTTACGTGCCGCTGGCGAAGAACGGCGCCGTCGCGCGAAATAGGCCGCGCACCGCGTCAAGCAGGGTCGCGCCACGCCCCGCCACGGCCACATCGCCGCTGCGGGCGATCAACCGGCTGTTGACGCGCTGGTCGGGCTGCTGCACGGGATGATACGTGAACAACACCGCCCAATCCTTGCCGAACACGTCGGCGGCGACCGTGAGCATCCGTTCGAGCGCCTCCAGCGTATCCCGGTCGAGCCATTCGCTCGGGCCGTAGAGGGCTGGCCCGCGCTTGCTCATGTCGCCGTCGTAGATCCAGTGATGGCCGCTGACTTCCTGCCACAGCATCGCCAGCGCCGCGCCGAGCGCCGGTTGTTCGGTGACGCGCTCTTGATTCGGCCCCCACTCGACCTCCGCCGCCCATATCACCGCGCCGTCAGCGCCGGACGCCTCGACGCGGATATGAGCGTCAGGATGGCCGCGGCTCACCAGATCGCCAACGACCGCCTGCCAGCTCAGCCACCCGTTGGCGTGGCGAAAAACCAGCGGCTCGATCCCGCGCGTACGGAAGTCATTGCTCATGATACAGGCTCCATGCGAGGAAGCGGTCGATGTGATACTGCGCGAGCTGCGTCCCTAAGCCGCCGGGCAGGCCGTCGAAGGCGTGATGTCCCCACGGGATGCGCAGCAGCGCAACCGGCACGCCGTGACGGCGCAGCGTCCAGCGCAGCATTTCGCTGTTGATAGCGTACACCAACCCGTCTTTCTGGCCGTGAACGAGCAGGGTCGGCGGACACTCCGGCCCGGCGTGCGTGATCGGGCTGGCGTCGATGTACTGCTCTGGCGCCGCGTCGAGATCGCCGCCCATAAGCTTCTCCACGCGTGGATCGACCTTTTCACCGACCATCGTGAGGTTGGACGGCGCATAGATGCCGATGACGGCGCTCACGCGTGTGTCGGCGTGTTCGCCGGTCGCGCGGAATGCGGTCGACAGCGCGACATGCCCGCCGCTGCTGCGGCCCAACAGCGCGATACGCTTGGGATCGACGCCGAGCTGCGCGGCATTCCGGCGTACCCACCGGATCGCCTCGCGGCAGTCGTCCATCTGGCCGGGCCACCCGGTCTCGTTGATGAAGCGGTACTGGATGTCGATCACCACATAGCCGGACTGCGCCAGCGTCATATCGTGCGGCGTAAAGACCCAGCTCTTATCGCCGCTTGACCATGCGCCGGGATGCAGCACGATGATCGCCGGAAGCGGGCCGTGATCGGGCGCGACCCACGCCGGCCGATAGATGTCAGCCTTGAGCGCGCGGGTCGGGCGTTCACAGTACACCACGTCGCGGTCGACCGTGACCTTGTACTGGCCGACGCGATGCGCGTTGAACGTCCGGCGCAGCGACCACGGATACTTCTGGCAGCGGGCGAGCGCCGCGTGCTGGATTTGCGTCTCGTAGCGCCGGCCGAGCATCGCCTGCATTTCCGCTTTCATGTTGCGATGGGCGTTGCGGACGTGCCGCAGCGGATGCGCCGACATCAGCGCGCCGGCCGCGCCGAACATGAACGCGGACTGCACATGGGCGCGCCATCCAGCCCACGCCACCAGTCCGCCGACCCCAATCGGCAAGGCGGGGAATTCGCTGAGGGCCATCTGCGTCAGCCACGTGCGCGCGCTTAACCGCGGCATGAGCGACAAGAGGCCCATACCGGCGCTGGTCAGCCCCAGCGCGGAAAGTCCATATCGGAGAACGTAGTGCATAGACAGGTGAGGATATGCTCTTTATTCGATAGTGTCTCTATTATACACGCGTCTGCGCGCAGTCGGTTCAGAACCGGGTCTGAGCAGAACGACTCCAGCGCGCCGAGTGCCGGGTGATGAGAAAGCGCCAACCACTTTCACCCGGCTGGCGCCACGAATCGGATCATCTTGCCCACCGGCTTTAGTCCTTGACCTCACACCCCCGTCCTGCTGTGCTCGACTCCCCTCTCCGTGACCACGACCGGGGATGAGGTCAGAGATGTGAAGGCAATATCCCGACACCCTTCTCAAACAGCTTCTCAGGGTTTGAGGGTCGGGCGGTCGGGTGAGAACGCGCCCGCGTGTGTGCCGTGCAGCAGCAGGTTGACCGCGCGTTCGGCGGCGGCGGCGGCCAGCGCCAGCCCATGCCCGTTGAACCCGGCGCAGAACACGACATCCGGCGCGTCGGGCAGCGCGCCGACCAGCGGCAAGCCGTCCGGCGTAAAGCCCATGATACCGGCCCACCGGCGCTCGACCGGCGCTTTGACATCCGGGAAACGCCGGGCCATATACGCATCGATATACGACTGCACCGGCGTGGTCACGCGGTCTTCGAGCGTGTCGTTCTCCAAGTCCTTGTACAGTTTGCGTCCGCCGCCGATCAACAGGCGGTTGTCGAACGTCATGCGGTAATACATGAAACCGTAGTCGCTGTAGCCGCAGGTGTTGAGCGCCGGCTTGGCCAGCGGCGCGGTGATCATCACCTGCGCGCGCGTCGGGATGATCTTGCCGGCGAAGTACGGATGCAGGCTGACCGAGTAGGCATTGGTCGCCAACAGCACCTTGCGCGCATGAAACGTGTACTTGCGCGTCTGAACGATAACCTTGCCGGGGGCGATCTGCGCGATGCTGTAGATTTCGTTGTTGTCGATCAGCTCGGCTTCGCTCTCGGTCAGGGCGGCGCGTGCCAGTTCGACGGGTTGAACCGCGCCGTCCTGCGGCTGTTCGATGGCGGCGCAGTAGCCACGGCCCAGCGGATCGCCGTCATGGAAGATCGCGCTGATGCCTTCGGCCTGCATCGCGGCGTATGCCTTGCGCAGTTCATCGGCCTCGGCGTCGCTCTCCGCCAGCAGCATGCTGCCGATCCCGTTGAAGCGCACGCCGTGCTTGTCGATCAGCCCGCGCCAGATGGCATGGGTGCGTTCGGAGAGGGCGTAGACCTCGCGCGTCACGTCCGCGCCGTATTTTTCGACGGCGTGGTGATAGTAGAGGTCGAGGCCGGTGATCATGAATCCGGCGTTGCGCCCGCTGGCCCCCAGCGCTACGTCACGCATCTCGGTGACGGCGACGTCGTCCTCGTGGCCGGCTTGATGCAGGAACATCGCGGCGGCACAACCCGCCAGCCCCGCCCCGACCACCAAAACGTCAACCTCACGGATCGGCTCGCGCCCTTCCGCCTGCCAGATCGACACGGTCATGTGTGTTGCGCTCCTTTGCGATGCGCTTGCGCGGCGCGCAGTGTTCGCGTTACTTGATGCTCAAGATCACCTTGCTCTCGGCCCGCCACAGACCCTCGAGGTCGTAGTACTGGCGCTTGTCCTCTAGGAAGATGTGCACGACGACCTCGCCGTAATCGAGCAGCACCCAGCCCGACTCCGCGATGCCTTCCATCGAGGCCGGCATGATCCCGTGCTTGTCTTTGAGTTCCACCCGGACATGCTGGGCGAGGGCTTTGAGATTCCGGTCGCTGGTGCCGGTGGCGATTACGAAGAAGTCGGCGATCACACGGTCGGGGCGAAGGTCGAGGACGAGGATATCTTCGGCCTTCTTGTCTTCCAACAACTCGGCGATGAGACGTGCCAATTCTAGCGAGTCCAGGGCGGCGTCCTTTCTGAAGTCGATTGATAACCTCATTTTAGCACAAAGCGGCGGATGCGATGGCCTCCGGCGGTATGGCGGATGGCAAGGGCGTAGGGAGAACAAAGCCGGCGGCTAGACCCTAAGCACGAAGTTGAAAGTGATGAGTGATGAGAAAACACCGCGCCGTACAGCTCGACTAACGCTGCAAGATGGGAGACCGAATCTCTCGACTTACGAACACCACTTAGCCGCCGGAGACCGGGACTCCCGGAGCCGGCGCACACGGATTCTGTGCCTTTTTCACCCGTTCGGACACGCCCTCCGGGCCTTCGTCCTGCTCCGCTTACGTGACCGCTGCGGATCGGCTGCGCGGGCGCATCCATTCCACCAGCCGCCCGCCGAGGTTGATGACGGCGATCCCCGACAGGATCAGCGCCGCACCGGCGATCAGCGGCAGGTCGATCTGCTCATGCAGCGCGAGGCCGCCGAGTACGACCCCGAACACCGGAACGACGTAGGTCACGCTGGTCGCCCGGAACGCGCCCAGTTCGCGGATGATGTAATAGAAGAACAGATAGGCGATGAACGTGTTGAGCAGGCCCAGCACCAGCACCGATCCCAGCGCCTCGCCAGTCATCGGGCCGACATCCGCGGCGACCTGCACCCCCAGCACCGGCTCAAGCAGCACGAGCACCAACGCAGCGGGAACAGCGAGGAAAAACGTCGATCCGGCGATGACGATCGGCTCGATGGTGTTCGACAGCCGGCGGCGTGTGTAGACGGTCAGGGCCGCATAGCACAGCGACGCGGCGATGACCATCAGCATGCCGCCCAGCGCGTTCTCCTGACTGCTGCTGGTCTGGCGCACGGCCAGCACCGTCACGCCAACGAAGCCCATAATCAGGCCGAGGATCTTCTGGATGTTGACGCGCTCGTCAGCCAGCGCAAAGTGCGCGATCACGAGCGAGAACATCGGCACGGTGGCCTGAATGACGCTGGCGAGTGCGCTCTCGATGGTGCGCTCGCCCAAACCGATCAACCAGTACGGAAGCGCGGCGTTCCCGAACCCGACGATGGCGAACGCGATCCACACGCCGAGGTCACGCGGATAGCGTTTCCCCCGCGCCAGCAGCACCGCATTGAGGCCGACAGCCGCGATCGCACAACGGATCACCGCGATTTGGCCGGGCGTGAAATGCTCGACGCCCACGCGAATGAGCAGAAACGACGAACCCCAAATCGCCGCGACCAGCCAAAAACTGACCCACGCAAACGTCTTCATACGTGTCCTCTCTTGGGCAACGTGCGTATTGTGTGCTGATTACGGCACGGGGCCTAGTTCCAATTCAGGATGAATAATCCGGCCAATTGACGCTTACGGCTGGATTTCGGGGAGTTGAAACAGCTTGAACGCGTTGATGATGAGAAACAATTTCAGGTCGTCGGACAGGATGCGCAGCTTTTCCAGCGCGGTGGGCAGCAGCGATACGCGCTCCACGATGTACTTGCCACGCGCGGGGTCGTTGAACTCCGGCCCGTTGCGGGCGGCGAGGTTGATGCTTTGCAGGCGGCACACGTAATACAGCTGACGCACGCGCAAATCTGCGCCGCGCAGCGCCTCGGTGATATACACGAGCCGATGGATCTGAATCGTGCCGCCTAATTCCTCGCGCATTTCCCGCCGCAGCGCCGCGTGAAAACTCGCATCGGACGGCTCGACCCCGCCGCCGGGGGCCACGTAGTATGGGGGTATGCCGGCCTTCTCACGCCGGATCAGCACAAGGCGGTTGTCCGCGTCAAGCAGAATCGCGCGGACTCGATTTTCCACGCGCATCTTGGACAGGTCAGCTTTCGCCGGGCTGGGATACGTTTGCACGACAATTACCAATGTTTCAACACTGCTTTAACAAGTCTATGGTATAGTACCGCCGTTTGTTGGTGAAGGTTGGAATCTGCTGCCGATGGTTAATCGTACGCTGAGCGCGCTCCGGAGATATGTCGACCGCCCCGGTTTCGGTTGGGCGCGGCTTGTGAGCGATCTGTTCAGCCCGCCGGTCTTGTGGGGCGCGCTGGCGTTCCCGATTGCGTTTCAAGCCGCCAACAGCCGCGAGCAGGCGCTGACGTGGGCGCTGATTTACGTCGGCTTGGTGTGCGTCCTCCCGCTGATCTACATCGCGTGGATGGTGAAGCGCGGCAAGATCACCGATATTCACATGGCCGTCCGGCAGCAGCGCATCAAGCCGTTTCTGGTGTCGATTGTCACCACGACCATCGCGTGGTGGACGCTCCGCGCGCTCGGTGCGCCATCGGTCGTCCCGCTGCTGGCGCTCTCCAGCCTGATCCAGCTCAGCGTGCTCGCGGCGATCACGCTGGTGTGGCAGGTCAGCATGCACGCCATGAGCAGCGGCGCAGCGGTCATCGGGGCGGTATGGGCCTATGGAACGCCCGCCCTGTGGGTCACGCTTCCGCTGCTGGTGCTCGTGGCCGTGGCGCGCCTGCGTTTGCAGCGTCACACCGTGCCGCAGGTCGTCGTCGGCGCGTTGATCGGCCTGACGATCCCGCTGCTCCTTATCGGCAGCATGGCCTAACTGCCTATACGGCGCGGTGTTTTCTCATCACTCATCACTTTCAACTTCGTGCTTAGGCCGGATAGGGATAACGCCCGTAGAGTTGTCACCGCGGAATAGCGCGGGCTACAATGCGACTATCGATTCGTTCACAGTACGCTGTATCTGTGCTGTGCCCATTCGATCTACGGTCAATTGGGGTAACGGCCTAATCTATGGCAAAGAGACCTGTATCACGCCGGACTTTCCTCAAGGGGATGGCTGCTGGCATCGTCAATGTGCCCTTGTTTCGGTCAGGACTTATTGACATCGGCGCGAATTTCGCACCGCGTCACACCGACAGCGTGCCGCCGGTTAGCGATTTGCGATTCGCTCAGACCGGGGCGGCTTATCTGCTGCACGACCCGTTTAGTTCAGATGTGGACACCGTCGTTGATGGGCCGGTGGCTGAGGGTGCGACGGCCGGCTACCGTAACGTAGTCGCGGGGTCGAACTTCGCCGTAACCAGAGGGCGTCTACGGGGCGGATCGGTCGATTCTATGCTGTATTACACGGCGGACTCGGATGGCGCAGGCTGGTCGCGTGTCGGCGGCCGCACACTCGCCCTGGCGATAACACCTGACGATGCAGCCAGCAATGTCGGCATCTATCTTGCCGAGACGCCGGGATCGCTGGACGGGTATGGCCTGCGCATGAACGTCAAGAAGTTTGAAGTCATCGAGCCGGGCAGCACGCCAATCGTCGTCACACTGCCGGAAGATAACACCGGGAAGGCGCTCCGTTATCACGTCGGCATCACCCTTGTCGACGGTGTGGGCGCAGTATACTGGCTCTCCTCGCTTGAGGATTACCAGCCCGGACGCGCATGGCTGATCCCGAACTTCCCAAGCGCACGGATTCTGTTCGTCTCAACCGCCGGGCAGTCGGACAACCTGTATCCGACGCTGCACGTCAAAACAGCCTACGGCGGTAATGCGTCGTTTGAGGATGTCCGCCTGCTTGACGTGCCGGCATGGGCTGGGAGTAACGGCCTTGCGCTCCTAGCAGACAGCTTCGACCGGCCAGACAATCCGCAAACGTTGGGCGATCGCTGGAATGCGCAAGGTGGGACATGGGGCATCGTCGATCAGCAGGCCTACTGCGTTTCGAGCGACGGCGCGGCGATCAACGCAGTAGACGTTGGGCAGGCGGACGTATGGGTCGTCGCGAACATAACCGCTGGCGCAGAGATCGCCAGTGAGTTCGGCCTGCTGCTGCGCCAGTCATCACCTGATACCTACCTTTCCTTGAGCAACCACGGAAGCGGCAATATCTACTTGGATCGCGTCGTCGAAGGGCAGTACAACCAGAGCATCTTCGCAACCAATGCGAAATTTGCCGCCGGTGAGACGAAACGGTGGCTGGTCGGCTGTTACGGCGACGAGTACCGGTTGTTCATCAATGGCAATGAAACACTCGTGCAGCCGACGATAGACTCGGAGCAGCAGCACGCGCGCGGCACGGGATTCGGATTAGTGTCTCATCACAGCCAGACCGGCCAGCGGTGGGATCGGTTCGCTGTCTATCCGCTGATCTTCGCATTGGAACCGGAGCTAAGCGCGGATGTCGCGCTCGTTCGCGCGATCGTTGGCTCGGTGCAGAACTACGATACATTTACCGATGCCAACGGGACGGAGCTGACCGCACATCAACCGGAGACCGGGGGACAATGGATCATCGACGCCGGAATGTGGCAGATCGTCGACGGCATGGCGGTTCCGTCCGGGGACGGGGATCACTATCGTGCGGTTGTCGACTCACATGAAGACGTTCAGGCCTCTGTGCAGCTCGTCATTCCGTCGGAGTTTCCAGTTGTGCGCGCGGGCTTAGTCGTACGCCGGAGCGACCCGAAGAACTACGTCTACATCCGCTGTTTTGTGGATGACGCGACACAGCTCGATAACGACGAAATCGAAGTATGGGAAGTTGTGGACGGACGCGCGGCGATCCTCAGCAAGTCTTACTTGGGGAACTATTTCCAAGCAGGAACAACGTCAGTGCTCGTCGCGCAGGTCGTTGGAGACACGCTCAACATTCACCTCGACGGCGTGCCGCAGCTGACGCTGTATCTGTCACCTGCGTTGCTCAATGGCACAGGTGTCGGCATGTACCGGGAAGCAGGCACGTCCGAGGTGATGTTCGACAATTTCACCGCTGCGCCGGCAGTGAGTCATAGATAGCTCACCGCCCAACAGCTGCCGCCGATGTTGATCGTCGGTCGGCTTGCCCCCTGCACAGCACGACTGCCGGAAAAGCTGATGTCATGATCCATTTCCTCGTGCGTGTCCTCGTAAATTCAATCGCCGCCGCCGTTGCGATGAATATCGTCCCCGGCCTACGGCTTGCGCCCGCCCTCGCCGATCCCATCGCCATCCTGTCGGCATACGTGGGCATGGGCCTCGTTTTCGGGATCTTGCATTCCTTCCTGCGGCCCACCATTCTCGTTCTAACAGGACGTTTCTACATCTGGTCGATGGGCTTGCTGGCGCTTGCCACCGACACGTTCATTTTTCTACTGCTGTCTTATATTGTCCCGGCGGTTTGGCAGATCGGCGAAGCACGGTTGTTGTCAGCCGTGGTCGGCGCCATGACCATGGGCGTGGTGGTGATCGTGTTGGAGGCCGTGACGGGCTTGGACAGCCCACAGGTTCTCAAGGGACGGCGCAGCCCTTTCTACTGGCGGTGGCTCGGCATGCTGCCCACCGGCCGGCGGAACCGCATGGTCGAGAGTCTGCGAACGCAGCAGATGATCAATACGATCCAACGGTACGTCGTGGATATTCTGGTCGGCGTCTCACCGGTGGGCGGACTGCGCCGTTCGATTCAGCGGATCATGTTTCGCGGAAGTTCAACGCTGATTAGCGGAACCCCCGCCGTCAAGCTCCGCCTGATGCTGCAAGAGCTTGGCCCGACCTTCATCAAATTCGGGCAGATCGTGGGGAGCCGGAGCGAAATCCTGCCGGTTGACGTGAGCACCGAGCTTGCGAAGTTGCAGGATGCCGCCAGCCCGTTTCTATTTCAGGAGGTCGAGCAAGCCGTTCGGCGCGAGTTCGGTAAACCGGTCGAGGATGTTTTCGCCGCGTTCGAGCCAACACCGCTCGCCGCCGCCTCAACGGCACAGGTGCATGCAGCACGGCTGTTCAGCGGGGATGAGGTCGTCGTCAAAGTACGCCGGCCCAATATCGAGGTCACGGTCAAAGGTGATCTCAACGTCATGCAGGACGTGCTGGACATCGTCGAACGCAGAATCCCGTGGAGCCGGCGCTTTGGGATCAGCGCGTTGTTTCATGAGTTCGCTGAAAACGTGCTCACCGAGCTGGACTTTACAAACGAGGCGTACAACGCCAATCTTCTCAGACACAACATGCAGCGGTTCCCTTCCGTTCATGTCCCGCTGATCTATGACGCATTCAGCACCACGCGCGTGTTGACCCAAGAACGCGTCTCAGGCGTAAAAATCTCGGATGTGGCCGCGATAGAGGCCAAAGGACTCCATCGAGAAGAACTGGGCATCGCGTTCTTCCGCGCACTGCTCCATCAGGTGTTTCTGGATGGCTTCTTCCACGCCGACCCGCATCCCGGCAATATCTGGATCGAGCTGGAAACCGGCCGGGTGATCTTCCTTGACATGGGCTTGATGGGATACCTGTCGCTGCAGGATCGATTTGCAATGGGCGGGCTGATCTGGGCGCTGCACGACCAAGACGCGAGTTCCGTGACACGGGTCGTAGCGCGCATTTGCGAGTCGGCCATCGCGATAGATACAGGTGCGCTCAAGCGTGACATCGAGCGCCTAATCAACCGCAATCTCGTGTTTGCGACGGCCCCGTCCTCGTTGACCGTGCTGATGTCCGACCTGATCAATCTACTGGTTCGCCACAATCTTCACTTACGCAAGGAGTTCACCCTCGCCGTGAAAGCAATCGGTCAGGGCGAGTCGGTCATGCGTACACTCATGGGTGACCAGCCGATCGAATACATCCTGAATGTCACCTATACGCAGTTGATAGAATTGATCCGCACCCACCTCACCATCGAGGATCTTCTGAGCGGCGTAGGGAAGCCGCTGTCGCGCGAATTCGTAGGGCGGTTTATCGCCGTGCAATCCAGCATGACGGCGCTTCTGGATCAGTTCGAGAACGGCAAGTTGGCCCTTCAACTCAGCAAAGACGACTTGGATCAACGCATCGGCCACTTCAGAACGATGCTCGATTCGCGTATCCGCTGGATCGTCATCAGCATCCTGCTGCTGGGCTTACTTTTGGGATCAACCCTGATTCTCTCGATGCCCATTGATACTATACAGGGAGATTCGGAACGGGTTGCCGTCCGAGTCGCGGCGGAAATCGGGTTCGTATTTGCCGCGGGGTTCTCCATCGTGATCCTGCTGCTTCAGGTGTGGAGATTCGATCGTCGTGCGTGACAGGATAGATCGAATAGAAGTCAACAAAGGCGCTCGTGTATGGACGTTCGCCGTGCGCTGAACAGCATTCCGTTCATCTTGCAAGGTCGCTTGTGGGTGCGCTGTGTGCGCAAGCGCGAAAGACCGTCAACGTGTCCTGTTTGGTGACATTGATCCCCAAGGTACCGCGGTGGTGACGAACTAGCCCTGCTCGTACGGGCCCAAGAATCTTTCGCCGTCGAAATGGATCAAATGCGACGGACTATCGGCGATCCATACCTCGGTCTCCCAAGCAATCTCGGATATGTATCTTTTCATTGTTCCGTGATCTTGGAACGCTGTAACAAAGACCAATCCCATGTTGGCTTCAGAGAATAGACTCATCAACTCTTCTTTCCGCTTTGCATCTACGGGGCCATGACTTGTTACCGCCTCAATGAGCACAAGCCACTTCTTATTCTGTTCGCAAATCACCACATCCGGCATTTTGCCATGCAAGTCTACAGTTACCCCTAGCTCAGAAAGCCCCTCTTGGTCAAAGTAGCCCCACTTGTCACCGGTGTCGCCAACATAAATCAACCTCCCGGACAACACGAAGCGAGGTCCGAAGTCTTCAACAATCGCCTTGATCAATTTGCTATGCTTACCCGGACTCAGATGGATTCTTTTCGACACATCTACTTTTAGCGGAACCAATTGCTTCATTCGCTCCACGGCGTATCGACGTGCCAGCCCCGGCCTGTTGATAAGGTAATTGTTGACCTTGCTGTTCCACTCATGCGTGCCGTACGAACGCAGAAGCAAGAGCGCGTTCTCGTCGATCTGATAAACCGTCTTCCCGCTATTGGTTGGTCGTTGAGGGTCATCCGGATTACGCCGGACTAACCCTGAATTAACGAACTGATGAATTGTCTGCCTTCGGAAAGTCTCGCGTGTGTTTGGAGCATAACTTACACCATAGTACGTCTCGGCGAACTTCATGATTGGGGTAATGCCCATAAGCACGGCTTTGGCATCGTGCCATGCGTCGTCTGGCTTAAGGTTCAGGAGCGCGAGCAGACATAAAGCCGAACGGTCGTTTCGTTGCGCGCGAAGAAAGCCTAACTGTTCGAGCACACTTCGAGCAGCTTCTACATGAGGATGAACACGCGTCATAGATAGTTCCCAACAATGGAGTCAATTGTCGTATCGTCCAACGGCCCATCGTTGCGAACCCGCTCACCTATTGCCGTTAGCACTTGTCTTGGAGGATATGGAAGCGAACGCAGGTCGGTCGCGTTCACCTGTGTGTGTCCATTGAACTCACGAAAGTACCCGTCAACCGGGCTAGAGTTGAGATAAGCCATCAACCCAAATGCAAGTGACTCAGGCAAACCACTCCGTTCCTTATGAAACACGTTCAGATGATTCTCAAAACCCACTGCGCCGGATGGCAGTTCATCAGGCAACACAACACTTGCGACAATACGCCGTCTCTCCTCTTTAGATGAGAAACGACGAACCACGACATAGCATCCGCGTGGATATAACCATCGTTCTGTAGCAGACGCGCGGACGATCGCATTCGGTTTGCGCCATCCCGCGATCGGCCAGTTTAGACGATGATGCTCGAAATGACCGGGATAAAGCAGAGGCACACAGCCCTCTGTCATATCGTGACGCAGATACTCCTTTAGCCGAAAATCAACAACAGGGCCGGTGGATACCTCAAGGCCTAAGCTGGAAAGCGATTGATTCGCACGTTCAATGGCCTGAAGACTTGTTGAAGATTTGGAATCGGGTATACGAATGAAATACTCGGGATCGTCCGGTCTAATGATCCCGCTGGTCAACACACTCCTTGTCATAAGGTCAGAGAATTCACCATCAGACGACGTGGATAGAGTCACACGGTCGAAGCTTTCACCTTTGACCAGATGCACGATCACATTCTCTTGAAGCACTCCGTCATCCTTGAACGCTCGGTCGCGCGCTGTAAACAGATGGATTTGTTTTATCGCGGTTTCTTCTAGCAGCAGCCTGCGAAACGGTAGGTAATACGGGCCGTTGCAGAAACTTCGAGGGATTATTGCGACAATTTGCCCATCCGGCCTCAACAGTAGAATGCTCAACGCCACAAATGCTGCATATAGGTTGACTGTCTCAATGCCAGCAATTCTCAGCTGTTCCCGATGTACAGAATCGCTGCGAATCTTCTTATACGGCGGATTCAGGATGGCGTGAGTGAAGATTCCGTCTTCTGATGTGAGTATCAGGTGGCAGGCTTCTTCGATGAAATCCCCCTCCACGATTTCAGACGTGAGCGAACGATTGCAATACTCCGCCCGCTCACCATAAGCGGCAATCGTTCTCTCAAGATGAATCTTGACTGCCGGGTCGATCTCGAAAGAGGTTGCGCTCAGATAAGACTCACTGCCTGATTCCGCTAACCAGCGTTCTAAAAAAGCTGCTGTCAGGATACCGTTGCCTGCCCCTGCATCCAGCAGCGACACATAATCAGATTCGAGACCGCTGAACAGGGACGCCATGAACGACGCGACAGACGCAGGGGTAAAGTACTGACCGAGCTGCGCTTTGTGGGCCTTCGTCGTGGAACCACTAACCGCGAGCCGGTGTCGTTCAACATCACGAATGGAGATCATTGGATGCACACGATGAATAGACACACGCAATAAAATTATACACGCGTGTTCGACATCCGTTACCCGCACCTCGATTCATGCCCCCTTTTGCCCCGAACCCCTTCCCCGCGTTACACTACGGCGGACAGAGCGTTTCGCACCGTTACTAAGGACTTCGCTTCATGCTGACGCCGTTTGAACAGATGCTCTTCATTCTGCTTGCCCTGCTGGCTGTGGGCGCGACCTACACCGGCTTTCTCGAAATGTGGCAGGTGATTAACCGTGGCGAGGGATCGCTGTCGCTCAACCACCTCATCCGGCGCGCCTCCAACGCGCTGTGGATCTACCTCAGCCAGCGCACCACGCTCAAGACGCGCCGCATCACCAGCATGATGCACGCCGCCGTCGTGTGGGGCTTTACGTTCTACTTCCTCGTCAACGCGATCGATGCGCTGTGGGGGTTCATCCCCGGCTTCGAGGAGTGGCTGGTCTCGACCGGCCTGCTGTATGACGGCTTTCGCCTGCTCGCCGATGTGCTGAGCGTGGCGGTGCTGATCGGCGTGGCGTACCTGATCGTGCGCCGCTTCGTGCTGCCGAATCGCAAGGATTTGACGTTCCACGACAACGTGCTGCTGCATCCCAAAATCAGGGCCGGCGCGATCACCCGCGATTCGATGATCGTAGCCGGGTTCATCCTGCTGCACGTCGGCGCGCGCTTCCTCGGCGAAGCGGTCACCGTCCATCAGCACGGCGCGTTCGACCCGTTCATGCCGTTCGCCTCGGTCGTCTCGGTCATCTTCAGCGGGCTGGAAGGTGACGGCCTGACCCTCATGCGCCATCTGATGTGGTGGATCGCGCTCGGCGGCATCCTCGTGTTCATGCCGTACTTCCCGTACACCAAGCACGCCCACCTGTTCATGGCCCCGCTGAACTTCCTGACCAAGCCGGAACGCACCAGCCTCGGCGAGATGCGCAAGCTCGACCTCGAGGACGAGGACGCCGAGCAGTTCGGCGTGAAAACATTGACCGACCTGCCCATGGCCGCGATCTTCGACGCTTACGCGTGCATTCAATGCAACCGCTGTCAGGACGTGTGTCCGGCGTATCTCACCGGCAAGGAGCTGTCGCCATCAGCGCTGGAAATCAACAAACGCTATCTGATTAAAGACGATCAGACCGCGCTGGCCGCCGGCGGGCCGGCCCCAACCCTGCTCAACTTCGCCCTCAGTGAATCGGCGGTGTGGGCTTGTACGGCCTGCGGCGCCTGCGTCGACATCTGCCCGGTCGGCAACGAACCGATGCACGACATCCTCGGCATCCGGCAAGATCGTGTGTTGATGGAAAGCGAGTTCCCGTCCGAGCTGACCACGGCGTTTCAGGGCATGGAACGGCGCGGCAATCCATGGGGCAGCACCGAAAGCCGCCTCGCGTGGGCGAAGGGGCTGGAATTCCCCGTGCCGACCGTGGATGAGAACCCCGACTTCGATATCCTGTACTGGACGGGCTGCGCGGTGGCGTATGACCCGCGCGCCCAACTCACCGCCCGCGCGCTGGTGAAGGTGCTGAACAAGGCCGGCGTCAACTTCGCCGTGCTGGGCGACGCCGAGACCTGTACCGGCGATGTCGCCCGCCGCGCCGGCAACGAGGCGCTGTATCAGGAAATGGCGACGGCCAACGTCGAGACGCTCAACGAGGTCAAGCCGCCGCGCATCGTCGTGACCTGCCCGCACTGCTTCCACAACATCGGCCGCGAATATCACCAGTTCGGCGGCAGCTACGAGATCGTGCATCACACCGAACTGCTCGACGAACTGATCGCCAGCGGCAAGCTGCCGGCGTCTGCCAAGAACGCGACCAAAGGGCCGAACGTGACGTTCCACGACCCGTGCTATCTGGGCCGGCACAATGGCATTGTGGATGCTCCGCGCGATGTGCTGTCTGCGGTCGGGATCAAACAGCGCGAGATGCCGCGCCATGGCACGGACAGCTTCTGCTGCGGGGCCGGCGGCGCGCAGTTCTGGAAAGAAGAGGAACACGGCACTGCTGCGGTCAACGTGACGCGGTACAAAGAGGCACAGGCCACCGGCGCGGAGATCGTCGCGGTGGGCTGCCCGTTCTGCGCGCAGATGTTCGAGAGCGCGAAGTCGGAAGTCCCCGACGGGCCGGTCGTCAAAGACGTGGTGGAACTGGTGGCGGAACGGCTGTAGGGGAAGCGCGGCGCGCTGAGGAGTCAGTTGACAGTAGTCAGGGGTCAGGAGTCAGTTACTAGGGGGCAGATGCTAGGTAGTGGTCGGACGGCGGCACTGCTGGGACATCCAGCCCCTTCAGTAGGCTCTGATCTTATGAGCCGTGCGTTCTAGCGCGCGGCGCGATAGTCGCGGGTGCATTCCTCGGCGTCGGCACGCTCGCGGTATACTTGGGGTATGTTGAAGATGACGTTCGACAGCCCTGCTCGAACCGTGTTTGAAGACCGCCGGATCGGCCTGCGGTTCGCCGCCGTGGCGTTCACTGTCGTGAGCGCGTTGGCGCTCGCCCTCGTCCTCTTTCAATTCGCGGATGCCGCGGCGGCCGGATCGGAGCGCCTCAGTGACTGGCGGGTGCTTCTGGTGTTCGGGCTGTATCTGGTGCTGGCCGTGCTGTTCGTGGCGGGCGGGGTCTATGCGCTGCTGCTCAGCCGAGGCTGCACGCTGCTGATCGACCGGCGTCATGCCGAACTCACGGTGATCTCTCCGCGCGGATTTCGTATGTCCGCCGAACGAATCGGCTTGTACAGCGTGCACAGTGTGCGGCTGGCCGGCGAAGAACACGTACAGGTGCTGGCGTTGGTGCTGGTGCTGCGCGATGGGCGCGTCATCCCGCTGACCGCTGGCCCGAAGGCCGCGCGCGAACTGCTCGAAAAGCTCGCTGTCGATGTGCGAGAGGCGCTCTCGTCACCCCCGCCGGCCGAGCAGAATCCTGCCTGAGAATGCGAACGCCCCGCTTGGCGCGGGGCGTTGGGGGATCAGCCCGGGACAGAAAATATCTCTTAAGAGAAGTAGTTGAGTGTCCCGGTCTTTATGTTGGTGGGAGTGTACAAATCTGAAACCCACTGTGCAAGATGAAATCATTTGGGGCCTGTACAGGGAGCACCAGATTATCGATAATTTATCTCCAATGCGTATCGTTCTCATTGATGTTCGATGCAGGTAGAAATTGAGCAACAGAGTCGAGCCCCAGAATTCTAGCCGGGAACGCGCTCGAATGTAGTGACCGGATCCTATACGCTGGCCTTGAATCGAGCCTCTGAGAAATTTGTGCAATATGCCTATATCGCGATATCCACTTGTCGAACTCAGAAATCTAACCCGGCCATAGGTTAGATGAGTTTTGCCTGAAATGTTGTATACTGTTGGATTATCAGTGCGTTACTTGATGCTGAGGAATTCGCGATGGTTTCCTCCAATACCCGTAAATTGCATATTCTGGTTGTAGAGGACGATCCCGATACCGCAAGAGATTTGACCGAATTGCTAGCGCGAGCCGGTCATCGCGGCGCCGTTGCTGAGAGCGGCGTTGCCGCCCTTGAGTACGTCCATTCGCACCGCCCTGACCTCATCCTGCTCGACCTCGGTCTGCCCGACATTCACGGCCTGACGTTTCTGAATCGGCTGCGCACTGCCTCAATGCTTCCGCTGATTGTGGTGTCCGGCATGGATAAGGATCGAGTCGCCGCGTTGGAGGCTGGGGCGGATGACTATGTCGGCAAGCCGTTTAACCGATCCGAGATCGTCGCGCGCATCAACGCCTTGATGCGCCGTATCCAGACGACGCCGGCCAACGAGTCGACGATTACGGTCGGACGAATCGAGCTGAATGTCCCGCAGCGCCGGGCGAATATCCGTGGACGCCGCGTGCATCTCACGCCGATCGAATACAACCTGCTGTACACGCTGATGCGCAGCGCCGGCCAGTGCGTGACCTACAAGGACTTGATCCGCGCGGTGTGGGGCGACAGTTACGCGGGAGACTACTCCGTCTTGCGCGTCAACATCTCGCGCCTGCGCACCAAGCTCGACGACAACAGCCGTCGCGGGGCATCGTGCATCGTCACCGAAGCGGGCGTCGGCTATATGCTGGTCGCGAACTAAACCCGGTTTTCGCTGTATCAAGCAGTTTATTCGCAGGGCCATGCGACGACGCGTGGCCCTTCTGATTCCGACTACGGCTCCAGCAGCATCCTGTCACGCATCGCCGTCAGCTTTTCGCTTGGGCGGTCGATACCGCACCCGGAGCCGTGGGCAGGCGCATCTTGAACAGCGAGCCGGTTCCTATGTGGCTGGTCACGGAGATCTCCCCATTATGAAGGTCGACAATACGCTTGGTGATGGCAAGGCCGAGGCCGGTTCCCGAAGCCTGTGCCGTCGCGTTGCGGGCGCGGAAGAAGCGGTCGAAGACACGTTGCAGTTCGGCCTCGCTGATACCGATCCCGGTGTCTTGCACTTCGATCGTAACGTGCTCATTTTCGACGACGGTTCGGACGGTGACGGTTCCGCCTGCGGGTGTGTAGTTGATGGCGTTTTCGATGAGGTTGATGATGGCGTGATTGAGCAGATCGCCGTCAGCACGGACGGTCGCGGTTTCCGCAGCGAGGACACAGCTCAGGCTTACGTTCCTGTGCTGCGCCTGCGCTTCGAATTGATCGCACGCGCTGGTAACAAGCGCATTGATGCGAATCAGGTCGAAGCGTAGATCGGGCACAGTGTCGAGGCGCGCTACGGTCAGCATATCCTCGATCATGCGACCCAGCCGGCCAACTTGATCGCTGATCTTGCCGAGGTGTCGCTGTTGGGCCGCCGGTTCCGTCGCTTTCTCAATCAGGTATAAGCTCGACCCGATGACGGAGAGCGGCGTCTTGAGATCATGCGTCATCGTATCCATGAATGCGCGCAAGAACTCGACACGATTGCGCTCGACTTCAAGCTCGATCCGCGATCGCTCCGCCTGTCGTTCGGCTGTGACGTCAATCATCGTACAAAGCAGCGCCGGCTTGCCGTTGTAATCAATGACCATGCCGCTGACGATCGCGTCGATGTACGAACCATCTTTGCGAATCACCCGATACGGTGCGGTTCCCACCGGAGGAGCGCCGGCAAACCGCCCCTGTATCCGCTCTTTGGCGTCGTCGATATAGTCCGAGTCCAGCACGTCGAATGGACTCATCCGGTGGATCATCTCCTCCGGCGTATAACCCAACATCCGGGCGAGATTGTCGTTCACGTAGAGGAAAGCGGCTTGCTGTGCGTCTTTGAGGATGAAGATCCCGATCTGAGCATTCTCGATCAGCGTGCGGAACGTCGTTTCGCTTTGACGCAGTTCACCCTCGACGCGCTTCCGTTCCGCGATCTCCGCCTCAAGCGTGGTATTGCGTTCCGCAAGCTGGCGGTCACGCTGTATGACGCGCTCAAGGTTCATGGCGTTATGGCGCGCGCTGTAGAGCACGAGCGTGGCGGTCATCATATATGCGGCGACATAAACAAACCAATTCGACGTCGCGTGTGATAAATAGAGTTCAGGTGGATAGAACGCCGCGATGCCCGGCAGATCTTGGCTGATAAACAGCATCACCGTGACGCTCGCGACACTGGCAATAGCGAAGAACACACTATAGATCGGCCTGACCATAATGCCGGCCAGCCAAATGATGATGGTCACGAGCGCCGGATAGGAGCTGAGGATCCCACGGTTGAAGAGACTGTATCCCATCGCCATGATCCACAGCACGATGAGGTAGAGACGGCCGGTGGTGTAGACGTTGCCATGGTGAAGCCGCCACAGACTCACTAGGGTGATCGCAGTGAACAGCATGAGGCTGAGCACATTACGGACACGATGTGATTCGAGAAGGGTGAAGAAGACTAGAGTCGCGAGGAGAATGACGAGAACAATCAGCAGCAGGAAGTGCAGCACGCGCGCCGCGTTCGTCCGCTCGAAATCATCATCAAAGTGAGGCGGAGTTAACCATCCGCGGACACTACCGAACATGAAGTCGTATCGTTCCTTACCGCGTGTTTCAACACCCGGGTACGGGTGCATGCGTACCGGTAGTTTAGATTAAATTTAGAATATATGCACCAACCATTATTGCTTGGTAAGCACGCGCGCGCTGCCGATCACCTCAGCCGCCCAGCCGACATTGCCCTCCGGCGTGCGCACCTGCCACCATGTGAAGTCATCGGCTTCGACCGGGCCATCGACGACACGCAGCAGTGTGCCGGTGGGCAGCAGCAGCACGATGTCGAAATCCAGCCCCGCGCCGTTGCGCAGCCGCAGTGCCTCCATCGTATCGGGAAGCGTAACCAACGCCATCTCGCCCACCGCCAGCCCGCTGCTGACGACCGGATTGGCCGGCGTGAACTCACCGTCCGCGGGGGCTGTGTCCACGCCGGGAAGGAGCGTGCGCCGTCCATCCGCCGCTTCGACCGCCCATCCCTGCCGTCCATCGGCGAGGCGGATTTCCCACCATGTGAAGCCGTCGGCGTCACGCGGGCCGTTCAGCACGTCGACGACCTCGCCGGGGTGCGCCTTGGCCCGGATTTGATACACGACGCCGGCGTCTGACCGCACGTTGAGCGAGTCACCGTGGGTTGTTGCGACAGTCGCCTTGCCGCCGATCGTCAGCGCGTCGTCCTGCACGTCGCCGGCCGCGATCAGGGTTGGCGGCGGGACGAGCGGCTCGACCAACTGCGCCCATGCCGCCGCGCCGAGCGTGTCCGGCCAGTACAGTACGGTCGGGTCGGAACTGCCCACCCACAAGATTCGCGGCGGCAGGTCGGACAGCGCGCCTGTCCATAGCACGGCAGGCGCGGCCCCTTGCGCAAGACCAAGCCGGACGACCATCGGCGCGGCGTCGCTGTTGAGCGTGACGTAGATCAGGCCGTCGGCCGTGCCGGCGATGTCGTAGATGCGCTGGTTCTCAGGCAGGCCGGAGGCGGGTTGGCCGGCGCGGTCGATGAGCGTCCACGTCTCGCTGAAGCCGTCGGTCGCGCCCACTGCGATCCACACGCCGCCGCGCACAAAGCGAGGCGTCAGCAGCGTGCGCTCAGGACTGAGGAAGAACGGCGCGGTCTCGCCCGTCAGCGGGTTGATGCGCATGAGTACGTTGTAGTGAGCGTCGGGGACGTAATTCTCGGTGCGGGTCAGGCGTTCGTCGGCCCCTGCGCGGATCACCTCGCCAGAGCCGGGGTACACGTCGACGAACGGCGTTGCGTAAGCCGGCGTCGAGGCGAGGGCGCCGGTCAGCGTGTCCCACATGAAACCCGGATACGAGGCGGCGCGCGTCACCGCCAGATCGTAAACGGTGAAACCGATCATGCCGCCCTGACGATGATCGACCGGCGCCGGCAGGCTGTCCGGCGTGCGCGGAACCGGGCCAAGCTGAGGATCGCGGTCGGTGATGCGGGCGGCAATCGCGAAGGCGGTGACGTCGATGACCACCAACTCCCACCCATCCCCGGTCATGTACCCCAGCGCGAGCCGCTGTGAATCCGGGCTGAAAGCGGCGCGAGGGGCAATGCCGAGGCTGGTGAACGTCATGCCCTGCGGCGCGAAATTGGCGATCAGCTGCTGATCGGAGAGGCGCAGCACGGCGACGGCAGGCTCGACGTATCCGGCCTTGTAGACGACATAGGCTGCGGTCTGCCCATCCGGCGAGATCGCGACCTCGTCCGGCGACACAGCCGCGAATCCGTCCGGCACGGGCAGCGTGATCGTGCCGAGCGGGCCGCTGCTGTCGACGGCGGTTAGCGCGCCACGGTCGGGATGCAGCAGCCATGCGCGGAACGGGTCGGCTTGCCCGGAGGCCGGCGCGATCACCACGACGAGGAGGATACACACTACGATCCAACGGCGCATGAGTCACCCGTGCAGATGAGACGAAATCATCCGTATTCTAGCGCGCCGGGATGCTTCGGCCAGTCGTTGGGGATGAAGACACAGCAGAACGTGTCCGGTTAGCGGTACTCGCTGGTTTCGCCCTTGCGGCGCGCGATGGCCTCAAGAATGCGTTTGAGCGCATGTTCCTTGTCGCTGCCGAACCGCGAGGCGTAGTGTTCCGCGAGCTGCGTGGTGTTGCCCTGCGCCCGCAAAGCGGCGGCGGCGGCATCGTCATACGCCAAATGAGCGCGGCCCCGGCGCAGGTTCATCTCCATGCGCCGTTCGTATGAGCGCAGGTCGAAGGGGTCGAGGTTGAGCGCCTGTGTATAGGCATCGGCCGCCTTGTCGAGCATGCCACGCACCGCGAACAGGTCGCCCATGACGCGGTGCGGGCGGGCCATGTCACGCCCGCTTTCAAGCGCGCGCCGGATCATCGCAGCGGCGTGCGTCCAGTCCATCGCAAGAATCGCGGCCTCGGCGTTGTCGCAGAACCCGTCGATCTCGCCGGTATCCATGCGTGTTTGGCCCAGCGCGTCCGACGTGTCTCCGGTTGGCAGTGACCACAGATCGTCCTCGGAGTTGGCGGTGGGGATAAATTTCTCGATCACGGTGTTCAAGCGTTCGAGCGCCGGGTAAGGTTGATAGGGTTCGAGCCGCACCACTTGCAGCTTCGGCAGTTCTTGCAGCAAGCCGACCAAATGCGCCTTGTCGCGTTCATAGGTGAACTGGTCGACCAACACCGGCACGACGACGCAGTTGGAGGAGAACGCGACGGTGATCAAGACGCGCAGTTCGTCGTCCGTCTGGTCGCAGCGTTCGAGGTCGCCGGGCCCAAGCACCAGCACGAACACCCGGCATACCCGGACGGCCGCGAGGGTTTGCGGGCGGCCTAGGCCGGCGTTCATGTGATCGATCAACGCCCGGCGGTTGTTGTGGACGAGCGATTGATGAATCAACGTCGCCGCAGCCCAGCGCGGGCCACGCCGGTACGCCACTACGATGTCGTATGTCTCATTCACGTCGGCGCCCGCCAATCGTCAGCATTATAATCACACCCACTTACATCATAGCGAACTCCCTCAAATCCGCAACCAGTACGCACGGCCTATCGACCTTGCGACACCGTCTTACGCGCGCTATCCTGAGCGCGATATCTCGGTGTGCCGGAGCAATTCATGGACGTTTATCTTTCGACGGCGATGCAGCAGGACATTTTCGCTCAGATGCGTGGCACGTATCCCAACGAAGGCGGCGGGTTCCTGTTCGGCGTCGTGCAGCCCGGCCGGGTCGAGGTGCAGGCCATCACGCAGGTCGAGAACGTGTTCGAGGCCGAAGAACAGCACCATCGGTACGCGATGACGCCGCAGGACTGGATGCGCCTTGAGGACGAGGCCGAGGCGCGCGGCTTGACGCTCGTCGGTTATTACCACAGCCACCCGGACAGCCCGGCCATCCCCTCGATCTACGACCGCGACCACGCTCTGCCGAATTTCACCTACATCATCACGCAGGTGCAGGATGGAGAAGCGGTCGATATGCGGGTGTGGCGGCTCAAAGACGACCGCACCGCGTTCGACCCCGATACGCTGATCGTGACCTAGCGGCGCGGTGAGGGCCACCGGCCTACCCGGCAGTCCTCGTTTACGGCAGAAATCCGCTGATCCGCAGCAGGGATCCGGTAATTCGCGTCAGCCCATCCGGCCCGATGATCGGACGGCCCGGCGTGCCCTGCCCGACCGATACGTACAACGCGCTGTCGTGATACGTCAGGTTGGTCGGCTCATCCAAACCCTCGGCAAGACGGACGGGCGCGCTCCCATCCGCCGGGTACATGGTGACCCGCCCGCTGAAGCGCGGATAGCCGCCGGCGTCGGGCGGGGCGTTCCGGTCATGCACCGGGAAGTCGCGCGGCATTTGCGTCGTCGGCCACCCCGTCGCAAACTCCGCGACGTACACATTTCCCGCCGCGTCCACCGCAACGTCGACAGCGGTCGTCAGGCCGGTGATCTCGTCACGCCACTCGCCGGTCTCCGGGTTCAAACGGACGACCTTCGCGGCCTCTGGCATGTAGGCGATCACCGTGCCGAAGTAGGCGCGGTTCTGACCGGAGAGCAGCGCCACCAGCAGATCGCCGGTGGCCGGGTCGAACGCCAGCCCGGATGGGACGGCCTGCTGTCCGTGCTGTAAGTTCTTGAACACGACGATCGGCCTCAAGCGGCCATCGAGCGTCAGCGCGCTGACCCGGTTCATGCCGCTTTCGGCGATGTACAGCACGTCGTGGATCGGATCATAGACAACCGAGTTGACGGTGGCCGCAGAGAAGTGCACCAGCCGCTGATCCCACGCTGGTTCGGGCGAAAGGCGAAACACGCCGACTGTGCGCGGCGTGCCGTCGGGCGCATAACCGGCCTGCGGGTCGTCCTGCGTGAAGAACACACGCCCATCGTCCAGCACGAGCACATCACCCAGCCCGCCGATCTCATCCTGTCCGGTGCCGTATTCGACGAGCGCGTTGTAACCGCCGACACAGCACAGGATGGCCGTGCGCTCGCCGGTATCGTCGTAGTCGCCGTCGCCGTTGAGGTCATCGAATACGCTGATCCGGCCGGCCGTGTCGTCTGATTCGGCCGCCGCGCCAGCCTCAGCGACGATCAGGCGGCCGTCCGGCAGCACGGCGACCCCACGCGGATTGAGCAGGTCGCTGGCGACGCGCGCCACGGTGATCGGCGGTTGGGCAGCCGAGAGGGAAGCGAGCGCGATCAGGGAAAGTACGGCGGCGGCAAGGGACTTCGGCGGCATGTGACGATCTGACCTCGTGATGAGACGCAACGCCCCCGACTGTATCACACCGTGGCGGCGTTCTGTATGCCGGCGTTGATCCGCTATGCGCACGTGTGCGCGCAAGTCTGTAACCGGATCGTGACCGGCTGTTTCGCCTGAGCTTGGCCTGAGCACAGCGCCTATCCACTTGCAAAATACCGGCCAAATCAGTAACGTTGAGGTATGGCAAACACGCGTTCATCCACCCGCTGTACTATGACCGCCATCATGCGAATGCACATGGCGATGTACTGCCGTGTGTCATCGGCGCGGCTGGACGCTTGACCATACCCCGACTGTACTCCGGGTAGTCCAAGGCCAACCGTCCACAGGGTTGGCCTTTTTTGTCTCGTGGGCAAGACGCTGTAGACAAGCACTGAGGAGAACACCACCGATGCCGTCAATCAAGATCCCGACTCCACTGCGGGCGTACACCGGCCAGAACGCGCAGGTCGACGTCAGCGGCGACACCATCGGCGACGTGCTGGCCGATCTGGTCAGCCAGTATCCCGACCTCAAACCGCATCTGTTCAACGGCGACAGCCTGCGCACGTTCGTCAACATTTTCCTCGGCGAAGAGGATGTGCGCTTCCTCGACGGGCTGGACACACCGGTCGAGTCCGGTGATGCGCTGCGCATCATCCCGTCCATCGCCGGCGGCGCATCGTCCGCGCCGCGCCGTGTTGACCAGTCCGGCCTCAAGGTCGGGCAGGCGGCCACCATCGTGCTGCTGCTGGCCGCGTTTGTGCTGAACTCGTGGCTGCTGGTGCTGTTCGTCGGCGTCGCGCAGCTGCTCGGCGCGCTCGAATCGCAGGCCGGCCCGTATCGGCTGTTCTACCACCGTGTGCTCAAGCCGCGCGGCATCGTCAAGCCAAACGTCATCCTCGACAACCCGGAGCCGCACCGTTTCGCGATGGCCGTCGGCGCGGTGTTCAACATCGGCGCAGCACTTGCGCTGCTGACCGGCGCGTCGCTGGTCGGATGGGCGCTAGTGTGGGTCGTGATCGTGCTGGCGAACCTGAACTTCTGGCTGAACTTCTGCCTCGGCTGCTGGCTGTACTATCAGCTCCACAAGCTCGGCATCCGCGGCTTCGGCCACGCTCCGCTTCCGCAGGGTTAGCTCGTTCGTACACACCCGTCCACGAACGGAGGTTGTACCATGATCGACCGTGTTTTGATCGCACTTGTCCTATTGAGCGTCGGAGTCGCGGTGTGGCAGCTCATCACGCGGCGACAGTTGGCGCACGCGCATACTGCCAGCGGGCGCGATCCGCTGCTGGCGGCTGTGCCGCAGGGCACGCCGATCATCGTGTACTTCTCGTCCCCGACCTGCGCGCCGTGCAAATATCAGCAAACTCCGACACTGGACGCGCTTCAAGGCGAGTTGGGCGATCATTTGCACATCGTGCGTGTCGACGCGACCGCCGAGCCAGAGGCCGCGGCGCGATGGGGCGTGTTCAGCGTCCCGACGCTCTTTGTGCTGGACTCCGAAGGTAAACCCAAGCATGTCTACAACGGCGTGGTCAGCCGGGCTGTGCTCAAGCAGCAGCTCGTATTCGCGTAACGCCGTCCCACGTTGGATTTTGAGAGGAACGTCATGCCCGCCGTTGAGGTTGATTCCCACACGCAGCTCAGCCATGAGGAAATTCGCCGTTACAGCCGCCACCTCATCATGCCGGAAGTCGGCATCGAGGGGCAGCGGAAGCTCAAAGCCGCCAAAGTCCTGCTGATCGGCACCGGCGGACTCGGCAGCCCGACCGGGTTGTATCTGGCGGCGGCGGGCGTCGGCACGCTTGGCGTCGTCGACTATGACGTCGTGGACGAGAGCAACCTGCACCGGCAGGTGATCCACGGCCAAAGTTCGCTGGGGATCCCGAAGATCGACAGCGCCGAACGCCGCCTGAAAGACCTCAACCCGTATGTCGAGATCGTCAAGTACAACGTGCCGCTGACCAGCGCCAACGCGCTCGAAATCCTCGAACCGTACGACCTCGTGATCGACGGCACGGACAACTTCCCGACACGCTATCTGGTCAACGACGCGGCGGTCAAGCTGGGCAAGTTGAACGTGTACGGCTCGATCTTCCGCTTCGAGGGACAGGTGGCGGTGTTCGGGCATCCCGACGGGCCGTGCTATCGCTGCATGTTCCCAGAGCCGCCGCCGCCGGGGCTTGTCCCGAGCTGCGCTGAGGGCGGCGTGCTGGGCATCCTCCCCGGCACGGTCGGCACCATGCAGGCGACCGAGGCGATCAAGCTGATCCTCGGCATCGGCGAGCCGCTGGTCGGGCGGATGCTGCTGTACGACGCGCTGGAGATGAGCTTCACCAAGATCAAGGTGCGCAAGAACCCGAACTGCCCGGTGTGCGGCATCCCGCATGAACAGATCGAATTGATCGACTACGAGCAGTTCTGCGGCATGCCGGCGCACGACCGCAGCAGCTTCGCTACACCGACCGAGACGGTCGACGGGATGCGAGTCATCAGCGTGCGGCAGCTCAAAGCGCGTCTCGACAAGGAGCCGAATCTGGTGGTGCTGGACGTGCGCGATCCGCACGAGTGGGCCATCGCCGCGCTGGACAACACGCTGCGCATCCCTAAGGGTGATATTCAGGCGGCTAAAGATGCGGTGATGCAGGGCCGCGCACAGGAAGCCGATACCGTGCTTGCGCAAATCCCGCACGACTGCGAAATCGCGCTGCTGTGCCGCAGTGGCAAGCGCAGCGCCGACTCGATCGGGCTGCTGATCGAGGCCGGGTATGATGCGTCCAGACTGGTCAATGTAGACGGTGGCCTGCTCGCTTGGGCCAGAGAAGTGGATCCCAGCATGCCCAGTTATTAGGGAAGTCGGCAGGAATCAGCTGTCGGTTGTCAGTCGGGACGCGGAGAGCACCGCAAAAGACGTAGGGGCGAGCCGTCGGTTCGCCCCGATTGCTGATGCTCGATAGAGGCGGGATCGCTTGTCGCTGGCTTCACTGAGGCACAGGCGCACCTGTCTGCGCTCGGCATCGCGTTCGAGTTTCAAGATCACGACATCTCGCGCTCGATCTACTTCCGTGACCCGGACGGCCACCGCCTCGAAATCACGACGTATGAGGCGCCGTGATAGAGCCGGGCGCGGCTGAGGACAACAGCCGCGCCGAGCCTTAAAACACACGACGAACACGATCAGAGCTTACTGAGAGGCTGGAGGGACGCCACCACAGGCTGTCCACCGGTAACTGCCGCCTGACGACTGGCCCCTACCCCCTGACTACTGAAAACTGCCTACAGCCGCCTGACGACTGAAAACTGCCTACTGAAAACTGCCCTTACTGCATGGGCGCAGGGACGGGCAGCAGGGCGCCGTCAAGCGTGCGCACGTAACCGCCGTCATAGTCAAGCAGGATGCGGTCGATATACGTGACGCCGCTTGGCGAGCCGTTTTGGATGATGAGCTTGACGGACTTGACGTTGGGGCTTTCAAAGTTGGCGGTGACTTTGAAGAAATCCCAAAGCGGCACTGCCGTATTGATGATAGACGCCTTCCGCTTGGTTGCCGGCGTACCGTCGCTGTACTTCAGGACGATTTTGAACTTTAGCGTCGCCGGATCAACAGAATACACATACCCGCTGAACTCCATGCGATGCCCGACATAGCCGAGCAGTTGATCGACCGGCCAACTGCGCTTCTGCTTCAGCTTGGTTGCTTCGCCCGCGCCGCCGACCAACTTAAACGCGCACATACCTTCATACGCATTGCCCGTCCCGCACTCTTGCATATCGCCGTTAGTGGCGTTCTTGACCTGCCAATCCGCATCGGTTGGCGGAGTCTCGAAACCGGTGTTGAGCATGCCGGTCGGATCCCAGTCCGTCCCGCCGTGTACCATCGTCCGCAGTTTGAGCGTTACGCTGGAGGGGTCTTGGAAATCCAGCCCCACGCGCACGAAATAGGTCGTGCCTGCGCTCACCTCAAACGCTGGAAGCTCGCCATACCCACTGAGATTGGTCGCTCCACAGGCCGCTTGAGTGAGGCCGGCCAGCGTGGTTCCGGTGTAGACCGCCAATGAGGTTCGGATGTGCGATTGATGGGGCAAGCCAAAAACCTCGCTGCCCGCGGTCGAAAGCAGCACTGTGCCGTCGAAGGTGGGGACAAACCAATACCACACGGTGTGCCACATCTCGCAGTACAACAGATCTATATCGGAGGCTTCGTCCGGCTCGTTCTCAGCGAGGGAAACATCGCCTTGGACGGTGATGCGCGTGTTCAGAACAAGGGGTAAGGCATCAGCGAAGTTGTCGTTTAGAGGGGCGACGGGCGGCGCCGGATCAGCTGAGACAGGAAGGGCGGTGAGTAGGGTGAGTAGAACGAACAGGATCAGCAGCAAAAACGGACGATGACTATTGTGGTGCGGGTGCATTTGATGTCTCCATTGCGTTAAGCAGCACCCCCATTGTAAGGGAGTTCGCCTCAACCCAACGTGAAGACTTGACGCGACGTGAAACGGGACGGCCGGATGACCGCCCCGTGGCGCTGCGTTCAGAGGGTGTGACGTCGGCCGCTGGTGCGGTTACTTCGGCACGACAGCGAGCAGATTGATCCCGTCGGCGCGGAAGTCCTCACGGCGGCGCACGATGACGCTCTCGACGGACTCCAGCGCCAGCGCCAACGCCACACCGACAATCAGGCCAAGCACGGCGGCCGCGGCGGTCAGCAGCATAGGCTGCGGCGCAACCTGCGTCGTCGTCGGCCGGTCGGGCAGCAGCGCCAGCACGCGATCCTCACGCGCGACGGTCTGGTTCTGACGGCTGCGATAATCGACCAGCGCCTGCCCCCACGCCTCCGCAATCGCCTCGCCGGCGGCCGGATCTCCGTTGTCGACGTCGATCTGAACCACGAGGCGCAGCGTATCCGGCGCGATCGTCTTGTTGTCCATCAACGTCTGCGCATTGGTGGGAAGCTGTAGATCGTCGATGATCTGCTGCGCGATCAGCGAGCTGTCGAGGTAGACGACCATCGAGTTGAGCAGCAGACGCCCCGCCTCGGTCAAGCCGAAGTCGGCGCGAGACGGTTGAATCAATACCAGTTGAGTCGAGCGATACACCGCGGGCTGGCGGCTCGTCAGCACATACGCGCCAACCGCGGCGATCACCGCGACCAGCACGATCAGCCACCAACGCCGGGCCAATGCCCGCAGGTAGTCGGAAAGCAGCATGCGGTACTCCTCAACGACGTGAGTTGTTCATCGCGCTCGTCAGAGCGGCGCTTCGTTCAACCTTGCCCCCGCTTCGCGCTGCACGGCTCCCCTCTCCAGTCTGAAGGGGTTGGGAGAAGGTCTTACCACGGACGCGCCTGACGAGATGCGCCAGTATACCATTACCGCGCACGCCGTTAGAAGCGGTCGGTCATGGCGGCGGCATAACCGGTTAGTTCGGCGTATCCGTAGCCGGTCACATCTCCGCTGAGCGCAACGGCGCCCTCCCAATACGCGGGCGTGGAGTCGTGCAGCTCTTGATCGGCTTGCAGCGGCGTGACGGCGAACGTGAACCCGCCCTCGCCCATAATCACGATCTGCCAACCGGCGGGATACGTCGCGCCGGTGTGCGGGCTGAGCCATGTGCCGGTCGGCGTGATCGTGAAGTGGCCGGAGGCGAGGTAGCGGGTATCGCCGTCAGCCTCGATCAGCAGCCCGCCGAACGCCGGCTGTTTACCCCCGTCGATCTGCCGGATTTGCCCGACCATCAGCTCGCGCCCGTCATCGAACTGCAAGCCGAACCAGTCCCATCCCAGCGCGTCCGAACCAAGCGCGCTGGTGCTGAACTCGTGATCCTTCCACGACGCGCCGCTGACCGTGAACGTGTCGCTGCCGAGCGTGATCGTCCCGGCGGTGGCTTGGCGCGGCTGGCTGTAGTAGTAGCTGGCATTCCCCGGCTCGCCGGACTTGGGGCTGAGGCCGCCGTGGCCCTGCAGCGCGACCCCCTTGACGTCGGTCAGGGTGAAGTCGATGGCGAAGCCGTCCGCCTGCGCGGTGATCATCGTAACGTCGGGCGCGCTCCCGGCGCGGATTTGCCAGTTGTCGAGCGCGACGTGATACGGCACGTCGGGCTGATCGTCGTCAGGCAAGGCAAAGGCGAGGCCGGCCGCGCCCCGGCTGAACCGCTGCTCGTGATAGAAGCGCTGGTCGGCGATGTCGCTGACGGTGAAGTGCGCCATGTAGACCTGATTGGTGCGGAATTCCGACGCCGAAGCGCTGTTCTCAGGCGCGATCGCGCGGCGGAAGATGGTGAACTGGTAGCCGAAGCGCCGGCCGTCGTCCGTCGCCAGATTGCCGGTGTAGTACCACCACTCGGTTTGAAACGTGTCGTGCGCGCCGAAATCACGCGGGAACCGCCAGTCGTAAGGGCCGATAGCGCGCGCGTAGCCGGCAAGGTCGGTCTGCGGGGCGATCAACTGCGCGCTGGCCGTGATGGTATCGCCGCCCGCGCCCTCAATCATGCTGAGGCCCAGCAGCGCCACGACGATCACCACCGCAAATGCAACAATGAGCTTGAACACGTCCCTGAAACCCTACAACTGCACGAATCGCCAGCCAGCCGCCTACGCCGCCGCCATCCAGATCAGCGTGAGAACCGTGGCGATCACGGAGCTGACGATCCCTAGCTTACACCATCGTTCAAGGTGATCTTCAAGCTGCGTGAGCTGCGGGTCGAGATGTCCGTTGCGCGGCGTGTCGTGGCGATGCCGGAAGATCCAATGCGCCGGCGTGGTCATCAGCGGGATAGCGACGATTGACCACAGCAGATACCCCAGCGCCATCACCAGCAGGGCCGGAAAGCGCGGATCTTTCAGCAGCGGCAGCAGCACGAACGAGACGGTCGTCGTCCAGATGAACAACAGCAGGGTCTTGACGTAGCGCAGCATCAGGCGGCGCAGATACATGACGTTGCGCACGAGCTGCATCTCGGAGACCGCGACCTCTTGAACCAGCGACCGGTCGACCGCGCGCGCCAGCCCGAACGCAGTGCTGATATGCTGCACCGTGTCGAGATCCACGCGCGGGTCGAGAACGCCAGCCTGCCGCAAGCTTTCGATATCGCGGCCAGCGGGGATGACAGCGCCGTTTGTCGCCGTGACCATCGAGTCGAGGTAGGCCTCGCGCTTGCCCCGGCTGAACGGCATCATGAGGTTGGCGTGGCCGTCCTGATACTCGTAAGCGAGAACCGCTTTGCTGATGCGCGGCGACTCGTCGGAGCCGAAGGTGATGCCGCCGAGCGCAAAGGTCGGGTTGAGCAGATCGTGCTCGAAGCCCGGCATGTACAGCGTGTAATAGAAGTGGACGAGGTCTTTGAGCAGCAGGTACACGCCGTAGATCGGGATGATGAGCGAGAGCGCCAGTGGATAGGCGAGCGTAAGCTGCAAGACGATCGACACGAGCCAGCCCGCGACGTCGCCCAACTGCGGGAACAGGTTCTGGATGAAGTTGATGAGCACCGTCAGCTCACCGTCGACGATGTCGCGCAGAAAGATCGGGATCAACAGCAGCAGGCCGGCCCCGCCGATAAAAGCGGTCGCCACGCGGTGCTGGGTGCTGAGACGCACTTCACAACGCTGGATGAAACCACGCGCGGCGGCGCGCTCGGCCTCGGTCAACGGGACGTCGTCATTCGGGATATGGGTATGTTCGGGCATGGGGACGGCTCACACGGCGCAAGGGGCGAAACAGCGCGCAGTAGTGTAGCACTATCTGGCCGAGTCGTCAGGAGTCAGTAATCCTGAGGACACAGCGCACGCAGACCCGCGTTCTCGCAGGCCCGCATCGCCCCCACCCCGCCTGCGCGCCAACGTTTCGCCTTACACGGATCCGCTACCCCGCCAGCACGCGCGTCATCTGCTCGATGTGGTCGTTATCGTGGTGGCCGACCTGCATGAGGAAATCGTACAGCGGGCGCTCGCCGTCGTCAGGATGAATGGCGACGCGCAGCAGTTGGTCGGGCGTCAGCGCTTGGTAGAACGCGGCCATCCGTTCGCGTTCGGCGGCCATGTCTTCCACGACCGCATACGGATCCTGTTCGGCATAGCGATGGTCGATCACCATCTGCTCATGGTCGTATGTGACTAACACCGGCCGATCCTCAGCGACGGTCTGCTGGGCGCGGCGATGGAAGATAGCGTTGAAGTCGCGCAGATGGCACAGGATTTCTACCGGAGTCCAGCCATCCGGGCCGTCGCGCTTCGTACGCAGTGCGTCGGGGTCGGCGGCGCGGACGATGTTCGCGAGCGACTTCATAGTGCGGCGCATCAGAAGCACATGTCGGCGCTGAATGCGGGTGAGCATATCGAGGAGGATCGGGTCGGTCATCTTATGACTCCTGCGCTAGCACGCGCGTCATCTGTTCAATGTGATCCAAGTCGTGGTGGGCGATGTGCATCAACACGTCGAGGAGCGTTTGTAGGCCGTAGGCGGGGTGGATACCGGTGCGCGCCCACTGATCGTCCTGCACAGCGCGGAACAACGCCAGCGTCCGCGCGCGGCTGGCGCTCAACTCGGCCAGCGCTTCGGCCGGGTCTTGCGCGGCGTAGTTGTTGTCGATCACCAGTTGGTTGACGTTATAGGTCACGAACGTCGGGTTGTCGTGGTCGATGACCGACTGTGCACGGCTGATGAATAACGGTTCGAGATCGCGCAGATGGCACACGATGTCGAGCGGTGTCCATCCGTCGGGGCCATCACGCTTGGCGCGCAGATCAGCCGAATCGGCTGCGGTGATGACGCTGGTAAGGGTCTTGAGGGTGCGCTCAAGCATCAGCAGGTGCCGGTTGCGCACACGTTCGAGCTGTGGATCCATACGTCGAAGCCTCCGTCTTCAGGTTGGCGAGTTCGCGACTGTAGCGCGAGCCGATCCCGTCGCGCCATCTCCAATCAGCCCACAGGTGGTCGTGCGCGGCCTATCCCGAGCCTTTGGCCGGCTGATATAATCGCGCTATCACGTTCGCCTCCGTATCTCTATAGAGGACAGCATGGATTTCGCTCTTACAGAAGAACACCGTCAAGTTCAGAAAATGGTGCGCGATTGGGCCGCCAAGGAAGTGATCCCGGTCGTCGGCGAGTGGGATCGCAAGCAGGAGATGAACCCCACCTTCCTGCCGCGCATGGCCGAGCTGGGTATCCTCGGTATCAGCATCCCGGTGCGCTACGGCGGTCAGGGTTTCGACTACATCTCGCTCGGTTTGGTGTGCGAGGAGCTTGAGCGCGCCGATACACACCTGCGCGTGGTGATGTCGGTGCATCACGGTCTGAACAGCCAAGCCCTGCTGCAGTGGGGCAGCGAGGAGCAGAAGCAGCGCTTCCTCGTGCCGCAGGCGCGCGGCGAACAGTACGCGGCGTTCTGCCTGACCGAACCCGGCGCCGGCAGCGATGTCGCCAGCATGAACGCAACGGCCCGCAAGGTCGGTGACACGTACATCCTCAACGGCGAAAAGATGTGGATCAGCCTTGCGACCAAGGCCCACAACTTCCTCGTCGTCGCCAAGACCGACCCGACTAAGGGCCACGCCGGCATGAGCGCGTTCCTCGTCACACGGGATATGCCCGGCGTGACGACCGGCGACATCCACGGCAAGCTGGGCGTGCGTGCCGGCAGCACCGGATGGGTCGCCATGCAGGATGTCGAAGTCCCGGCGGCGAACCGTCTCGGCGAAGAAGGCGAAGGCTTCAAGATCGCCATGAGCTGCCTCGACAACGGCCGCTTCACCGTGGCTGCGGGCGCGACCGGCCTGATCCGCGCCTGCCTTGAGGACAGCATCAAGTACGCGATGGAACGCGAGACGTTCGGCAAGCCCATCGCGCAGCATCAGCTCGTCAAGCAGAAGATCGCCTTTATGCGGCAGTGGTATGACAGCGCGTCGCTGCTGGTATGGCGGGCAGGCTGGCTGAAGAATCAGGGCGTGCGCAACACCCGCGAGACCAGCATGGCGAAGTGGTACGCCACCGATCACAGCGTGAAGGCCGCGCTGGAAGCGATTCAGGTACACGGCGCGTATGGCTTCAGCGACGAGTATCCGGTCGAACGTTATCTGCGCAACAGCAAGGGCGCGGTGATCTACGAGGGAACCAGCGAGATTCACCAGCTCATGCAGGCGGATTACGCGTTCGGCTTCCGCGAGGACAAGCCGCTGCGCTGCGAGATGCCGGCTTACGACGTCGAGTATTTTCAGGGCGAGTAAGCGGGTGGATTAAGCCCTCACCCCAACCCCTCTCCCTCAGGGCGAGGGGCTTTTTTTTCGTGTGGTGTGTGACGCACGAGCACCTTGTCGATCCGCCGGCCGTCCATGTCGACCACCTCCAGCACATGCTCGGCAAGGGTCACAGTATCGCCAACCACGGCGACTCAAGTAAGAAGTTGAAAGTGGCGAGTGATGAGTGATGAGTGACTACCAGCCTTCACCGCTCGTGGAACCCTCTAAGGCGGAAGATTGGGTTTGCTGACTTTCGATAACCTACTTCAACCCCTTTCCCTTCAAGGGCGAGGGGCGCTTTATGGGTGTGGTGTGTGACGCACGAGCACCTTGTCGATCCGCCGGCCGTCCATATCGACCACCTCCAGCACATGCTCGGCAAGGGTCACAGTATCGCCAACCACGGCGACTCGCCCCAGCTCATCCATGATGACTCCGGCCAGCGAGGTGTGACGGCGTTCTTCGTCGCGCGGCAGGCCAACGCGAACCGCGACCTTCTCGTACGGCTCAAGCCCGTCGATCAGCCAACTGCCGTCCTCGCGCTTGACGTAGTGTGGCTCTTCGGCGCGGTTGAATTCATCGCGGATTTCGCCGACCAGTTCCTCGATCAAGTCCTCGATCGTGACCAGACCCATGATCTGCCCGTACTCGTCGATCACGAAGGCAATTTGTGCGCCCTGCTGGCGAAGATGAAACAGCACGTCGTCGCCGTGCAGGCTTTCAACGACGAACAACGGCGGCCGCGCGATAGCCCTGAGGTCGATGTCCGTGCCGCTGGCGAATGCGCTTATGAAGTCTTTCACGTGGAGGACGCCGACGACATGATCAATCGTCCCCTCATACAGCGGCAGGCGGGAGAATCGACTCGCCTTGAACACGTCCATCACCTCGGACAGCGATTGATCGACGCTGACGGCGGTGAACTGGGTGCGCGGCGTCATAATCGCGCTGACGGGCCGGTCGGTAAATCGAAAGACGCGCTCGATGATGCGCGCCTCCTCACGCTCCACGACGCCGCTTTCGGCGCCCTCGCGCACCAGATACGCGATGTCCTCCTCGGTTACAGCGTCATCGTCGGTGACGCGCTGGCCCAACACGCGCATGACTCCGGCGACCGACAGCGTCAAGATGCCGACGATTGGCCGCGTGAGCGCGGAGAGCACGGTCATCACCGGCGCGGCGATGACGGCGAGGCGCTCGGCGTTCTGGATCGCCAGACGCTTCGGGACAAGCTCGCCCAGCACCAGTGACAGATACGTGATGACCACGACGACGATCAGCAGGCCGAGCGTTTCGGCATGCGGCTCCAGCGCCGGAACCTGCGCGATCCAGCCGGCGAGGATGTCGCCGATGCGCGCCCCGCCGAACGCCGCGGAGAACGTGCCGATCAGCGTGATGCCGACCTGCACGGTCGCTAGAAAGCGGTCGGGATTCTTGGCGAGGTTGAGCGCCTGCCGCGCCGGCCGGCTTCCCCCTTTTGCCATCGCATCGAGACGGCCTACGCGGGCGGAGACAATCGCCAGCTCCGAGCCGGAGAAGAAGCCGTTGGCGAGCGTCAAGGCAAGGATAATCAGCAGTTCAGAGAGCATGGCGGCCTCTTGAGGTTCAGCGACTGCGGGTAGGACATACCACGTCCCGCGTTCGGATGATTTTAGCAGACCCGTTTGCGGGCCGATTACGGAGTCAGGCCGCCGCACGTAGGAGAGCCGTGCTATACTGCCTGTGGAGCAGCAGCACACCGGTTCCGCTTGGGGAGCCTGATGTGCATGATCCGCCGCTGTTCTCGAAGTTCGCTCCTTGTCCACTACGCCAGCAGAAGGGAATGCGGCATGACGCTGTCCGAGGGAGAACGCGAGGCTCTGCTCAAGACGCTGCAAGCTCGTTTCGAGCGCAGCATGGGCCGGCACAAGGGACTGCATTGGGCTGACGTCTTGGAGAAATTGGACGCCAACCCCACGAAGCTGTGGTCGCTCAACGAGATGGAACGCACGGGCGGCGAGCCGGATGTCGTCAGCTATGACCCGAAGACCGACTCGTTCATCTTCTACGATTGCTCGGCGGAAAGCCCCAAGGAACGCCGGAGCTTGTGTTACGACCGCGAGGCGTGGGAATCGCGCAAGACGGCGCGGCCCGACGACAACGCGATAGATGTCGCCGCGGCGATGGGGATCGAACTGCTGACGGAAGAACAGTACTTCAATCTGCAAACACTGGGCGAGTTCGACCTGAAAACGTCGAGCTGGCTGAACACGCCGCAGGAGGTGAGGAAACACGGCGGCGCGATCTTCGGTGACCGCCGTTTCGGGCGCGTGTTCATCTATCACAACGGCGCAGAGTCGTATTACGCGGCGCGCGGGTTTCGCGGCTGGCTGCGCGTTTAGCCCTCGGCCGGAGGACGTGACACGTCGCGCCGTTATCCGGCGGGGCGCCCCTACGGACTCCCGTGTTCTCTGTGGTTCAGTCTCAAGAGCAGACGCGGCACGGCTGTATCCCTACGAAACCGGCCGGAGGGTATCCCCGCTACCTGTCGGCTGATTTCTGACCACTCCCCTCATCACGCCGCACTTCTACACCGGGCTGGGGAGCGGCGCGTCATGCTGCAAGCCGATGTCGGCGAGGCTGCGGAACGCCAGATCACGCACGGTCGGCTGACCATCCAGCAGCGCGCGGTACAACATCCCGGCGCGGTCAAGCATGCCGAGCTGCCCCAGCGCCTGAACAGCGACGGGCTGCATCGTGGCGTCCGGCATCGTCGCCATGCGGCCCAGCACGTCGGCCTCGACTCCTTCGCTCTTGATGCCGACCTGCCGCGCCCACCTGCCCAGCCAATCAATCGCCGGCGGTTCGGGATACGGCGCGAGGGCTTTGGCCGCCGCATGAGTCTGGAAGTCGATGATCGCTTCCTGCGCGGCGAGCCGCACGTACCACTGTTGGTCTTCGAGAAACAGCCGGTAGAGTTCGATCAGCGCCCATCCGACACGCATCCGGCGTAGGCCGAACACCGACGCGCGCCGGTATTCGAGCGTCTCGTGACGTGTGGCGTCGTAAAGCGTCTCAAAGCCGACGTCGGGCAGAATAGCGAACGTCTCCGCGGCCATCTGCTTGACAGCCTCGGTACCGAAGGCAAACGCGCGCGCCAGTTCCTCATACGACTCGTCGCTGCCGATTGCGCCGAGGGCGGTCGTCGCCGCAAGCTGCACGTTAGGGTCGACGTCTCTGACCAGCCCCACCAGCGTCGGGACAGTCTGATGTGAACGCAGCACGCCCAACGCCAGCGCGGACAACCGCCGCACGTCCGAATCCGGGGACTTGAGCGAACGCTCGAAGATCGCCGTCGCTTCGGCGTCACGGCTGGCGGCCAGCGCGGCGGCGAGGCGTTCACGCACCAACGGGTACTGCCCCGGCTGAACGAACAGGTTGCCGATCTGGCGCAGCACACTGGCGCGCCACGCCGGCTTGCTGTCGAGATAGGCCAGCCAGCGGGTCAGGCCGGTCAGTGTGCTGACGAGTACATTGGACGGCGCTTCGAGGCGGGCGGCCGCGGCGGCGTCGACAGACCGGATACCGGCCGCGTACCTCAACACCAATTCCCAGCGCGGATCGAGGGCGATCTCACGCAGGCGCGCGTTATCGGCGTCCTTGAGCGAAAGCGCAGCAAGATACGCGCCGACCGCGCGGTGCCGGAACTGGAATTCGCCGCGCCCGATCTCGACCAGCAGGCCGCGCCGGAACAGGTCGAGCAGCAGCTTGCCTTGATCGCCGGCGCCCTCCGCGTTTCCGGTGGACGCCGCGACCATATCGGACGTGATCCGGTGGTGTTCGATCTCCACGCGGGCGGCCCGCGCGGCAGCAGCGCGCACGTTTTCGGGCAGCGCGAGGTTGGCGAGGTACGACTCGACCCACACGCCGGGCGCGCGGCTGGTCTCGCCGTGGAACGCCGCGAGGATCTTAAGGGTCGTCTCCGTCGCGGACAGGCCGCGAGCGCCGTTCAACGCCGCTTTGATCGCCGCGTCGCTGGGCGTATTGTCACGATTCGGCCGTGCGCGGCGGCCGCTGCCAGCCAAATACGACGGCCACGCCGCAGCCCATTTCTGCACCGCCGTCTCGATGTCGTTATCATCCCACGGGCGCATGAACAGCGGCGCGAGGCCCGCGTCGACCAGCGGCGCGTAACCGTGATCCGGCCCGGCGACCAGCACATGATTGCCGGGGTGTGCGGCGATCAGCTCCGGCAGCCACGCGGCGATCTCGGCCTGATGCTCAGGCGTCAGGTCGTCGTAGCCATCGAGCAGCAGCACGCATCCGCCGGCCTCGATGCGCGGGTACAGCCGCCGGGGCAGCGCCTTCGCCGTCGTGCTGCCGACCTGTGCCTGCAAGCCGCGCACCAACGGCTCGGCCGGGTCGGTCTTGCCACGGAACAACGCGGGGCGCACATCGGCCAGATGGACGTACACCGGGAACCGGTCGTTATACGGGATCAACTCCATGTCGGCCTGCCGGCGATTGCCCGTGCGCAGGCCGGTGTCGCGCGATTCTTTGGCGAGCTGGTCGAACGCCTCTTGTTCGATCGTCAGACGCCGCTTGAGCCGTTCGGCGCGCTGGGCCGGGTCGAGCTGGTCTTCCTCGGCGCGCAGGCGGGCAGTCACCTTGTCCTCCGGCGGCGCGAACCTGATCTCGCCCAACGCCACCATGCCGGTCAGCACCAGCGCGGTGCTGCGGCCGCTGCCCGGAGCGCCCAGCAGCGCATAGGCGCCGGGGCCGTGGTACAGGTCGTCAAGCGTGACCGTCTCGACGTTGTAGGGCTGCGCAAGATACGGCAGATCGGGCAAGCGCGGCACAACGCGGAACACGTCGCGGCGAATGTCGTCGTCGGGCGGCTCGGCGAAACGGGCGGGCGGGATGAAGCGCGGCTCGATCGCGATCTTGTGCAGCGGGATGCGCTCGCCGGCCAGATGCGAAAGCTGCGCTTCCCGCGTGAATTCGCGGATGAAGCGGCCCTCGGCGCTCAGCGTCGCGTATGCCTGCGCGCGCTCCAACCGTTGGCCGACGCCCCGGCGTGCGTCGCCAAGCGCATCGCGCATCGCATACAGCACGTAGGCCGTCGCCCAACCCACCCCAACGCCAATAGCAAAGTCGCGCCAGTTGAAGTTTTCCGCCATCATCCACCTCGCACGGTCTCGACTACGACTATAACGCGAAACGCATCCCGGCGGGCATAAAGGGAGTGATGCGTGGAAAGTGATGAGGGTCGGGGTGAGGCTTTGTGGGATGTAACGGCCGCGGAGTTCGGCCGCGCGCGCGTCTTCATTTGCAGCACATCCCGCCACACCCTATAATGCACATACGTATCGTGCGTCGGAATGGGCCGCCTCGCGCGCCCTGTACGTGCCGGGCATGCCGCTTTCGAGGGCCGCTATGAACGACTTCCAAGACATCGCCTCACGGCTGAAGAAGAGCAAGGACGCGCCCGCTGCCGCCGATCAGCCCGCCGCGGCGTATGACTTCGAGGAGAGCTATCGTCTGCGCGGGCGGATGCTCGGCGTGCTGCTGCGGGATGCGCGGCTCGGCGCTCAGCGCAGCATCGACGATGTCGCTCAGTACCTGCACGTTGATCCGATCTTGGTCGAGGGGTGGGAGGTTGGTGACGCCGCGCCGAGCCTGCCACAGCTTGAACTGCTCGCCTACTTCTTCGACGTGCCGGTGAGTCACTTCTGGGGCACCAAGACCCTCGAGACCGAGCGCACACGGCCGATCAGCGCGCAGGAGGCCTTCGTCACAATCCGCACGCACATGATCGGCGCGCTGCTGCGGCAAGGCCGCGAAGAAGCGAAGCTCGACCTCGACTCGCTGTCTGATAAAACGGCTATCCCGGCGGCGACCCTTCTCGCCTATGAACTGGGCGAAGAACCGGCGCCGATGCACGAACTGGCCGTGCTCGCGAGCGCGCTGGACAAGAATATCGCCTACTTCCTCGAAACGTATTCGCAGCTGGGCGACCTGCTGGCGATGCGCGAGAAGTGGAAGCACTTCAACGCCCTGCCGGATGAGCTGCGCGAATTCGCCGCTAACCCGCAGAACATCGGCTTCATCGAGATTGCGTTGAGCTTCAGCCAGATGAACAACGACGTGCTGCGGCGAATCGCGGTCAGTATGCTCGACATCACAGGCTACTGAGCGAGCAGTTGAAAGGGATGGGGATGAGAGACCACCCGTTTCACCGCCTGCCGTATACTCCGGAACACATGGCTAATCCGGCCAACGTTCCTGTGTTGGCTTAGAACTCCTCGAAAGGACTCGTCCGATGCGCCGTTCGCCGTTCGCGCTGCTCTACAACCTCATCGCGCTGCTGTTCTTTCTGCTGTCGATCGGCGTCATCGTTGTGGTGATTATGAAGATGGCCGGCCGGATCTGAGCCGATGCGCGCCGGGGTGTTCAATGCCGTAAGCGTCTTGTTCTTCATCGCGACGCTCGCCGTCGTGACCGGCGTGATCTATCTGTTCGTTGCGCCGCCGCCGGTGTCGGATATCGCCGCGATGCCGACCCGCGCGCCTGACCTGCCCACCGCTACCCCGACCGACACGCCAACGCATACGCCGCTGCCGCCGCCGACACTGCCGCCCACGTTCACGGCCGCGCCCGCCACCGCAACGCCGACGGATCGCCCGACCGCGACCCTAGAGCCAAGCGCCACCCTCACGCCGTCGATCACGTTCACGCCGTCCAATACGCCAACCCCAACAGCGACGGTGATCCCGTTCATGTACTTCGCCCCCGATCCGCCCGTGCTGCGTGAGAACTTCGCCAACAGCCTCGGGTGCGCGTGGCAGGGCGTCGGCGGCCGAGTCCTCGATGCCGCCCAGCTCGAACTGAACGCAGCCGTCGCGGCGGACTTGCGGGTACACGTCTTCAGCGACAGCGTGGACGAGACGGCGCCGGTCGGCAGCAACTCGTTCTACGGCGAGCGCACCGGCTGGGAAGTGCAAACCGCTGCGCGCGCGCAGAGCGAGATCGTTTACGCCCGGCTGGAGAACGCGTCCGGCACGCCGCAGTCGCCGGATGTCTTGATCCAGCTTTCCGGCACATGCGAGCAAAACCTCGCCGAGGTGGTGTTCGCAGTCAATACGGCGCTCGCGCCATGAACACGATCCAGCGCGTCGCCCGCGCGTTTATCCGGGCGCTCTGGCTCACGATAACACGGCGGCGCGTTGATCCGTCGCCTATGATGGCGATGCGTGCGTGGGCGGCCAAAGCGGCTGACCTGACGCAGGCCGCCCTCAAGGCCGGGGACGAGTCGGGCTTCGATGGCAAGATGCGGGCCGCGCTGACACTGTCCGTAGAGGGAAGGCGTGTGTCGGTCGAGACCGTGCTGCAAACCGTGCGCTTTCACGCCGAACAAGAGTATCCGCACGTCCTCAGCCAGAACAATCGTGATGACCTCGCGGCGATTTATGCAGCGAACGTCAACGACCGTTTCTTGACAAGCCGCGCCTTTGACGCCCTAGAGGCGGGTATGTTCCGCGAAGCGGTCGGCCAATTGTTCTCTCATCTCGAAAATATCCCCGCGTTTGATACCCAAGACAAAATCATTGAGAATTCTTGACAATATCCATACAGCGTTAATGCTTCATCTCAATTGACAGTTCTGCCGTTGTGATGCTACATTGATGACAAGTCGCATGAAGCG
>JAANMX010000456.1_pt1 | contig 54096 bp, 52 predicted proteins | sample 7279681 | NCBI WGS metagenome assembly JAANMX01 (sample SAMN14094542, study PRJNA606508) | bioreactor metagenome | isolation source: A lab-scale SPAN reactor treating ammonium-rich wastewater day 351 | place: Ireland: Galway | collected 2018-01-01
AGTAGGGAGTGGAGGGGTGGCCGTGAGCCATGAGCCTTGCGCCATACGTATGCGGGTTGCGGGATGCGAAAAGAGTACATAGGCGTGGTGCGTAGGATGCGGAATAGGGAGTGGGGAGTAGGATGTAGGGGCGCGGCATGCCGCGTCCTGTAGGACGCAGTTGCGTAGGACGTGGGCCATGCGCCGTGAGCCATGCGTCCCGCAACCCGAATCCCATAACCAATAACCAATAACCCGTAACCAAAACCCCGTTCCCTTTGCCTTTGCCCTCCTTTCCCAATCGCTCATTCCCATTGTTTTTTGCAGGTTTTTCGTTTATACTGCGCCTATTCTATGCCTCTCCATGAGCTGTCCCCGCACGGGGAGGAGGAGTCAAAGCATGTCGTTGAATATGACCAACGAAAAACCGGGCAGGTCCTGCACGCGGTAAAGCCTCCGCCCGTCGCTCTGCCTCCGGAAGAGGCGCGCATTACTGTCCACGCCGCCGTGAGCCGCATTTCGGTAATTTATGAAAAGCTCCGGAATGCCGTGGAGTATCGCGAAGAGCATTTGCTTCGGAAAGGCGCGATCGTGCGCATTCTTCGGCGCCAGCTTTTGCTGGAAGCCGATCCGTACGTCATCGCGCACAATCTTATCCGTGAGCTTATCGCGGCACGCTACTTGCCGAATGAAACGCTTCCGGAAACGAAAGTGGATGACGGCGCGCTGATTGTTAGAAAATACCAGGCGATTGCCCGGACGAATATCGGTGACGAAAAGCACTTCAAATGGCTTTTGGGCGTCGTCGCCACGGAACTCGAAGAAACGCTCGACGATCATCGGCGGGAAAAAGCGGTTGTGACGTATCTGTACGAACAACTGTCGGACCGTATACATGTGCGCGGCATTGAACTGGACGATATGGAGCGCCGTCTGCAGATTTATGTTGCGTGCTATCGCATGCTCGTGAAGGCGGACGACGAAGCCGTAAGTTACAAATTCCTGCGCGCCTATTTGCAGGAATGGAATAAGCCGGAAGCATGGCTGGAAAACTCTGAGGCCGTTGCCGAACGGCTAGTATATGTCCATGAGCGCATTCAGGAACGGTTAAAGCATCCCATCACCACCCGGTTTCAGCGCGCCGTCAAGCCCTGGGCCGTTTCGCTCTGGATGCTGGCGAGCGCGCTTGATGAGGAAAAGGAAGGCGCATACATGCTTTCCAGCCGCGAGGAAACGCATGCGGCCGTGGCGCGCGTGGTTGAAAAAAAAGAAAAAGAAGCACGCGCCAAACTGCGGCGCGGCACCATTCGGGCCATGATGTACCTGTTCATTACGAAAATGGTCATCGCATTCATTCTGGAAGTGCCGATCGAATATTACCTGTACGCTCGCGTAGATACCTTCCCGCTCGCCGTGAATGTGCTGTTTCCGGTGGTGCTCATGTTCTTTGTCGGCATCCTCATCCGCCGCCCCGGATCCGCAAACCGCTTGCGCATTCTGCAGGGCGTGGACGAGCTGTTGGCGCCGCAGGGCGTGCCGGCGCAGGAAATCCGTAGCCCGCGCAAACGCCGCGGCCTTTCCCTGTGGTTCTTCCGTTTTCTCTATCTTTTTATGTTCGTAGTGAGTTTCGGCGTTATCGGCTCCGTTCTCGAGGCCATTGGATTCACGCTTATCGCTATTATCGTCTTTTTCTTCTTTTTGTCTCTCGTCAGCTTCTTCGGCTATCGCTTGCGGCAGACAGCCCGGGAAATCATCGTGGTAAAACAAAAAGAACGTCTGTCCACGGCTATCTTAGACTTTTTTGCGCTCCCTATTCTCCGCGCCGGACAATGGCTGTCTATTTCCATTTCGCGCCTGAACGTGTTTGCATTCGTGTTCGATGTTTTATTCGAAGCTCCGCTCAAGCTCTTTCTCGGCGTCCTTGAGGAATCATTGAGCTTCATCCGCGAAAAGAAAGAGGAATTGACGGACGAAACGTAGAGTCTTTGGAAGAAACGCGGCGACGGTCACGATTGATTTAATATGCATAACCGGAAAACGAAAAACCCTCTTTGAAAATCACGATATCCGGGCGGGGGATTGCGCTCGAGTTTCACAGACAGGTTTTGAATTATTAGGAGATATGCGATCGGGAAGATGATGAAGCCCTTCCATTAAAATGAGATAATTTTGTCGCTTTCTTTCACGAGGGTATAGAGATCATTCATGGTGGACATGGGGCACGTTTCCGAACCTTTTGATCCGCGTTTTTCCAAGCATGTACCGCAGGCCAGAATGTTCCCGTTTCCCTCCAGAAACAATGTCGCCTGTTCTTTGATGCGAAAATCCGCGCTGTCGAGCGATTCATATTCAACGCCTTTTCCCAGCAGAAACAGTTTTACCTCATCACCCTTGTTCAGGGAAAAATTTCCGAATCGGAAGGCATTCCAAACCGTTTCAGCGTCGTTTGAATACATGATGATTCCAAGTTTCATAGGATTGATGGATATTTTAACATTTGGCGTCAGACACTTTTGCAGATATCCTTCCCGAATCTTTCAAAAGCCATTTTGAAATCTTCAAAATATTTTCCGATATATAGACGATACACACCACACTTATCAAGGCGAATACCCGTTTCGCTCCTCAATCCTGGCATATATATAATACAATTTTTTTTCACATAGTATTCATGTGCCAGACCGCACCTCAAAAATTTGTATATGCTCGAATCATTTTTGAGTAATTCTTTATATTTTTTACCCATGTATCTGAAAAAATAGTTAAAATTCTTTTTTGATTCTCCAATTTTAAATGTATTCCTTATTAGGCCCCCTGCAAATTCTGTATAACACATGAGGCCAAGCGCGCATAGGAAATTTCCGGCATGTTTGCCGCTTTTCGCGATGTCAATTTCTCTTTGGATATCAGAAAATATGAAATTCTCGGCTTGCTTATAATCTGAATAATTCATACTTCATTCGATTATCCCAGTGTTTTCTTCTTCAGGAGAAGCGCATTGATGGCCACGATGACGGTGCTCAAAGACATAAAAACCGCCGCGAGCGCCGGCTGAAGAAGAATGCCTCTGAAGGCGAGCACCCCGGCCGCAAGGGGCAAGGCGACAATATTGTACCCGGTTGCCCAGAAAAGATTCTGGATCATTTTTGCATACGTCATACTGGAGAGCCGGATGATTTTTTCGATATCCCGGGGGTCGTTTCTGACGAGAATAATCCCCGCAGACTCAATGGCCACATTCGTGCCTGCGCCAATGGCAATGCCGAGATCGGCCTGTGTCAATGCCGGCGCATCGTTAATACCGTCGCCCACCATGGCAACCTTCAGGCCGCGGTCTTGCAGCTCCTTGACCTTTTCCGATTTTTGATGCGGCAATACCCGCGCAAAATACTCGTCAATGCCGAGCTCCTGGCTGACCCATGCCGCCACGTCCTCGGAATCGCCGGTAATCATCGTTGTCCGGATTCCCAGGCGTTTGAGCGCGCGGACGGCGTCGCGGGATTCTTCCCGGATAATGTCGGCGAGTGCCAGGGCTCCTATCAGTTCCCTGTCGTTCACAACGAAAATGACGGTTTGACCTTTTTGGCCGGCGTCATGGATGTGTTTGGAAAGCTCCGCAGGGACGCGAATTCCCCGGCTGTCCAATAGCGCGGGACCGCCGACAACAACTTCTTTTCCTTCGATAAACGCTCTTACCCCCACGCCTGTCACTGCTTCGAATTTTTTCGGTTCATTCAACGAGAGTCCGCGTTCTTTTGCTTTCGCGACAACCGCCTTCGCGATGGGATGTTCGGACAGGGCGTCAAGAGAAGCCGCGGTTTCCAATACCTCGTCTTTGGTATGCGTACCGGTATTCCAGATTTCGACAACGCCGAATTCACCCTTGGTGAGCGTTCCCGTTTTATCGAACAATACCGTATCAATGGTACGGGCGGCCTCCAGGGCAAGTCGCTGTTTTATGAGAAAACCGTTTTGCGCCGCTTTGGTGGTGGAAATGGAAGCGACGAGAGGCACGGCAAGCCCCAGCGCATGCGGACAGGCGATAACAAGGACCGCCACGAGCCTCGCCATCGCAAAACCGGCTCCGGAACCGGCGGCGAGCCATGCGATGAGCGTCACGATGCCGCCTGAAACGGCGACAACGGTTAAATACAAAGCCGCTCTGTCAGAGAGAATCTGCAGCCGTGATTTTGACGCCTGCGCTTCGGCGACCAGCCGCATCACGCCGGCAAGAAAAGTTTTTTCTCCAATGTTCGTAACGCGAATTTTTAACGCGCCGCCGCCGTTGATGGTGCCCGCGATGACGGCGTCCCCGTCTTTTTTGGAAACCGGCTTTGATTCCCCGGTAACCATTGACTCGTTCACATCCGATTCTCCTTCGATGATGTTTCCGTCAGCCGGAATTTTCGATCCGGGCCGTACGAGAACCGTATCATTCTCGCGGAGTTCGGAAAGGGAGATTGTAGCCGTCTTTCCGTTTCGCAGGATTTCGGCGGTATCCGGAAGCAGTTTTGACAACTCCTTCAGCGCGCCCTGCGCTCCGCTCACCGCGCGCATTTCAAGCCAGTGGCCGAGGAGCATGATGGTGATAAGGGTTGTCAGTTCCCAAAACAAGGCTTCCGTGCCGGCAAAAACCGCATAGATGCTCCAGAAATATGCCGCGGAAATGGCAATGCCGATAAGCGTCATCATTCCGGGGAGGCGAGCCCGCATTTCCCTCCATGCGCCTGCGAGGAAGACCATCCCGCCGTAGAAATACACGATCGATCCGAAGGCCAAAGGCATGTATTCCGAACCCGGGAATTCCGGCGGGGACCAGGCAAAGATATTTTCGATAACATCGGCGTAGATCACCACGGGGATGGTGAGCGCCAGGGAAATCCAGAACTTTCGGAAAAACATCGCGGTGCTGTGACCCGCATGCCTGTCCATCGCGCCTGCGGACGGGGAACCGCTCCATGCGCGTTTTGCATGAGCAAATGTTTTCGTGCCGCGTCTGGCGCGGTTCTTGCCCGCATTCTGTTTTGCGGGAATAAGATTCATGCCGCATTCGGGGCATATGCCCGGCATGTTCCGTTGCACATCCGGATGCATGGGGCAGGTATAGATATTCTTCGTGTTCCGTGCCATAGGTGGATCGTAATAGTATACGCGGAAAAAATCGTCGTCACCGGTGGGGGTGAAGTCTGTCAGGCCGGCATTGCAAAATGTTTGCGCGTGTCCTTTACAATCTGTTGGACGCACCATGCGGCATAATAGCCGCCCAGGAGTTTTCCCAGCCAGGCATGCTTGATCGGAAGGTCGTATTCAATGGACGCGCGCAGGGTAGATCCGTTTTTTTCCGGCGTGATTTTCACGTTCATACGGTAATGGCCGATCACCAGGAGCGCGGGCGTTCCCACTGTTTCCCAGCTTTTTTCGCGCGGAGGCTCGCGATGCGTAATGACCTCGTCGAGCGAGAGCGTCATTCCGAATACATTCCCCTTCATGCGGATGCGGGATCCGATCTTCCGGCCGCGTTCGGCATCCACCCGAGTGCTCATGCGCCCGCCGCCCATCATCCACGACGACGTATTCATGTGCGAAGAAAGGCGGACAGGATCGTCTACATAGGCGAATACGTCCGAGGGATCGGCAGGGATAAATGCACGATCTTCATATTGCCGTGCAAAATGGCGGGATGGCATGGCGCTACGGCTGTTTGCCTGCAGTAGCATATCCCGCGATGCGCGATATCGCCAGCGTATTGGGCGAACGCTTCCGTTTGAGGCAAAAGGTTACGGATTCGGTTTTGGGCCGTAAACAATGAATATCGTTCCTCCGTTCAGGGTTTCCATGTTCGCATCTTTGATATATCGCCGAATGTCATTCGGGATTGTTTTGGTATAGTCCCAGCTCGCCCAGCGCGTGTATACAAAGGCGATCAAGGGATTGAACATGCTCCAAAAGCCCGTGGGGAGCCGGGCGTCCATAATGGATATGTTTCCATTCGGCCGCAGCGCCGCCACGGCCCTTTCAAGCGCCATCATATGACGGGGAATGGCGCTGATGCCGAGAACCGAGATCACGGCATTCACGGGCGTATCGAGTTCAAGCTCCGCGGCGTCGCCCTGAAGAAAGCGTATATTGTTCCAGCCGCGGTTTTGAGCGCGTTTTTGGGCGGCCTCCAGCATCTCCTTTGAATAGTCGAATGCGACAATGTTTCCCTTCGGTCCCACGGCGCGCTCAAGGAATTCGAAATTCAAACCTGTTCCGCAAGCTACATCGAGCACGGTATCGCCATGGCGGAGAGCAAGGGCATCCACCGCCATTTGTCGGAGCCGTCGCTCCCTGCCGAGGAATGTGATCGCACATGCGGCCTTATAAAAAAGAGGATGGCGGCCCCAGGAACGATATATTTTTTCAACATGAGCAAGGGAAAAGTCCATATAGGGGTCTGGAGGCGCAAGCGATGCATGAACCTTTATGGGCATTTTTTTTGCTTTGCGCGCGAAAACGTCAGTATTGTCGACAATGCGTATTATGTCGTATGCAACTCACGCGAAGATCCCGCCGGCGAGAACAAGGCTCGTCGCGACGAACGCAATATAGATCGCCAGCAATATCGCGCCCTCGCGCCGATCCATTTTTTTGCCGCTATGATAAAAATAGGCGAAGAACGCCAGGGTCGCGGCCAAAAAAACGGCAACATTCCAGTATTCGATATTCGTCTCGAACGGAATGGGACGGAGGAGCGCCAAGATTCCCAATACCAAGACGTTCGTAAACGACGAGCTTAACAAGTGGCTCAAGGAAAGCTCGGAAGATTTTTTGCGCCACGATGCCACGGCAATGCTTATTTCCGGCAGATTCGTGCCTACGGAAAACATCAAAAGGCCGATCATAAGCTGGCTCACGCGGACATACTGAAGCAGATCCAGCGTGATTTCCACAATCCAGTGCGATGCAAGGAGCACACCGATAATTCCGGCGATGGCCGCAATGACCGATTTGGTAACTTTGTTTCCATAGCCGATATTAATGTGAAGAGGCTGTTGGAAGTGGTTGATGCGGTACAGGTAAAAAAGCAGGCCAATATACAAACCGACCATTGCCAGCCCGTCCGCGAGCCCGTAATTCCCATCCATGCCGAATATCACCGGGGAAAAAATCACTAGAGCCGCCGGAATCGCTGATGCCAGACGTCCATCGGTTTTGATCTTGTTCTTAAGCACCAGGCTCGCTCCCAAAATAAGGCCGAGCATGACAATGACGCCGCCGAGCAGATTTCCTACCGATAAGGCGGCGGCGCGATCGATGGTGGCATTGACGCCCAAAGACAGTTCCGGAAGCGTCGTAACAAGCCCGAGCAGGACGCCGAAGGCGAACAATCGTATGTTGAGAACGGATCCCAGATACCGGATATTCCGTACAGCCATGTCTGCCGACCATCCGAGGATGGCAAAAAGGAAAAACAGCGCAAGCGCGTCGAATGCCATAGATGGAGGTTGTCTCGTCAGCAAAGTATATCGGGCGTTGGGGGATATCGCCAGTACGAGACGGTCGAAACAGGAGAGGGGAGGTTTGATGCGTACGCTTGTACTCTCTGGAATGAAAGGGATAAATTTTCCCGACCAATACCCCCTATAAATAAATTAAAAAATCAATTTTTACCATTTGGGAAAGCAAGGGCGTTAGCACTAAAAGGAAAAGCATATTTCATATAACTATCGCTTATACGCCCTGTTTGGATGTTAATGTTTGATATTGCCTGAATATAGGCGTTATTCCTGTGGATTGCAAGTCATTCCTATTGGTGTTACGGAATGGAGTATATGAGGGATTTGTATATTCAAAACACGGCGAAAGAGCTGATGGCGCGCGGATACAGCAAAAATACCATTCGGGCGTATTGCTCGGCCTTGGGGGCATTTTTTCAATGCTCGGGAGAAGATTGTATTGCGCGGGGTGATGCGGCAATACGGCCGTTTATCGCACGGCTTATCGAAAAAGGAGCGGCAGCGCAAACAGTCAATTTGCACGCAAATGCCATAAAATTTTTGTATAGGCATGTAGTACGGAGTTCCATACATATTGAAATCCCAGCCGTACGGCGGCCCGCGCGTTTGCCGGTGGTTCTGTCGCGCGATGAAATCGAGCGCCTCATCGCCCAGCCGAAAAATCCAAAACACCGCCTTTTGCTTGCCGTCGCGTATGGCTCCGGTCTTCGGGTGAGCGAGGTAATCCGGCTTCGGGTGAAGGATGTCGATTGCGGAGGACGCATGCTCGCAATCCGGCAGTCCAAAGGGAACAAAGATCGTATCACCGTAGTATCTCCAAAGTGCATTTCCGAACTTTCATGCCTCATGATGGGAAAATCAGGCGATGCATTGATATTCGAGAGCGAACGCGGAGGCATGCTTTCTTCCCGCGCAGCGCAGAAAATTTTTGAGCGCGCGTTGCGGCAAGCTGGAATTCTGAAGGATGCGAGTTTTCATACTTTGCGCCACAGCTTTGCCACGCATGTTCTTGAGAACGGCGTGGATATTAGGTATGTGCAGGAACTGTTGGGTCATCGGAATATCCGGACCACGGAACGGTATACGCATGTGACAAATCCCGCATTGCGGAATATTGCGAGCCCGTTGTAACGGGACATCGTTCATCCCTCGACTCTTTCGCCATTTTCCGGTACCGTGCCGGCCATGTCCGATTCGGGTTTTCATCTCACGGCATCCGCGGGCCCGCTCGGCCGTCGCGGGGTATTGTCGACGGCGCACGGCGAACTTTCTACGCCGTTTTTTATGCCGATTGCCACGCGCGCGGCCGTAAAAACGCTCTCATCTGCGGATGTCGAGCGTCTCGGCTCACCCATCCTCCTCTCCAACACCTTTCATCTCATGCTCCGTCCGGGCATGGAGGTGATGGAGAGGGTGGGGGGCCTGCACGCATTCATGAGCTGGAACGGCGCCATCCTTACCGACTCCGGAGGGTTTCAGGTATTTTCGCTCGCGGACAGAAAAACAATCACGGAGGAAGGCGTGCTCTTCCGGTCGCCCATCGACGGCGCGAAGCTCGCCATGACGCCGGAGCTGTCCATGCAAATTCAGCGCACGCTCGGGAGCGATATCGTAATGTGTTTTGACGATGTTATCGGATTGCCGGCGGAACGCGCGGAAGTGGAAGAGGCGATGGAACGGTCGTTGAGATGGGCGAGGCGGTGCAGGGATGAGTTTGAAAAGTGCAAAGGGCAAGGAGAAAGGGCAGAGGGCGCGCAGCTCTTTGGCATTATTCAGGGCGGGACGGATATTGAACTGCGCAAGCGGTCTGTGAAAGGCATGCTTGATATCGGATTCGACGGCTATGCCATTGGCGGTCTTTCCGTGGGCGAACCGTTCGAGGACGCCATCAAGGTCATCGATGAGATACTCCCCATGCTTCCAGAGGATAAGCCGAGATATTTCATGGGCGGCGCTCAGCCGGATCAGATCGTGGAATACGTAAAACGCGGCATCGATATGTTCGACTGCGTGCTCCCGACGCGGAATGCGCGGCACGGACATCTGTACCGATGGGGAGAGGGCGTTGGGAGTAGGGAGTCGGGAGTAGGGAAGTACGAAGTCGTGAATGTGACGAATGCCAAGTGGCGGGGGAACGGGGAGCCAATCAGGGCAAAGGGCAGAGAGCAAAGGGCAGAGGGGGAAGAGGAATGGGCAGATGTAGGGTTTTCGGAGGAGCTTTCGAGATACTCCATGGGCTACCTGCATCATTTGTTCGATACCAAGGAAATGCTTGCGTATCGGCTGGCGACCATCGCAAACTTAACGTTTTATTTGGACCTTTTTTCTAGACTTCGGATGGGCTGAAACATTTACAGTTTCAGCAATCTTTGATATTTCACATCCATCACGTCCTTGCTCATGCAAAGGCATTGATACAGCCGCCTTGCCGCAAGGCAGGGGATTCGTCATCGGCTGTCCCTCACGGGAGCGATAGTCCTACGGGAATATCCTGCTCCAGTTCTGGGGGAAACCCTTTCCGGTTTTTAACCGGAATTCCTGTCCGAGACAGGAAACGCTCCTTTCAGAGTAAAAAGCCGCCCACACTGGCTTTAAAGGCCCCTTGGTCCATAAAAACTTTGGAGAGTGATGGGGTGGTGACAGAGCCGTGCGTATGTTGGTGGTGACGAAGGCGTCGTGTACAGCGAAAGGCGGCAAATGTTCATTCTGCTTTGATTCCGGCCCCTGTCCTTAAAAGGAACGGGGCTTTTCTTGACGAAAATACATGTTTCTCGTATCATCTCGGCACTATGATTGCGGTTATTAAGACTGGCGGAAAGCAGTATATCGTCCGCGAAGGGCAAACGCTGAAGATCGAAAAACTCGCCGGCAAAGCGGGGGACACAGTCCGTTTTGAAGTCCTTCTCCGCGCCGAAGAGGACGGCACAAACACGGATGTGGGTACGCCGACCGTTTCCGGTGGAACGGTGGAAGGCGAAATCGTCGAACACGGACGGGCAAAGAAAATTTCGGTGGTCAAATACAAGCCGAAGTCGCGCTACACGCGCCGCGTGGGACACCGCCAGCCGTTCACCAAGGTGAAGATTACGAAGGTGGCGTAACGGGCTACGACGCGCGTTCGGGACGATCCTGAAAGGGGTCGTCTTTTTCGGATCGTAGGTCCGTAGGATCGTAGGTACTTAGGTCTGTAGGCCTTGCCTCAATATACCTTCAGGCTGTGCAGTGTTCTATTAAGCAGTTTCAGCACATGATCCAAGTCATCCTTGATCTGGCCTGATGTATTGGGGTCTAGGAGTTCAAGCTCATAAGAAAGATGAACCTGCGTTTCCAGTTCAGATGCTGAACCATAGGCTATGCGCAAAGAATTTTTGAATTTTTTTGCGTCCTACGGAAGCCTTCTGCGATATTTGAAACGATAGAGAGTGCCGCGCGCTGCATTTGCGGGACAAGCACATATCGTTGACTCGGCGGGAATGTCCCCGTTACTCGAAACACCGTCTTCGCTAGTTGCATGGATTTTTTCCATACGATTAAATCGGTATAGGCCATATATACATATTCAGTCCCATGGATCTATAACCAAGTCAATAACGAAAAATGGCTCGTATTTCGCACCTACGAACCTACGATCCTCCTGCGCCCCTCTAACTCTCTCTTCGATGCTCCATCGCCTCCGCGACGGTCATTTCATCAGCGTATTCGAGCGTGGCGCCGTTCGGGAGGCCGCGGGCAAGGCGGGTTGTGCGTATGGGTCTGCCGAAGTCGCGTTCGGCCAATTGTTTTTTTAAGTACAGTACCGTGGTATCGCCGGGGACATCCGGATCGAATGCGAGAATGACTTCCGTAATCGTCGAGGCGTGATTCATAAGGCGTTCGATGAGCGCGGGGATGTACAATTGTTCCGGCGTGCGGCCGCTGACGGGATCCAGCGTCCCGCCGAGAATATGATAGCGGCCTTTGAATGCGCCGCATTCTTCGATAACGCGCACGTCTTGCGGACTTGCCACTACGCAGAGTTCCTTGTCGTTTCTTCGGGGGTCTGTGCAGATCGTACAGGGGCTCGCATCGCTCCACAAACCGCATACATGGCAGCGCGTTACGCCGTCCGCCAACCGTTTTAACGCATCCGCAAAACGGAGAAGGCGGTCTTTCGGAAGATTGACCAGCCAGTAGGCGTATCGCAATGCCGCCCGGGGTCCTATGCCCGGGAGCCCGTCGAATTCAGCCGCCACGTCATGGATCGGCGGAGGGATGAGTTTGCTCATGCGGGTAGTGAGAAATGGGTCGTGCGTTTTGGGTCGAACGAATTCAGATCATTCTCATAACCCAAAACCCATAACTCACGACTTTTTTCCCAAGAGATGCTGCATATCCTGCGCCAGCTCATCTCCGCCGAGATCTTTCATTTTGCTCTGCATAATGCGCTGGATTTTTCCTACGGCGTCGTTTACGGCATCTTTGACGGCGTTTGCGAGCGCAGGCTTATCTTTCATAAGACTTTCATCAATCATCACGTCCAGCACTTTTTGATTGCCGTCCATGGTTACTTTTACTTTTCCCCAGCCGCCGGATCCTTCCGCGCGTTCCTTTGCGAGCGCGCTTTGTATGCCTTTGGCGCGTTCGCGGATGTCTTTGAATTGTTTGAGTTTATTGAACATAGTTGATGGTTAATAGTTGATGGTTAATAGTTATTTCGAACCATGTCTTCCAACTACTAACCCACGAACTATTAACTAGCTTAGAATGGCGTTTTTGAAGCTGATTGTCCAGCCGACGCGGCAGGCGGCAACGCAGGACCGGCGCCCTGCAGGGCCGGCGCTCCCTGCGGAGTCATTCTCTTTTCCAGGTTTTTAAAAGAAGCGCGCTGTTCGTCGAAAAACATCTTTACCATGCCGGTGGGGCCGTTTCGGTGCTTGGCAATATGGATTTCAGCAATATGACGTTCTTCCGGGGACAAATCGTCCAGCCGGTAGTTTTTGTCCGCCGCTTTGCGGTAAATAAACATCACCACGTCTGCGTCCTGTTCAATGGAGCCGGATTCCCGAAGGTGGGCGAGCTTTGGAATAGCGGGCTTGGTCATTTCCACCTGCCGGGAAAGCTGGGACAGAGCCAGGACGGGGATATTCAATTCGCGCGCAATGGATTTGAGGCCGCGGGTAATCTGCGCGATCTCTTGCGTGCGGTTTTCCGGTCCGTCCATACGGCTTTCCATGAGCTGGAGATAGTCCACAATCAAAAGGCCGAGGCCGTGCTCCATCTGCAAACGTCTCGCCTTGGTGCGGATTTCCATAATATTCACCGTAGCGGTGTCATCGATGAAGATCGGCGCTTCGCTCAAGGTGCCGAGCGCATGGCCGATGCGCGAAAAATCGTCCATCGCTCCTTCGGAGCGCAGGCGTCCGTTCCGGAGATTCCAGAGATTCACATTCGCTTCGGCGCAGAGCATGCGGTCCACAAGCTGTTCCTTGCTCATTTCGAGCGAAAAAATCCCTACGGAAATCTTGCCTTTCGTGGCGGCATGGCGCGCCATGTCGAGCGCAAGAGCCGTTTTGCCGCAACTCGGACGCGCGGCGAGCACCACAAGGTCATTGCGCTGAAGGCCGCCGAGCAAATGATCGAGGTCCTTAAAATTCGTGGAGATGCCGCGGAGCTTTCCCTGATCCTTGTGCAGTTCATCGATGCGGTCAAAAGCGTCTGCGAGCAATTCTTTGAGCGGCGTGAAAGCTGTTTTTAGGAATCGTTGGGAGACGGTAAACAGTTTTTGTTCCGCCTGATCCAGCGTTACCTGAACGTCCTCGCTTTGTTCGTAGCCCAATGCCGTAATTTCGCTCGCGGCCGACAGGAGCCGGCGGAGTGTGGCTTTTTTGGACACGATATTCGCATAGTGAACGACATGGCTCGATGTGGGCACGACATTGGACAGGTGCACGAGGTATGTGCGTCCGCCGATCCGCTCAAGCATGCCGCGTTCTTCCAGCAGATTGCCGAGGCTCAACAAATCAATCGGTTCATGCCTTCGGTACAAATCCAATATCGCTTCATAAATAATCCTGTGCGTATCCTTGTAAAAATCCGCGGGCACCACTTTGTCGGCCACCTTGATGAGCGCGTCTTTATCGAGCAACAAGGATCCAAGGAGCGATTGCTCCGCTTCCAAATTCTGCGGCGTCAGCCGTTCGATATTGGACATCGTGGGCACATTACCCAAGGGGGAAGGGGATGGGAAGGGGGTTGCGTAGGGGGCATGCGGTTTGCGTGATGCGAAAGTGCGTAGTGGCGTAGTTGCGTGGTTGCGTAGGATGTGGGTTGTGAGTTATGCGTTTTGCGGGATGCGGGATGCGAAGAGTACGTAGGACGTGGTGCGTAGGATGCGGAATAAGGAGTAGGGAGTGACGAGAAGGATGTAGGTGCGGCATGCCGCGCCCCGTAGGGCGTAGTTGCGTAGGGGGAGCATGATTCTTCCGAACCCTTTGCCCTTTGCCCCATCCCTTTGCCAATTGCATGCTATACTTTTTACAATGATTGCATCGGAACGCCGATGGAGTGGAACATTATTGTTACTGGGGACGATTATCGGGGCCGGGATTTTTGGCGTTCCCGCAATGATCGGCGCTTGGGGCGTACTACCGGCGACATTCGCCTTCGCCGTCCTCACGCTGATTGTGCTGGGGACGCATCTTTTGTACGCCGAGGCATTGCTTCTGGAAAAGACGAATAAGCGCATGCCCGGGCAGGCGGCATATTGGCTCGGAAAACCCATGGGGACGCTCACGGGCTTTGCCTTTGTCCTCCAAACGTGCGGAAGCAATCTTGCCTATATCATTTTAGGCGGGGAGTTTTTGGCTGTCCTGGCCCGCATCCTGCATTTGCCTGGGTCCGTGCTGATCTGGCAGGTGATTTTTTGGGCAGCCGGAGCCATAACGGTGCTGGTAGGGTTGTCTTTCGTTGAACGCGTTGAGGGTTTTCTGACATGGGCGCTTGTCGCAGTGATTTTTGCGCTGACGGCGTTTTTTCTCATGCGTCTCGATTTTTCGGCGATTCTTTCCATGCCTTCGCGCTTTACGTTCGAGCCGTACGGCGTATTTTTGTTCTCCCTGCTCGGCACTACGTCCATGCCCGAAGTGGAGGATATTGTCCGTTCGAATAAGCGCGATATGCGACTCGCGGTGTTGCGCGGCACGCTGGGCGCCGCCGTGCTTACATACATATTCGGCGTTACGGCCTGGCTTGCATCGGGCGCCTCGCTCAGCCGTGATCCCGCGGACCTCGTTCTGCTTCTTCCTCCGGCCGTCGCCTTCATAATTCCGCTGTTCGGTTTTTTGGCCGTCGGGACGTCATTCCTCACCATGTCGCTGGATCTCCGGAATATGTTCCATATCGATTATCACTTTACCGCGCCAAGCGCCTGGCTCGCGGCGCTCGGCGTGCCGTTTGCTTTGCTTTTTTTGACCACAAGGGATTTTCTCGCGACCATCGGGCTCGTGGGTGCAACATTTTCCGCATTCATTGCCGCAACGGCCGCGCTTACCGGGAGAGCCGCTCTGCGGAGGAGGAAAGGAATCGAAAAGTTTAGTACACTCTGGTGGCAGGCGAATGTTTTTCCCGCGCTCATTGTTCTGGCCTATCTTGTGGGGGGCCTCGCCTGGCTCACCTACGCCTAATCTATGCGCTTACATACGTTTTCTCGCGCTCTCGGCATTACAACCATTCGCTCGATTATTTTTATTTTCTTCCTTTTCGTCTGGATGGTATTTCTGCTCGAGCACCTTCCGGCCGCGTTGAATATTCTCGGCATTTACGGAACATTCTTTTTTTTGTCGACATTGTTCGCCGGGTGGATATTCCACGGCCGAAAAACGACGTGGCCGGAATTCGCCCTTGTGGTGTTTGTGACGTATGTGTGGGACTGGCTCGTGACGCTGCTGTTTTACAGCTGGCTTCTGAATGAGAATTTGTTCGATGCGCAGCGGCTTCTGGAACATCTGTACTATCTCGGTATGTATGTGGTTGCTATGTATCTGGGCATGATGTTTAAACGGCGACAATCCGTACAGCAAAACCTCGCCGAAGGGCTCGAAGTCTAGGTATGACGCGCATTTTTTCCTTTATTCTTGTCCGGCTGTTCGCGCTCGGATGGATATTGGCGCTTGCGAATATTCTCAGCGGCATGAACGCCTATGCGATTTCGCTGTTCATACTCGCGAGCGAGGCGCTCTTTGGGTATGTTTGGGGGAAGGCAGAGGCGGAGATTCGGGTGTGCCGACCGAAGCATGAAAATCCCAGAACGCTTTTTGTTCTTATGGTCTGGGTCGCGCTCATCGAATCCATCATCGCCTTTTTCATCGTCCATGCATTTGCGCCATGGCTCATTGTGTGGCGTACGATCACCAGTTATTTGCCGTTCGCGCTCACGGAAATGGCCGTGTATGCGCATGCCTGCGGCGGCAAAGGGAAAAGCCGGGGCAAGGGGAAGAAGAGAAGGGTTATAGCCTAAGCTCTCGGGGTACGGGGGAGATTGTTGACGGGAGCTTTTGGCTATTGGTGAAAAGGAACAAGTGAGTAGTGAGTGGTTACAGGTTTCGGGCGCATGGCTCACGGCGCATGGCCTACGCAACTACGTTCTACGGCCCCGTACGCAACTACGTTCTGCCTTCTGCACCCGCCATTCTTACGACATTCTTTAAAAGCAATGCAACCGTCATGGGGCCTACGCCTCCCGGAACGGGCGTAATCCAGCCCTCCAATTTCTCGAGATTTGCCCTGTCCGCATCGCCGTAGACGTTGCCGTCTTCGCAACGATTCGTACCGACATCGATAATAATGGCACCATCTTTTACTAGATCGGCGCCGAGAAATCCTTTGCGGCCGACGGCGACCACAAGAACATCGCTCGTTTTCGTTACATCCATATCCAGCTCGTCCGGATGAAGGCGCGCTGTAATAAAACCGGCTTTTTGCAATATGTGATCAAGAGGTTTTGCAAAGGTGTCGGAATTGGCGATAATCGTTGCCGATTTGTGCCGCGGATCCATACCCGTCGAGGCGATGAGACGGAGAATCGCTTCATGTACGGGAGGAACAATGGTTCCCTCGCCGGCCTCAAGCGCACGGATATTTGCGGGATGAAAACCGTCCGCGTCTTTTTTGGGATCGATTGCGCTCACGATGCGGTCCGCGTTATGCCCCGGAGGCAGGGGAAGCTGAACCAGAATGGCGTGAATTTGCCTGTCGGCATTCCACGCTCGGATGATATGTTCCAGTTCCGTATCCGCGACCGTCCCGGGGAGGCGCCGAATGTCCGTCCGAATGCCGGCATCTGCCGCAGCCTTTTCTTTTAAGCGGACATAAATGTCCGAGGCAGGATCATCGCCTACGAGCAAGACGCCCAGACCCGGCGGGGAGGGGAGGGACGCCACATCTTTTGCCACCTCATCTCGAATGGTTTTCGCAAGAGAACGTCCGTCGATAATCATCATGAATAACGATTGTACTCGTTTCCGAGAAACCCGTCCAGATCAGGCGGCTCCCGGAATGGGGTATCGGAGGCAGAGCGATCGGACGTCCGCACGGAGGGTGTCGTAAAAGGGATCTGTCGCGAGCGTTTCACGGAACGCGGCAAGCGCGGATTTTCGTTCCGCTGCATCCGGAGGGATAGAAACACTCTTGAGGTGTTCGCCGACTTGCGCAATGAACGAAGCAATATGTTTCATGTCCGTCGCAGACATGCCGCGCGTGGTTACGGCGGGCGTTCCTATGCGAAGTCCGCTCGGATAAAACGGACTGCTCGGATCATTTGGGACGGTATTTTTATTGGTATAAATACCGATGCGTTCCAGAGCCTCATGGAACAGCACGCCGCGCCCCGAACCGCCTGGGGTAAGGTCGAGAAGCAGGAGGTGATTGTCCGTGCCGCCGCTAACGAGGGTGAAACCGCTTTCCACGAGCGCATCCGCGAGCGTGCGCGCATTCTCTACAACCCGCGCGGCATATTCCGCGAATGCGGGCGTTGAGGCTTCTTTGAGGGCTACGCCGAGCGCGGCGATGGTATTCAGGTGCGGACCTCCCTGAAGTCCGGGAATAATCGTCTTATCGATTTTTTGGGGAAGCTCCGGATCTTTTTTGATCCCCTTCTCGGTTGCGAGGATCATGGCGCCCCGCGGTCCCCGGAGCGTTTTATGCGTTGTCGTCGTCACCGCGTGGACATGGGAAACGGGACTTTCATGGGCGCCGCCCGCAATGAGTCCGCTGATATGTGAAATATCTGCGACAAGATATGCACCGACCATGTCGGCGATGCGCGCGAAATCCGAAAAAGGAATTGCGCGCGGCAGGGCCGTGCCGCCGCACCAGATGAGCTTGGGTTTTTCTGCAAGCGTCATTGCCTCCACTTCCGCAAGATCAATGCGTCCATTCGCATCAACATGATAGGGGATGCTCTTCCAGAGACGCGAGGTGGCATTTGCCTTCCAGCCATGCGTGAGATGGCCGCCATGCAAAAGATCGAGCCCCATAAACGGATCGCCTGGTTCGAGCAGGGCGAGCAGAACCGCGAAATTCGCCGGACTGCCGGAATATGGCTGGACATTCGCGTACGGAACGCCGAAGAGCGCCTTTGCCCGCTCCTGCACCAGGGATTCGAGCCTGTCTGCGATGTCATTGCCGGCATAATATCGCCTGCCGGGATACCCTTCCGCGTATTTGTCGCTGAACACGCTGGACAGCGCCTCGAGCACCTCGCGCGAGGTGTGATTTTCGGACGGGATGAGTGTTAGGCCTTCCTGTTGGCGCTGTTCTTCCGCACGCAGGAGCTCAAATATCTCCGCGTCCGTTTGTTTGATGGACATGCGCAGTAGCGTACAGAATGGAATAGGAGGCGTCGAGAGGATGGAGGCAGGGAGCTGGAAGTAGGGAGTCGGGAGTGGGGGAGGTTGGCCGTGGGCCATGAGCCTTGGGCCATGCGGTGAACGGGATGCGAAAAGGACGTCGTTGCGTAGGGGGCATAATTCTACCCGAACCCCGTTCCTTTTGCCCTTTGCCCTTCGCCCTGTGCCATTTTGCTAATTGCCAACTGCCTTCGTCGCCCTTACTATCGTCGCATGCCAGATGAGAAGATGCTGTTCGAAGGACTGAACGATGCCCAGCTCTCTGCCGTAAAGCATGACACAGGTCCCCTGCTTATCGTCGCCGGAGCCGGCACAGGAAAAACGACGGTGCTCACGCGGCGCTATGCGTGGCTTTTGCGTGAACATGGTTTGAAAACGGACAATATCCTTGCCCTCACGTTTACCGAAAAGGCCGCCGGGGAAATGGAAGACCGTGTGCTTGATGCGCTCCCGAACGGAACCTATGATTTTTGGATATCCACCTTTCATGGTTTCTGCCAGCGCGTCCTTGAGGAAAAGGCGCTGGAGATCGGTTTGCCAAACAGATTCAAACTGCTGAATGAAACCGATGCCTGGCTGCTTCTCAAGCGCCATATCGAGGAATTGCCTCTCGATCATTACCGTCCGCTCGGGAATCCCGTAAAATTTCTCGGAGCCCTTTTGCAGCACATTTCGCGCGCGAAAGATGAAAACGTGAGTCCGGACGAGTACCTCCGTTTTGCCGAGGACGCGGCGCTCGACGGCGACGCAGAGTTCGTGTCTAGCGAGCGGAAGCGCTTGAAAGAGCTTGCGGACCTCGCATTCGCCTATCGTCGTCTGTTGCGCGAGGAAGGCGCGCTGGATTTCGGCGACCTTATCCAGGAAACGCTCCGCCTGTTCCGCGAACGCCCATATGTACTCCAAGAATTCCGAGAACGGTTCCCCTTTATTCTCGTGGATGAGTTTCAGGACACGAATTGGGCGCAATACGAGCTCGTACGATTGCTGGCGGGGGAGAGCAGGAATCTCACCGTTGTCGGCGATGACGATCAGGCGATTTATAAGTTCCGCGGCGCTTCGCTCGCGAATATTCTGCAATTCCGCGATGATTATCCGGATGCAAAAACGGTTACGCTCACGGAAAATTACCGTTCCCATCAGGAGATTCTCGACCTTGCTTACGGGTTTATCACCAAAAATGATCCCAATCGTCTGGAAATACGGTTGAAGGATACGGGATTGTCGAAAAAGCTCCGCGCCGTCAGAGGCGATGGGGGAGATGTCCGCGTATGCTGGTACCGATCCGTTGAGGAGGAGTCGCGCGGAGTCGCGGAACGCATACGACGCCTCAAAGACGAGGATATTTCTTTGAGCTGGAATGACATTGCCGTGCTGGTCCGTTCCAATGACGGCGCGGAGCCTTTTGTGCGGGCGCTCGAGGCTTTGGGTATTCCGTTCCGTTTTTATGCCATGCGCGGCCTGTATACCAAGCCCGTGATTCTGGATGTTACGAGCTTGCTGCATGTTCTCGTTGACAAGAATGATTCGGTCAGACTTTGGCGCGTCCTGCAGTTGCCTATGGCGGGGCTCGATGCCAAAGATACTGCTGCCCTCATGTTTTATGCGCAAAGACAAAAGGGCGTTCCGCTCTGGGATGCCCTGAAGCGCGCCGAGGCGCTCCCCGCCATTTCCGACGGCGGCAAGAAACATATCCGGACGCTCGTCGCGCATCTCGAGGGTCTGGCGGAAGCGGCAAGGCGCGAACCGCCCTTGAGGGTGCTTAAGCTTGCATTGGAAAAAACCGGCTTGCTCCGCCATATTCTTTCATTGGACGAACGATCGAAGATCGAGCAAATCGAATGGATGAACAGCTTTGCGAATCGCGTGAAGAGATACGAGGCGCATGCCGAAGGGCCGCATCTCAAAGGGTTTTTGGAAGAGCTCGATCTTGAAATCGAAAGCGGAGAGGAAGGGGCGCTCAAATCCGACCCCGATGAAGGACCGGAACTCGTGAAAGTCATGACCGTTCACGGGTCGAAGGGGTTGGAATTCCGGCATGTTTTTTTGGTCTCGCTCGTCGATCAGCGATTTCCGACTCGACGCCGATCCGATCCCATTCCGTTGCCGGACGGACTCGTGAAAGAGCGCCTGTCGGAGGGGGACGCTCACCTCGAAGAGGAACGAAGGCTGTTCTATGTGGCGCTCACGCGCGCCCGCGACAGCATTACGCTCACCGGTGCGGAGGATTATGGAGGCGTACGCGCAAAAAAGCCGTCTCCGTTTCTTGCGGAAGCAGGCCTCGACGTTTCTGCCGAAGCCGCTCATCCCTCCGATCAGCTTGCGTCTCTTGAGCCCGCTCGTCCGGCACCAGAGAATACAAAAACCCTGAAGGAATTGTATCCGCTCAAACGGCGTTTTTCCTTTACCCAGTTGGCGGCATTCCGTAATTGTCCGTTGCAATACAAATTCGCCCATGTATATCGCATCCCCATTCTTGGCTCGTATCAGAAAAGTTTCGGACAGTCGATGCACCTTTCATTGCACGACATTCTCAAATTGCATGTGGATCGAGGAGCCATACGGCAGGGTGACCTTTTCGCATCTCAGACCGCCGGCACTCCCCAAGAAGGGTTCCGTGTGAGCAAGGACGAAGCCGAGCAGATCTATCGGGAGCGGTGGATAGATGAATGGTATCCGTCGCGGATAAAGCATGATGAATATTTTCATAAGGGACTGGAGGCGATTCGCGGTTTCTGGAAGTCCTGCTTTGAACATGTCCCTCCGGCGAAATATCTCGAATTGCCGTTTGATTGGCGTATCGGACAGCACTCCTTGAAAGGAGCCATTGACCGCATCGATGAACTTCCAGACGGGAGTGTCGCCCTTTTTGATTATAAGACCGGCCAAGCAAAGGATGCAGACAGCCTCGTTTCGGAAGATAAGGAGCAACTGCGCCTGTATCAGCTTGCTATGGAGCATCGCGGCTTTCGCGTATCCAGGCTCGCGCTTATCTATGTGCTTGGCATGGTCACGACGAATGTGGAGCTTTTGGAACGGGAGGAAAAAATCTCATTTACGGAAAAATTACAGGATCGCATGAACGCGATCGTCGTATCCGAGTATCCGGCAAATCCATCCACATTCGTGTGCAGGTATTGCGATTTCAAGGATATTTGCGAGTACCGTAAACTGTAGATTCAGGCAGTTGGGAGTAGGGAGTGGAGGGGTGGCCGTGAGCCATGAGCCTTGCGCCCATAACGTATAATCCGTAACCCGACCTTAGTCCTTGGCTCTTGTGTCTGTAAGTCCGTAGGTTCGTTGGTCGTGAGTCATGCGCCCGAAACCCATAACCACTTACTACTCACTTGTTCCCTTAGCCCTTTTGTCAATAGCTAAAGGTCCCCACTCACAATCTTTCCCTAGCCGCTAGCCCCATTCCCCTTTAACCGTATTTCCATAACCCTCTGATTTTCATGTCATTCCAGCCCATCAGAAAAATTTTGCCTCAGGCCATACAACGGGCCGGTCTTGATACGGAAGTCTCGGCTGTTCGGGTAGTGGAAACTGCGCAGGAGCAGTTGCGTCAACTCTGGGGGGAAGAACGCGCAGCGCATGTAAACGTTGTTTCGTTTTCGGGAGGCGTGCTTAACATAGAAACCGCTACGCCGTCCGCCGCGCATGTCATCAGAGGTATGCAGGAGAGCTGGATCAATGAAATGAATCGCGAACTCGGCGAGCGCAAAGTGCGGACGATACGTATTGGCAGATCGGGCTTTTAGGGTGTGGTACCATATGGCTCATGAGCATTGCGTCGTTTTGTTCGCTTATGGGCCTCGGAACGCTGTTTGCATGGATAAGCTGGGCGATTATTGTTATCAACACCAGCCCGAAGGATGCCGGGTTCGCCGGTCTGTTTATGTTTTATGTAACGCTCGGGGTAGCGCTCATTGGAACGATCACGCTTCTCGGTACGATTCTACGGATCTATTTGCTTAAACGGCCGGTTCCCGGACGGGAAATATGGACGGCATTCAGGCATGGCATCCTTTTTGCCGTTGTCGCCATTGTTTCTTTGAGCCTGTCGCGCGCGGGAACATTCCAGCCTTGGCATATCATTATTTTTATCGCGGTTGCAACATTGATCGAGTATTTCTTTCTGCAGTTTCATCGGGGGAGATAGCAGGGGGCAGGAAGTGGGGAGTAGGGAGTGGAGGGGTGGCCGTGAGCCATGAGCCATGAGCCTTGGGCCATACGGTATGCGGGTTGCGGGATGCGAAAAGAGTACGTAGGCGTGGTGCGTAGGATGCGGAATAGGGAGTGGGGAGTAGGATGTAGGGCGCGGCATGCCGCGACCTGTAGGACGCAGTTGCGTAGGACGTGGGCCATGCGCCGTGAGCCATGCGTCCCGCAACCCGAATCCCATAACCAATAACCCGTAACCAAAACCCCGAATCCTTCGCCCTTTTGTAATTGCCGACAGCTTCTATTTATAATCTTCCCCATAACCCATAACCTGTTCCCTCACGCACTCCCCGGTGATTGACGTCTCGGGCGCATGGAGGGTACAAGTCGTGCAGGACCTTTCCATGTATCCTCGCGCATTCGGTGTACAACAGGTGACTGTCCACTTTTTCAGCTGTCGGTGTATTGCATAATGGGGCCGTTTCGAAGCGCTGCCATTCTTGCGCTCATGACGGGACTCGCCACCGTTACGTATTTCTTCGTCCTCAAGATTCTGCGTCTGGATTATCCGCAGGCGGTAGCAGCGGCATGCATTGCTACCGTATGCGTCCCGTTTGCGGTCTATAAAGAAGCCCACGACATGCATGAGCGAACCGTCCTGCGAGGCTATGCGCTCACGCTCGTTGCGACCGCCGCCGTATCCGCAGTGCTCCCGTTCGCCGTCGGACTGGAATCCTGGTTGTTTCCGGCATGGTACTTCATGGGGATTCTCGGTGTCGGCGCCATGATTCGTCTTGCGTCTCGGCTCGAAGCCCGCGGACCCCGGTTATCAGAGGCGGATATCGAACGCAAAAAAGAGATGCGGTATCGATACATGTCGCTTGAGGAAGATTTCGAGGCCGAACTCGACGAAAGCCGCGTCGATGAACGCGTATATCGTCGAAAAGAACGAATCCTTGCGTATCTTCGAGACGCTCGCGCGCGCATTGAAGAGGACATTCTCGACGCGGATGGGCGAGCATCCCTGCGGCCCCCGTCGGCGATAGGCAGCGACCCCGAGGCGGCGCCTACATCTAGCGGATCCGAATCTGCCGATAAAAACATTCTCCCATAACCCCGCTCTCCCGGCGGGGTTTCCTTTGACGCATTTGCCTCCGCCTGATACATGTTCGCTGCCGTGCATCGTGTTTCAGATACATCTGTGTTCGTTCTTTGCGCGATTACCATTGCCGCGAATGTCGTTCTTCTGCTTACGCGTACGGGATCGTTTGGCATCATACATGCCGGAGGCTCGCTCTTTGCATGCGTGGGACTCTATATCACCGGACGCGCGATGTTTCGGCGGCGTCCATAATGCATCTTCACTTCGTCTCCCAGGCCCCGGTTCATTTCGGGGTCTGTATTTTTTTGGATGCCATCCGCCTTTTTAAAATTGAATACGTAATGGATACAAAATGGCGTTTTCGATGATTCACAATGAACTCAATATTGTTCATGCATTTGCCCCTTGCCATGAATACGCACGGCTCATAAGATGTCCGCATACGTATTATGTTCGGATCGATCATGGGATATCTTTCCAAGGATCTCGGCATAGACCTTGGCACCGCAAATACGCTTATTCACTCTCGCGGGCAGGGTATTGTTGTGAATGAGCCATCCGTAGTTGCCATTAATACACGGAATGGCCAGATTCTTGCCGTGGGCCATGAAGCCCGCGCCATGCTCGGAAAGACGCCGCCGAATGTGCTCGTAAGCCGTCCTCTCCAGCGTGGGATTATTGCCGATTTTGAGGTTACGGAAAAAATGCTTCGGTACTTCTTTGAAAAACTGCATCGGGAAACCACGGCATTCATTCCGAGGCCAAGAGTCGTTGTGGGTGTTCCTCTGGATGTTACCGAAGTGGAGCGGAAGGCGGTGGGTGATGCGGTATTGTCCGCCGGCGCGCGGGAGGTTCATTTAATCGAAGAGCCCATGGCCGCAGCCATCGGCGCCGGCATGCCCATTACTGATCCTGTCGGAAATATGATCATTGACATGGGCGGCGGCACCACGGAAATCGCCGTGATCTCCTTGAGCGGAGTGGTGACGGCAAAATCCATTCCGATAGCGGGTGACGAATTGAATCGGAACATCATTCAATATGCGCGCGAAGTGTTTAATCTCCTTCTCGGCGAAAAAGTGGCAGAAGAAATAAAGATCGACATCGGGAGCGCTATCGATATCGCGGAAACGCTCGAAGCGCCCATGCGCGGACGGGATCTGTTGTCCGGACTCCCTCGGGAAATCACGGTGAACGACGAGCAGATTCGCGAGGCCATGGGGCGCTCCGTCCGGGCAATCGTCGAGCATGTAAAATCCATTCTCGAAATTACGCCGCCGGAGCTTGTAGCGGACATATACCGGCGGGGGATTGTGCTCACGGGCGGAGGCGCGATGCTCCGGGGCATGGACGGAGCGATTTCGCAGGGGACCGGCCTTCCTGTGCGCATTACGGATGAACCGCTCATGGCCGTCGTACGCGGGACCGGACTCTTGCTCGAGGACGCAAAGCTCTTGCATGACGTAGAAATTCCCCTGCAGGAAGTCATGCGATAATTATCTCGCCGCTTTTTTGGTATGCCGAAACCCAGACCATGGTTCATCGGGCTTCTCGGCCTGTCGGCGCTGCTCCTCCTCGGTCTTGCCGGGTTCATCGGACCCGTACGCGAAACCGTTCGTGCAGTCCTGCTTCCTGCGGCCCGCCTTACCTCGAACGTGGGCGCTTCGATCGGGCGGATGATGCGTTTAGATCGCGAAACAGGCGAGGCGAATCGCCGCGCGGAAGAGCTTGAGGCGCGCCTGCGGAATACCGCCGTGGACTACGTACGGCTGCGCGCCTTAGAGGAGGAAAATCGATCCTTACGCGCTCAAGCCAATTTTATAACGGAAACAGGGTATCAAACGGTTGGCGCACGGGTCATTGCGCGAGCGATTACCCATCAAACAGCTGTCGTCACCGTGGATCGGGGCTCCAAGGACGGCGTAGAGATCGGGCAGGCCGTTGTGACGGAAGAGGGGATTCTGGCGGGAAAAATCTTGAGCATCGGCGAGAGAACTGCGAGCGTTATGCTGCTCAGCGATATTCGGAGCCGCGTCGCATCCAAGGTGAGCGGCGCAGACAGATTGTCAGGTGTTGTTGAAGGACGGGGAAATGGCGCAGCGCATTTTACCCTCGTCCCGCAGTCTCAACCGCTCGAGCGTGACAATGTCATAGTAACGGCGGGCACCGAGGAGCGCGTTCCGCCGAATCTCATCGTCGGCATCGTTAATGACGTGGAAGCCAAGCCGACGGATCCTTTTAAAAATGCCGTGATCGAACCACTGGCTCCTTTGGAACGGCTGGAATTGGTCGCCATTGTCATCCCGGGCTCCTAATGCCATATCGCCTATGTGGTCACGCCGTATTCTCGCCGTTCTTCTTGCCCTTGCTGCAGGGTATTGGGATTCGACAATCGCCACCTGGCTTCCCGGAGGATTCGAGGCCATTCAGTTCAGTTTGCCGCTCGTGCTCGTGCTGGCAGTGTATTCCACGGAAGAGCGCGCCATAACGGCCGCGCTTGTAACGGGCGTCGTTCAGGATGTGCTCTTGCCGTCGAATTCGGGGCTTGTTTCCCTCCGGTACGTCATGATTGCCCTTCTGCTGCATGCACTTTCGCAGAACGTTCTTACGAATCGCTCGCTCATCGGAGCATATGCCATGGGGGGCGTGGCCGTCCTTTTGGATCGCCTGCTGCTCTTGGGGGTTGAAGGATTGTTCCGTTTCGGGGGACGTATGGTTGTCGAAGAACCCCATACATTCATATTTGCGGAACTTTTGTGGATGGCAATCGTCATGACGGCGGTTTTTATGGGCTTCGCGGCATTTACCAGGCGTTTTCTCCCGCCGATTTCGCGGCCGGAGGCCGGTCGTATTCCTTTGTGGCGCACATAGCCGTATGAAACAAAATTCGGATGATGTCTTCCGTCTGCAGAATCAGGGATCCGGCGCATTGTGGGTTGACGTAGAACACGCGGAAGTCATTCGCCATGAGATTCTGTTCGAGGAAGACGTCGGGACGCTCGGGGATGCGCGCGTGTTTGTCGGGGCCGGGATTCCGTCCCACCGCCTGTTGCTGTCGTTCGGTTTTGCCTGTTTGGTGCTCGGGGTTCTTTTCGGGAAGGCGGCATGGATGCAGGTTGTGGAAGGGGACACCTATCGCGCCCGCGCGGACGATAATCGCTTTCGGACGGAAATCATCCCCGCGAGGCGCGGGATTATCCGCGACAGGAACGGGGAAGTTTTGGCGGAAAATATTCCCGCGTTTCATGTTCGTATGCGCGAGGCGGATCTTCCGAGGGATCCGGAAGAACGGTCCGGCACCATCGCGCTTGTAGCGCGTATCGTCGGTTTCACGTCCGACGATATCGAACATACGCTGTCATCTACGGGAACCAAGCCGGATGAATGGGTGGAGGTTGCGCGCGATGTTAGCTATGAGCGGGCCCTGGCGCTTCAGGTAAAGCTTCCCGAGCTCTCAGGCGTTTCGTTTATTATCGCGGCAAAACGACAGTACCCGTTTTCGGACACTATTCCGTCCTTGTCGCATGTTCTTGGGTATGTCGGCGCCATTTCACCGGAGGAGTATGCAGAAAAGCGTTCAGACGGATATCGTCGCACGGATGAAATCGGCAAAACCGGCATTGAACGTTCGTATGAGGAGCTCCTTCGCGGCATGTTAGGGGAACGTCGCTTGGAAGTGGATTCGCTCGGGAGGCCGCGCGCCGTCGTTGGAGATGTTGCGCCCTCGGACGGCACGGACGTGGATCTCACGATCGACATTCGTCTCCAGCGCTCCGTGGAAGAAGCGCTCCGACGCGGGATGGAGAAAGCAAAGGTAACGCGCGCGAGCGCAATCGTTATGGATGTCCGAGACGGCTCCATTCTGTCCGTCGTCTCATTGCCCGCGTATGACAACAATATGTTCGCCGGGCGCGTATCCAGCACCCTGTATGGGGAGCTCGTGTCGAACGAACAACGTCCGCTGTTCCCGCGGGCCTGGGCGGGCCAGTTTCCGTCCGGATCCACCATAAAACCGCTCATTGCGCTCGCCGGATTGCAGGAGGGAATTATTACGCCGAACACCACGGTATTATCCGTCGGCGGCATTCGTGTGGGACCATGGTTTTTTCCGGACTGGGCGGCAGGCGGTCACGGCCCTACGAATGTCCGGCGTGCGATCGCCTGGTCCGTGAATACGTTTTTTTACTATGTGGGCGGGGGCTATGAACAGTTTCACGGCCTCGGCGTGGATCGTCTTACGTTTTGGATGCGAGCATTCGGACTTGGATCGGCGAGCGGCATTGATGTTCCGGGTGAGGCAGCCGGACATGTTCCTTCTATGGAATGGAAAGAGCAGGTTAAGGGAGAACGTTGGTATATCGGAGATACGTACAACCTTTCCATCGGGCAGGGAGACTTGCTTGTCACGCCTCTGCAAATGGCGCGTCTTACCGCCGTGATTGCAAACGGCGGGAACCTCGTGTTGCCGTATATCGTCAGAGGCGCGCAGCCTGCCGAGCCGGAGCGTGTAAACGCCGAATCATCCGCCTGGACGGCTGTGCGCCTTGGCATGCGCGACACGGTTACATTGGGATCGGGACGCGCTCTTGCCGGTCTCCCTGTTCCGGTTGCCGGGAAAACCGGAACAGCCCAGTGGCGAAATGATCGGTCGAACCATGCCTGGTTTATCGGATATGCGCCGTTCGATCAGCCGGAAATTGCCGTTGTTGTCCTGCTGGAGGAAGGAAATGAAGGATCGACCTATGCCGTCCCCGTCGCCGGGGACATTTTCCGCGCCTGGTATGCTCTACGGGGGTCTCGTTGACGCCCTTTCAGGGAGTTGATACGCTCCACGGGTGAGAAAAACGCGCGATTCGAACGGACGCGCGTTTTGCACTCTTCAGTATGCCCAATCAATATTTGACCAAAGAAGGGCTGGAGAAACTCCGGAAGGAGTTAAAGGAGTTGAAGGACGTGACACGTCCGGACACCATCCAGCGCCTCGAAGCGGCAAAGGCCCTCGGCGACTTGTCCGAGAATGCCGAATACCATGACGCAAAGGATACTCTCGCTTTTATCGAGGGGCGTATTCGCGAACTCGAGGACACTCTGCACAACGCGGTGCTGATCGAGGAGGGAAAAAAGGGCGAAACCGTCACGCTTGGATCAACGCTGGACGTGGAGTCAAGAGGCGTAAAGCGGACATTTCATATCGTGGGATCCAATGAGGCGGATCCTGCTGCGGGGAAAATCTCCAATGAATCCCCAATGGGCGCGGCTTTTTTGGGACACAAAAAGGGGGATGAGGTTGAAGTAACCACGCCGGGAGGGGTTACCGTTTATACCATCATCAGGGTCGAATAACCGAGCCATGGGTCATGCGCCATGCGCCCGAAAACAGGTATCCGTAAGTCCCTGGTTCTTGTGTCTGTAAGTCAGTAGGTCGTGCGTCATGCGGTATGGGTCGTGAGCAATGCGGGAAGTTTCGTAGGACGTAGTTGCGTAGGGGGTGAGTTATGCGCCGTGCGGTTTGCGCCTTGCGCCCATAATTCATAACCCGTAGTCCTTGGCTCTTGTGTCTGTAAGGCAATAGGTTCGTAAGTCCGTAAGTTCGTAAGTCGTGAGTCATGCGCCCGAAACCCGTAACCACTCACTACTCACCACTCACTTGCTTCCTTAGTCTGTAACTCTTGCGGCAATAGGCCGCGACCTTTACCATTCGTGGGCGATATGCAGGATGAATATCATGTACGTTTGGGAAAAATGGAAACTCTTCGGAAGAAGGGAGTCCTCCCGTATCCTTCGGCATGCGAACGTGACACGCGCATCGGCGATGCGGTTGAACAGTTTGAAGCATGGTCTGCGGCCGGACGGAATATCACCCTTGCCGGACGCCTGCTCCTCATCCGCGTCCATGGCAAAATGATTTTTGCGGATTTGCGAGATGCGACGGGAACCATACAACTTCAGTTCACGGTCGACAGGCAAGGGGAGGATGCATTTGAGGAGTTTGAAAAGAATATCGATCCGGGAGATTTTTTGCAGGCGGCGGGGACGCTATTTTTGACCAAGAAGGGGCAAAAGACGCTCGCGGTGTCGGAATGGAAACTTCTCACAAAAACGCTTCGGCCGCTTCCTGAAAAATGGCATGGTCTCAAGGATGTCGAAATACGATACCGCGAACGGGAGCTGGACCTACTCGCGAATGAAGACGTCCTTCGAGTTTTTCGCACGAGGACGGCGCTCGTCCGCACCCTCCGCGATATTTTGGACCGTGAAGGATTCGAGGAAATCGAAACGCCAGTGCTCCAGCCGATTGCCGGGGGAGCGACGGCTCGCCCGTTCGTAACACACCACCATGCGCTTGACCATGATTTTTACCTTCGTATTGCGCCGGAGCTTTATTTGAAGCGATGCATCGTCGGCGGTTTTGAAAAAGTGTATGAACTGGGACGCCAGTTCCGCAATGAGGGTATTGACTGGTCCCATAATCCCGAGTTCACGTCATTGGAATTTTATTGGGCATATGAGGACTATGAGTCGCTTATGAGTTTTACGGAACGATTCCTGCCGGAGGCGGTTGAAACCGTTCTGGGTACGACATCCATTCGATTTCAGGGCGAGGACATCCAATTCGCGGCCCCATGGCCTCGCATGACCTTTGCCGAGGCAATCAAACAGTCCTGCGGCATCGATATACTCGGCATCGAAAAGGAAGCGCTAATACGCCGTATGCAAGAGTTGCGCATTGATTGCGATTACGCTGGCGCCGACCTCGGGAAATTGTATGACGAGCTTTATAAGGAAACGGTACGGAAAAAGCAGATTCAGCCGATATTTATTACGCGATATCCCATTGAAATGGAACCGCTCGCAAAGCGTTGCGATGATGATCCGCGTTTTGTGCAGCGTTTTCAGCTCATCGCGGGCGGGCTCGAACTTTTGAAGGCGTATACCGAGCTGAATGACCCGGTTGATCAGCGCAATCGTTTCCTCGCCCAGCAGGAGCTTGCGGAGGCCGGTGATGACGAGGCGCAGCGCATTGACGAGCAATTCTTGAAGGCTCTGGAACATGGCATGCCGCCGACGGCAGGATGGGGGATGGGAATCGACCGTTTCGTCATGATGCTTACGGATCAAAAGAGTATGAAAGATGTTATTCTCTTTCCGACTCTGAAGCCGAGGGAATCGTCGGCGGATGGGGAAAATGAGGGGATGGCGAAGAGTAGTGAATAAGGGGGAAGGCGGAGTATAATTCCTTGACCCACGGTCCACGACCCACACTATGCTCGACATAAAATTTATCCGTGAACATTCCGAAGAGGTCAAAACGAACTGCCGGAACAGGAATGTTGGTGTTGATATCGACGCATTTCTCCGTCTTGACGCGGAACGCGCGGGCATACAGCGTGAAACTGAGGATCTGCGGCATCGCCGGAATGAAATCGCCGCACTTATGCAGACGGTTTCATCGGAACAACGCGATGGGCTGATCGGGAAGGGAAAGGAAATCAAGCAACTGCTTGGGTTGCGCGAAGCAGCGCTTGCGGAAACAGAAGGCATTTGGATGGAGCAAATGCTCCGGATTCCAAATATGACGCATCCCGATGCGCCCGTGTCAGCAAGCGAGGAGGGCAATCGCGAGATTCGGCATATCGGAGAGCCTGTGCCTAAGGAGAATGCAAAGGACCATGTCGAGCTTGCCAAAGAGCATGATCTCATTGATTTCGACAGGGGAGCCAAGGTCGCCGGGACAAAATTTTACTATCTGAAAGGAAAACTCGCGCTTCTGGAACTGGCGCTTATGCGGTTTGCGTTGGATGAAGCCATGAGCCACGGGTTTGTTCCGGTGACGACACCCGATTTGGCGAAAGACGAGATGATTATCGGTTCGGGTTTTCAGCCGCGCGGCGAAGAGTCACAAATTTATTCAATTGAGAATCACGATCTTTCCCTCATTGGGACATCCGAGATTACTCTTGGTGGGTATCATGCCGGAGAAATCCTCGCAGAGGATCAACTGCCGATCAGATATACGGGCTTGTCGCATTGTTATCGGACAGAGGCCGGTACCTATGGCAGGGAATCATACGGTCTCTATCGTGTACATCAATTCAGCAAGGTGGAAATGTATGTCTTTTGCGCGCCGGAGCAGTCTGAAGCTATGCATGCGGAGCTCGTTCGCGCAGAAGAAGCATTGTGGTCCAAGCTCGACATTCCGTATCGCGTCATTGATATTTGTACCGGCGATCTTGGCGGTCCGGCGTATCGCAAATATGACATTGAAGCCTGGATGCCCGGAAAAACGGCGGGCGATACAAAAGGAGCCTTTGGAGAAGTGACATCCGCATCGAACTGCACGGACTACCAGGCGCGCCGATTGAATATCCGCATGAAACGACGCGACGGAAGCATTGTGCATGTTCATACATTAAACGGCACGGCGATCGCGACCTCGCGCGCCATGCTCGCGATCCTCGAGAATTACCAAAAACCCGACGGAAGCATTGACGTTCCGAAGGCGTTGATACCCTATTGCGGATTCAGCAAACTCGCATGAGCGGCAAAACATGGATTGAAATCTCCCGAAGCCGCCTGCTCGGAAACGTGCAGGCGCTTTCCGCGCATGTGGCTCCGTCCGCCGTCATGGCCGTGGTCAAATCGAATGCATATGGCCACGGCCTCGAAACAGTGGCGCTCACTGTTGCCCGCGCCGTCGGGTGGTTCGGCGTCGACGACATCGACGAAGCCCTGCGATTAAGGGAAATCGGCATTCTTCAGCCCATTCTCATTCTCGGGTATATTCCAATCGAGCGCCTTCCCGAATGCGCAAAGCATCAGCTGTCCTTCGTGGCGTATGATCGCCGGATGCTCGCATATATCGGAGCGCATCGAACCCGCCGTCCGTACCGTATTCATATCAAGATTGAAACCGGTACGTCGCGTCAGGGGATCGAAGGCATTGATTTGGCCGCATTCGCAAAGCAGGCGCTCCGAACAAAGGGGGTCATGATCGAGGGCGTGTATACGCACTTTGCGAACATCGAGGATACGACGGACTCCAGTTTTGCAATGCATCAGCTTCAGCGCTTCCGGACGGCGCTTGAATCCCTGCACATGCTCGGTATTGAACCGCCGGTACGGCATACGGCATCGAGCGCCGCGGCCATCTTGTTTCCGGAAACTCGGTATGACGTAATCCGTCTCGGCATCGCTATGTATGGCCATTGGCCGTCCAAGGAAACACAGGTCGCGGCGCAGACGTTCAAACGCCGCGTGCCTCTTACGCCGGCCCTATCTTGGAAAACCGTGGTGGCGCAGGTAAAAGAAATTCCAAAAGGAAGTTCGGTGAGTTACGGATGCACGGAAACCGTCGGTCGTCGTACCCGCATTGCCGTTCTACCCATCGGCTACTGGGATGGTTTCGATCGCAGACTCTCTTCCGTCGGCACGCTTCTTATCCGCGGCAAGCGCGCAAAGGTCCTCGGCCGCGTATGTATGAATATGACCATGGCAGATGTAACGGATATTCCCGCGGTAAAGGCGGGCGATGACGTTGTGATTGTCGGTAAGCAGGGGAGGGAAGAGATACGGGCGGAAGACGTTGGTTCAAAAATTGGTTCAATTCAGTACGAGGTGCTTGCGCGCATTAACCCGCGTATTCCGCGACGCCTTGTCGCGTGACGCAGGAAAGCCATGTCATGGCGCATACGACTTCCAAGAACGTCTGAAGAGGGAGCGTTTGTAACGGATCGCCTCCATACGAGATCCGCGCGGCGAAAAACCGTTGTGGGTCTTCTTGCAGGCATGGCTATCGTCGGGTGGGTATACGTTTTTTTTGGTTCAGGCCTCTTTACGGTATCGCGCCTTAGTATAGAGGGCGCCGAGACCGCCGACAGGGGAGAGGTGGAAGCACTGGTTTATGAACTCATGGACGAGCAGGGGAATTGGCTATGGAAAAGACAGAATCTGATAACGCTAAATACCAGAATACTTGAGCAGGAGCTTAAGAACGCATTTTTTTTGGAAAACGTGATTGTGGATAAAATCTATCCGAATATTTTACGACTCACGATACAAGAAAGAAAATCTTCGTTGATTCTTTTGAATCAAAACCGGTTTTTCATGCTTGATCGGAGAGGGTTTATCACGAATGAAATAATCGGAGATTCCTTGAAACCCATTATGACTCGCCTGCGGGAGCCCCCAAAAGACGCTCATCACGACCTTTCTATTTTGAATATTCGGAATGCATCCAGATTGGTGATCGGTGAGGAATTCGTCCCGGAAGAACGAATGAGGACGTGGTTGAATACCTATGAAGAGCTCCAGGATGAAGGATTCGGGTATCGGAATGCCATCCTGGACTATACGACATCCACAAAGCTTGTGCTGAACATGTTTGAGTCATATGACGTGTATTTTGACCTTTTAGAGCCTCTTCAGACTCAAATTGCGTCTTACTATGCATTTATGAAGCTCAAGGATCCTTCCATTCGAATTAATTCATACGTGGATGCGCGCATTCCCGGGAAAGTTTTTTATAAATAGGGCCTTGACCCATGCGGTTTGCTGAATCCATAAATTCGAAGAACCTAAGGTTAATATAGTTCATTTGATTTTTTTCAGCCTACGTGTCGTATAAGGTATATTGTGCGACGCAAATAATATATAAAAACTTTCTTTACCTTCAATTGCTTCGATTTTTTCCTCCCCTCCCCGACCGTTCATTTTGGATAATGACGGAAGAGATTCAATTCGTCTGTTTCGTTCAAACGCTTCTATTGGTAAAGAATTTTAGATTTTTTACATTCACGCGGCGTTTGAATATCTTCAAAATTCATAGAAGCTCCAATATCACAGGTCCTTCTCGAGACATATTCCCTCCCCTCCTTGAATCCCAACCCCCCAGACACCTCCGGTTTATAGACGCACGATTGTTATTCATCGCTTCGTGAATGCGTATATTCGGATATATGTAGAGCATGACAAGGCAACAAGAACCGTCATCGCGTCTTACTGTGGGGTATGGTGACTGGTGGTTGAATAATGTTATGAGGCCTTGTATACTCCCGCTGCTCCTTTCATCCCCGAAGGAAGGTGAAATGTTCCCTCATCAGAGAAATGAAAGACTACAGGAAGCTTTTGATACGTTCAGCGACGCGGTTATTACCAGCAATGATGATACGCTCCGCCGTTGGCTTGTTGAGCTTTCTACCTGCATCATGCTCGCGTACGGCTGGGATGATATGCTCGAGTCGAGCAAGATCGATATTATTCGGCGGCTCTCCGCCGCCAGCCGGCGCATAAAGCTCGAGCTCGGTCGCGTACAGATTCGCGTACGCATGCCTGATGAGCTTGTGCAATTCGCCTCGGGCGCGCCGCCCGCAAACTTGATGCTGAATATCTCTCGTCAGGCAATATCGCGCGCGATCCAGAATATCCAGGACTGTGGCGCCAAATATCCCGATGATCGGAAGCCCTATCGTTCGTCACCTTGCGGTTAGCAGGGATCCGGAAGAATTCCAATACACTTTCCTCGGGACGATCGTCTTCCCCACCCCCGATACCAGAAGGGTGGGTTTTTTGTTCGCCTTGACAGATGTCCATATTTCCCGTATCTTCCAGCAGCCGCTTTTGCGGTTTTCGTTCACTCACACACAGAATGGGGCAGAAAGAATGACTCGATACGGTTGCATCTCCAAGTGGCTCGATCAGTTCACGGAAGCGGTACTCGGCAGGAAGGAAAACGGGAGCGGTGAAGAGGAAGTCACCGCCGAACGCGACGTGATCGGCTTGTACCTGCTCTATGCCATCGCCTACACGGTGTGTCAGGTGAGCGGCACCGCGGGGGTCACCAAGACCCAGCGCTGGGCGCTCATCACGCTGTGCCACCGTCTTCATCGGCATCGCGGAACGGTTCCCGAAGAGCTCGCTCTGCTCGGGAATGCCAGCACATCCGACGTGCGCTTGAACAATATGGTCCGCTTGCTGCGAGGATGGGCGGATGACGTTTTGCAGAACGTGGCCAAGGAACAGGCGGCCGCCGGTAAGGAGCAGTTCAGCAGCAATCACCTGCTCGCCTGGGACAAGCTTCCGGAGGACGGTCTCGGCGGCATCAGGCTCGCCGCCCGATCGGCGGAACCGGAAGACTCACCCTCGGCATCGCGCGAAGTCATGAGGAGTCTCAGCGCGGTCCAGTCGGCGACGAATACGCCGATTCCCCCGCCCAACTAACGGGCGTCCCCCTTTCGCATCTTTCCTGTCTTGCAGGAATAAACTCGCCCCCACCTTTGTGGTGGGGGCTTTCTTATTACGTACGGGGGAAGCAGGAAGTGGGAGTAAAGTTGCTGGTTGCGTGGGACGTAGGGGGAGAATACGTAGTTGCGTAGGACGTGGTTGCGTAGGGGGAGCATAATTCTCCCCGAACCCCGTAACCCGTTCCCTTTGCCCAGTAATCCGCTCCCCTTAGCCCTCTCTCTATAAATTCGTACTATGAACCACCGGTCCAGCTGACAGGAGGTTTCGGCGGCTGTATATATACGTCATAAAAAGCTTTTGCGCTTGAGGCGAGATCGCGTATCCAAAAATACCGGCTGCGGATATAGGTTTGTCGATCTGCGACAAATCCGATCGCGTCGACACCGAGCTCATTGCAAAGGAACAGCGCGCGTCCGAGATGAAAGCGCTGGGTCACGACAATGGCGTCCGAAACGCCATAGACTTCGATTGCGCGTTTGCACGACTCATAGGTGCGGTATCCGTGTCCGTCGGTTAAAATCTTTTGTTCCGGAACGCCGGCGCGCATGGCGGTTTCCTTCATGGAGCTGATTTCGTCTATATGGAATGCGCCGTCATCCCCTGTCATGAGAAGCTCTTCCACGAGCCCGGCATTGTATAAATCCACGCCGGAAAGAATGCGATCTCGAAGGGCGTCCGAGGGCGTCCCATCACGAAGCACGGATGCTCCCAGGATAATGGCCGTCCGATGCGGCTGGACGTCAACCAAGCGATCGCGCATGTTCGGCATGTAGAGGATTTGAACGATGAGGATAGAAAAAATCACGGCGTTCAGCACAAGAAAAAACGGAATCCCCAGGACATTTCCAAGCACGGCCAGGGCTTTTCGAGGCGATTGTCCCTGCCCTTCAGGACTGGGCGTGAATGCGTCACCGTTCATGCGTCAGGCTCCCCTGCTTCCGCCGGTTTCTCGATGAGGAGCGTTTCAATGGTATTGGATTCTCCGGTGATGCGCAAAACATCCTTATCGATTTTTCCGAACTCTTTCGATGCCAGATTATACTGATTGACCGTTGTCGTGAGATTTTTTCCAAGGCTCTTCAAATACGCATCATAAGCTCCGAGATGCCTTCCAAGGTCCGTGACGCGTTTTCGTATCTCCTGCGCCTGTTCTTCGATTTTTAAAGCGCGCAGACCCTGCAGGACGGTCTGCAGATAGGCAAGGAATGATGTAGGGGAAACGATAATGACGTGGTACTTTGCCGCCGCCCTCTGCAAAATGCTTTCGGTTTCATCCTGCACGGCCCCGATTTTATTTATCAGCAAATCGTAGTAAATTGCTTCATGAGGAATGAACATGAACGCGAAATCCATAGTCCCCTCGTTCGGACGGATATATTTTGCCGTTTCCTGTACGCGGAGCTTTAAATCATTGACGAATTGTTTTTCTAACCGATCGCGTTCTGTAGGATTCCGTTCCTCCACAAGCCTGTTGTAGTTTTCCAGACTGAATTTTGAATCGATGGGCACGATTTTGTCCTTCACGAAAACGGCCGCATCCACGATTTCGCCGTCTGTAAATCCGTATTGCATTTGATATCCATCCGGCGGCAGAATATTTTTTAGAAGCGTTTCAAGGTAATATTCGCCGAGAATTCCGCGTTGTTTTGGATTTTTGAGCATGTCCTGGAGATTCTTTAATTGGGACGTAACGTCCAGCACCTGCCTCGATGTTTCTTCCATTCTCGTGAGTTTCTCCGTAACGTCGCGAACAATTCCGGTCGTCGCATGAAAATGCTGTTGTACCGCCGTTTGCGTATGTCCCATGCGTTCATCAAGGGATTTCGAGAGCTGGTTGATTTCGTTTTGTAAAACAAGCATCGCCTGCGCATCGGGTTTCTCCTCCCGTTGCCGAAAGAATGTTTGAAGACGGAATCCGAACCAGAGAACGGCGGCAAGGAGAACAAGAAGGAGGATCATCAAGAGGTAATCCATAGGGAGGTTAGAACCGAGAGTGCCACGGAGGACGATGAAGTTCAAGGACGAAGAAAATAGCTATCGGACCTCATGAATTTTTCCCTGTTGATAAACCCCTCTTCACAACGAGGAACCACATTGTTATCTTCCTGCCAGCTTAAAAAATTTTGTCTTTCCTTTGTTTTGAACGTATGGCGCGACTCAATCCCGAGACGCCTCCCGTGGAGGAGGAATGGGACCCCCAGGGGCTGAATAGCCTCAATAAGGAAGAACTTGAATCTTTCAGCAGGGACGAAGAAGAAGAAATGAAAGCTGGCCAGGCCGCAATTGCGGATGCGTTGCCAGAAGCTGATCCTTCAGACGATCTCGACCGCGACGGTCTTGAAGAGCTGGAGGAAATGGAGCATGCGCTTCTTGCAGAAGAGCCGGAACTAGATTTTGCCATGATCGGAGAAGAAGAATAATAATCCCCCACCTTCCCATGAATGTATCTCAAGCCAAGAACATCGAATGGGTTTTGCGTATCGCCGTTGCCGGCGAGTTTTTGGGCCACGGCGTTTTTGCCGTTCAGGGAAAGCCGGCTTGGATACAATGGTTCCAGGTATTCGGCATTTCCGACCCCTCGCTGGCGGCGCAGATTCTTTTTGCCGTTGGATTGCTTGATATCGTGATTGCCGTACTGGTGTTGTTTTATCCCGTGAGAATTGCTGTGTTGTGGATGGCGATTTGGGGATTTTGGACGGCCCTACTTCGTCCAATTGTCGGTGAGCCTATTTGGGATTTTATCGAACGGTGGGCCAACTGGGGGGCGCCGCTCGCCTTGCTTCTTCTTCTCGGATGGCCGAAGACATTGAAAGAGTGGTTTTCAGACCGGGGAAATTCGTTTTTCGTCAGAACCAAGGGCTAAGGGAAACCGGTTATGGGTTATGGGAAGATTGTAGGGGGAAGCTGTTAGTAATTAGCTATTGGCAATGGGGCCGTTCAAGAGTTCCAGAGTTTTAGAGTTCTTGGATTGGGAAAGAGAAACTCTGATTGGGAAAGAGAAACTCTAGAACCCTGGAACCCTAGACTGATGAGTAAAGAAAAAGGGCGCACGGCCCCCATAACCCATAACGGCCAACGACTCATAACTCAGGGCTACGCAACTTCCCGCACATCCATCACGGTTCGTGTCAGACATACCGTACAAACGACCACAGTACACCAGAGAGCAGGGTGAACCAGCCGAGGCCCAGCAGAGCCCATCCCCTTCTCCATTTATAGCAATACGCCATGGCAGCGCCGAATCCCACAAACGGAAGCGCGAAAGAAATCGCCTGATCGTTTCTGTCCGAAGCTGTGAGCTGATCATTCCCTCCGAGATGCGCGAGCGCGGCCAAGCGCTGAAGAAAGGGAAACACGGCGAGCGGAACCAGAATGGGAAGCGGTATAAGAAATAAAATACGATCCAGAAAAATCGTTCCGAGATCAACGAATCGATTGGCGAGATCGCGCGCGACGAACGCCTGAATAAGACTCTCAAGCGTCGGGCGGATGAATGTCATAAAGGCGAGCGCTGGACCGAAGAGCGCCCAGAAAGCCCAACGCCGCCAGATATACCAGTACCACATTGTTGCGGCCGGATTGATGAGCAGGGACAGGGTCCAGAGCCCTCGCCGCGAAAAAGCCTCTTTTGGGGTCGTGTAGGCATGGAGAATGCTCCATCCCCATAAAAACGCGAGGAGGACACCGTAGAGGACGACCGTGACAAATAACAGGGTCTGCAGCATGTAGATAGACGGTGCGAAAACGTGCGGGAGCTAATGCGGCAATTTTATGTCCAATTGTCGGATATTCATCGCTTCAAGCTCCTCGTTGTATGGGAGCCTCTTATCCCAGTTTTCCAGGCAGTACAGGGTTTTTCCGAGCGAAAAACCGAGACCGAGCTGTAAAAACGTATTCGGTCCAATATATCCCGAATAGCCTCCCCTGTCGATATCATTGACCACCAAAATGGAATCACAACTTCGTATGCTCTCAAACATGTTTTTCATGAATTCCGCTTTCATTTTCGTGCGGTCGCTATAGCCTCTTTCAGAGAGGTCGACCGGTACGGAAACACGGTGACCGGCATCCTGAAGGTCTTTGGCAAGATTCAGGATATGGTCATAATTCCTCATGGAGCCGATGAGGCAAACATTTAATGGCATATTTTCGCTTTATTCAGGCGTATTTGTATAAAAGCATAGCCTAATCGCCATTATCTGTCGATGACTGGTACAATGGGAGAGAATTCGAAAACCCGCCATTGATATGGCGGGTTTTTCTATTTCCCGTTAGGAGCACCCACTTGTAGAGCCGCAGTTCAGGCACTTATAGCAGGCAGCGTTTCGGATCATGATAGATCCACAGGTATCGCAGGCCGGGGCATCAGCCTGATTATCGATGGTGGCCGTGAGGCTTTGTACGCCTGACACAGAATCTTTCATGACGTTTTGCGAAAGGAGATTGCCCTGGCGATCGTCTTCCTTTACGAATTCTTTAACAATATCCGCTTCCGCATCGCCTTCCGCGAGAATTGGGCTTGCCGATTCTACTTTGAGGCCGAGCGCCTGGCGTTCTTCCGAAGACAAGAATTTAAGAGCAAGCCAGCGGAAAATGTAGTCGACAATGGATTTCGCCATGCGAATATGCGGATTCGGGGTAAATCCGGATGGTTCGAAGCGCATGTGGGCGAATTTGTTTACGAGGGTCTTTAAGGGGACGCCGTATTGGAGGCCCACGGACACGGCCGTGGCGAAGGAGTCGAGTAGGCCGGAAAGCGTGCTGCCCTCTTTATTCATGGTAATGAACACTTCGCCCGGCGTTCCGTCCTCATACAGGCCCACGGTAATATAGCCTTCATGCGGGCCGATTTGGAATTTGTGCGTTATGGCCCGACGCTCATCCGGAAGCCTTCGACGCCGAGGGGTGAAGGTTTCTCCGACGCTTGAGGGTCCAATCGTCGCGTTCGCGGTGATTGATGTTTCGGGTTTCGTTTCATGTTTCGAGGTTTCTTTCGATGTGGTAAGCGGTTGTGCGCGCTTGCAGCCGTCGCGGTAAATAGCGATCGCTTTGAGGCCAAGCTTCCATCCCTCGATGTAGGTATTCATGACGTCCTCCACGGTCGATTCGGCCGGCAGGTTGACGGTTTTGGAAATGGCTCCTGAAGTAAAGGGCTGAACAGCGGCCATCATGTGAATATGCCCCATGGGCGAAATGGATCGCTTGCCGCGTGCAGCTTTGAACGCGCAGTCGAACACGGGAAGATGCTCCTCCTTAACGTGAGGAGCGCCCTCGATGGTGTCATTGGTGTCGATATAGTTCAGAATGTCCCGGATTTCCGCCTCCGTGTATCGAAGCGCGTGCAGGGCTTCCGGGACGGTTTCATTGACCAGTTTCAGCATGCCGCCGCCGACAAGCCACTTATATGACACGAGAGCGATCGGCGGCTCAATGCCCGTGGTCTGGCAGTCCATGAGGAAACCGATGGTTCCTGTGGGGGCGAGAACGGAGATTTGCGAATTCCGATAACCGTATGTTTCCCCGGCCGCGAGTGCGCGGTCCCAGCTGGCGCGCGCTTCCGAAAGGATATTCGTCGGCACGCCTTCTTCGTCAATACGGTAGGCGGCATCGCGGTGCTTGCGCATAACGCGGAGCATGGAGGATTCGTTTTTTGCATACCCGCGAAAAGGACCGAGTTTTTCGGCGATTGCCGCAGATTGCTCGTATGCGGAACCTGACAAAATGGACGTGAGCGCCGACGCCAGATTCCTGCCTTTTTCGCTGTCATATGGGATGCCCATGCTCATAAGAAGCGCGCCCAAATTCGCATAGCCGAGGCCTAGCGGCCGATAATCCCAAGAGTTCTGCTCGATGGCCGGCGTCGGATAACTGGAATAGTCCACGACGATTTCCTGCGCTGTAATCATGATGCGGCACGCGTGCGTATAGGCTTCTACGTCAAAGCCGCCGTTTTCCGTGCGGAATTTCATCAGGTTCACGGAAGCGAGATTGCAGGCCGTATCATTGAGGAACATATATTCCGAGCAGGGATTTGAAGCGTAAATCCTGTCGGTATTGGCACAGGTGTGCCAATCATTAATGGTCGTATCGTATTGCATGCCCGGATCGCCGCATTCCCAGGCGGCTTCCGCAATCTGATGCATGAGTTCGCGCGCTTTAAAGCGCTCGCAGGGATCCTTGCCGAGAACGTATTTGGTATAGAACTCCCCGTCGTTCACCACCGCCTGCATGAATTCGTCTGTGGCGCGGACGGAATTGTTTGCGTTCTGGAAAAAGATGGAAGCATAGGCATCCCCGTCGATGGAGCCGTCATATCCCGCATCAATGAGCGCATGGGCCTTTTTTTCTTCTTTGGCCTTGCACCAGGTGAATTCCACGATGTCCGGATGATCCGCGTCGAGAATGACCATTTTTGCCGCCCGTCGCGTTTTTCCTCCGCTCTTGATAACGCCGGCAAAAGCATCGAGGCCTTTCATAAAGGATACCGGGCCGGAGGATTTGCCGGAAGAATTGTTCAGCCGTTCCTTGGAGCTTCGGAGATTCGACAGGTTGGATCCCGACCCCGAACCGTATTTGAACAGCATGCCTTCGGTAACGGCAAGGTTCAGAATGGACCGCATGTCATCCTGCACGGAATTAATAAAGCATGCCGAACATTGCGGCTTTGGATTTACGCCCACATTGAACCATACCGGGGAGTTGAAGGCCGCGCGCTGGTTTACCAAGATGCTGGTGAGTTCGGCTTCAAATACATTCGCGTCTTCCTCGGTAAGAAAATACCCGCCAGATCTGCCGAAATCCGAGATGGTTTTGGCCACCCGTCTGACCATTTGCCGTACGCTCGTTTCCCGTTCGGGGGTTCCCAGTCTTCCGCGGAAATATTTTGAAACAAGGATATTCGTCGCTGTTTGGCTGTAATGCTTCGGGACCTCTACGTTTTTTTGTTCGAACACAATATCTCCTTTCGCGTTTTGGATAACGGCATCGCGCGTTTCCCACTCGATTTCATCATAAGGATGCACGCCGGGCTTGGTGTAAAAACGGCGGACGCGAACACCTTTTCCGTATGCGGGCTCCGTCGACATCTGGCGCGCATCTACGCGTGCTGCCATATACCGTTTTGCGATATGGCTTAAATTCGTATCGATGAGCGTCATGATGACCGCTTCACGGATATCATCGGTAGAAGGAACATGGATGCCGTCGAATTTTTTCACGAGCCGCGCAATGCCGTTTGCCGTTACGCGGCGAAGAATGAATACGTTCTCCATGCCGCCGGCTTCGAAGGCGGCATGGATAGAGCGCTCGAGCTTTTCTGCATGAAAATCCTCTGTGCGTCCGTCCCGTTTTTTTACGCTGCGGACGGATGTGACATATTCCCAAATTTTCGATGCCTGGTCTTTGGCATCTTGAGCGAGTTGCGTCTTGTTTTCGACGCCGGAAAAGGCATTGCTGCTCATATGTATAGAGGCGTAAAGAATTTGTTTTTGAGCGGAGATAAACGAGCGTGAATAATAATCGGTACGCAGTATTGCTTTACCGCGAACCGTTGCTTGAGATCAAAACTCCACAACAGGGTATTTGATACCCGTTTGTGCTGTTTCTTTCCCTGACCCAGCTTCCACAATATATTGTGGTTGCAAACGAATTGTACCACAAGATATTGTGTTCTTGGAGGATGCAAGTTGGAAATCTGTGGATAAATCCTCTCTTCCCTCCCCTCTTTACCTGCTCTCGTGGCTTCAGAGCCCGAGACTTAGATTAATTCCGGGGTTCTGCGCATGCAAAACAGGTTCAATCGGGAGGGAAATGGTCTGGACGATTCCGCTACGGTCCGCGAATTTTACCTCCTTGTGCTCGAGCGCATACTCGTATACGTCCCTCGTTACTTTTACATCCTGAAGGCAATACGATTTCAATTTATCGATTTCGCCCTTTTTCCAGAATTCAACGGCCTGGAGCCCGTGTCCGCTCTTTCCGACGCCAAGCGTGGCATGCGCAACATCGTCCAGCTTAATGCGAAACCCCAGATGCTTCTGGATTTCCTCGAGAAGATCAAGGGATGGAATGCGGCGCAAATCGCCCGTGTAATACGTTTGCAAGCATGGAATATCGAATCCGTTCGAGTTATAGCCGATAATGCGGTCGCATCGTTCGAGTCGCGGCCAGAGCGATGGGAGGTCCTCCTCCAAAAAAGCCTCGAACGTATCCGTTTCATAAAAATATACGCCGACCAGCGATACCTCCAAGAGAGACGGGTCATACGCGCCTACATCTTGGAAGGTATTCTTTGTTTCAATATCGAAAACAGCTTCTTTTCTCATAGAACGCGCAGGACTGTATCATATGCGCTCCCCGGCGCGAAGAGCTTCCGGGTATTGGCGGATGCCTTGCCAAGGATGCTACGCTATGCTTGTGTTTGGGTCTCGTTCCTTTCAGACACCGAGTGAGACATGGAACAGGAATACATCCCCTTTTTCCCTCGCGGAAGACCGGAGAAGGCGTTCGATGAGTACCTTCAGGAGGTGCTCATCTATGCGCATATCGATATGAGTCGGGCCATCGAGCCAAGGCTTACCGTGGACGAAATGCGAGCGAATGCCCGCCCTTCCGACGAGGTGCTGTTCCAGCGATTCTCGGACAGGGTGCTGCGCTGGATCGGCGAGTTTGCGGGACGGACGCGTGTTGTCCTCGTCCTCCCTTGGCGCGTTCAGTCGGATCAGTTTCTGCGTTCGTACCTTTCCGAACTCGCTTACAAAGTTCCTAAAATTCCGGTCGGTATGGATTCCCGATCCGTCCTGCTTATCGAAGGTCATGCCGCGGAACAGGATTTCCAGCGTTTTAGCGGCGTTTCCTTTACAGAAAGGATTTGGGGGACCTCATATGGCTCCTTTTTCCTTCTGCGATGGCCGGCGTCCAGCTCTTCGAAGGTGCAGGCCCGGAATTTGCGCGCCTTTTTAGAGGCCCGTATCGCTACCGACAGCATTCTGCCGCCGGAGCCCGGTTCTTCCGCCCCGTTCATTCATACGTCGCCCACGTCTCCGCCGCCCCCTTTGGCCGGTACGTATCCCGAATATACCCAGGATTCGGAGAAGCCAAGGAGGAGCGAGCGCGTGCGTCTATCCCGCTCTACGAGCCGCTTTAAGGCGGTACAGGAGATTCTGGCCCCGTTTCAGGAGAGGGCGTCGTCGGATCACGATTCTGACGATGAAAACCCAAAAAGCGATAAAAAAACATAGCCGACCCGTAACAGGGTCGGCTCTTTTTAGCCCGCAGCTATGGAACCATACAACGCCGCACCAAGCGCACCTCCTTCGGGACCGAAGGCCGAAGGTCGAATGCGAGCTGGCTGGCCAGGAAGGAATTTTCTGCGGCGGTACACGCGCATCATGGATGGCCTGAATGCGTCATAATACGCCATTAGCCCCCCGCCAAGAGTAATCGTTTCCGGCTGAAAGAGCGTATCAACCGTCGCGAGCAATGATCCGACATGCGCGCCGAATCGCAGAAAGGTGCTGGAGGCATCGCTGTTTCGGTCGCGTTTCGCATCCTCATACAGCGTTTGCACATGCTTCGCGGACGAGCGGCGAAAAAACGCTCTGCTGCAAAACGCCTCCAGTTCATACGGTTCGTCCGGATGTTCCTCTGCGGCCGCCGCCATATTGGCACCGATATGCCCAATTTCAATTTTTTGCACTTGCAAAATATCCCGCATCGGAAAACGACGGCGTTCCCGCTCCAGGACGGCGCCTCCAAGCCCCGTGCCGAGCGTCAAATGCACACCGAGTACGGATGCCCGTTGATGACCGAGCTTTGCTTCCGCAAAGGCCGCGCATGCGGCGTCATTCCAGACGGTGAGTTTTATGCCAGGAAACAGGCGCAGAACATCAACCCGTTCGAGAGCGGGTAGGTTGGGAACCTTTTTGATCCGTCCCCGTTCATCCACGACACCCGGAACACCCACACCGATGGATCCTATCTGACGGAAGTCCGCGCCCCCCTTAACGGCCACCTCCTCTACCATAGAATGGACAATATCCCGAAGATCTCTCGGAGACCATGCGTGCCTGGTCAGGATTTCGGAAAACACCCATGCGCCCGTCCATTTGTTCAATAATATGCCGGCAATCTTCGTGCCACCGATATCAATGCCGATGCTGAAGCGTTTCATATACGTAGGACGTGGGTCGTGAGGGATGTGGAATGCGGGAAATTGCGTAGGAGGTGGTTGCGTAGGTGAGAAGAGTACGTAGTTGCGTAGGAGGTAGTTGCGTAGGGTGGGACATACTTCTCCCCGAATTCCGTTCCCTTTGCCCTTCCTCCTTACGGCGCATGCCGTTCAAAGAATGTTTTTGCCGTTTTCCAGAATCTGTCATCTTGCTGCGTCGTCTTCATCCACCACCACCACTCAACGCCCCAAAAATAGATTTCATGAATACGCATGCGCTCCGCATAATCGAAATTTTTCCGCATTTGATCGGCATCGAATGTCCGGAATTGTTCGGTGAGCGGGGTGACGGTCAGCGAATCGTCAGACCATGGCTCCATTTGGAATTCGGACACAAAAATCTCGCTCACGAACGGCGACACGTAGAGCGCTCGCCGTGCATACCAGTACGGCGGAATAAACGTATAGTGCCATACAAAGCCGCCATAGGTCCGCACGACGCGATAGACGCTGAATCCCAGCTTGTCCGGCAGCGGCGCCACAGAAAACCATGTGGAGAGTTCGCCGGAATCCGTTGTCACGATGGGATGCGCAATATCCAGACTTCTGACGAATTCGATCTCTCTTTTCAAAAACGAGCGGTTGGGCTTTGGGCAAAGTCCGAATGGGAATAAGGCCTCGTTTTCCACCTGCCAGGCGGCAAGAGCCGGATGATCTTTGTAGCGCCTTACTGCCTGTTCCATATAGGCGAGACGCGCCGCACGCTCCCCTGCCGGGCCTTTATAAGTCGCCCAGTCGGGAATCCAGCATTCAGGCCATCTGGGCAGTTTTGCGCCGATGGCAAGGAGCACTTTTCCCTCACGCATGGCGATTTCATCCATTTGGTAATCGATGGTTGCCCAATCAAAGCGGTTTTCTTCCGGCTGAACAACCTTCCAATACACGGGAATGCGGAAATATCGGACTCCGAGATCATCGAGTGAAGCGGCGAGCGCATTCCGCCAGTTTATGCCGAGCTCCTGCGCATATACGGAGCTGAATGTTACACCCGCCCGGATGGAACCCGATGTCTGCATCGGAACGCCGACCCATAACGTTGCCGCCACGATTGCGGCCAAACACCCTAAAAGAATAAGCGCGTTCAGCGCGCGCATAAAATGGAGCTCGGCGAATTCCTTCAGACGATAAGCCATAAGCCTGCGGCGACAAAGCAGATTGCGACGAGTTTTCGCGCCACGACCGCCGGCGTCAGATTTTCTCCAAGCAGGTCAGGCGCTTTTTTAGCGAACAAGAAGGCGACAAATACAAGAAATGCGTACTGGACGGCCTGCATCGCGTTCACGAGCGCTGCGCTTCCAAGGGAAATGGCGTATTGGACCATTACGAACCCCGCGGCGCCGAGGCTCTGCGCAAAAAGGACAAGCAAAAACGCGAGGCGTTTCCCTCGAAGCTGTTTTGCAGGTGTTTGGCCGGGAAAAAGGACGTTCCGGATTTCCATGTACGCACGTTCATCCCACGCCAAAATGGCAATGGCCGCGATGACGCCGGCAAAACGGGAAAGCGCGAATGTCGTGATGAAACCCTCCGCATCATATCCAACTTTTACGGTGACGAACGATATCGTAAATACTACGGCAGATATCACGGCCGCGCCGACTGTGGATGCTCGGAGCGTTCCTTTGGCTTTGCCGCCGGCGCCGCTCAACAGAATGGTCGCTACAACAAGCAGGGCGAATCCGCCAAGCTGCGCGCTCCCGAAGCGCTCTCCGAGGAATGTGCTCGTTGCAATAAGCGTAAGCACCGGAATAAGCGAACCTACCACGGGCACCACCCGCGTCGCCTCCCCTTTTGCGAGCGCAATGAAAAAAAACCACAACGCCAGCGGGAATGTGGCGCCCGAAATGAGAATGGGTATCCATCCGTGATTCGACGGCATATGGACGCCGAACGGAAGCAGCACAACGGCCAGAATGCCGAGAAGGCCGATGAGTCCGGCATAGGTTGCCGGTTGACGGAAACTTTTTTGAAGCAGGGTCTTATCAATGACGAAAGCGGCGCCATTGCTGATGTGGCCGAGAACGGCCCAAAGAGCCCAAAAAGGAAATGCATTCATTGCGCGTATTATCTCATGGTTTTTGCCATTCGACCAAGAGCGGCAAGAGAGGGCTTCGGGATTCGCTGCATGGTTGATCTGTCGACGGCGATAAGTCCGAATCTTTTTTCGAATCCTTTATCCCATTCAAAATTGTCCAGCAGGGACCAGTAAAAATATCCTCGGATATCCGCGCGTTCTTTGACGTCTTTCACAGCTGCAAGGTGCTTCCGGATATATACGATCCTCCGCCCATCGTCCTCCGTGGCGATGCCATTCTCCGTAATGTATATGGGGAGACCGTGTTTTGTTGCTCGCAGGAGCGCGAGGCGAAATCCTTCCGGCCATATCGCCCACCCCATATCATCCGTGGGTTGTTTCCGCCCGCCGGATCCGACCGTTTCACCAATATAATAATTTAAGCCTATCGCATCGTTTGATCCGATCGTGAGCCAGAAAAAGGCGTCATTCCAGACGACATTCTTCCACCAGGCAATGATGCGATCGTGGAGCGCATGCCGCCGGCCTACATGGAAACTGATGAAGCTTTTTGCGAATCCGACAGGCACATGCGTGCATTCTTTGAATACTCGATACACGCGGCGATGGAGGAATGCGAGCAAGATGATGACCCGCCATGTGCGGGTGAATGAGCGTATGCCCGGCGGCCATTCGCCCCAGCGATACCCCTTCATGGCATAGACCATCGGTTCGTTCATCGTAAGCCACAGATCAACCTCGCCTTCGAACTCCCTGCACATCCTTTTTGCGAATCGAACGAAAGCCCTCCGTACCTCGGGATGCTCCATTCCTCCGTGATCCGCGGCCCAGGTCGGAAGAGTAAAATGCCACAGCGTGATGCAGGCAAAGACTCTTCGTTGGCGCAATCGGCGGAGAACATGCCGATAATGTTCGATAGCGTTTTGATCGTAGAAGCCCTCTTTCGGTTCGATTTTTGCCCATTCAAGCGAACATCGGAATGCGTTCAGTCCTGCGTCGGCAAGCAATCCGATGTCGTCCGCGTATTGATGCCAATGATCCACGGCGTCACCGGAAACATCGTCGCCTCTCTTGCGCAAGACGGTTTGTTCGAATCGCCACCAGTCGCTGAAGGTGTTTCCTCCTTCGGTCTGATGCGCGGAAATACCCGCACCAACCACGAAGGGACCTTTCGGAAAAACCGGCATATCACTCGACGGCAACGGTTTCTTCAAAACGCGGAACGTCCGCAGGAATGCCGAGTTCTTCGTTGATACGCGTTGCGAGCGCGACGGCTGCGTGTTCTTCGCCATGCGTGCAGTACACGCGTTTGGCCGGCGTTTTTCCGTGTTTGATCCAGTTCACGAGTTTTCGTTGGTCGCCGTGAGCGCTAAAAGCGCCAATGCTTATAATGGACGCCCGAACGTCCACGCTCTCTCCGAGAATGCGTACGCGTTTTTCTCCGTTGTAAAGCTTACGGCCGAGCGTGCCTTCCGCCTGATATCCGATAATAAGCACGGTCGTTTTTCGGTCGCTGAGATAGCGGATCAGATGATGCTGAATGCGTCCGCCGTTCATCATCCCTGCGCCGGCAATGATAATTTTTGGTTTCGGAGCCTCATTTATGCTCTTTGATTCTTCCTTCGTCATGGTCGTCCGCAGCCCAGGAAAGTCAAAAAAATCGTCTCCAACGCTCACGAGTCGCAGGGCGTCCCGGTCATAATATTCCGGATAGTGTTTCATGACCTCTGCGACTCTGATGGCCATCGGACTGTCCAGATAGGTATTTACCGGATGCATGCTTCCTTCTTCGACAAGATGATTCATGAAATACAGCAAGTCCTGCGTCCGTTCCACCGCGAAGGCGGGAACAATCAAGACTCCTCCATTTTTTACCGTCGTGAGAACGGCTTGCCGTAATGTGTTCATTCGCGTGCGCTCATCCTCATGGATTCGGTCGCCGTAGGTGGATTCGATGAACACGGCATCCGATGATCCGATTTGCGCCGTCGGGCGCAAAATTGGCACGTCGATATTTCCGATATCGCCGGAAAATACTACCCGGGCCCCTCCCCTCTGTTCAACTTCCACAAACGCGCTTCCGAACACATGCCCCGCATCGCGGAAGCGGAAACGGAGATCGCCGACGGTGACCCAGCGGGAGTAATCCACGCCGCGCATGAGTTCGCAGGCGCGCTCCATGTGGGTTCGTTCATAGAGTTTCGGACGGTATTCGCGTTCGAATTCCTCTTCCATGATTTTTTCCGCGTCAGCAAGCACGATGCGAGCCAGTTCTTTGGTCGGCTTGGTAAGATATATTGTTTTGCGGAAACCTTCCTTTACGAGTTTGGGGAGCCGTCCGACATGATCAAGATGCGTATGCGTTATTGCGACGGCATCCACGTCCTTGGTATCGAATCCGAATTCGCGAAAATTTTTTGCATCATTGTACGCGCTGCCTTGGAACATGCCGCAGTCCACAAGCAGGCGCGTCTTTGCCGTCTCGACGCGGTAGCACGAACCCGTCACTTCTCGAGCGGCGCCGTGGACCGTTACGTTCATGTTCCAAGTGTATCACGCTCCCGCCGCTATTTGCTTGAAAGATATTCCATGACGCGGCGGAAATTTTCCATAGCGAGGATATCGGCAATATGCCCGTCGGAAGCCAATTTCCGCTGGCGTTCGAGCGATGTCAGCGCAATCCCCTGTCCGATGGATGACCATTCGGCGGATGAAGGATTGTCATTCCATGCCTGAACGTAATAACTGCCATCCTGTCGGATCCGTAATCTGGCCACGATCGTCGCCTGAACCGTTTGGACCGAAACGGGATGACCGGCAATTTTTCCGACCACCCACCGATCACATCGAACGATGGCGCTATGGGTGTACAGGAGCGGTTCGATTTCTTCGCCGAGTTTAATGGTCGAGCACGTCACGAGGCCGCCATCAGGAAAATAACGTTTTACGGCTTCATCGCGTATGGCCGCTTCCGCAGCATTAATGCCCGCATACTCGGGTGGAACGGCATTCGTCGCACAGAGTCGCGCGAACAGGGCATTTTCCGGTTGAACACATTGGCGGTTCAGGATAAAACGGACGATTGGCTTGTCGAATGACGGATTCGTCAAAAAACCCGCAAGGAGGAATGTTTCAAAGACGAGAAGAATGATTCCGAGAACAATAAGCATGCGATATCCCAACATGGGATCGCCGAGCACATGGGCAATGGCCGGCTCGGAAATCCACAAACGGCGGCGGAACATTCCTTCAACAAGCAATACCAATAGACTCGCCAGAGCGCCCAGCAAGAAACTCACAAGCGGATGAATACCCATCCAGCTCATGGAAAGCGCTACGAGCGGAAAAGCAGCGATCGTGAGCGCTGCCCATATGGCCGCTCGCGGATCGCTGTTTGTTTGGGATCCCCTCCCTTTCGGCATACCGTTCAACAGTATAGCACGAAGGCGCGGACGGAATGGATTGAAAGTGCGATGAGCTATTGGTAATGAGCTGGTTATGAGTTTTAGGTTATGGTTCGTGAGTTATGGGCGCAGGACTCATGAACCATGTCCTACGCCATCCTCCCTTTGTCCCATGAATGGAACAAGTAAGTAGTAAGTAGTTATGGGTTACGGGCTCATACCGCGCGACCCACTGAGCTAATGACCTATAGATGTACGAACGGACATACGACCGCTCGGGTATCGGATTTCGGGGCGCATAACACAAGGCGCATGGCGTCTCCCGCATCTCGCACGGCGAACCCTATGAGATCCATTCCCTACTCCCCATCCGGATATGCCTGCAATTCAGCTGTAACGGATTTTTCCTCTCCTTTGTGCAGAATTTTCAGGGTAATACGGTCCCCGACATGCTTTGAACGAATAAGAGATGCAAGTGAATGCGTGTCGTCTATGTTTTGTCCGTCCACGTTCAGGATAATGTCATGTTCTACGATGCCTGCTTTGTCAGCTGCAGATCCCGGCGTAACGGCAAGCTCGGTTTCATCTGCACCGCGCAAGACGAGAACGCCATAATCCACGGAAAGCCCGTTTTTTTCCTTGAGTGATTTTGTAATGGGAACATAGCGGACGCCCAAAAACGGACGGATGATCTTCCCGTTTGTCCGTACGGATTCCGCAACCTCTCGAACAATATTCGATGGAAGCGCAAATCCGATATTTTCCGAGCCGCCGGCCATGGCAACATTTACGCCGATAACATTTCCTCGGATATCCAATAGCGGACCGCCGGAATTGCCTGGGTTAATCGCCGCATCCGTTTGAAGAACATTCTCCAAGCGCTCAACATTGCCCTGATTGTCTCCGGCCTGAATGGAACGAGCGATGCCGGAAATGACCCCGACGGAGACGGTGTTTCGAAATTCCGCGAGCGCATTGCCGATGGCGATAGCTGTTTGACCTACTTTTACGCCATCCGAGTCTCCGAATTGAAGGTATGGAAGGTTGTTTGCATCGATTTTCAGGATTGCAATATCGAGTACGGGATCTTTTGCGATGACGGTTGCGTCGTGCTCCGTTCCATCGCCCGTCATTACGGCATAGGTTGCATTTCGCGATTCGACCACATGACGGTTCGTTACGATATAGCCGTCACCCGATATAAGGAATCCGGTTCCTCCGCCAACATCCACCCGCTCCTTTCGATCCGTATCCGATTGCGGCGAATTTTGGAATGGGCTTCCGAACGGATTCGGCATCCCGAAAAAATCCTCAAACGGATCAAAAAATGGAATATCTTCAGCCGGAGCCATTGAAACTTCTCGTTGAACGGTAATGGAAACAACGGCGGGACTTACGCGTTCCACAACATTTTCTATTAATTGCTCTCGATCCAGTTCTTTGAGGTCGTCCAAGGAGATCGCCTTATTCGATGTACCATTCGTCGAAAGATTCGACGTATTTCTTATGGACGGGATTCCCAGGGCTTGAGCGATCCATGTCGGCTGATAGGAAGCGATGAACACGATACTACCGATAACCGCAAGGCTGCCTGCCATTCCGGCAAGGGCCGCCGCGAAAAGATTCTTTGATGATATGGACATATTCACGTTCGTTGGTTCTATAAGGGAAGAATGCGTTTGATGCTGTAATACAGCATAGCGCACAAAATGTTGCTTGGCTCATCCACTTGACCGTTTTATTCGTCGCTGGAAATATATTCCTGTCGGAATGTTGGGTCAGAATACGCTGGATTTGCGCGCAGGTTCCGTTCTCATTCTCGTCGGTAATCAATACTCCGGTGTTGATTACCAATTACAGCGCTTATACGCATCACATCCTCGTCGTCTGAAACCGGTGCGAACGTACACGAATAGGCCCGTTTCTTCGGCAGAAGCCGCATGGTACAAGAGCCTCGATGTGAGCGTTCTCCACACGTTCTCATTCGGAGACCTGCTTACGTTCTATGGCGTAGCCGAAGAACGCTATTACGTACATGTGCGCGAGATTCGGGCGGCACTCAAACCTCTCGGATCCGTCGCGCTCATCGGCATGACCGCCGAGGGCTATGAACGGTGGGTATCGCGGATTCCGCGCGTCGACATTCTGTTTCGCGTGCTTCCGCTGAAGCCGGACAACGAAGGCGCATTTGCCGAGCGTCTCGTCCAGGATTACGGCGTAAGTCCGCACGAGGCTCGGTCCATAACCGACCGTACGATACAAGACTCATCCATTCCGCCGTCCCCGTACGACCTTAGCTCGAGTTCAGAATCGCAGATTCGAATTCGAGGGCCGCGCGACGAAGGCATTCTCCGCCTCGTGAAAAAACTTCTTTCCGCCTGATCGGCCGCGCTTCCCCTCCCGCGCGAGCTGCTCGGGCGGTTTTTTAAATCAGGTTTATTAATGATAAAGGTGAATAAGCAGCAGGAGGTGGTGCGTAGGGCGTAGGGGGAAAGAGTACGTAGTTGCGTAGGACGTGGTTGCGTAGGGGGAGCACAATCTTCCCCGAAACCCGTTCCCTTTGCCCTT
>JAANMX010000459.1_pt1 | contig 53852 bp, 45 predicted proteins | sample 7279681 | NCBI WGS metagenome assembly JAANMX01 (sample SAMN14094542, study PRJNA606508) | bioreactor metagenome | isolation source: A lab-scale SPAN reactor treating ammonium-rich wastewater day 351 | place: Ireland: Galway | collected 2018-01-01
CGGCATCCCGGCATAAGGCGAGTGCAGGGGCAACATCACTGCGCGGTGGGTCAAGAAATCCGACTATGCCAAGAAATGTCAATTGTCCATACGGATTAGAGTTGCTTGCGGTAACTGTTTTTTCAGCAACAGCAAGAACACGAAGGCCATCTCTGGCCATATGGTTGCCCCTTTCCAACCACCATTTACGATCTTCACTTCTCATCTCCTTTTTACCTTCTTCAGTCATACGATGAGAACAAACCTTCAGGAGCGCTTCTGCAGCGCCTTTTACAGCAACGAGATATTGGTTATTATCCGCATGAAAAGTTGCCATCATTTTTACTTCAGAATCGAAGGCTTCTTCACGCACTTCAGGCATCTTTGCAAGAAGTTTATTACGGTCAATTCCCGCTTTTATAGCGGCAACCAGGAGCGCAACTTCCATAGGATCGCCAACAGCCTTTTTCCTGGCATCCTTTTCTTCCGGTTCTACAGATGCATTATTACAGAGTACACCTGCATGTAACAGCTCCTGCAGGGTTTTTTCACGTAAAGGATCAAGAGGTTCTCCTTTTTTCCTGAATTCACCTTCTGTATTAAGCCCTTCCCCGCTAATCTTTATTTCGCCTGAATCAAGGATAATTCGGGTAACTGTCATCTTATTTTCAGTCAGTGTACCTGTCTTATCGGTACAAATAATACTTGTTGCGCCAAGGGTTTCAACCGAGGAGAGACGGTTGATTAAGGCATTCCGTTTTGCCATGCGCCACATTCCCCTCGCCAGCGCAAGGGTAGCTACAATTGGCAACCCTTCCGGTATGGTTGCCACAGCAAGGGCTATTGATATCTTAATCATAAGAAGTATATCTTCACCCGTGATAATGCCGGCCGTTGCTATCGCCGGCGTAACGGCTAAAGTTACCCAGATGAGCTTATTGCCCAGTTTATTAAGCCGCTTCTCCAATGGAGTTATTTCCTCTTTGGCGCTTTCAACAAGAGAAGAGATTTTCCCCAGTTCTGTCTTCATCCCGGTAGCCACAGTAACACCTTTGGCCGACCCGCGGGTAACCGATGTTCCTTTAAACAGCATATTTGTCCGTTCGGCAAGCGATGTGTCTTCCTCAAGATGCTCTACCCCTTTGCTAACAGGAGTAGATTCTCCCGTCAGGGCAGACTCATCAGCCTGGAGCTTTGACGCCTCTAAGAGACGAAGATCCGCAGGAACGACATCGCCACCCTCGAACACTACAATATCTCCGGGAACAAGTTCATCGGCAGGTATCTCTCTGAGTTGGCTGTTGCGAATAACCTTAGTTGTTACACTCCCCAGCTTACGCAAGGCCTCCATTGAACGAACCGCTTTCAACTCCGTAAAAAAGCCAATGGCGGTATTAATAACAATAACAACTCCTATCGCCATGCCTTCAACCCATTCTCCAAATGCGAATGATACTATAGTGGTAACTCCGAGAAGTAAAATAATAAGGCTTTTTAGCTGATTAATAAGAATTATCCAGGCACTCTTCTTTTTTACTTCCTGAAGGCGGTTTGAACCAAATTTCTTATACCTTTTTTTCACTTCCACAGTATCGAGTCCCCGGTTCGGGGAAACATGAAGATCCTGAATGACGTCTTGCCATGGAAGTGTCCATGGTGCAATTGGCAATTCTACCATGCATTACTCCTTAGCCTGTTTATAGTGTCTGCACCTCATCACATATCTTTCGTTGCACTAAAAACTCTTCTATTTTTTTATAAAAGTCCTTGCGAGTACCATCGTTATTAATCGTTACATCCGCAGAATGAATCGTCTCACTTATTTTGAAGATCTCTTCTTCTGCCTTATCCTGTATTAAAAACTCTTCAAGGGTTTGAGGATCTCTTGCCTCACCACGTTTCCTCGTGCGCTCATAGCGTATAGATGGTTGAGATACTTCAACATGGACAAGAATGAAATTTTGGCCAAAATGGTTCCGGAGGGTTGCTGCATCTGCCGATGTTCTGATCCCGGTAATCCCAACAACCTTCCATTGACACTCCTCAATCTTTCCGATCAATTTTCTCATAAAGATATCATTTCCCCATTGGGCATGGTATCGCCTGGATATATCATGCAGATTATCCCTTGTTGGAGCGATACCTTCCTCCTGCGCAATATCTCTGACAACATCTCCTGCTGACAGCACGGGAATACCATATCTCCGGGAAAGATAATTGACAAGTTCATCCTTTCCGGAGCCGTTAAGCCCAACAGCGCCAATAACCTTCATAAGAAACACCTGTTTTCGGTTTCATTTGTTTTTGTATCTTTCAATCAAGGAAAATAGCGGAAGAGAAAAAGCGTTTGCTATAGTATGTAAAGGATGAAACCAGACAGGGCATTATTAAATGAGGTTGGATTTTAAAAGGCAAAACTCAACGGCCGTTCTTTTTTACCCACCCCTCAATCCTCTCCCAAGGGGGACTTTTTTATTCCCCTCTTGGGAGGGATTAGGGGTGGGTCCATTCCCATACGCATCAAGCTAAAATGTGTAAATGGCTAAGAATAACAAACCACCCGTAATCCCCCTTGATCCCCCTTTAAAAAAGGGGGAAATGCATAATCCCCTTTAGTTCCCCTTTAGAAGGGGGGGAAAAGTTTGATATTGTTGATCAGGCAAACTTTTCTCAAGAGAAAATCCTTCCTTCTTTCCCTCCTTTTCTAAACTTATCCTTCTTTCCCCCCCTTTTTTAAAGGGGGGTTAGGGGGGATTAGAGGGAAACATGAACACACATTGCTCTTTTTCATGGAATAATATTCTTAGCTTGATGCATATGGGGTTCATTTTGCGTCTCTGCAATTGGGGTTAGGGCTATGTTAACGGCATCATGAAAAACCTTGGATTTTCTATACATCAAGTGGCAACACGGACAAACCTTGTCCCTGTATGTCTTGAATAGGGATGGTTTGTCCATGTTCATGGAATCAAACCCTGACTTATTGTGTTCGGTTTCATTTTTGAATTACTATAGTTACAAGGTGGATCCTTGCCCTTGTCCTTTCTGCGTCTTATCTGTCTCTTCGTCTCTGCATAGTTCCTTCACTGCCTGCTTCAAAAAGAATCATCGTAATCTGACGGAAGTTGTGCAAGAATATCATTCAGATCACCCAGTGAAACAGCATTACATAATACTGAGACAACAGCACGAGCATGATAAACGGCATCTGGAAGCTCAATACCTCCACCTTCTTTCTGGCAGACCCGTTTGAAAAATTCATTCAGATCGAAACTTTCTTTACTTTTTGCTTGCAAAAGATATGGCTTAAGCTCTGTTGGGAGCTGGGAAGCAAGATCATCTGCCTCGTTCCCGAATAAACGTTCTCCGAGCGTCTCCAAAGTAGCGCGAATTGCCCTTATTGCTTCATCGGTTGAGGCAAGCCGGGCGCGACTTTGAACTTGTCCGGTAAACTCGTCATAATTCATAGTATTCTCCTTTCATGAAATATTTATTGTTACATAAATCCCCTTCTATTTACCAGGAAAAGAAGAGGTTTGCCTCTTTCCGCTTGCTCCATAGCGAATCTGTAATCGCTTGCATTCTCGATGGGCTGCAGTATTGATTCCAATCTTTCTACAACATGATTATTGGTTACAATATAACCATTAAGAAATATCCTCTTCATCAATACCATTCTCCACACTATTTGTTTTGCAGCAGGAAAATCATTTGCCGGTTCTTCTTTTTTCAATTTCAGCAACGTGTCGTTTTGTTTCGATTACGCTGTCAGGATTCAGAGATAGAGAGTCGATGCCAGCCTTAATCAAAAACTCGGCAAAATCAGGGTAATCACTCGGAGCTTGTCCACAGATGCCAACCTTTGTATGAGTTTTATGCGCATTCTCAATCTGTTTTTGTATCATATGCTTAACGGCCTCATTACGTTCATCAAAAAGTTCCGCCAGCTCTGCTGAATCGCGGTCTATCCCAAGAACAAGTTGGGTAAGATCATTAGACCCGATGGAAAAGCCATCAAAACGTTCTGCAAATCTTTCTGCTAATATCACATTTGACGGGACCTCACTCATAACATAGATTTGAAGACCGTTCTCATGCCTTTTCAATCCGTTCTCTGCCAGCACATCAAGCACCCGGTCTGCTTCCTCAAGAGTCCGGCAGAACGGTATCATGATAATGACATTGGCCATGCCTATCTCCTCGCGAACCTGTTTAATTGCCCGGCATTCCAATGCAAACCCTTCACGATAACGAGCATTGTAATATCGCGAAGCTCCACGAAAACCAAGCATAGGGTTCTCCTCTCGGGGTTCGAACTGTCTGCCTCCGATAAGATTTGCATACTCGTTAGTCTTAAAATCACTCATCCGGACAATCACATCATGAGGATATTGGGGGGCAGCAATTTTTGCAATGCCCCGCGCTAAAATCTCCACAAAATATTCTGTTTTATCCTTATATCCTTGAGTAAGTTCCTCAATGTGTTCACGGGCTATTCTATCTTCTACCTTACTGAAATGAATAAGAGCCATAGGATGAATCTTGATAATATTATTGATAATAAACTCCATACGAGCCAGTCCAATTCCTTTACAGGGCAAGCGCCACCACCGGAAAGATGCTTCCGGACTGGCAATATTCATCATGATTTGGGTTTTCGTATCAGGAATATCTTTCAAACTTATCTCTGATTCTTCAAACTGAAGGACACCCTCATAGACATAACCATGATCACCCTCAGCGCAGGAGATGGTTATCTCCTGGCCATCTTTTAAGGATCTTGTCGCATCTCCTGTGCCTACGATAGCTGGAACGCCTAATTCCCTGCTTACAATAGCCGCATGGGAGGTACGTCCACCATAGTCAGTAATAATACCCTTTGCCTTCTTCATAATCGGCACCCAGTCAGGGTCAGTCATTCCCGTCACTAAAATGGTTCCTTCTCTGAATCCTCCTATCTCATCAGAGCTCTTGATTATACAAGCTTTGCCGGTGGCTATGGCCTCGCCAATAGCAAGACCGGCAAGCAGCCGTTTGCCATTTTCTTTCAACTTGTATGTCTTGAACTCTGCGGCTATTCTTCGGGATTGTACCGTTTCCGGGCGCGCCTGTACGATAAATAACTCTCCGGTTTCCCCATCCTTAGCCCATTCCATATCCATTGGTCTGCCGTAGTGTTTCTCAATAACACAGGCCCATCGGGCTAATTTCAGAATTTCATCATCTTTCAGGACAAAAGATAAACGCTCGTCTCTCGCCGTATTAACATTCTTGGTATTACCACTCCTCCCCTTCACATAGATCATCTTTTTTTCTTTTGCGCCTAATTCCTTCTCCAGTATTGGCTTCAGTTTCTTACGGCCGAGTAACGGTTTAAAAACCATATATTCATCCGGTGTCACAGCGCCCTGAACAACGTTTTCACCCAATCCCCATGAAGCGTTAATGATAACAACATTTTGAAATCCGGTTTCGGTATCAACAGAGAACATAACTCCTGCACCGGCCTTGTCAGAACGCACCATCTTTTGTACTCCGATGGATAAAGCAACCTTCGTATGCTCAAATCCCCATTCTTCACGATACGCAATCGCCCGGTCGGTGAAGAGAGAGGCATAGCATTTCCGGCAAGCATCCAGAAGCTCTTCTTCACCTGTCACATTCAAAAACGTCTCCTGTTGTCCTGCAAAACTCGCCTTGGGTAAATCCTCCGCTGTTGCGCTGCTTCTTACGGCAACATCCACCTCATCCATCCGGTATCGCTTACAGAGTTCTCTGTAGGCATCCCGAATATTCTGAGCAATATCATCGGGAAATGTGCCATGAGAAAAGAACCGGCGTATCGATTTTCCCGTATCCTCAAGTTGTTTACTTCCCCGCTTAAAATCATCAAGATTGGCTTGTATCTTTTCTCTCAAATTGTTCTGCTTTACAAATTCCCAATAAGCATCAGATGTCGTGGCAAATCCATCAGGAACACGAATTCCCTCATCTTTGAGCATACTGATCATTTCTCCCAAAGATGCATTTTTTCCTCCCACGAGTGGTACGTCATGAGAACTTACATTCTCAAACCAGCGAATGTATTTGTTGTTCATCACAGGCATCCTCCATACTAAAATATTTGCAGAAGAGATATGCAGTCTCTCCTGCAATACCCGTACAAGAATTTACATAATAAGGACGTATATTACGGGTTGAAATTTACTACCTTTGCTGGAATTTTTAATGCGGGCTAACGGAGTTGTGTTTCTTACCTTCTGAATCTGTTCTTTACCGGCATTTCTTATCGATTCTGTATTAAGAAAATACCTTTCCCACAGCAGAATTACACCCCCTTAGCTATCCGTACACCTTCCCGTATCATCTGGTTCGTATAACCCCATTCGTTATCATACCAGCTCATAACCTTAACAAGATCTTTATCCACCACCTGCGTAAGCTCCAGATCAACGACAGAAGCGCGAGGATCTTTTATGATATCTGAAGAAACAAATGGCGCCTCTGCAACCCCCAATACATCTCTGTACCTCTCACTTTTCGATTCCTCCACAAATATACGATTCACTTCTTCTACCGTCGTCTCTCTTTCGGTAAGGAAAACAATGTCCGCAATGGAACCTACAGGAAGCGGGGCACGTATAGCTACTCCATCAAATTTTCCATCATACTGCGGGAGAGATTTGGTAGTTGCTATAGCCGCGCCTGTTGAGCTTGGCACTAAATTTACTGCCCCGGACCTTCCTCTTCGTATCTCTTTGCTAAACCCATCTACAAGGCTTTGGGTAGAAGTATAAGCATGCACCGTCGTCATTATGGCTTTTTTTATTCCTATTCTCCTTCCCATAACTTCAACAACAGGGGTAATACAGTTTGTAGTACAACTGGCACAGGATATGACCTGGACTGGTGATTCCGGTTTATTGACACCGTAGACAACCGTAACGATTTCTGCACTCTTTGATGGAGCTGATAAAATGACGTGTTTTGCACCTGCCCTGATGTGTTTCTCCAGATCCTCCTTTTTGGTAAAGATACCCGTACATTCAAAAACAATATCAACCCCTAAATCTCTCCAGGGAAGTTTTGTAGGGTCTTTTTCGCTTACAACCTTATATTTGGTACCATCGACGGCCAGACCATTGTCATCACTTTCCACTTTTTTCTCATACCGCCCGTAACAGGTATCATGCTGTAGTAAATACGCAAGGCCATCTGGCGGAATTAAATCATTAATTGCTACAAGCTTCAATTCCGGCCTATCAAGAATAATTTTAAAAGCCGCTCTTCCTATTCTCCCCATACCGTTAATTGCTACCTTTGCCATAATCTCACTCCTTTCTCAACCCCTCGCATAATCTTTTCTTCTGATAAGCATAAGAATAGACCTGCTAACCACCACTCCAATACTTCGGACGGCCATAATAATCGTAGAGGCGAATCTCATACTGCCGGTTCACCGGAGCAGACGGATCATACTCGGGACTATCCTTAATGGTATCTTTGGGGATATCTACATAGACCTTTTCATTACGCCAGCTTATCCTCGTAATCCAGTCAGGAGGAATCAACACTTTTTTGCCAGGCAACCAATTCCCGGTATCTATCACCATATGCCGGATAACCCAATCTTCCATATCTAAAATAAAATCGCTCACATGACCAATATCGCCATCAAGGGCATGGGTACGATAGCCGCTCACCTCTCTCGTACTCCTGAGGTGCGGATCACCTTCCTTCTCAGGCGGAGGAAAAGGGAGAACATTATAATAGCCCTCAGCAGGCCTGTTAAGAGGTCCGTAATACTTGTATAATTCTATTTGATGCTGCAGGGAAACTGGTTTATCCGCTGCGATATCAGGACTGTTTTTTACTTCTTCCCTGGTAAGCGCCACAGGAAATTTTTCTGATGCCAAATCTGGTTGTTTAAAAACGACAGGAGAAATAAGAACTTTCCTGCCGGGCAGCCAGCTACTGGTGTCAATTACAAGATATCTGATAGTCCATGCCTTATCATCGAACAGAAACTCATATACCTCTCCAATATCATCATCTACGGCATGAATTCTGTACCCATACAGGGATTTTATACTTATCAACATCTGTATTCCTCCTTTTTAGATCTTAGAGACTGTTTGAAAAGATGCTATGGTGGGTTTGCTTCGATGAATCCACCCCATATGCATTAAATTATTTTTAGACAGGATTTACAGGATTTACATTGATTTAGTAGAGACAAGGCAATGCCTTGTCTCTACCGAAAGACCGCATACAGAAAATGAAAATTCCTATACAATCAAGCTAAAATATGGAAACGGTGGAGAATAACAAATCACCCGTAATCCCCCTTGATCCTCCGTAGGGGCGGATTTCAAACCTGCCCCTACAAAAGGGGGAAATCCCTTGTTCCCTCTTTTCTAAACTTATCCTTCTTTCCCCCTTTCGGGGGATTAGGGGGAATTAGAGGGGAACATGGACATACGTTGTTCTTTTTACAAGGAGATACCCCCTTTTTTATGGAACACCATTCTTAGCTTGATGTATATTATGAATCTACCCTACCGGTAATTCTATAATTAAGTAGGGTGGATTAAAGCGATGTCTTTTGCGCTGAATCCACCACCTGGATACCGGACATAAATATGGACTTTTCAGACAGTCTCTTATACCCGTGGGATAATATAATACGGACTTGAGTAAAAATCGTAGAAATATTCGGGATAATAATAAGGCGTTTTATCCTTTGTATGTTTCTGCTTATCTTTTTCATCCCCGTGAAACTCCAGGAAACTTCGTACGATTTTTGCTCCACCCTCAAATGCATCTTTTACCACAGCAAGGGATTCTTTCTGATTATCAACTATGCCGTAAATAGTGGCTACGCCATTATGTACTTTTACTGAAATATCATCACTATTAACAAAAACATCCCAGTACCACTGGCTTTCGATATCATGCTTAATTTCTTCATCGCTTTTCCACGGCCATCGGTAATTAACCTCGATTTTATTCACCACATCTATTACTCCTGGTACCCGGGATACGACATCCTCAGCAAGCCGTTTCTCATAGAAGGTATTAACCCCGCCATACAGATATACCTTTTTGTTTTGTGATTCAACCGTGATATCAAGCCGATCAGTTATCGGGTTCCTTGATAATACATCATGAACGTTCTCAACAATAGCCGGGTCTCTCATAGCGGTCAGGTTAGTGGGCAATTTTCCAGGACGTACCTTCAGAAAATTCTTGACTACACGCACCCCAATCGTATTCTTTGCATCTTGTTCCGCCACTCTTTTTGCATGAAGATCATCTACCATACCGGACAGAGTTACTACACCATCTTTTACTTCAATATGTATATTGATAGAGGCTACCCGTGGGTCGTAAAGAAAGGTATCTTCAACCGCCTTCCTGATCTCTTCATCAGATTTATCCACATACTTAACCTCACGGCGCAACTCATCACGCATCCACCATTTAACTTCTAATCCACTGTTATCCACTGCGGTGACCCCGGATACCCAGGCATCATAGAAAGCCCTGGATTTTTCTGCTGCACTTCCTACCGTTCCATGTAAGGTTACCTTTCCATCTTTTACCACAACATCCAGTAACGTATCATCGATATACACGTCTGAACTGAGGCGCCCTTTGATATCTGCTTTTATCTCTGAATCCTGTAATTGTTCAAAACAAGGCGAGAAATGGAAATAAACATATTTTGATCATCATTTTCCAAAGGAACAACCTTACGGATAGAGATAATAGTAATAGGGCTTAAAATAAAAATCTTCGAAATAACCGGGATAATCTATTTCAAGGTAAAAGGGATCTTTCGTCCTTAACTGTTTTAGTCCCCCATCTGCTTCTCCACGGATCTCTAATAAGTCTCTTACGGCTCTTGCTCCTCCATCATATGCATTTTCTATAGCTGCAAGAGCCTCTTGCCGGGTATGAACTGAGCCGGTAAGATATGCTACACCATTTTTCACATTTACAGAAATCTCAGGGCTATGGACAAAAACGCTAAAAATAAGTTCTGTTTCAACTTTTTCTTTAATCTCTTTATCAGTTTTTGGCAACCATCGGGAATTAATAGTCAGTTTATTAATAACACTTACTGCACCAGTCACCTGTGATGCTATTTCTCCGGCATATTGTTTCTCTAAAAGGGTACTAACGGTGCCGTAAAGATATACATTGCCATTTTGGACTTCAGTATCAATATCCAGATGCCTTGTTAGGGAATTTCTCGATAATATATCACGAACCCTCTCAGCAGTTGTAGAGTAACCGGGTAACATCCAGGGCCGTATTCTCAAATAATTTTTAACCATGAATACACCTGTCGTATTCTTCGCCTCTTCCCCGGCAGCAGTTTTCGCTTCCGGGTTATCTACTGCACCGGTCAAAATAACTACCCCTTCTTTTACTTCTACCTGTATATTGATTGAAACTACCTTTGGATTATGAAAAATAGCATCTCTCACGGCTCTTTTAATTTCCTCGTCAGATGTATTTCCACGTTCATCCTCGTGCAGTAGTGTATCAGTCATTTTTCTTTTAATCTCAAGAGCTGTAGGATCTACAGGAAAAGCTCCGGCAATAAAGTTACCATAAGATAGAGGCAGTATTCTTTTCTTGAAATCCATATCGATCTTTTGAAAATCCCGCGCATGAGTTAAATTGGAATTCTTTTTCCTGCCGAACATAATTTGATTATCAGGCCGGACAATATGAGTTACAGAAATATTGTTAACAACAGATTGGATATCACTCATCGCTTCAACCATCTTAATTGCTCGTTCACAATCGAGAGGATTATCCACGTACCCTGAAAGGGTAACAACACCATCTTTTGTCCGGATATTTATCAAATGGCGAGATGTCATTTCATCAGCTAACAATTTGGCCTCTATAGCAAATGGAATATAGATATCCTTCATGTACTGATTTTGTGCACAAATAGGTGAAGATGTGGTATGAATCAAAATGGGTATGCACACGCAAGCCACGGGGAGCATCTTCATTACACCTTGATTCCATCGGAAAGATAGTATTTTTCCAATAATTAAATCAGTAAATCGTAATTGTACTGTTCTCATAGGTAACTTCTTTCTCAGATTCCGGAAGGAAGAGATAAAGAAAATATCTTCAATCCGAATTAAAGTAATTACCGGTAAACACAGGGTAAAATACTATCAGCATTTCCCCATTGGCGAATACTCTTTGTCATCCGTGTTTCGTTGATAAAATTGATAGCATGTGCTATTGCATGTTATTTTCCCGAGTATTCTTCCAGATCCATTCTGGCGGAAAAATACTGTAAAATATCTTTGAGAGTAATAATACCGATTAACTTGCGATCTTCAACAACCATAAGCTTAGTATTGCCATTCTGTTTCATTAAAGAAAGGGCTTTCAGCGTGTCGGCTTCCGGAGAAATGGTATTTTCAGGCAAACATTTTTTTGCAAGTTCTCTAACCGTATGCTGGTTCCATTCATTCCGGGGAATATTTTTCACCTGAGCAATGTTGATACACCCTACGATGTTTGTATCCTCCACGACAGGAAACATTTTGAAGTGGTATTTGTAGAAATACTCTTCCACAAACTGCTCTATCGATATTGAAGGCGGCACAAAAACAGGATCTAATTTCGTAAAATAGCCTACCCTTTTACCTGCGAGCACATTACGGAGCAGCACTTGCTGATACGATATTTGAGCCGCATTTTTCACAAACATACCTATCACAAAGAACCATATTCCGCCAATAAAATTTCCCTGGAAAATACTAAGAATCCCTAAAATCATAAGCGCTATACCGAAAAAAGAGCCGGTCCATGATGCTACCCTCGTTGCCCAACGAATATTGTCAGTCCATTTCCAAATGGCTGACCGGAGGATACGTCCCCCATCAAGAGGAAAAGCAGGCAACAGATTGAATGCTGCCAGAATGAGATTAATATACGCAAGATAACCGATTACACCTTTCATTGGCAGTAATGGATCACTCCTGGGAATGAGCAGATTTATCCCAAAGAATCCAAATCCAAGGAAAATACTTGAAAGAGGACCGGCAATTGCCATCAGGAACTCAGTTTTTGCGTTGGGAGGCTCATCTCCCATTTCCGCTACACCGCCAAAAATAAACAGGGTAATCCCTTTCATCGGCAATCCATATCTCCGTGCGACAAAGGAGTGCCAGAATTCATGGAAAATAATCGAGGCAAAAAAACCTAAAGCGCCGCTTAACCCCATCCACCAATACGTTAACAGTGGCAAACCCTTATAATAATGGGGGAAAAATCCCCTGGCTAAGGTAAAGGTGATGAGTACTGCAAGAATCAGCCAGCTAATATCAATCTTTACCTCAAAACCAAACAACTTAAATAATGTAATTCGATTCCCAAACATAGGACACCTCCCAAAGTATTGTTACGAGAATTTTAGATTGTATTGAGGAAAAAAGATTCCCATCTTTCTGCAGCGCTTCTTAAGGTTGTGCTCTATGAGGAAAGAGTTAGACAACAATTGACCCTCTCAGTAAATAAAGGGTCTCAAAAGACCCGAACAGGTCAAGATATTGCTCCAAAAGACGAATCAGGAGAAACTTCTCCCGTACCGTTTCTCTTGCCCTTTGCCCCATTTCTTCCCGCAATTTCTTATTTTTAAGTAACTGAATAAGCCTGTCTGCTGCTTCCTCTACAGATGATACGAGGAATCCATTTACCCCGTCTTCAATCTGATATCGTATACCACCAACATTTCCTCCAATAACAGCGGCACCCTTCCACATGGCTTCTGCTACGGTCAAACCAAAGCCCTCACGAATTGACTTTTGCATCACAACAGTCGCCCTTCTCTGAAGGGCATTCACCAGCGCCGTATCCTGATGGGAAAGAATAATGATACGATCTTCTCTCTGTTTAATCAGAGAATCATACACCGCTTCTCCTTCCGGGTCATCTGTTGCAATATTGCCTAACAACACAAGAGTACAATCAATTTCCTTTCTTGCTATTTTGAATGCCCTAATAACACCTTCAGGATCTTTCCATCGGTCAAATCGGGAAACCTGTACTACCAAAGGAAGATCTGTTGGGATATTATAATGTACCAAACGCTCTTGTATTTCTGCTTCTGTCATATCCCGGTTTTTAATAGAAAAGGGATTGATTGCCGGCAGAAAAAATAATTGTGGTGTCTTCAATTTCTGCTGATATTCCCTGATACTCAAGATTACAGCATCATATCTTTCTATAAGCGGAGACAAATAATTCCATAGTTCCCTGTTTGGATTTGTCAAATCGATATGGCAACGCCATATCCAGGGGCATTTCCTTTTATAATGCCTGATCATCGGAAGAGGTTGAGGATCGTGAATAATAACCATATCGTGATCCAGATGGTTTCGAATGGCATTCTCATACACAACATCCTCATAAATCTTCAATTTACGATCGGTAAGATTAATATCCCCACCCTGCAAGGCATTGTGTATCTTTTTCGTAATAGTGAAAAAATCGGGAGATCCCTGAATCACTCTCCATCCAGTCTTAATACCGGTACTGTTCATCAAAAGTATCAACGACGATAATATCTCAGCTACACCTCCGCCATAATATGTTGAATTTATATGAACAACATGAAGATCCTGAAGGAGCTTAGCTTTTTCTCTCACCCGTTCAACTTTCTCACTACCAACAATCACTTCATAGTCTTCAACCTTAACGAGCCTGCTATCCTCCATTGTTTAACACCTCTTCAAAATCTTATGCAATTCCTGAAATCATCTGCTGATATAAGTACTCTGCATCCTCCCGGCGGCACAATTCGGTACCAGGAGTCATTACTGCAGCAGATCCGGTCGCTATACCGAAACGGACAGCATTCCGCAGCGAACTTCCCTTTGCCAGGCTTACTACTATACCAGCCATCATGCTGTCGCCAGCACCAACCTTACTCTCTATTGGCACTACGGGCGCCCGTATGCTCTCATACCCATCCTTTGACGCCAGGAAGGCGCCTGCCGCACCGAGAGAAATAACAACAACTTCGCTTTTTCCCCTTTCAATAATCTTCTTTGCTACTTCCTTCATGTGTGATTCATTTTTAATTTTTTCCCCTGCAAGGTACTGGAGTTCACTCATATTAGGCTTGAGCAAATATACATGCGCATCTGCCGCTAAACGCAATGCTTCACCTGATGTATCAATACATATTCGGCTGCCAGGCTTTTTTGCTCTCTGTGCTACCTGTGCATAGAAATCATCAGGTACTCCAGGCGGAAGGCTTCCGCTTGCAACAATATACTCCGGGCTCGGTGTGATACGAGATATACTATCTAAGCATTGCTGCCATTCCCTGTCATGTAACGTTGGTCCTGGCATACCAAAACGGAATTGCCGCCGTGTAGACTCTTCTAATACAATAAAATTTTCACGCGTCATTCCTTCGATTTCAATTGGCTGGTGATTGATCTTCTCCTGATTAAGCAATATTTGCAACATCTGTCCTATTGGTCCTCCTGAAGTATACAGAGCTGTGGATTCTCCACCCAATTTTTTTATTGCGCGGGAAACATTGATACCGCCGCCGCCCGGCTCATGGCGGGAAGTTTTACCCCGCAATTTTTTCTCAGCAACAACATGATCTACGCTGCAACTGGTATCAATCGTGGGGTTCATCGTCAGGGTAATAATCTGCATATCTTCTCTGCTTTCTCAAGAAAATTGCTCCTCTCTTCTCTCGCTGGTTAATGCCTCAAAGCCGGCCACAATATCCATCATTTCGGCAGTAATTGAATCCTGGCGTTGCTGATTAAATTGAGTTCTGAGCTCTTCCAGACGATCCTCAATGTTTTTCTCTGCAGCCTGCATTGATGATAAACGACTGGCATTCTCACTGGCAAGAGATTCCGCAGATGCGCGGTATAACAAAAAGAACAGGTATTGGCGGATTAATGCTGAAAATAATTGATTCCAATCCATAGTGTATAGGGGAAGAACACGTGCAGGCCACTCCCTTTCTTCTAAGCTTCGAAGCCACTCTTTATTTAAAGGAAGAAGATATACCATGCGGGGGTTATACGTTGAGCCTGATATGCGTTTATGATAAAAAATGATAATCTGGTCAATCTCTTTATTGGAGCGTAAATCCTCTATTCTAATCAATATCTTTTGTACCATGGAAGTAATGCCTTCAACTGATCCGGGAACTGAAAATTGTTCTTCCACGGGCTGCTTTTCCCCTTCAAGACGCGCAGCTACCCGTACACCAATACCCAAAAGTATTCTGCCTTCCGGTTTTTGAATCCTATTCATGTTATCAATTGCAAACGATACGATTCGATCATTAAACTGTCCACACATGCCCTGATCTGAACCAAAGACTATTGCACAAAGATTGCCGCCCGGCATTTGGCCTCGTTCCATCACCCTCTCAGGTTCTTTTTTCAAAAGAAATTGGAACCCCAGTTCAACGGCCCGGTTATACTCGGAAAGCGATTCTACAGCCCTCTCATATTGCCGGATAGCAACTGCAGCTATAGTCTTCATAGTCCTGACGATAGACTTTAATTCTTGTGCGCTTCTCAATTTACCCCGCAACGACTCATACGTTTCCATTCCCGATCTCTTTTCCTTTTTTTGAATAATTACCTGATTGTATGGTCTTTTCTACCGTACCGAGTATTGCTTTTTTGTCATCATTATTCAGTTTTTCATCTGCCAGAATCCGTTTCCCTATATCGGACAGCTTTTCCAAAGTCACCTTTCGAACAGCCTTTTTAACCTCATTCATCTTACCGATTGGGACATTATCAAAGAGGCCTTGTGTCACCGACAAGAGGATAACAACCTGCTCAGGAGCCGATAGTAAATCATACGGCGATTGTTTCAAAATCTCACGGATATGCTGACCACGCGCAAGTATCTTTCGCGTTCTTTCGTCAAGTCGTGTTCCAAAACGCGCAAATGATTCTAATTCTTCAAACTGAGAATAAGACAGGCGCGAATTACCGGCAATTTCATGGTATGCTGATAATTGCGCTTTTCCTCCCACGCGGGAAACTGATTTCCCAGCATCAAGAGCAGGCAAAATACCTTTTTGAAATAGCTCGGGAGAAAGATAAATTTGGCCATCAGTAATAGAAATAAGATTCGTTGGAATATATGCTGATATATTTTGTGCTTCTGTCTCAACAATAGGCAAAGCAGTAAGAGAACCGCCACCATACTCCTTACTCAGATGAGTAGAACGCTCAAGCAATCGCGAGTGAATATAGAATATATCGCCAGGGTACGCCTCTCTGGCAGGAGGTCTACGAAGAAGCAAAGAGATCTCCCGATACGTACGCGCATGATGGGATAAATCATCATATACGATTAAGACATCTTTCCCTTGTTCCATAAAGTATTCTGCCATAGAGGTAGCGGCGTACGGAGCAGCAAATCTTAGTCCCGGAGAATCCTCTCCGGTAGCTACTACTACAATACATTTTTCCATTGCCCCGTATTTACGTAAGTCATCAATTACCTTTGCGACTCCGGAAATTTTCTGCCCTATTGAACAATAAACACAAATAACATCTTTATCCCTCTGATTGATTATAGCATTAACTGCAATGGAAGTTTTGCCAGTTTGCCTATCGCCAAGAATTAATTCCCGTTGACCTCTTCCAATAGGAATCAGGGCATCAATTACCAGAATTCCTGTTTGCAGAGGAACACTTACTGGTGCACGGTCCAGAATTCCCGGAGCTTCCCGTTCAATAGGCTGCCGCTGGGAAGCATGTAATGGTCCCCGTTCATCCAGAGGACGACCCAGAGAATCAACAACACGGCCAAGGAGAGCATCGCCTACTGGTGTATCCAAAACTCTGCCGGTACGATAAACTTCACTACCAGCTTTTAAAGTCTGCGCCTCATCCAGTAAAACGATGCCAATTTCTTCCGGATCGAGATTGAATGCAATTCCTGTTTTATTATCTGAAAAACGAATGAGTTCGTTAAGTTTAACATCCGGTAATCCTTTCACCCGGGCAATGCCTTCGCCAATAAAATGTATAGCGCCTGTCTCCCGGGATTCGAGTTTGGCCTTGTGCTCCCGAAGTGTTCCGTTAAGAACCTGAAAAGTATCGTCCAGAACAGTTTTCAGCTCTCTCTTATTCTTCCCCGTGTTCACCATCCTCGTTTTTTATCTCCTTCATCTGAAAGGATCTTTTTCCCTCCTGCATTCATTCTTTTTCCTGGCGTTTTCCATTTTGCTTTTCCTGATACATATTTTCTTGATTTTCCCTTACTTTTCTTTCGATAGCATTGGTTACATTATCTTCCAGATCACGTAAGTAATTCTCCAGATTCCAGGAAATTTTATGTCCATCCACTTTTAGTTCTATTCCACAGATCAGGTTAGGCGATGTCGTAAACCGCACATTACTATTACTGGTAATTTGTTTTTGTATTTCATGTATCATTTTTTGGCGCATTTCCTGTGGAATCTCAAATGCACTGTTTATATCAATTTCATACTTTTTCGATCCCTGTATAGATCTTCTCAGGGTATCTCTTTCCTGTTTATCCAACCTTTGGATTTTTTTGATAAAGAAGTCAATTATCTGCCGCCCAAGATCGGCATCTGCCAAATCTGCCAGGGCGCGACGTGCAACAGCACAAACCTCTTTGCCCGCTTGTTGGCGGATGTCGTTCATGAATAATTGTCTCTCATGCTGAATTGCCTCATACCACTTAACCTGGGCTTCCCTTATCTCACCATGAGCCTTTTTCAGTAATTCTTTTCGCTGAGATTCTACCTCTTCATGAGCTTTTGAAAGCATTTCTTCGTATTTATCATCCAGCTCTTTGAGTTTTTTCCGATAAGATTCAGCTTCCTGCTCCGCCTCCTGTTTCTTCTGGTCTGCGTCTTTTAACTGCGAAATAATTTTCTCTTTACGTTCATCCATAACCTTAACAATCCGGTTATACAGAAAGTACTTTAGCAGGACCACCAGTATTACAAAATTGATTATTTGCGCTATTAACGTGAGTACATCAATCTGCATAGGCTATTTTCCCGCCTGCGAGACTACATGATTCCAAAATGGGTTGGCAAAAATAAGAATTACAGAAATAACAAAGCAATAAATAGCAACGGATTCTATCATTGCCAAACCAACAAATAACGTTCGGGTAATGGTACTAGCCTCGTCTGGTTGTTGCGCAATGGAACTCAATGCCTGAGCTAAAGCCCGTCCTTCTCCCAGTGCAGGACCAATCGAACCAATAGCAATAGTAAGTCCTGCAATAATGATTGAAGCTAAACTAACAATATCTTTCATTTCCATGTTACGATCTCCTTTCTGTTTAATCCTTCCTGATCATCCCTCGTTGCGGCCAGCACGGGTCGCAGATGCAATATATACAGCAGCAAGGATAGCAAAGATATAGGCTTGAATTTGTCCAATTAATAACTCTAATACCTCCATCACTGCCGGAATAAAAAAAGGTATAACTGAAATCAATATTGCACCGATTAAGGTTCCGCTCATTATGTTCCCGAATAGCCGGATTGCGAGTGTCAGCGTATGTGAAATTTCCCCGAGAATATTAAAGGGAAGCATGAATATTGAAGGTTTTATATAATACTTCAGATACCCTGCAAGTCCTGATTGTGTAATACTGAAAAAGGGAACCGCAAAAAACACACAAATAGCTAATGCTGCTGTAGTCGAAAACGAACTTGTTGGAGGATGATATCCAGGCACAATGCTGAGAAAGTTTGAAATCGAGATAAACAGAAACAATGTACCTATGAAAGATAAGTACGGCTCCGGTCTCTGGCGAATAATTTCACGAATCTGGTTCCTCATAGAATCTACAATGGTCTCGAGAAAGTTCTGCCAGCGGGATAATGCAAATCCTGCAGAAAGATTTTGAGTTACTAAGAGGGAAACAATGATCAATAAGACCATTACTACCCAGGTATATACGATGGTGGCGTTGATACGAAAATATCCCCAGGTAAAAATCGTGACAGAGTCAGGACTTATTTCCATAATTATCTTTTCTTTAGTAAAAGTCTAAAATTAATATGCCGTGATTGTAATCGTTGGATCAAAACAATCCGCATGAAAAGAAACCCCAGCATGAAAGCCAAGAAAGATTTCCATTCACCATGAGGAATAATAACATAAAGACCACACAAGATAGCTGCAATACGCATAAGAAAACTACCTGCCATAAAAAATGCAGGGCGACCCGATACAGGGAGAACCTGTACCGTTAACCAAAGACCTCCAAAATACAGTATGCTCAGTCCAATACCATTGGCAAGAGACAATACGATAAAAATAATATCATTTGCCATACCTGTGCCTTCTTTACATTTTCTACACTTTTAAGAGGCTGTCTTTGACAGAGATTTTTCTGCTTAATCCTAAACTCATTCCCATTTTCATGAAGACATGGTTTGGGAACGAGCAAAGCAAAACAAGCAGATCGAAATAAGAGCCACTGTTTGGATTTTCTAAACGTTGCATTAGGTTTACAATACCATCTATAAGTAACTTAAATAGAAACACCCTCTGGTCATTGTTCTCTCACTCTGCAGTTACATAGATCATATGCAGGGCGAGGCTTTAGCCTTGCCAGACAACCCTAAAGGATTGCCCTACATAATTGAAATTCCTCAATGTTAAATCAGGATATACCATAATTATGATAACGTTATCTATATAAACTCAATCGCCCCGGCTCTCCTTTCTTACCCAATACCATGCATTCAGACATCCAAGGATTACTCCCATGACAATGAGCGTAAGGGTCCATGAAAATCTGCCAGGCCACTTTCTATCCAGCCAGATTCCGATTAGGGTAAGAATTATGGTTGGAATAGTTACCGACCAACCAACCATACCAAACATACTTAATCCATAGAGAATACTAAACCCTTTCTTCTGCCGGGCCTTTATCCTGCGCGATTCTTTTATTCCTACCTTTTTGCTAAATTCTTCTCCGTGGCTATATTTTTCTTTTTTATTCTTAACCATGCTATTTCAATTTAAGAAAACGCCGGACAAAGCTGGCCTCTATATTTGCTAAAACTGAACGCGCCTTCTTTTCCTGGTCACTTAACGCCTCAAATTGTCCTTCTATTGTTCGCCGTAATGTTCCTAGATCAAGCCCTCCTATTGCATTTCTCGTAGAGACGAGAACTTCAGGGCCTGCCTTAATAAGGATTCCTTCATCAACAGCAATGAACTCTTCTTTCCCTGCCTTAGATACAAATGATAAAAGACCCGGAACAAGCGCTGTCACAAAATCGACATGCCGCGGTAAAAGGCAAAAGCAACCGTTTTCGGCTTCAGCAGTTACCTTGGTTACTTCCTGATCAATAAAAATTTCTGCTGGTAATAAGATTTTCAGTTTCAAGATTTTTTTGCTTCGCTTATTTTTCCAATCATATATAATGATTCTTCGGGATAGCCGGCAAACTCATCATTCAAAATACGCTCACAACCCTCAAGGGCATTTTCTAAGCTCACCATCTTACCTTTGCGACCGGTGAATTGCTCTGTCGTAAAAAATGGTTGGGTTAAAAATCTTTCTAATCTTCTGGCTCGGTTCACCGTTTTCTGCTCGGTTTGCGATAGCTCCTCTAATCCCAGCATGGCAATGATATCTTTTAATTCCTCATACTCTTCCAGATTCTGCCTAACTCCCTGGGCTATCGTGTAGTGCTTGTTTCCGACAATATTCGGCGTCAACATATTTGAGCTGGACTGAAGTGGATCGATTGCAGGATAAAGACCCTGACCAGCTCTTTTCCGGGATAATACTACCGAAGTGGACAGATGGCCAAACGTGTGCACTGCTGCAGGGTCGGTAAAATCATCAGCCGGAACATATACAGCCTGAACCGAGGTAATAGCACCTCTGTTGGTACTGGAAATCCTCTCCTCCAGCTCGGCAAGCTCAGTTCCCAATGTCGGTTGATATCCAACACGGGAAGGAATATGCCCTACAAGACCAGAAACCTCTGCCCCTGCCTGAATAAAACGAAAGACGTTATCAATAAGAAGTAATATATCCTTACCTTCTTCGTCCCGAAAATACTCCGCCATAGTTAAAGCAGCATGCCCAACTCTAAATCGAGCGCCTGGCGGCTCATTCATTTGTCCAAAGATAAGAATTGCATTATCCAATACCCCCACCTCCTGTATTTCCCGATAAATCTCCTCTCCTTCACGGCAACGTTCACCAATCCCGCAGAATATACTAATTCCCTGATACTGCTTAGCCATATTATTGATCATCTCCATGATTAAGACTGTTTTACCAACACCAGCCCCTCCAAACAAACCAGCCTTTCCACCCATCTCCAGAGGAGAGAGAACATCTATTACTTTAATTCCCGTTTCAAAAAGTCTCGAAGTAACTATCCGTTGAGATAAAGGTACGGGTCTCTGGTTAATAGAGCGCCACTCTATTCCCTGAAGTTCCTCTTTTTTATCAATTGTCTCTCCGAATACGTTAAAAATTCTTGATAATAGTTGCTTTCCTACGGGAACTTTAAGAGGTTGACCTAAATCCGCTACAGGAGCGCCACGAAATAACCCTTGTGTTGGCGTCAAAGCAATTCCCCGAATTGTTTCGGAATCAAGATGGATTATAACTTCGATTACAATCTTACCGTGATCTCCGGCTCTCAGCTGGTTTCGAATCGCAGGAAGCTGGTAGGGAAAGTGCGCATCAATTACACTTCCCCGAACCGAAATTACCGTACCACGATTCAAATCATCATTTTCATTCATCTTTCAACCCTCTGGGATTTTTTTATTTTCAGCCTGTTACTTATCATAATTCGCCATAACCCGCAGAAAAAAATTTCTATAAAATCCAGCTCAAGCGCTTCTCTCAATTGTAAAAGCAAGAGAGTAAAGATACTATCTCCGTAAAGGGTAAGTTTTCTATTATTGTATTGATGGCACCGGATTTTAAACTCTGTATAGAGAAGACACCCAATAGTAATGTTATCGTTCACTTAAGGGTGAAGCATGTACAAATTGTGGTTGGCGTGATCTTAAATAGTACAACAAAGAATTCTTACACCGGTAAAATGCTTTATATTCTATAAGAAAAGCTGCTCACGAAGAAATATGCCTTATTGTACAGAATACAAATATTTTACTTTTCTGCCATTTTCGTTTAGATTAATATAATTTAAAGATTTACCTTCAAAAAATATACCACGATAGAATAAAAAGTTCTATTTGTCAGTATTATGGAAATAAAATTAGACTAAAAGCCATCCTAAACCACAATTTAGCATCTACGGGCATTCGAAATTCCAGTATTTATAAGGAGTTTTGGATGCAGCAATGGGTTTTGGGATAAGTTTCAGTATGGTAGAGGTAGGGGACAGATTACTACTGGATAAATCAGAAGTGTGCCATATCACAAAAGTGTGCCGTCACAAAAGCGTGACACGTCACCATTGCACGATGAACGGTATATCTGGACTACTATATTAATTATCATTGTGAAGCTGACAAAAAAGTTTTTTAAAGGGCCGTAGTAGTCATATAGGTGTGGAATAGTGCTCATCCTACTACTATAGTAATCAATAATTGAAACCGAACAGTATAATACAGGATAATCTCCCTGATGAGATTTACATAATTTCTTCTTCCAACATGATATTATAAGCATCGAGGATCGTTCCTTTAGCCTTTTCTAAATTACCGAGAGATATCTCATAGTCGACAATTGCTTTTGCCGCATTACCTTCCGCAGTTGCCAAATCTTCCTGCGCACGTAATACTTCCAGACTTGTTGTTCTGCCCACACTAAATTTCTTCTCTTCAGATTCTAACCTCTCTTGCGCCAATTCCCTGGATTTCCTTGTAGCATTAACCCGTCCTCTATTTGTTATCACATCCCGAACGGCCTCCCGCACCTCTACGACAATATCTAATTCCTTTTTTTTAACATTCATGTGAGCTTGTCGTTTCTCGATTTTTGATTTATTATATTCGCTCCTCGCTGACCGGTTCCCAATAGGAATTGACAGGGAAAGTCCAAAAAATTCACCCTGAAAGTCCTCAGAGACTGCGGAAGAATTGGCATCATCTACATCCTCCCCAAGACCTGTGTATCGCACTCCTCCGGTAAAATCTAATTGTGGATATAATTCGTTCTTTCGTCTTCTGGTCTGCATACCTGCATTTTCAACCCTGAGTTGAAGTTCATATAATTCAGGACGCCTCTCCATAGCTGTCTTAATCGCATCCTTTAATTCAATTTTTTTCGGCTCAAAACCTGGCTCGTCAATAGGAATAATAGTAGCATCCGAAATAATCTCGTTATTTTCCAGATTCATAATTCTTTTGAGTTCGTCTTCACTATCCTTAATAGCATTCTCCGCAGAAATTACTGCCTCAACCCTCGATGCTACCCCGGCTTCTGCATCGATAATCTCAATTGGTGCAAGGGTACCCGCTTCTACTTGTATTTTATTCTTTCTCAATAAATCTTCTGCACGTTCCAGAGATTTTTGTGCTACTTTTAAATCCTCCAATGCCTTAACAAAATTCCAATATGCTTCCTGAATAGAATTAGAGACCTCTATTGCCGTAGTTTTAAATTGAGCAAGGGAAATCTTTTTATTATTTCGGGCGATATAAATAAGGCTCCTGTTATAAAACCAGCCAGCGCCTTTTAATAAAGGTTGTGTAATCCTTGCCTCAAGGAAGTTGGTAACGGATGGATTTAAGAACCGGAAACGGTTGGGATCGACAAAATCTCTAAATATGTTATACTCTAAAGCCAGGGTTGCACCTGTAGGGATGAGAGATTGAATCACGGCGTTCGCTGTTCTTCCCCGTTGAATAAAAGGAGTAAAGGCTGTTGTTCCAAAGCCGCCAACCAATTGACTATTAATCGGGGTATCATTATTTTCAATAGTACCGGTTAACGCCATGACAGGGTCGTACCTTGCTTTTTCTATAGTAATATCATAATCACTTAAGTCTGAATTCAATCTTGATAATTCGATATCAAAATTATTGCGCAATGCATAAAGAATACTTTCTCTTACACCAAGACTAAGAGACTTTAGATTTGCAACTATTTCTATAGTATTTTCCGGTGATATTGCAGAAGGTATCTGTACCGTCGTTTGATCTTCTTCGCCAAAGGAAAAAGCGCCATAAGATAAAATCAGAAATAAGGTACTGGCTAAAAAGAATATTTTACGGTAAGGATTCCTGTCTTTGGTAATTTTTTTTATCATGGGTATTTGAGTTAATGTCCTTTAATAAGTGCCATAGCTTCTGCACGAGTAGCAGGATTATCCCGGAAAATACCACGCACAACAGATGTGTGTACTGTTGTACCCGGTTTCTTAATGCCCCTCATAGTCATGCAAAGATGCCCGGCCTCGATAATGACGAGTACGCCTTTGGGGCGCAATGCCTTCATGATGGACTCTGCTATGTCTGTGGTGAGTCTTTCCTGAACTTGCAAGCGCTTTGCCTCTATTTCAACAACCCTTGCCAGTTTACTAATCCCTGTTACTCTGTTTCCTTGCGGAATATAGGCTACATGTGCGACGCCACTAAACGGGAGAAGGTGATGTTCACATATTGAGTAAAAGGGAATATCCTTTAAAAGTACGATCTCATCGTACTTTTCAGATTTTAATACCTTTATCTCTGCATGTGAATCTATTCCAATGCCTGCAAATATCTCTTCACACATATCGGCAACTCTTTCCGGTGTCTCCCTAAGACCCTCACGAGCAGGATCTTCACCAATACCCTCGATGAACAAACGGATAGATTCTATAATCTTCTTTTTATCTACCAAAATAAACTCCTTTTCCGTGTCTTAAATTAAGCTACCTTTGGCAGTAGGAGCACGTTATAAATCTATCCCTACTCGTGAACAAAACAGAGTTGATGTAGGGCGAGGCTTTAGGGTTGCCCTACAGGATTGAAACTTCTATACGTTCAATGAGGAAGCCATTGGCAACTTTTTGGATAAAACGTTCAGCGTAAAGACTAAAAATCTTCAACCCCTACCGATACGTCAAATTTATGTATTCTTATCTTTCCCTATTCGTTTTGCTTGTTATATCGCTCAACGAGGAAATCAAACCGTAGACATTAAACCGTATTTTTTCAGAATACCCACTAACTGGCTCTCATGCTCCTGAGTCATATCGCAAAGCGGTAAACGCATCTCACCATTTATTCTTCCCAACAATCTCATAGCAGTTTTTACCGGAATAGGATTTGTTTCTATAAACATGCCTTTTGAAAGCGGAAAAAGTTTATGATGGCACTTCCTCGCTGCGTCAAAATTGCCTTCTAAACAATGACGGGTCAATGCGGCTACATCCGCAGGAACAATATTGGCTGCTACCGATATTACCCCCTTCCCTCCAACTGACATAATAGGCAAGGTAAGAGAATCGTCCCCTGAAAGAACTGTGATATTACACCATTGCAGTATCTGAGTTGTCTGATCAATATTTCCGCTCGCTTCTTTTATTCCAACAATATTTTTCATTTCGGAAAGTTTTGCTACGGTCTCTGGCAGAATGGATATACCAGTTCGGGAAGGGACATTATATATTACAATAGGAATATCGACCTCTTCTGCAATCAATTTGTAATGCCGGTAAAGCCCCTCTGGTGTGGGTTTATTATAGTAAGGAGTAATGAGCAATGCCCCATGCGCACCCGATTTTTTAGCATGCTTTGTCAGGCGTAACGCTTCCCTGCTATTGTTTGAACCGGTTCCTGCCAGAACGATGATTCTCCCTGCCGCCATGCTGACAACCTCGCCAATTATCCGTTCGTGTTCATCAAATGAAAGGGTTGCAGACTCACCCGTCGTGCCACAGGGGACAATCCCATTTGTCCCATTCTCAATATGGTACTCAATGAGTTCTTTTAGTTTTTTATAGTCAACTTCTCCATTTTTAAATGGTGTGACTAATGCTACAAAGGAACCCTCAAACATACTTATTCTCCTTTATTCCATCTGAAATCAAATACGTTCCCTCCTTACACATCCCATGCAAGGACAAGATTTTTCAATAAAAAAATCTTTTGACCATTTCGTAATACTATAACATAAAACATCACTTATTCAAGTCTTGTCCTGCATCTCATAAAATATTACTTTGCTTTTTCAGCACATCCAGGGCTTATCTCCTTTTTATACGATAAGCGTTGTGAGAATTTTCGGATTTTTTCCTGAAATGTATCCATATACGTATAAAAAACAGGGGTAAGATAGAGTGTGATAATTTGTGAAAAGAGCAGACCTCCTACCATGACAATGCCTAATGAACGACGGGCCTCTCCTCCTGTACCAAAGCCTACCGCAAGGGGTAAAGCACCCAAAAAAGCAGCCAGGGTCGTCATCATAATCGGGCGGAACCGGACAACGCAACCCTGATAGATTGCATCTAAGGGGGTTTTGCCCCCCTGCCTCTGGGCTTCCAAAGCAAAATCAATCTGCATAATGGCATTCTTCTTGACGATGCCTATCAGCATAATGAGGCCCACAAAAGCATAAACGTCCAGATCAATACCGAAAACAAACAATGTCAGGAGTGCTCCAAATCCTGCGGAGGGAAGTCCTGATAAAATGGTTATTGGATGGATAAAGTTCTCATAAAGGATACTGAGTACCATATAAATAACCGCAATAGCAAAAAGAAGCAGGATTCCCAAACCTTTTAATGATGATTGAAACTCTTGTGCGGCGCCTTGAAAGCTGGTCTTCATAGCGGGAGGCAATAGCTCATGTGCAAGCTTGTCTACCTCTGCTACAGCTTCACCCAGCGAGATCCCTGATTTAAGGTTAAATGAGATCGTAACAGAGGGAAACTGTCCTGAGTGATTAATTGTCTGTGGCCCCAGATTCTCTGTCAGCGTTGCAACGGTATGTAAAGGAACTGAATAACCATTCGAAGAATTCACATAGAGCATGGACAAGGCGCTGGGGTCCGTCTGATATTGTGGCTCCAATTCCATAATAACCTTATATTGATCATTTGGCGCATAGATAGTCGAGACCCATCGATTACCATAAGAGCAATAAAGCGTATTCTCAATCCGTTTTGCCGTTACACCAAGGGTTGAGGCCTTATCCCGGTGAATCGTAACATTTATCTGGGGATTGTTCATCTGCAGATCGCTGGTAACGTCCTGTAATATCGGCAATTCACGCATTTTAACTTCCAGAATTGAAGCATAATGATAAAGATCTTCTATATTGGGACTCTGTAAGGTAAATTGATAAAGGCTTTTTGTCATTTGGCCTCCTATGCGAATCTCAGGAGGATCCTGCATAAAAACTCTGATGTCAGGGATCGCAGTCAGTTTTGAGCGTAATTGTTCGATTACTTCTTCAGAACTCAGGCGACGCTCCGGGCGAGGTTTTAAATGGATAAACATAGCGCCCTGGTTGGGACTGGCAGTTATACCAGAACTACCAACACTTGAATAGAAGCTCTTGACATTCGGGTCTTTTTGAATAATATCAGCAACATTTTGTTGAAGCTGTACCATCTTATCAAAAGAGGTTCCCTGTTGTGCTTCGGTAATAGTAAAGATCGTACCTTGATCCTCATTAGGAAGAAATCCTTTTGGTATCGCGGTAAAAAGATAACCTGTAGCAAGAAATATGATGCCAAAAATAACCATAACAGCTAACCGGTGGTTTAAAACCCTCCTGAGACTCCACTCATAAATCTTAAGCATACCATCAAACAAACGCTCAGTGATCATATAAAAACGTCCGTATTTTTTCTCTTTCAACGGGCGTAAAAAGCGACTGCAAAGCATAGGAGTAAGGGTTAAAGAAACAAAGCCAGAAATCAAAATTGCCACACAGATCGTTACGGCAAACTCGCGAAATAATCTCCCAACAACCCCTCCCATAAAGAGTACCGGAATAAACACAGCGGTAAGTGAAAGTGTCATGGATAAGATAGTAAAACCTATCTCTTTTGAGCCATGGAGTGCTGCCTGAAGAGGTTTCTTTCCCATCTCCATATGCCGAACGATATTTTCAAGCATGACTATGGCATCATCTACGACAAACCCAATAGCAAGAATAAGGGCAACAAGGGAAAGGTTATCTATGCTGTAGCCTAGCAGATACATAGCTGCAAAGGTGCCCACAATAGATAAGGGGAGCGCCAGGCTGGGAATTACCGTGGCTGAGAGATTACGCAGGAAAAGAAATATAGCCATAATGACTAAAGCTAAGGTCAATACCATAGTAGATTTGACTTCGTAAATTGATTCACGGGTCGATTCTGACCGGTCATAAAGAATATGTAACTTGGCCGAAGGTGGAAGATACGATTCAAAGACAGGTAACAGTTCTTTGACAGCTTTTGCTACTGCAACAGTATTCGTTCCTGGCTGACGCCGTATCGCAAGAACAATAGCCCGTTGACTTCCATCCTGATTTGTATACCAGGCTGCTGCTTTATCGTTTTCGACGCTGTCAATAACCTTTCCCAATTCTTCAAGATATACCGGAGAACCGTTACGATAAGCAGTAATGATGGAACGATAGGAATCGGCTTTGAATAACTGTCCGGTAGCCAGAATAGTAAATGCTTTCTGTGGTCCATACAGAGACCCTGTAGGCAAATTGATATTTTCATTCCGGAGAGATTCTTCTACTTCATCAATTCCAATTCCCCGGCTTGCAAGTAAGTGCGGATTAAGTTGAACACGAACAGCATACTTCTGAGGTCCGAAAATCTGTACCTGTGCTACCCCACTGATCATAGAAATACTCTGAGCCATGAGTGTATCTGCATAATCATTCAACTCCCAAAGAGGGAGTGTACGGGAAGTTAAAGCAATGAACAGGATAGGTTGATCAGCAGGATTTACCTTTTCATACGTCGGAGGTTGCGGCATATCCCGGGGCAGGAACGGTGTAGCCTGAGTAATCGCAGTCTGAACATCCTGGGCAGCAGCATCAATATCCCGGTTCAAATCAAACTGGAGCGTGATTTGAGTATTTCCTAAGGAACTGACAGATGTCATAGAATCGAGACCTTCTATGGTAGAAAATTGCCGCTCCAGGGGGGTAGCAACGGAAGAAGCCATTGTCTCAGAACTCGACCCGGGAAGATTTGCACTGATCAGGAGTGTCGGAAAGTCAACATTGGGAAGATCGCTTACGGGTAGAATCCTATACCCTATAATGCCCGCGAGGAGTACCCCTATCATGACAACCGTTGTCATGACAGGACGACGAATGAATGGTTCCGAGATATTCATGCGTTCATATCCTGGTTTTGCCTGCAAGATTACTCATACGTTACCATTTCCTGATCATTCAAACCAGAGGCCTTTTGAGCCCAGCGCCCCGAGTCGTTTTTTATTTCAACTTTGCTACCAGAAGTAAGTTGAAGTTGCCCGTTCGTTACTACTTTCTCGCCTGGCTGAACCCCTTTTACAACGATGATTTCCTGATCAAAACCAGTCCCCGGAATAACGGGGCGATATTCTATAGTAAGGTCGGACTTGATAATAAAGACATATTTACCCTCTTGTCCTGTTTGAATCGCTTGTGCGGGAACAACCACCGCATTGCGTTGCATGGTAAGTGTTATTGCAACATGAACAAACTGCTTTGGCCAAAGGAACTCTTCCGTATTAGCAAAGACCGCTCTCAGGAAAATAGTTCCTGCAGAATTATTTACTTCGTTGTTTATGAAGGTTAACTCTCCAATGACTGGTTTTATTTCATTTTGAGGAAGAATTGCTTCTACCTTCACATTTCCCAGAGCCATGTATTTCCGAATTTTCAATAATTTCTGCTCTGGTAAGTGGAAAGTAACGTATATTGGCTTCGTTTGGTTAATAGTTACCAATACGGTATCATTGGCTTTAACAACGTTACCCTGGTTGACGAAGAGCTTTCCAACCCGCCCATTAATCGGGGAGCGGATATAGCAGTACCCTACCTGTAGTTTAGCATTTACTACGGCAGCAGCATCAGCTCTAACGGTCTCCTTCAGGGCTTCAAAATTAGTACGATATTGATCATATTCTTGTTGGGAGACAATACCATTTTTGAATAGTTCCTCATAGCGACCGGCATCAGTCTCTGCCTTATTCATCAGAGCGCTATCTCTTGCCAAATTGGCCTCAAACTGTCTCTGTAATGCTTTAAAAGGGCGGGGATCAATGATGAAAAGAAGATCTCCTTTTTCTACTTCCTGACCTTCCTGAAAACAGACACGCAACAGTTCCCCTTCGACTTGTGTTTTGACCGATACCGTAGAATAAGCCTCTACATTTCCAATAGCGGACATTTGAACAGGAACGTCTTTTTGTACTGCAATGGCTGCGGTAACTGGCACACCATTCGGTATCCCGGCTTTTTCCATTGTTCCAGGGGAACAAGCAGCAACAACGGCCGTACATCCTAAAACGAAACAGAATTTTGTGACGAGGAATGGTTTCATTTTTTTGTCCCTTCGGCAAATATCATCACAAATTCTTTGATAGTGGTTTCCGTATCAGTGCGCCGGTATTTTTTCAGCATTAAGAAATTCTCTGCATCAAAATATGAAAAGAACATTCCAAGGAATGCCCTTGCACCTAATTCTGTATCAAAAGCTTTCAAGACTCCTTTTTTTTGCATTTCAGCAAAATAGGACGCGAGGGTTTTAAATACTTCGTCAATAATGGAATGGTAAATCCTGTGGATTTTTTCACTATACCGGTGTATTTCTGAGTGCATTATTTGTATTAAACCTTTTCTTATGGTAAGTGAGTCTAGAAATCTTTTTGCAATTATCCGCAATCCCTCTTCGTATGATAACTCTGCAATTTCCGGGAGAAGTCCCTTTAGAGCCGGAAGAAATGAATAGGTATTTATCACTTCTTCAAAGAGTCTTTCCTTTGAAGGAAAATGTCTGAAGAGAGTAATCTCTGCAATACCAGCCGTTTTTGCTATTTCCTTTGTCGTTGCACCAAGATAGCCCTTTTTAGAAAAGAGTTTTAATCCGGTTTTTAGAATTCTATCCTTTGTTTTCATAAACAAACTTATTTTTTTAATCTTTATGGTATGTAAGTGATCACATACTAACTTTAGTAAAATAAATTGTCAATAAAAATTCCCGGTACACAGACTTTATTCCAGAAGGATAATGAATTGATACAATTCCCCGGATATGTTCTGAAAACAACAGGTGAAAGCAATATATCTTTATCTAGATCTGTTGCTGAACAGAAATTTCTATAAACATTTCACCCCTATGGGGTTGTTTTTCAAAAGACTATCGTGTTACGAGTTATGGGGTGGCACGGACAAACTTGTTTGTCCGTGTTCAACCTGGGAGGTGCGGTTATAGTCACAAGGTAAGATGTATTTTACCTCTTAAGGTAGCGCATATATCCCTATAGGGTTATTTTTCAAAAACCTATAGTAATCCAAAAATAAAACCGAATCTTATCATGATTTATATACTTTTATATCTTTTACTCTAAGCTCCTTAATAGTCATCCTTTCTATTGGATTGTTGTTTCTGTGAAGAATGCCTGATAATGAGCTCTTTCATCTCAGAGACAGCCTTCTGAATTCCTACGAAGACTGAACGTGATATGATACTATGGCCAATATGCAGTTCCTCAACGTCTAAAGATTCTACGATGAGACCAGTATTATGATATGTTAGTCCATGCCCTGCATTTACCTGTAAGCCTAGCTTTTGAGCGGTCTTTAGCCCCATCTGAAGTTTCTCAATCATTTTACCCCTTGATACATCATCCCTTGCAAGGGCATAATTTCCTGTATGCAATTCGATATACTGTGCACCCACATCTCTTGATACGGATATCTGACTTTCTTCCGGGTCGATAAAAAGGCTGACCAATATGCCGGCGTTCTTCAGTCTCTTGATAACCTCCGCCAGTGTTTCTTTTTGAGACACAACGTCTAATCCACCTTCCGTTGTAATCTCCTGTCTTCTCTCAGGAACAAGAGTAACCTGATCTGGTTTTATTTCAACTGCAATGTCTACTATATCGCGTGCAGCAGCCATCTCAAGATTCAATTTCGTAAACACCATCTCTTTGAGTAATCTCACATCGCGGTCCTGTATATGCCTCCGGTCTTCTCTTAGATGGACAGTAATGATATCTGCACCCCCAAGAGTCGCAAGTGATGCTGCGGTTACCGGATCAGGCTCAAACGTCTTTCGCGCCTGTCGAATGGTAGCAATATGGTCTATATTTACCCCTAACTTCATCTTTTTTCCCTCTGATTAACGAACAGTTTCCCGAATGTCTAAATGCGCCTCTGGTAATTTATCAAAAAGTTCAACATTTTTAGGCAGAACATATTTTATTGGTTGTTTATAAGGCCCTGGTGGTTTTAAAGAGGTAACGTCTATATATAACAAAATATTTTCATTGTTCAGTTTATCCAATACAAGTTTAGGACCTTTTACTTTTATATTCGTAAATTCGTCCTGTAATTTAATCTCATAAGGATAATCTGCCGGACTCATTACTTTAATCTTTATCTTCTCAAAAAATTTTGTATCTTGCTGTTCCACGATCTGCAACCATACCCTTACATCCTCTTTACACTCGACAGGCACTGAAATATTCTTATCACCCCTCGTGACTGTTATTTTCTTATCAATTCCGATCCTCCATGGAAATGTACGATTTTGCTCTATCGTAATCCCATCAATATCAATCGGAACCGTATTGATAGAAGAAGCCTCCTTTAATGTGTTAAGAGGCCCTGTCACTTCTATTTCAGAAGGAAATACGAATTCATTCGCAACACTATATCCGATAGCAGGCTCGCCTTTCTTTTGTACATTGACTTTTAATCTCTTCTGTTGGAGTTTGCTCAGTACTACATCGACTTTATCAGGATATAAACCCATTAATTTAACATCATTTGGTATATTCAGATGTTCCCGTGATATAAGAATCGTCTGTTTCTCCTGGTCTTCGATTTTGGTACGGGATTCCTCTATAGTATAGGTTGCCTGAATTTTTTGTTCCTTTATCATGCTCGTTAGACCATCAATAATATTCTGTGGACCGCGAAGATGTATAGTAATCTCCTCTGCACCTTGTTCAACTATCGCAACGCCATCAGGAACAAGGATGTTCAGTTTTACTACCTCTGTTACATCTCCTGTATGCCGGTTAATTGCATAAAGCCAAAGGGCAACCGCCATAACAAGAGCCATAAGCTTGGTAAGAATATTACCGGTAATTATCTTTTTGATCATTCCTGAGCACTCCTGGCGGCGCCAAATCTTTCGGTAAATAGCTCATCGAGAATTTTCTTTAACCCTTTTACATCGTTACCCCGATTTAGCCCCCCTTTGAACCCAGTTGAGATCGTACCTGTTTCTTCTGATACAATAATAACAATAGCATCGGTCTCTTCGGTAAGCCCTATGCCCGCCCTATGGCGAGTACCGAGGCTCTTCGATAATTCTGTGTTTTCGGTAAGGGGAAGTAAACAGCCTGCGGCGCTTATCTTTTGTTCCTGAATAATAATTGCCCCGTCATGTAAAGGCGAGCCAGACCAAAATATAGTACGTATTAATTCACTCGAGACATCTGCATTTAACTTCGTCCCCGTTTCCACAAAATTATCCAGGCCAACTTCCCTTTCAATGGCAATTAATGCGCCAATTTTATCTTTAGACAAAATCTCAATAGCCTTTATAATTTCGTTCGTTACCTGGTATCCTGGTTTTAAAAATACCTTGAAAACGGGATTTTGACCGAGCCGCAACAGCGCTCGCCGGAATTCAGGCTGGAAAAGGATAATTATGGGAATGATGAATACAGGGACAAATTCTGTTATAAGCCAATCGATTGTATAGAGTTGTAATTTTCTGACAAAAAATAGTACACCAACAGAAATCATGACGATGATGAATGCCAAACCCCTGAGCACACTTGTACCCCGTGTTCCCTGCATAATTCTCAGGACAACATAAACTACCATATAGATAAGAAATATCTCGCCAAGCGACCTTCCTACCATCCAGACGTTTACATTTTCAAACAATTCAACTATTTTTCCAGGCATGGAAAACCTTTATCGATGTTTTGATGGATTACGTTTTATTTTTTACATTTCTCATTGCATCACACATGGTTACTATTTGAACAGCTTCATGTACATCATGCACTCGTACAATGTGGGCACCGTTCATAACTGCGACCGCCAGGGTTGCAAGTGTTCCGTATAAACTTTCCTGAGCTGAAACATTCAAAACAGCACCGATAAACCTCTTTCTTGATGTGCCAACCAGGAGCGGCAATCCCATACTTTTTAATTCTCTTAACCTTTTCAATATCTCCAGATTGTGTTCCAATGTCTTACCGAAGCCAATACCCGGATCTAAGATGATTTTATCCCTCTCTATTCCAGCATCAATTGCAAGAGTAACAGATCTCCTCAGATACGACAGTATTTCCGATAATAAATTTTTCCGTATGGGATATTTTTGCATAGTCTTCGGTGTTCCCTTTTTATGCATAATGACAACGGGCACTTTTGCTTCAGCAGCAATCTTTGCCATCTGTTTATCCTTCAACAACCCGCCGATATCGTTTATCATTGATGCCCCTGCATGAATTGCTTTCTCGGCAACTTTTGCTTTATAGGTATCGATAGAAATAGGTTTACGGATTTGTTTTGATAATTCTTTTATAACGGGGATTACCCTTTTTATTTCTTCTGCCACTGAGAGAGGATCGGCGCCGGGTCTTGTGGATTCACCGCCAACATCGATAATATCAGCCCCTTCTTCCACCATTTTATGCGCACGGCTAATCGCATCTTGCAGCATAGTATACCGTTTACCATCATAGAATGAATCTGGGGTTACGTTGAGAATTCCCATAACGTGTGTTTTATTGCCAAGATGTAACATACCATGAGGATGCGATATATCGAAGAATTCTTTTTTAAAATTATCAATAGTATCCACGATAGCATGTTCAATTGATTCATCTGATTGTTCTGTATCGCAAGACATAATATACTCAAGCTGTCTGCGGGTAATATATAATAGTTTGTTTGAGTGGTCAAACAGGGACGTGGAGTTATTGCATAATGATTTGCTTTTTAGCAATTTATATGCATGGGGAGAGAGACGATCAAACTTCAACACATAAGACTCATTCTGTTCTGGTTGTTGTTTATCTTTACCTGCCTTATTCGTGTTTTGTATTTCGCATGTTACTCCCTCTAAATAACTATATCCAACTATTCTCGGAATATTTAAAATAGCTACCTCCCGCATTATTACCAATCCTCTTGCATCGCTTCCACAACACTCCGGGCAACTCTCACAAACGCTTCATTACTTGCAGAAGTAAGTGTTTCATTTCTACGAACAATAAATTCTGCCGGTGCGTGGATATTTTTTCGCTCAACAATAACCCTTCCTGTCCTCTTATCAACCCACCGGATTTCTAATCCGATAGTAACCCTGCTCTCGACTATATTATCCCTCGTATCTTCGATTAATACATTCTCATACACATTCGTAATCTTTCCAAACAAGACAGAATCTGCCTCATCTTTATTTACGATATTCAGGGGAGTTCTCATTAGTATTTGATCACGTATGGCCTTCGTAAGATCAAACTCAAATCCTCTGCGGAAGGTATCATTATCAAAGATTGGAATATAGACACTCCGAACATTGGAACGGAGTAACGATTTTGACGAATAACCGCATCCTCCCATCGGAATAACAAACAGTAACAATAAGGCAATGGAATACATGGATATCTTACAGGAGTTTAAAATAACGTTTGGCTTCACCGGCAACGGGAACATAAAAAATTTTTGCGTAAAGAAATAGCTTACCATAATCATTTTATCGTATCATTTCCCTTTTATTTTATAGCTTCTATCATTCTTAGGAATTCTAATCTTTCACTTGCTCTCTCTGCCCAAATGGTACCGGGAAAATCGTTTATCACAAACTCAAAGTACATAGCGGCAGAAGCAGGCCTCTTGACTCTTAAATAAAAATCTCCAATGTTGAATTCTCGTTCTGCCTCGATAGTTCTTATCTCTTCAATCATCCTCTTTGCATCCCCTACATGCACACCGTGTGGATTTGAGATTAAATATTCTTCAAAACCCTCTCGCGCAGAGATGAGGAGACCATAATTACGCTCCTGCAGTTTCTCATGGTGCACTTTTGTAAGAGGTATTTGATATTGCACATAAGGAATCCATTCATTTTTCGGATAATTTTCCAAAAATTTCTCATAGGCATCAAGAGCTTCCTCATATTGGCCAAGTTTAAAGTAAGAATCTGCAATTTTAACCTGTGCATCAGGAGCTACAGGTCCGAGCGGATGCTTTTCGATAATCTTTTCAAAAACTGCTATAGCTGCCTCTTCATTCGTATCCATTTGAGCAACACCCACTTGATATTCTTTTTCAAGTATTTCTTTTGTCCTTTTCGTACCAGGATATTTCTGCAATACCTTCTCATAAGCCTTTAGCGCCCTTTTGTAATCGCCATTGAGAAAGTAGGCCCATCCAATATTTATTTGAGCAACCTCTGCATATTCAGAGGCAGGTTCAGCCTTAATAATAGATTCAAATTCTTTTACTGCATTAACGTATTTTTGTTCTACGAGAAGAGAAAGCGCATACCTATACCGTTGTTCCAGGGTAGTAATCGCTGTTGAAGGAGATTCCATCCAGCCTGTCTCTTTATTCCATACCCATTTCCCATAGGAAGGTGTTGCCATTATACATTTTACAATGCATACTACAGAAAGAATATAGTGTAGTTTCATCCTCTTATTCATACAAATATCTTTAATAAAGACTCATGTATTTCCAGGAATTTAACTCCTTATTCAGTACAAAAGTGATATAATATCTCAGCATCTTTTCTATTTCAATACAAATAGATGATTGTATTCTGATACGCTCCAGCCTTTGCAGGGTGAAGTTCACTAACCGGCCGGCAATGAGAACAGCGCCGGTAGGAATAACAATCCCATTCTTAGATCTTCCCTGGCATTTCCTGCATAAGACTCCTCCTTCTTTTGCATCAAAATGCACTTCAGATATTTGCTCAATGCTATTTTTACAATTTACACAATATCCCAATTCTGGCAGATAGCCTAAAATCCTCAACATTTTCAATTCGAAGGCTAACAATCGTATGGTAGTATCTTCATCAACGGATATGCCAATTAATGTATTTAAGCAAATATCAAAAAGTTGTTCACTGGGATCGCTTTCCTCAGTAAATTCATTTAAAAGCTCCGCTATATACGAAGCCTTATAGTATTTATCCAGATTACTCCGAAACAACGGATAATTATCGCGTAAAATAGCGTCTGTAAGGAGATGAAGCGATGTATGCTCTTTCCTGATAAAGAGGATTTGATAGTACGTTAAAAGATCAATTGCCTTCGAGCTGTACTTTCCCGATGAACGCTTGAATCCCTTAGCAAGGGCACGGATCTTTCCGTAGTCACGCGTATAGAAAGTAATTATTTGACTGGAATTACTGTAATCTGTCCTTCCCAGTGCAATTGCCTCTGTTTTTAAGACAGACATAGTTTATGAAAACAAACTTCTTTATAGAAAAATTTTTAATGAGGTACAGGAATACTATAGCCAAAATTCAGAAGTAATTCTTTTTCTCTTCGATGCATTTCTTTTGCCTCTTTTTTTTGCTTGTCATCGTATCCAAGCAGGTGAAGTAATCCGTGAATGAGATAAAGGGCAATTTCTCCTTCAACTGCATATCTGTGCTTTTGGGCTATTTTTTTAGCCATTTCAACAGAGATTATTATTTCACCTATGATAGTATCATCTGATAAAAGATTCTTTTCCTTTTCGCCTGAAGGTATACGGTGATTCGTTTTACTCTGACTATATGGCGTCAGACTATTCCTGGAGAGGAAAGGTTCATCATAAGCAAAACTAAGCACATCAGTAGCATAATTATGTCCCAGGAATGCCTTGTTAATCTCTTTTATTCTTTTATTATCAACAAAGACCATGTTAAGTTCTGCATTCTTTCCTTCCATTTTCAGAATGGCTTTTAAAAGTCTTTTTACCCAACTTTTATTGATAGGATAGAGATCCTGCAGGTCTATAATTTCCAGTTTCATCATAGTGGTAACTATTACATCTCATATGCGTCAACAATGTCTTGAACCAGTTTGTGACGGACAATATCAGATTTGGTTAAATACACAAAAGAGATATTCTGGATATTCATGAGCCTCTCTTGCACATCAATTAAGCCAGACATCTCTCCTGCAGGCAAGTCAACCTGGGTAATATCCCCTGTTACAACAACCCTTGATCTCATACCGAGTCTCGTTAGAAAAGTCTTCATTTGCTTCACGGTGCAGTTTTGTGCTTCATCAAGAATAATAAAAGAGTCATTCAGTGTTCTCCCCCGCATATAAGCAAGCGGCAGAATCTCTATGATATCACTTTCCAGATATTTTTTAACGTGTCCGACATCCATCATATCTGCTATTGCATCGTAGAGTGGCCGTAAATACGGATTTACCTTAGCCTTGATATCGCCAGGTAAATATCCAAGTTTTTCACCCGCTTCAACTGCTGGTCTGGCAAGTACGATCCTTCTTATACGTCCGCTTTTTAGAAAAGAAAGGGCCATAGCTACTGCTAAATATGTCTTTCCTGTCCCGGCAGGGCCAATACAAAAAACCAAATCATTTTTTTTAATGGCTTCTATGTATTTCGCCTGACCTTCCGTCTTTGGTTTTATAAAAATACCTTTCAGGAAGACATCGATAACCTGGGTAGTTTCTTCACCTGCATCACTCTTTGCATCTACGATGGCTTGTTCCACATCTTCTAAATCTAATCTTCCCGTAGAACGAACAATTTCCAGCAATTTATTTAATACCTCTCTACTTGTATCGACCTGTTCTTTTTCTCCCTCCAGTTTCAGTAATCCACGGCGGGCTACTAATTGCACCTGAAAAGCGTCTCTAACGAGACGAAGATATCGGTCATGACTACCATATAATATAGATGCCTCTGTATCATTTTGTACAATAACGGTGTTTTGATGTGTCAATGGTTCTTAATAATCCTCCTTATCAGTAAAATAATTTTGTGTTTTAACCTTTTGGTTCATACGAAACAAACTTAAAAAACACGAAGAAATAATATGCAACTGGCATACTAACCAGTAAACAGTCAATAATATCCAGTATACCACCAAAGGCAGGTACCAGGTTACTTGCATCTTTCGCATTAACATCCCTTTTAATAAGGGATTCTGCCAGATCACCCAATATGGCTGAACAACCTATTACGATTCCAAACAGGATTGACCACGGCAGATCAATTACCTTAATTTGAGGAATGAGATTAAAAATTACTGCAATAAGAACACTACATAAAAGGGAGAAACAGGCGCCTTCGATCGTCTTATTTGGACTGATAGACTTCACGAGCTTATGCTTGCCATACTTTCGGCCTAAAAGATAACCTCCTGCGTCACCAAATTTAGATATTAACAAAACCATAATTACTATGCAAATACCCTGGTGAAGATGACGTATAGCAATGGCAAAACTTAAAAGGAAAAATATATAGAAAATACCAAATATCGTTACTGAAATATTTTTAATAGCATCTTTTGTACCATGAGTAATAGCCTGGAGTAAAAATAGCCAAAAGATAAGTATAATAAGGACTTCTTGCCTGAAAAAACAGGGATCAATTCCAGTATTTTTGCGCAGGGATAACCAGTATACTGCAAATAGCCATCCGCCAATGCCAATACCAGATATCCGGAATGGAGAGAAACCGCTTTTACCCGCAATAGTGTAAAACTCATATAAACTAATAGCTCCCGCCAGGATAGCCAGACAACCAAATCCTATATCAGTATGAAATATTACATCGAAGCACAGAATGCCAAAGAACATTCCAAACATCACGATACCAAGTATGATTCTTGTCTTAAGTGTACTCACGCCCGCAATCCACCAAACCGGCGTTCCCGATGCGCATAATCATAAATTGCCTCTTCAAGATGTACTTTCTTAAAATCAGGCCAGCAGACCGGTGTAACCCAAAGTTCTGTGTATGAAATCTCCCACAACAGGAAGTTGCTTACTCGCATCTCACCGCCTGTTCTTATCAGTAAATCCGGATCGGCCATATCGCAAGTATATAAGTATTTTTTGAAGATTTCCTCCGTGATCTCTTCTGTAGTTATCTTTCCCAATTTAACACTTTCCGCAATATTTTTTGCCGCATCTACAATCTCAGAACGTCCTCCATAATTAAGCGCAAGACAAAGAACCATCCCCGTGTTATTTTTGCTTTCTTCTATGGAAATGGTAAGTTCCCTTTGTACATCCTCCGGTAATCCATATATCCGGCCAATAGCCGTTAAGCGTATATTATTCTCTTTAATCTCTTTTCGCTCGTTAACAAGATAATTCTTAAGAAGGCCCATTAACAGATTAATCTCCCGTTGCGGCCTTCTCCAGTTTTCCTGAGAAAATGCATACAGCGTAAGCTGCTTTATCTGTTTTTTTGAACACTCACGTGTTATTTCACGGACAGACTCAGCCCCTTGTTTATGCCCCCGAAATCTGGCAAATCCCTGCTGTCTTGCCCATCGTCCGTTCCCATCCATAATGATTGCAATATGCGAGGGTAAACATCCATTTTCAATCATAGAAGACTCACAACCTGACCACGATCCGGACCAACAGAAAGCATTTCAATCCTGATACCTAAGATCTTTTCAAGGGTATGTATATAATTTTTTGCCTGAAGCGGAATATCATGTATATTACGCATTCGGGATGTATCCTTTTCCCAGCCCGGCACTTCTTTATACACCGGCTGGCACTCCGGACGCGCTACCAGATCTGCTGGAAACAGATCATATACCTTATCACCAAACCGGTAGCCAACGCATATCTTAATAGTCTTTTGTTCATCTAAGACATCCAGCTTTGTCAGGACAGCACTATCCACACCATTTATCATTACCGCATGTTTTACGGCAACAGCATCGAACCAGCCGCAACGCCGGGGTCTGCCTGTAGTAGCGCCATACTCGCCGCCTTTTTCCCTTAAGTGTTCTCCCAATGTATCGTTTAATTCGGAAGGGAAGGGACCACTTCCAACCCTTGTTGTATACGATTTCATTATACCGAGGATTTTATGAATCTGCTTCGGACAAACACCCACACCGGTTGATGCACCTCCTGCAATAACAGATGATGATGTAATAAAGGGATAGGTACCAAAATCTACATCAAGCATTGAACCCTGAGCACCTTCAAATAATATCTTTTTCTTAGCCTTTATGGCATCGTCCATAAATGTTACCGTATTACATACAAAAGGTCTCATCTGCTCTGCATACTCACAATATTCATCATAAATATCTTTCCATGATAGCGGGTCGGCGTCAAACAAGCGAATAAATATCTTATTTTTATCCTCTACTACTTTTTTAAGTCTCTGTTTAAAGTGCTCAGGGTGGAAAAGATCTGATACCCGTATACCATTACGGCCCATTTTATCGGTATAGCATGGTCCAATTCCCCTGCGGGTAGTACCAATCTTTTCATCTCCTTTTTCACTTTCAGAAAGTTCATCCAGTTTCTTATGATAAGGAAATACTACATGTGCTATTTCACTAATACGGAGATTATCATTTATCTCAATATTTTTTTCTCTTAACTCCGCAATTTCTTCTAATAGTTGGCGGGGATCCAGGACTACGCCACTACCAATGACACAATATTTGTTTTTTCTGAGGATTCCGGAAGGAATGAGATGTAATATGAATTTTTCACTATTTACAACAACGGTATGGCCTGCATTGCTGCCTCCCTGGTATCTTACGATTATATCGAATGATTCTGTAAGTATATCAACGATTTTACCCTTGCCCTCGTCACCCCATTGCAATCCAACGAGGCAAGTATTGGAACCTGTATTTAAATTTTCCATAAAATTTTTGGTAAAAATCCTCCGAATTCGTTGAGAAATAAGCTCTTACAAGATTATAAAAAACAGGCTAGCGAATGTCAAGGGAATACACTTTTAGCCTCTTATGAAAAATATTTTGATATTTTTGAGAGGAATTTTTCATTCTCTTTATCCCTGGATTCGGAAAAATCATTCAATAAATTGTAAGCAAATTCCTGCTCATATTTTACATATCTTTCCGTAGAAAACTGAGCGATCTTTTCAAATAACTCACGTTAGTATCTACCTTGACATCGTACCATTATTTATGGTAGCATCCCCACCTTTACCCGTTTAACTACACAATAGGTCTACTCAATTGATGCTATCAAAAAATCAATTCGTATCCCCAAATCAGCAGTTAGATACATCATATGCAGAAGTAGTTATCAATATTCCCCTAAACAGGGTATTTCATTACAATATACCTCCGGGTCTCAAAGAAAATCTCACCACAGGTATGCGGGTAAAAATACCTTTTAGTAATAAAATAGTTACCGGTATTTGTGTCGGGTTTGCTAATACCCCTCTTCCTTACACTATGAAAGATATCATAAGCGTGCTGGATACAGCTCCGCTCATTGATAATGGCATGCTTCAGGTCACTCAATGGTTATCATCCCATTATTGCTGTGGATGGGGAGAAGCTATATATGCTGTTATCCCGCCCGTTGTACGGAGCAGGGTAAAAGAGAAATGGAATATCTTTATTAAAGGCGCCGATCATATCCCAATGCTTGACCATACAACCCTCTCAGAAATAAAGACACGTGCGCCGAAACAGGCCAGGGCGTTGGAAATTCTCAGAGAATTCTCAGGTGAAATAAGCGCTAAAGAACTGAGCCGTATCAGCGGCTGTCAAATGCAGGGCCTTCGCCAACTGGAGAAAAAAGGCCTTATTATTGTGAAAAGAAAACTCCTGGAGGCAGAAAATCCACCCGTTGATATTGCCTTATTGCAGCAACATTTAACTTTCACCCAGGAACAGCAGGATGCATTCGATAAAATTAACAAAAAGCTCACACAGCCCATGCCAGGTGTTATCCTGCTTCATGGTATTACCGGAAGTGGAAAGACAGAAATCTATCTTCAAACTATGAGTAAAGTAATTGGACAAAATCGCAAAGTTATATTCCTGGTTCCCGAAATATCTCTTACTTCTCAGACCATCGAAAGAATAAGGGCGCGGTTTAACCATGTAGCTGTGCTGCACAGCCATCTTCTGGGAACCTTTCATCATTCGCAATGGAATGATATTAAAGAAAATAAGATAGATATCGTAATTGGCGCACGGTCGTCCATATTTGCCCCTTTAAAAAATATCGGACTCATTATTCTTGACGAAGAGCATGAGAACACCTATAAGCAGGAAAACGCTCCGCGCTATCATGCAAGGGATATTGCGATTCTCAGAGCAACCTATGAAAATGCCTTAGTAATACTGGGATCAGCCACCCCTTCTCTTGAGAGTTATTATCGTGCATCATGTGGAGATTATGAGAAAATTGTTCTTCCCAAGAGAATTGGAGATCGACAACTTCCTTCTGTCGAGATTGTAGACATGCGTGAAGAAGTTTGTAAACGCAAAAGGTATCGTATTATTTCCCAACGGCTGGAATATTATATGAACCAGACCCTGGCAAGGAATGAGCAGGTAATCCTGTTTCTGAATCGCAGAGGATTTGCACCATATATCCATTGTAAACGGTGTGGATTTGTATTAAAATGCCACCAATGTGATATTCCTGTAACTTTTCATAAAAAGTTACATATCACCCTATGCCATTATTGTCATGCAGAAGCAACCCCGCCGGAGTCATGTCCGGATTGCCTGGCCAGCCACATAAACTATCGGGGTTTTGGGACAGAAAAAATTGAGGATGAGATTATAGCGAAATTCCCTCATTATAAAATCATACGGATGGATAGTGACTCCATGCGTGTGCGGGGCGCACACGAAAAGGCTTTAACCGCATTTGAACGGGGAGAAATTCAAATATTACTCGGTACACAGATGATAGCAAAAGGGTTAGACTTTCCCAATGTCACCTTAGTCGGTGTAATCTCGGCAGATACGGTACTCAACCTGCCCGATTTCCGGGCAAGTGAACGGACTTTTCAACTTATCTCACAAGTTGCCGGCCGCACAGGGAGAGGACCAAAGGGAGGACGCGTTGTAGTACAATCTTTTAACCCTCAGCATTACAGTATTACCTATGCTGCTGCACACGATTATGATGGATTTGCAGAAAAAGAATTGGGATATAGAAAACCATTGAACTACCCTCCTTTTGGAAAATTAACCAGGATTGTATTCCGGAGTCCAAATGAGGAGAAAGTGAAGGAGAAAGCATCTCTGGTTGCCAATACATTAAAAGAGATGGTAAAAGCGAATGGCAATTGCCTGGAAATCCTCGGACCATCACCAACACCTCTAACGAAAATCAATAATATGTTCCGGTGGCATCTTTTACTAAAGGCACAGAACTACGATAGCATTCACCATACCCTTCAAGGCATTGCAGATATGCTAAAATCTTCAAAAGGTGTGCAAGCTATGGTTGATGTTGACCCCTATATGATGTTGTGAAAACGGGCATTTTTACCATTTTTTATAAGTGGCTGGAAGGGTGTCTCTTATGACTATAATATTTTGCAGTAAAATATCTTATGATATAAATTCATTTCTTGCTGATTCCTGTGTATTCCTGCTCATTCCGATGGAGTTGACTACGTTTTGATTACAATTGACTACAGTAGAATATAAATGTTTAAGTGATCTTATATAAAATGGGAAAACAAGGTGAAATACGGTCTAAAAGGGTATATAATTTGGTAAATTACTAACTAAAATTAAGGTTAAAATGCACTCAAACTATTTACACAAAAAGCAATGAAAGAAGGAAGGAAAGATGGATTCCAAACAATTACTTGATAGAATTACCATTAATCCAGAAGTAATGATTGGTAAACCAACTATCAGAGGGTTAAGAATTACTGTCGAACAAATCTTGAAGGCATTAGCTGCTGGAATTACGGTACAGGAACTGCTTGAAGATTACCCTGAATTAGAGCCTGAAGATATTCAAGCCGTTTTACTTTATGCGGCTGAATTAGTAAGTGAAGAACAAGTGTTTGAAGTTGGTACTGGTACTTAAAGGTGGAATAAAAAAACTTAAAATTCTTAGTTGATGTAGGGGTAGGAAAAAAGATAGAAAAATGGCTCGTAAATCAGGGATATGATACAAAAAGTGTTAGGGATATAGACCCACGCCTCTCTGATAAAGAAATTTTGTGTTTATAAAGATGGAAGACTAAGAGTCAGGAAATAGAGATCAACTTCTAACAAGAAATTCTTACCTATGTATGTACAAAAGCATTACGGAAAGTATGATCTCAAATTTAAAAAAGAAGGTTAAAAATGGGAAAAACAATTAAAGCCAGATTTTCCAAAGGGGTAATTGAGCCAATGGAAAAACTAGACATTGCGGAAGGAAAGGAAATTACTAGAACAATAATCGAAATTCCTTCTCTAAGAAAAAAAGATGCATTTGAAAAATCGGCGGGAAGGTGGAAGAAAACTATTGACGCTGAAAAACTCATAAAAGATATTTATGAGGACCGACTTACATCCACCAGAAATGAACCAAAACCATGACACCTTTGTATCTTATTGATACCGATTGGATTATTCATTATCCCAATGGACAAAGAGAGATAGTTAAAAGGCTTTTGGCTCTCAGAAAAGAAGGGCTGGCTATGAGCGTTATTTCTTTGGCCAAGTTATACGAGGGTGTTTATTATTCCACGAATCCTGAAGGGGATAAAAAAGCTTTAGAAGATTTTCTAACCGGGTTTCAATCTTGGGACTTGAAGATGAAATATGTAAAATCTTCGGAAAAGAGCGGGGAAAACTGAGAAAGCTTAAAATAGTAATAGGTGATTTCGACCTTTTAATAGCCGCAACTTGCCTTTGTTATAATTTAACCCTTCTCACCAAGAATATAAGATATTTTAAAATGGTGGAAGATTTAAATATTGTCTCCACAAAATAGCCAAACCATACACTAAATGAAATTGGTATCTTTTCCCTTCTTCGTAATTTAGACATAATCTTTATCATTCGAATAAATATTTTAGAATAACCGATTCTTTGATAATACCAAGAATAATAGGAAAAAGGTTCTTTTGAATATTTTTCTTCATTTATCTGTAACAACTAAAGGATAAAAAATTGATGTTTTAAAATTATTTTTTTTCAATCGCCCTTTCTCCAGACACTATCTCACGATGATGCCCTTGTGATTTCTCTTGTTCTTCGGCCTCATCTGCCTGGACAGGGGACATCCACTCCCAAGCATCATAGCATGCATGCCCGGCATAACCGGCGCAACCATTCAGGAAACTTTAACTTGATAAAAGATAAAAGTTGTGATACTGTTCAAAACATGAAATCACGGAGAGCTTCAGCATCCGTGTTAATGCGGTTTTATATGCACTCAGAGTTTTACATTTCATAAATATCCTGTAACAAACTGCTTTTCTTTGCTATTTCTTCAAGCAGCATCGATCCACCACAGATTTCTCTGTGTGTCAGAGTAATCGAATCGCGTAGCTTTCGACCTATAGTGTGTGCCAAATTTGTATAAAACAATGGAAAGGAATCATTGTTTTTGCACCATAAAAAAATTGTTTTCCAGTTTTCCGCACCAAGCTCTTTGATTTCTTGTAATTTTTTCTGCCTTAATAACGTATCAATATTTTGTTGATCACCACTGTGGATTGAATCACTTTCCTCTTTTTTTAAATATTTGTTAATCAGAGCTAAATCTACATCGAAGGCCTGATCTTTGACTACAAGCCAGCATTCTTTTTTCTTGGCCCATTCACCGTACAATGCACCGGGTGCATTTTCTCTTATAAATCTGTCTGCCTGAGACATCAAATCATAAAGCAGATTGTTGAAATCATCTGATAGAGATTGGTTTTTCCAGATAAAGTATAAATCCAGTTTATTTGATATTTTTTGAGTTAACCAAGCAATCGAATAAGGGACAGTGATATATCTCATGTCTCCAATAGAATCCGGACTTACACCATATACCTTTTCTGCTGTTTTAAAGATGATTGCTTTAGATACGGTATCCTGAAAATAAATTTCATCTGGTTTTTCCGGGAAATTGTGCAGTAAAAACTGAGCATAATTTTTTTGACTGCCGAGAACAACATGATGTGGACCAACAAGTAATTTATTATTTTTGTATATTTCCTGATAACTGTTAATGTATTTGGCTAACTGCTCCTTTGTAAACATTTGGTTTCTTGGATTTTTTAAATCAAAAGATTTACGTTTCGAAGGTGTAAAGCCTTGTCTGATTCGCTCATTTTTGTATTGTCCTCTGGCCCTTTCGAAAAACCATCTGGTCTGTACCGATTCACCTGTTTTGGGTGGCGCCCAGATCGTTCTGGAAAGGTGCTCAAGCATAATAAGACTTTCTTTATTTGAGCTTAAGTCTGAAACTGATACCTTGTTTTGCGTATTTGCGTATTCAGCAATTCTCCCGACTGTTTCAGCAAATTTATCAGTATTTTTTATTGTTGTAAGTTTCATCTGAACGTAAATATCAGTGATTTTTGCATTGTATTTTTTCGAGGCATGATAAATTGCCGCAGTAGTCTGTCCACCATTTACAATCTGAAAATCTTTAATAAAAGAAATTGCTTTACCTTGACCATCTGGCAGATCAATGCATCTGACTTCTTCTGCTGTGGCTGCAATACCATTATTAAATGCAAGAAACATATGAGGTTCAGTTAAAATAGTATTTCTTATTCCTTGATTTATTTTACCCGTAAACTGTAGAGATGAACGGACATTTTGTTCCAATAGCCTTAAGCCATACGATTCATAAATATGAGCCAAAACAGTACCCGGAATTATGGAGAGGTATGACTGATAACCTTCCAGTTCAACATTGCTGCTTATACAGAGTAGAGGAATACTCAATTTCTGAAAATCTATTTCAATGGGAATTCTTGATTTCTCAGACAAATTGAAAAGATAGTTAATATCAATTACCCGATAAAATATCGGATATCCTGCAACTTTCTTAGAAGTTTTATAATCAGTTTTAAATTCATGATTGGTAATAAGAAAAGCATTGATTCTGACGAGGTTTTCTTGAATCTCAGGAAGGTTTGAAAGTGTATTTGCCAGATCAAATATTTCAGAACTCTCCTCTATTTCATTTACATATAATTTGTTGAATGAATTGTGAAAAAATTTTGATAATTTAGTCAATGCCTTATCTGCATCTGCTTTTGCAATTGTTTCAATCTTTGAATCCACATTATAAATTGTTATGAAAAGATCCAGAGTCTCATAATTTTCGGAGAGAGCATAAGCATTTAATTTATGTTCTACTCCTCTTTTACTTAATTTTTCATCATAACATATTCTGTAATTTTCAGTTTCACCTGCATCCGATAGCATCGTTAATGCAACATCAGTAAAAATTTGTTCCGGGTTGGCTCCCTCTTCTTCTGTTAATAAAGAAAATTTTATTTCTTCCTGAATATCAGTGTAAAATTTGATCAGCTCCTCGTTTTCAAACATTTTATTTTAATCCTCTTTTAAATTTTGAAACAAAAGCTTTTCATCCAGTGTCCAATCTTCATTGGCCGATACAATGAGAGAATAGCGGACATCTCCGACACCGGAAGGTATCTGGGCCTCTGTGATTTTCGGGAAATCATCCGTAATCCGGTAAATGTTTTCCTGCCTTATGGAATAGCCTGTATTGTTATAGAGGGGCCTGTGAATATCAAAATAACCTGCTTCCAGTAATTTGAGTCTGAAAACATTGTGTGCAGACGGATTTCCTGACAACATTTTGAGTAAATTATCAACGATACTGTTTAATGTCTCTCCATGATTCTGGCGGACTTCAAGCGAATAATGAATCAGGAAAATTCTTGGAACAAGAGAAATATCAAGCTGTCGTTCACTGGAAATATGAAGTTTCTGCTGGTTTTTACCATGGGTAGTTTTGATTTCAACCGCCCAGTCAGCAAACTGAAAATCCTGGACTGATTTTTCCGCGCCCTTCCAGGAATTAATACAATAATCCGGTTTAGGTATGTTTTGCAGAAACTTTCTCAGAAAATATAGTTCTCCATACAACGCCCTTTGTGCCTCTTCTGAAAGTCCCTGCTGGCCCATTTTCTCAAAAAGCAGACGCCATTTTTCCAGGCGGAGCAGCAACTGTTTGATAAGCTCTGTTTCCCGGGTAACATGTGCAACCTGCTGTACGAGGTCTTCGCAAAGTGCTGAGAAAATATCGCTGTGCTGATTATTCAGAAGAAGCACCAGAAGAAACTGTTTTTCAGTGTGCTTTTCATCAGGAAGTATTTCGATTTTTATATCCCGCAACTTATCCCAGCTTTTTACCTGCAAATCAACAAAAGCACTCAAATGAGCGGCAATGCAGTGTAGTCTGTCGATAAGATAAAAAATTCAAAAACTCGAAATTGTCTAAATTGTTTTTATACCTATGCTTTTCAGATAATTGTAAGTATGATCATAATACTCAGCCTTTCTTGTATGGTCTTCTTTGCTACCTTCTGGCACAACTATTATCATTCCTTGTCTGGCTCTGGTAAGCAAAACCCGATATGCGTTGACCAAATAAGTTTTTCTTTCCTCTTTATGAATGTGTTGCCATTTATTACCAGCAAAAGAGAATGTTTTCCAGCCATTTTCAGAATAACGTAAATCCCCATCCCATGTAACACAAGCCCAGTCCAATTCAAGACCCTGCACATGAAACTCAGTTGCCACATCTTCCAGATAAAAGGATGAACGCACATCGTCCTTGTCATTCAAAAACCAATACACAGGATTCATTGGAGATTTAACATCAATTGCATATGGTTTAAGTCTTTGCGCTTGAGATGAAACGATTAGTCCGTATCTCTCACTTCCTCTCGCTTTCTCCTTGAGCCATTTCTTAGCCTTTATCAAATCTCGTGTAAGTATAATTGGATAATTATTTGAAATTCCTGAATATGTCTGACGAGCTAAACTAATATCCAAATCCAAGATATATTTGACTAGGAGAGAAAGATTTTCAGCTCTGAATGAACGCATAGAGACGGATAAATGTAAATCAGGATTTAAACTAACTTTGGTTACATTCATTAATTGAGATATTGCCTCTATTGCTGCATATTCAGAATCTGTAAGATTTGGTGAAATGGCAACCTCCCATGATGTGAATCTGTTTTTGATTGCATAAAACCATTCTGATATGCCTGCTTCTCCAGTATTTATTTCTTGTCCACCGCCAACCAGACAAACAATTACCGCCCAATCTTGATGTCTGTCAAGGCAAGAGATTAAAAATTCAGGTTCTGAATAGTCAAAATCATGCTGCCCTTTCTTTTGCTTCATGAACTTTACGGTCTGTTCTTTATTCCAAGCTCGCTGTGCTTCATCAAAAATAGCAACATGATCGTAAGGCGGATTAGGGTCAACCAAATAAGCGTCCCTGTAATGATGTATATTCTGAATAAAAGCCTTCACGCTAGCTTTTGCTTTACCCTTTGTCAGGTTGTTTCCTTTTACCTTTTCATTTTTAATTTTATCCCTGGCAAGTGCTTCCTGAAGAATTGCAACTAAGGGTCCATTTCCAGATAGATAAACACTGGCATTTCCATTTTCTTCATCGAGATGGGAAGTAGCAACTTTTAACCCAACCAACGTTTTGCCAGCACCAGGAACACCTGTTACAAAACAAATAATTTTCTTCTGTTCAATTTTAGCCTTAGAAATTAATTGAGATATAACTAATGTAGTGCTTGTTAAATTCTTAGCGCCAGCATCACTTCTTGTAATTTCATCAACAGTATGTGTGTTGTACAGTGAAAGAGCGGCTTCCACAATTGTGGGTGTTGGGAAGTAACGGCCCGCAGAATATTGTTCCGCATTTAACTCATCTCCTTCATTGAAAAAATCAACAGTACTTTTTATTGCCTCTCGCAAGTCAAATTTATTACTCTTTAATGGAAGTAACAAATTGTCATTATGTGATGTTGTGCCAATTTCAATAAATGATTGTTTAGCTTCGGTAGAGACCAAAACAGGTACTACCAGAGCCTTATGACTTGGTTCATGAAAATTCTTCAGATCTAAAGCATAGTCCCAAACCTGCTCAAAATTCGAACGATAATATTTATGCTCACCCACTTTAAATTCAATAACAAATACAATATTTTTGATTGTAACCAATACATCTACACGCTTTCCCATCCTGGGTATGGAAAATTCAAAAAAGATAGTTCCATTAAAATTTTGTAATGCTTCCTTCAAGATTGAAATCTGAACTTCCCAGGATTTGTTTTGATTCAATGTTGAATCAAACTGATTAGAGATGGTAATTTGACCAATAATCTCTTCAGTGCTTTTAGTGATAAATGATTGAATATCATCTTTAAAATAGTAATTTGGCATAGCAGTAATATTCTAATATTTCAGATGATACAAAGCCCCATTAATTATTTGTAATCTTTCCCTATACCATTCAAATATATTAAAAAACTTAGATTTTATCATTTTTCCATATCTTTCAAAAAATTCGAGGAAGGACTCTTCTGTACTGCTTTTCAGCCAAATTGCGTTGTGGTTGAAGATTGACCGGTATTATTCTGCCAGCTTCATTGGGGATGTATTACAATAGTCAATTGTACGCATTTCCCACCTGAATGAACTGCGAAGCTCTCTGCCCGCGGAAATAGTAATTGTCCGGAAAGGTCTGGATTCTGGCTGCTTCCCTCACGGTAAAACTTCTGCATTGTGTCGGGTCAGGATGGATATAATAATGACCGTCTTTTGAAATATGGCTGGTAATAGTTTTACATGGACTGTCCCATAGCTGAACCCGGAACCTGTCCGCAAACTTCTTGCCTTCAATCCCGGCCTGCACATTTTTGTGAGCGGGCAGTAAGGCAAACGGAAAATCTTCCAGTTTGGGAGATCGTTTTTTTACTTTCGCAAAGCAGGATGCAAAAAAATACCGGAGCAAATCACTTTCCATGTGGCCTCTTGAAACATGGTTACATACTCCATCAAGCTTCTCATCCAGATACCAGTCCAGGCAGTATCCGGTTCCAGTTTTTGTGTATGGTAAATACTCTCCGCCTGATTCTTTTTGATGCAGGGCTATTTTATCAAGTTGCCTTACAGTTTCCTGTTTCACTTCTTCGTCAATGTCAGACAACACACCTTTTGACAGTATTTTCTTCACAGATGCTTTCCATGTTTCTCCGTTATCTCTTGCTTTGGAGAGCGTACTTCTGAGCTTGGGCAATCCGCTAAGTACAGATGAAACAGGAATCTCTTTCTGCGTTTTAAGTATTCCCGGCTTGTGGTCAATATCATTCCGTATGCCCAAAAGTATTACCCTGTGCCGGGTTTGTGGAATACCATATTTCTCAGAGTAAATAATAAAATCCTCCTGCCTGAAAACGGGATTGTCATTGGCATCAAAGGATACAGGTTCAGCCACAAGGGAATATATCCGGTATCCCGGACAGTCTAACTTAATTCCATTGTTTCTGTATTCAGAAAGATAAGCTTTTACCGGATCAGCAAGGTCACTGAGTATTTTGGAGAGTACCGGACTTTCCTGCGTTTTGGCAGAAAGCAATCCTTTTACGTTTTCCATTACAAATACTGCGGGGTTGTGTATCGCAAGGATTCTCAGGTATTGCTTGTACAGCCCGACACGCTCGTCTTTTTTCTCATCAAGAATTTTTTCCTGCCTTCTTGATCGGCCAACAACAGAATAAGCCTGGCATGGCGGGCATCCAATCAATAGCCAATCTTTTCTGCCACTGAGAGCCTCTTTAATTTTTTCGTCCACTGTTTTATTGGATACGAACTCTTTGCCATCTCCCAATTCAGCAAGCCATACTTCAGCCTTTGCTTTTCCGGCCTGTACCGGCCATTTTTTATAGAGTTCCGCCAGGGAAATATTTCCTTTAACAAATTCATAGTAGTCCGAAGGAACTTCTCCGGAGGCAAACTGACGAAAAAAGCTTCTCAGAGTCAGGGTTTGATGGGCGTACTCGTCTTTTTCGACTGAAAGTACTATTTTGAATACTCTGCGTTTTGTTTCCGAATGAAGTAAAGCACTGAATCCTTCACCAAGTCCGCCCGGGCCGGCAAATATGTCAATGATTGGTATTTCCATTTGCCTCTATTCGATTTGCTATGTTTTCCAATGTTTTTCCGGCTTTGCCATCTTTCAGTTTACACTCAAAGATTATTATTACTTTCCAACCATCCGTCTTCAGTTTCTTTACGCTTTTCCGGTCAAGTTCTTTGTTCCTGTTTATTTTGTTCAGCCACCATTCTGTTTTCGTTTTGGGTACTACAAAGTATTTACATCCTGTGTGTCCATGCCAGAAACATCCATGGACAAAAATTACAGTTTTATACTTAGAGAGAACCAAATCGGGTTTGCCGGGGTGATGTCCGGGCTGGAGGCGCTGCAGGCGCTGGCCGCGCTCGACCAGCTGCCGCCGGCGATCATCCTGACCACCTTCGACGACGACCAGTTGGTGCTGGCCGGACTCAAGGCCGGGGCCAAGGGCTACCTGCTGAAGGATGTCTCGCTGGAGCAACTGGTGGGCGCGATCCGGACCGTGGCCTCGGGGGGCTCGCTGGTGCAGCCGGCGGTGACCCAGCGCCTGCTGTCGGGGCTGGAGCACATGCGCAACGA
>JAANMX010000461.1_pt1 | contig 53808 bp, 44 predicted proteins | sample 7279681 | NCBI WGS metagenome assembly JAANMX01 (sample SAMN14094542, study PRJNA606508) | bioreactor metagenome | isolation source: A lab-scale SPAN reactor treating ammonium-rich wastewater day 351 | place: Ireland: Galway | collected 2018-01-01
TGGCAGCATCTACAAACTCAACGCCTCGCTCTCAGGCGCCGAAGTGGGCTGCCAAGGGGAAGTGGGCGTGGCCTGCTCGATGGCAGCCGGGGCTCTGGCCGCCGTGCTGGGTGGCACACCCGCGCAGGCAGAGAATGCGGCCGAGATCGGTATGGAGCACAACCTGGGCATGACCTGCGACCCCGTGGGCGGGCAAGTGCAGATTCCCTGCATCGAGCGCAACGCCATGGGCGCCATCAAGGCCATCAATGCCGCGCGCCTGGCACTGCGCGGCGACGGCCAGCACGTGGTGTCGCTCGATCAGGTGATCAAGACCATGGTGCAAACTGGCGCCGACATGATGTCCAAGTACAAGGAAACCTCGCGCGGTGGCCTGGCCGTGAACGTGGTGGAATGCTGAAAGATAGACACACCCCTATATCGCTACGCGCTGCAAGAGAAGGGGGGGAGCCACCAGCGCGCAGGGCAAGCCTTTGCGCGGTGGCCCCTGGCACAGGCTTGCCCATTTCACGTGCCGAGCAGCACGCTTACCAGCGGTCTGACCGCATGCGCAGCTCCCAATTGCCGCGCCGCAGTTCATACACGCCCACGGCGGCGTAGCGCTGCTCGCCTTTATCGTCCCAGGTCATGGTGCCGGTCACCGGTGCATAGCCGTTGATGGAATGCATCGCGGCCGTCACATCCTTGGGCTTGGCCGACTTGGCCTTCTGCAGCGCTGCCGACAGCACATACATGCTGTCGTAGGTGTAGTGGCCGCCATACGCCGGGGGCTTCTTGAAAGCCTCAAGGTACTTCTCCAGGAACTGGCGACCGGTGACGAATTCCTTGGCCTCCAGCACCGGCGAGGTGGCAAAAATACCTTCGATGATGCCGGCCGCCTTGGCCATATCGGTGGTTTTGATCGTGTCACCGCCGAGCAGGCGTACCCGGGTGTAGTCGATCTTTTTAAGCGCCTCAATCAGGGCCACAGCCTGAAAGTCATTCAACGTGGAGACGATGACCTCGACATTTGCGGCCTTGATTTCCTCCGCCAGCTTGTCAAACGCCACCGTCTTGTCGTCAAACGACTGGCGCAGCACCACCTCGCGCTTCTCGGCCTTGAGCTGGACCACGGCGCCATCGGTCAAGCCCTTGCCATAAGGCGTCCCATCGTCCAGCGCGGCATAGCGCACAGCCCCAAACTGCGACGCAGCAAACGAGCCAATGGCACGTGCCTGCAGATCGTCGTTAGCCACCATGCGGAAAGTGGTGGACAAGCCCAGCTGCGTGAACTTTGGGTTCGTGGAGATCGCAATCTGCGCAATATCCTTGGCACCGTAAATGGGCGCTGTCTCGATGCTCACGCCCGAATTGAGGTGCCCAATGACAGCCACGATCCCCGCATCCACCAACTGCTGCGCCACGGCTTTGCCTGTGGCAGCGTCGGCCCGGTCGTCCATTGCAACCACCTCTAGCGTGACGCGCTTGCCGTCAATGGCGTAGTTGTTCTTATTCAACTCGCTCACGGCCAGGTTCACGCCATTGAGCAAATCCTGCCCCAGGGCGGCCAGCGGGCCACTCAACGGCTGCGCTACCCCGATCTTGATGGTGTCAGGGATATTGCTGCAGCCCGTCAGCAAGCCGCTGGCCGCCAAAGGGGCAAGCGCCAGTCCGGCAGTGAAATGGCGCCGTTTCAAAGAAGTCGTCATGCAGGAAACTCCGTCCAAAAAATGTTTGTGACTGGGTGTATACAAGGGCCTTGACCTCAGGCGTGACCGGGAAAGCCCTGCCATTAGCAAGTTTCAGGCATGAAAAGGCCGTGCAATACATCTTTCGGTACGGAGCTTGCGATAACACCGCCATAAATGGCTTACGTATCGTGGCGAAGATCCTGGCCGTGACCGGCCTATTAGCATGCCCAGCCGCTGGCCAATCGCTCGCGACAGCAGGCCACATTACCCATCAAACAAGGTGACTTGGAGTGTCAAATCCGCTGATTCATCCCGCATCAGCTGCATCGAAGGCTGATCCAAAGCCAGTGGACTACCCTCAGTCAAAGAGGCAAACCCGACCCAGGGGGGCTTGCCGTCGTTCAGCGGCGACCACCTGTGATGTAGTGCTCCAGCTGCTCGATGATGAATTTCTGCTCGGAGATGATGTCTTTCACCAAGTCACCGATGGAGATCATGCCCAGCAGCTTGCCGTCGTCCACCACCGGCAGGTGGCGCAGGCGCTTGCCGGTCATCAGCTGCATGCACTGCTCGCTGGTCTGGGTGGAATGCACGCACAGCACGGACGTCGTCATCACGTCGCGCACCAGGGTTTTGTCCGAGGTACGGCCCATGAGGGCAATCTTGCGGGCGTAGTCGCGCTCGGTGATGATGCCCACGATGGCGTCGTTCTCCATGACCAGCAGTGCGCCAATGCCCTTGTCGCCCATACGGCGCAGCGCTTCTAGAACAGTGTCCGTGGGCCCGATGGACTGCACGATGGAATCCGGTTTGGACTTGAGAATTTCGGCTACGACGGTCATGGAACACCTCCCTCGGGATAACAGGCTGCAAAAGCCTATTTCAGCCCATCCACGCCCATAGCGCAACGGGGCCTTGTACCAAGTTGTGTGCTGCCGTGTATACGCCCGATTTCTCACCCCAGACACGCCAATTATTCCAAATACCGGAATAGTCAATTATAGACTGAGTAGTTTTTTCATGACCAATAGGGGCGTACAGTTCAACCCATCGATGAGACGAACCCGCTAAGGCGACTCACCGAAACCGCCCCGCAGGACTCGATGGCTTCTGCGGCCAGCGGATCCACAGAGTACGTTTGAAAGGACACCATCATGAACACCGCACGCATTCTCTCTATTGCCGCCGTTGCCGCTTTTGCCTCGATCGGCGCACAAGCCGCTGAACTCAATGGCGACCTGTACGGCACCGACTTCGAAGCCCGCGTCCAGTCCACCCGCAGCAGCGCCGATGTGCGCGCCGAAGGTCAGCAGGCACTGGCTAGCTTTGCCAAGGGCCCTGTGGCCGACCACGCAGCCCGCGCTGTCAGCACCCAGGACCGCACCGCTGTGCGTGCAGAGGCCGTGACCGCCGCCCGTGCAGGCCTGATCGCCACTGGCAACCGCAGCTAAAAACCCCGGCGCCTACAGACCTAGCAGGCGCCTTGAGCACCTCACCATTTTTTGTATCAAGGACACCACCATGAACACCGCACGCATCCTCTCCATTGCCGCCGTTGCCGCTTTTGCCTCGATCGGCGCACAAGCCGCTGAACTCAATGGCGACCTGTACGGCACCGACTTCGAAGCCCGCGTCCAATCCACCCGCAGCAGCACCGAAGTGCGCGCCGAAGGCCATGCAGCACTGCCTAATTTCGCCAAGGGCCCTGTGGCCGACCACGCAGCCCGCGCTGTCAGCACCCAGGACCGCACCGCTGTGCGTGCAGAGGCCGTGACCGCTGCCCGCGCCGGCAAGATCGCCACCGGCAACCGCAGCTAAACACTGCATTCCGACGCCAGAATTCTGGCGCCCCACAAGGCCCGCACCGTGCAAACGGTGCGGGCCTTTCGCTTTCTCTCTCCGTATGTGCGCCGCCATGGCGCAGACGCACCTTGCGACGCACCAGGCGCTGGCACAGCACCCCAGCATGGTGCAAACGCCTCAGGCACCGCACGGTTCTGGCCTACCGCACTGCCAGGGTGCGCACTCCTGTACCCATAGACAAAGCACACAAGCATTTCATCGCTGGCACGGTCATTGCATTGCAGTGCATACAGGCGCACATCCAACGCGCCCATGTTCTGCAATGCAATTGCCCAGGGAGGGGCTCCGATGAAAAAACCCAGGCTGGTCATGGTAGGCAACGGAATGGCCGGTGTGCGCACGCTCGAAGAGCTGCTCAAGATCGCACCCGACCTGTACGACATCACGGTGTTCGGCGCCGAGCCGCACCCGAACTACAACCGCATCCTGCTCTCGCCCGTGCTGGCGGGGGAGCAAACCTTGGACGAGATCATCCTCAACGACTGGGCGTGGTACCAGGACAACGGTATCACCCTGCACACGGGCTGCACGGTCACCGATGTAGACCGCGTGCACCGCGTGGTGCACGGCACCAGCGCAGCGGGCGAGCAGATCAGCGCCGAATACGACCGCCTTATCCTCGCCACGGGCTCCAACCCGTTCATCCTGCCCTTGCCGGGCAAGGAGCTCGACGGCGTGCTGGCCTACCGCGACATTGCCGACACGCAGGCGATGATCGACGCCGCCGCGACCTACCAGCACGCCGTGGTCATCGGCGGTGGCCTGCTCGGCCTCGAAGCCGCCAACGGCCTGATGAAACGCGGCATGCAGGTGACCGTGGTGCACGCCAGCGAATGGCTCATGGAGCGCCAGCTCGACAGCGTGGCCGGCAAGATGCTGCAAAAGTCGCTGGCCGAGCGCGGCATGCAGTTCCTCATGCAGGGCCAAACTGCTGCGCTGCTGGGCAACGAGAACGGCCGTGCAGACGGGGAAGAGGCCCCGTCGAAACAACGGGTCCGGGCCGTGCAATTCAAGGACGGCACCGAGGTGCCCGCCGACCTGGTGGTGATGGCCGTGGGCATCCGCCCCAACACGCAGCTCGCCGAAAAGATGCGCCTGCACGTGAACCGTGGCATTGTGGTGAGCGACACGCTACAGACCACCACCGACGCGCGCATCTACGCCGTGGGCGAGTGCGCGGCGCACCGGGGCATTGCCTACGGTCTGGTGGCGCCGCTGTTCGAGCAGGCCCGCGTGTTGGCCAACCACCTAGCGGAGTTTGGCATTGGCCGCTACCAGGGCTCGCTCACGTCCACCAAGCTCAAGGTGACGGGCATCGACCTGTTCTCGGCGGGCGACTTCCAGGGCGGCGCGGGCACCGAGGAGATCGTCATGAGCGACCCGAGCGGCGGCGTCTACAAAAAGCTGGTGCTCAAGGACGACAAGCTCGTGGGCGCCTGCTTGTACGGCGACACGGTAGACGGCAGCTGGTACTTCAAGCTGCTGCGCGACGCGCGCCCCATGGCCGACATCCGCGACAAGCTGATGTTTGGCGAATCGAACATGGGCGACGCCGGCCACCAGGGCCACAACAAGGCCGCCGCCATGCTGGACAGCGACGAGGTGTGCGGCTGCAACGGCGTGACCAAGGGCCAGATCTGCAAGGCCATCAAGGACAAGGGCCTGTTCACGCTCGACGAGGTGCGCAAGCACACCAAGGCCAGCGCGAGCTGCGGGTCGTGCACCGGCCTGGTCGAGCAGATTCTGATGTTCACCGCCGGGGGTGATTACTCGGCCACGCCCAAGACTAAGCCCATGTGCGGCTGCACCGACCACGGCCACCAGGCCGTGCGCGACGCCATCCGCACGCACAAGCTGCTGACCACGGGCGCGGTATTCCGTTTCATGGACTGGAAGACCCCCAACGGCTGCCCCGGCTGCCGCCCGGCCATCAACTACTACTGCATCAGCACCTGGCCCAAGGAGGCGCAGGACGACCCGCAAAGCCGCGCCATCAACGAGCGCAGCCACGCCAACATCCAGAAGGACGGCACCTATTCCGTGGTGCCCCGCATGTGGGGCGGCGAGACCACGGCCGATGAGCTGCGCCGCATCGCCGATGTGGTGGACAAATACAAAATTCCCACCATCAAGGTCACGGGCGGCCAGCGTATCGACCTGCTGGGCGTGAAGAAGGAAGACCTGCAGGCCGTGTGGCGCGACATCGGCATGCCCAGCGGCCACGCCTACGCCAAGGCGCTGCGCACAGTGAAGACCTGCGTGGGCAGCGAGTGGTGCCGCATGGGCACACAGGACAGTACCCAAATGGGCAAGGACCTGGAGCGCGCCTTTGTGGGCATGCACGCACCGCACAAGGTCAAGTTCGCCGTCAGTGGCTGCCCGCGCAACTGCGCCGAGAGCGGCATCAAGGACGTGGGCATCATCGGCGTGGACAGCGGCTGGGAGATGTACGTGGCGGGCAACGGCGGCATCAAGACCGAGGTGGCGCAGTTCTTCGTCAAGCTCAAAACCGCCGAGGAAGTCATGGAATACACCGGCGCCTTCATGCAGCTCTACCGCGAGGAAGGCTGGTACCTGGAGCGCACCGTGCACTACGTGGCACGCGTGGGTCTGGACTACGTGAAAAAGAAAGTGCTCGACGACCACGAAGGCCGCAAAGCCCTGTGGGCGCGCCTGCAAGGCGCGCTCGAAGGCGTGCCCGACCCCTGGTTCGATTTCGACAAAGCGCGGGTGGACCAGCGCCAGTTCACCCCCATCGCCGTAGTCTGAACAATATTTATACAAAAACAGCCCATAGCGCTTTATAGATAAGCGCTACCAGCTACAAAAGGAATAGCAATGACCACATGGAAACCCATTTGCCGCGTAGACGACATCCCTGTGCTGGGCGCACGCCGCGTTCAGCGCGCCCAGGGCCTGGAGGTGGCCGTGTTCCGCACCGAGGCGGGCGAGATCTTCGCCCTGCTCGACCGCTGCCCGCACAAGGGCGGGCAACTGTCGCAGGGCATCGTGTTCGGCCACAGCGTGGCCTGCCCGCTGCACAACTGGACCATCGGCCTGTGCGACGGCCAGGCCCAGGCGCCCGACGAGGGCTGCACGCCGAAGTTTGCGGTGAAGGTGGAAGGCGGACAGGTCTTCCTCGATGCCGACGAGCTGGCACACCACGCCACCACCGAGACGCGCCCGCTGGCGGGCCCCTGCCAGCGCAGCGCCACCACGGCATGACGTGCCCCCGGGGCCGGCGCACGCCGGCCCCACGCCCACCGATCCCAGAAGAAAGAAAACCATGGCCTATCTCGTTCCCTCCGAATTCGTCACCAAGATGGTGGACGCCGGCGAATCGAAAATCTACATGTCCACGCGCGACACGCTGATCCGCGCCTTCATGGCCGGCGCCATCCTGTCGCTGGCAGCGGTTTTTGCGGTGACCGCCTCGGTGATGAGCGGCTCGGCGCTGGTGGGCGCCATCCTGTTCCCCGTGGGCTTCTGCATGCTCTACCTGCTGGGCTTCGACCTGCTCACCGGCGTGTTCGTGCTCACACCGCTGGCCTGGCTGGACAAGCGCCCGGGCGTCACGGTCCGGGGCATCCTGCGCAACTGGGGCCTCGTGTTTGTCGGCAACTTCCTGGGGGCGCTGGTGGTGGCCTTCATGATGGCGTTCATCTTCACCTACGGCTTCTCGGTTCCGCCCAACGAGGTGGGGCAGAAGATCGGCCACATTGGCGAGTCACGCACGCTGGGCTACGCGCAGTACGGCCTCATGGGCTGGATCACCATTTTCATCCGCGGCATGCTGTGCAACTGGATGGTGTCCACGGGCGTGGTTGGCGCCATGATCTCCACCACGGTCAGCGGCAAGGTGATCGCGATGTGGATGCCCATCATGCTGTTTTTCGCCATGACCTTCGAGCACTCGGTGGTGAACATGTTCCTGTTCCCCTCGGGTCTGATGATGGGCGGCAACTTCTCGATCCTCGACTATTTCCTGTGGAACGAGATCCCCGTGGTGCTGGGCAACCTCGTGGGCGGCCTGGCCTTCACGGGCCTCACGCTCTACGCCACCCACATCAAGACCGCGCCCAAGCGCACGCTGGTCTGATACCTCGCCACACCATGGACGGCCTCCTGCGCGTCCGCATCGGGCAGCACACCGACCCCGGCCCGAAGGAGGTCAACCAGGACTTCCATGGCGCCCGCGTCCCCGAGGGGCCGGCGCTGGCCGCCAAGGGCGTGGCGGTGGCGCTGGCAGACGGCATCAGCAGCAGCGAGGTGAGCCACATCGCCAGCGCGGCGGCCGTGCGTGCCTTGATGGAGGATTACTACTGCACCTCCGACGCCTGGAGCGTGCGCCGCTCGGTGCAGTGCGTGCTGGCGGCCACCAACTCGTGGCTGCACGCGCAGACGCAGCGCGGCCCGCACCGCTTCGACCGCGACCGGGGCCATGTGTGCACGCTCAGCGCGCTGGTGGTCAAGTCGGCCACGGCGCACCTGTTCCATGTGGGCGACGCGCGCATCCACCGCGTGCAGGGCAAGGCGCTGGAGCAGCTCACCGAGGACCACCGGCTCCACCTGCCCGAAGGAAAGAGCTACCTGGCCCGCGCACTGGGCCTGCAGCCGCAGCTGGAGATCGACTACCGCGCCCTCCCCGTGGAGCCCGGCGATGCCTTCGTGCTGACCACCGACGGCGTGCACGAGCATGTGGGCGCGGGCTTCATCGTGCAGGCCATCGAAGCCCATGCGGATGACCTTGACCAGGCGGCGCGCGACATCGTCGCCGAGGCACTGCGGCGCGGCAGCCCAGACAACCTCACGGTGCAGATCCTGCGCATCGACGCACTGGCACCGCAGGACGGCAGCGAGCTGCAGCACCAGCGCGCCGCACTGCGCCTGCCCCCCTTGCTCGACCCGCGCGACCTGCTGGACGGCTACGAAATCGTGCGCGAGCTGCACGCAAGCCACCGCAGCCACATCTATCTGGCTCTCGACCCGGCCACCGGCGAAAAGGTCGTTCTCAAGACGCCCTCCATCGACCTGCGCGATGACCCGGCCTACCTCGACCGCTTTCTGCTGGAAGAATGGATTGCGCGGCGCATCCGCAGCCCCCATGTGCTGCGGCCCAGCGCGAGTGTGCGCAAGCGCGAGTTCCTCTATGTGGCGATGGAGTACGTGCAGGGGCAGACGCTGGCGCAGTGGATGATCGACCACCCCCGCCCCGAACTGCCGGTGGTGCGCGACATCGTGGGCCAGATCGCACGCGGCCTGCAGGCCTTCCACCGCATGGAAATGCTGCACCAGGACCTGCGGCCCGAGAACATCATGATCGACAGCGAGGGCACGGTGAAGATCATCGACTTCGGTGCGGTGCATGTGGCGGGCCTGGCCGAGAACGCGCCACCCGGCGCGGCCAGCGACATCCTGGGCACGGTGCAGTACACCGCGCCCGAATACTTCCTGGGCGAGGCGGGCACACCGCGCTCGGACCTGTTCTCGCTCGGCGTCATCACCTACCAGATGCTCACCGGGCGCCTGCCCTACGGCACGCAGGTGGCCAGTCTGCGCACACGCGCCGCGCTGGTGCGGCTGCGCTACGCCAGCGCGCTCAACGCCCAGCGGCCCATTCCCGCCTGGATCGACGCCGTGCTGGAGCGCGCCGTGCATCCCCATCCGCTCAAGCGCCAGGAGGCGCTGTCCGAATTCGTGCACGACCTGCGCCAGCCCGGTGCCGCCAGCCTGGCCCGCCACCGCACCCCCCTGGCCGAACGCAACCCGCTGATGTTCTGGCGCAGTCTCTCGCTGGTGCTGGCCCTGGCCGTCGTGGCGCTGCTCGGCGTGGTCCATTCGTTGCGCTGAGAACCCACCCGCACGCACAGGCACAAGGCTTGCATGCAGCACCACAGAGCCGCCGCCAAACAACCGGAAACTTCCACCATGACTCTCCCGAACACCACAGCGCAGCCTGCCCCCGTGCGGGAAACCCGTTCCACCTGCCCCTATTGCGGCGTGGGCTGCGGCGTGGTCATCGAATCCTGGGGCGACACTATCACCGGCGTGCGGGGCGACCCGGACCACCCCGCCAACTTCGGCCGCCTGTGCAGCAAGGGCGCCAGCCTGCACCACACCGCCAGCCGCACCGTGACCCTGCAGACGCGCTTGCTGCAACCCCTGCAGCGCGCCACGCGCGATGCGGCGCCCCAGGCCATCGGCTGGGGGGAGGCTCTGGACCTGGCCACCGAGCGCTTCGCCAGCACCATCGCCACGCACGGGCCGGACGCCGTGGGCTTTTACGTTTCGGGCCAGTTGCTCACCGAGGACTACTACGTCTTCAACAAGCTCGCCAAGGGGCTGATCGGCACCAACAACATCGACACCAACTCGCGCCTGTGCATGAGCAGCGCCGTGGCCGGCTACAAGCAGACGCTGGGCGCCGACGCGCCGCCCGCCTGCTATGACGACCTGCAGCACGCGCAGTGCCTGTTCATCATCGGCAGCAACACGGCCTGGGCGCACCCGGTGCTGTTCCGCCGCATCGAGGACGCCAAGCGCGCCAACCCGCTGCTGAAAATCATCGTGGCCGACCCGCGCCGCACCGACACGGCCGAGATCGCCGACCTCTTCCTGCCCCTGCAACCCGGCAGCGATGTGCGCCTGCTCGGCGGCATGCTGCACCTGATGCAGCGCGAGGGTTGGCTCGACGGCGCCTACATCGCCGCCCACACCACGGGCTTCGAGGCGCTGCAGCCGTACATCGCCGAGTGCACACCCGAGCGCGTGGCGCTCGAATGCGGAGTCAATCCCCACGACCTGCTCACCGCCACGCGCTGGTTCGCCGGGTTGGAGGGTGGCACGGGCCGCCCGCGCACCCCCACGCTGAGCCTGTACTGCCAGGGCCTGAACCAGAGCAGCAGCGGCACGGCCAAGAACGCCGCGCTGGTGCACCTGCACCTGGCCACGGGGCAGATCGGCAAGCCCGGCGCGGGGCCGCTGTCGCTCACCGGCCAGTCCAACGCCATGGGCGGGCGCGAGGTGGGAGGCATGGCGAACCTGCTGTCCGCCCACCGCGACCTGGCCAACCCCGCGCACCGTGCCGAGGTGGCCGCGCTGTGGGGATTGAGCGATGTGCCCGCGCGCCCCGGCCGCACGGCCGTGGAGATGTTCCAGGCCGCCGCCGACGGCGAGATCAAGGCGCTGTGGATCGCCTGCACCAACCCGGCGCAGAGCATGCCCGACCAGGCCACCGTGCGCCGCGCACTGCAGCGCGCCGAATTCGTGGTGGTGCAGGAGGCCTTTGCCACCACCGCCACCTGCGAGTACGCCGACCTGCTGCTGCCCGCCAGCACCTGGGGCGAGAAGACCGGCACCGTGACCAACAGCGAGCGCCGCATCTCGCGCGTGCGCAGCGCCGTGCCCGCACCCGGCGAGGCGCGGCACGACTGGCAGATCGCCGTGCAGTTCGCGCACCGGCTCGAAGCGCGGCTGCGCCCGGGCCAGCCCACGCTGTTCCCCTACCCCACCGCGCAGGCCGATGCGGGTGCCGAAGCCATCTGGAACGAACACCGCGAGAGCACGCGCGGGCGCGACCTCGACATCACCGGCCTGAGCTACGCGCGGATCGACGCGCAGGGTCCGCAGCAGTGGCCCTGTGCCGATACGGCCCGCATGGGCACAGCCCGGCTGTACGAAGATGGCCTGTTTCCCACGCCCGACGGCCGCGCGCGCTTCGTTCCGCTGGAATACCGTGGCATGGCCGAGCCGCGCAGCACGCGCCGCCCGTTCAGCCTGACCACGGGCCGCCTGCGAGACCAATGGCACGGCATGAGCCGCACCGGCACGCTGGGCCACCTGTTTGGCCATGCGCCCGAACCCGCCCTGCAGATGCACGCCCAGGACATGGCCACGCAGGGTCTTCAGGACGGCGACCTGGCCTACGTGACCAGCGCGCGCGGCACCATCGTGGTGCCCGTGCAGGCCAGCGCCGAGATGGCGCGCGAGCAGGTCTTTCTGGCGATGCACTGGGGCGGCGAATACCTCGGCGGGCACGCCTCCACCGGCACGCGGCTGGCGGGGGTGAATGCGCTCACCACGCCGGCGTTCTGCCCCACGTCGAAGCAACCCGAACTCAAGCACGCGGCGGTGAAAGTGCTCAAGGCCGAGCTGCCCTGGCGCCTGGTAGCGCGCGCCTGGCTGCCCGAGGGCGAGGCCCTGGCCACACGCAACGCGCTGGCCGCCTTGATGGACGCCTTTCCGTTTGCCTTGTGCGTGCCCTTCTCCGGCACCGTGCCAGACGGCTCGGCAGGCACGCCGCGCACCGGGGTATTGCTGCGCGCCGGCGCGCACGATGCACCGCCCGAGGCGCTGCTCGAGCGCATCGAGGCGCTTATGCTGCTGGACCGCCCAGATGCCCTGCGCTACCAGGACCGCCGCCACGGCCAGCGCCGCAGTGCCCGGCTGGAGCGCCCGGAAGGCACGGAGGGACACACCACGCTGGCCGCCGTGCTGCTGGCCGGCGACACCCGGGCCGACGCCTGGATCAGCGCCCTGCTGCTCCAGGGCCTGCCCGCAGAGGCCTATGGCCGCCAGTTGCTGGCGCCCGGCGCACAGGCCCCGGCCGCCCTGCGCGGTGCCAGCCAGGACCAGGGCCGCCAGGTCTGCGGCTGCTTAGGCGTGAGCGACACCGCCATCACCCGCGTTCTCGAAGGCTGCGAGGGCAGCGACGGCGAGCGCCTGGCGGCCTTGCAGGGGCAGTTGCGCTGCGGCACCCACTGCGGCTCGTGCCTGCCTGAACTCAAGCGCATGGTGCGCACTACACCGGCCAAAGCGCTCGCCACGCCCTGACGGCGCCCCGCACTGATCCCGACCTGCGCAGTCGCCCTCTGCGCGGTGCTGGCCTGCGATGGCGCCGTGCTGCATCACAATGCGCCCTTTAGCAGCTACCAACTATCCAGACCCATGGGCATCAGCCAATACCTCAAAGTGATCGGACGCGGCAAAGTGGGCGCGCGCAACCTGCCGCGCGACCAGGCCACCGATCTGATGGGCCAGGTGCTCGACGGCACGGCCAGCGACCTGGAAGTCGGCGCCTTCTGCATCGCCATGCGCGTCAAGGGCGAAACGCCCGAAGAAATGGCGGGCTTTCTCGACGCCGTGCACGAGCGCCTGGAAATGCTGCCTGCCAGCACCCACCCGCTGGTGGTGCTGCCCAGCTACAACGGCGCGCGCAAGCTCCCGGTGCTCACCCCTCTGCTGGCCCTGCTGCTGGCGCGCGAGGGCGTACCCGTTCTGGTGCATGGCACCGCCACGGAAGACCGCCGCGTTTCCAGCCAGGACGTGCTGGCCCAGCTGGGCATCGAGGCCCTGCAGGAGGTGGACGAGATTGACGCCGGCAGCGTGGCCTTTGCCCCCACAGCGCTGCTGCTGCCGGGCCTGGAGCGCCTGCTGGACGTGCGCCGCACGCTGGGCCTGCGCAACAGCGCGCACAGCCTCGTCAAACTCATGGACCCGCTCGCCCCGGTGGCAGGCGACAGCCTCATCGTGGGCAGCTATACGCACCCGGAATACGCCGAGTCGATGGCGGCCACCATCACTCTTACGGGGGCCGACGCCCTGCTGCTGCGCGGCACCGAGGGAGAACCCGTGGCCGACCCACGCCGCACACCGCAGATGGACGGCTTCCTCTCCGGGCGCACCATGCGACTGCAGGAGGCCCAGGGCGGCCCGCTGACAGCCCTGCCCACGCTGCCCTCCACCACCGACGCCGCCAGCACGGCGGCATACACCCGTGCCGTGCTCGGCGGCGAGCTGCCTGTGCCCGAACCCATTGCACGGCAGGTGGAACACATCTTGCATTTGCTCAGGAAAATCGCTTCCTAGCCCTGCCATGACCACAACCCGCCCCCCCACCCAACGCAACGGCCTGCAAGGCTCCTGCACCCTGGTGGGGGCGGGCCCCGGAGACCCCGAGTTGCTCACGCTGCGGGCCGTGCGGGCCATTGAATCGGCCACGGTGCTGCTGGTGGACGATCTCGTGAGCGAGGCCATCGTGGCACTGGCACCGCGCCGTGCGCGCGTGGTGCACGTAGGCAAGCGCGGCGGTTGCCAGAGCACGCCGCAGGCCTTTATCGAGAAGCTCATGCTCATGGCGGTGCACGAGGGCGAGACCGTGGTGCGCCTCAAGGGGGGCGACCCGTTCGTCTTCGGGCGCGGCGGCGAAGAGGCGGAGCACCTGCGGGCCGAAGGCATTGCGGTGGAAGTGGTCAACGGCATCACAGCCGGCCTGGCCGGGCCCACGGCACTGGGCATACCGCTGACGCACCGCGAACATGCGCACGGCGTGCTGTTCATCACCGGCCACACCCAGCCCGGCACCAGCGGCCCCGACTGGCAGCAACTGGCCGCCACCGTGCAACACGCCCGGCTCACCCTGGTCATCTACATGGGCATGGGCAGTGCGGCGCGCATCCAGCAGGAGTTGCTCACCAGCCTGCCCGCGAGCACGCCCGTGGCCGTCATCGAGCACGCCAGCCAGCCGCGGCAGCGCCACGCCATCACCACGCTGGACCAGCTCGTGGACACCATCCAGTGCGAGGGGCTGGGCAGTCCGTCCATCATCGTGGTGGGCGATGTGGTGCGGGGTACGGCGGCCATGGCTGAAACCGCCCGGCAACCCGCGCTGCACCACGCCGGCTGAGCTGTACAGCGCGGCCCGGGCGCTGGCCTGGGTATTGCTTGGAGCCCCTTGTGAAGGCAACCCGAGCAAGGAACACCATGGCAGCCCACCCCCTACCCTCCCACCCCGGCATTCCAGGCCCGGCCGCCCGCCCCACAAAGGCGCCGGTGGTCGCGCACAAGGCCGTCACCGGCCAGGGCGAAGAGATGTCCATCGTCAACATCGCGGCGCGCCAGCGCATGCTCTCGCAGCGCATGGTGCTGCAGACCGTGCTGGCCACACGCGGAAGTGCCCTGCACCTGCAGGCGGCACGCGCGTCGCTGGCCCTTTTCAACGACAGCCAGGCGCGGCTGCTGAACACGCCCCGCCATCTCGATGAAGCCGGCGGCAGCCTCATCCGCCGCACCTACGAGGCCCCCGGCGGCGTAGGCGCCACGATCGATGCCTTCGCCCGGCAGGTCGGCGCGACGCTGGATCTGGCCGAACGCCAGAGCCCCCGCACCGAGGAAGCACTGGCACGCCTCGTGGAGGGCACCGACGCGGTGCTCGACGCACTGAACCGTGCCACCACCTCCTTCGACCAATTGGCCCGGACGCAGTCCGACGCGATGATGAAAGAGCTGACGGGCATCGTCGCCTCGATCCAGACCGTGGCCCGCGAAGCCAAGGTCGTCAGCTTCAACGCCCAGGTGATGGCAGCCCGCGCAGGCGCGCACGGTCGCGAGTTCGCCGTGGTGGCCAACGTGCTCTCGGGTATCACGAACGAGATCGATGGCCTCTCGCTGCAGGCCGTAGCGCTGGCCGGGCGCCACCGCTGAGAAGGCCCGCATGGCCTGCACCTACACTGCGGGCCATGCAAGAGTTTGACGTTGTGATCATCGGGGCCGGCGCCGCCGGCCTTTTTTGCGCCGGCCAGGCCGGCCAGCGCGGCCTGAAAGTGCTGCTCATGGACCACGCCGAGGCCGTGGCCGAAAAAATCCGCATCTCGGGCGGCGGGCGTTGCAACTTCACCAACCGCGACCTCGACCCGCAGGCACCGCACAAGCACTTTGTGGGGCAGAACCCGCAGTTCAGCCGCTCGGCGCTGTCGCGCTACACACCGGCAGACTTCATCGCGCTGGTGCAGAAACACGGCATTCCTTTCCACGAAAAGCACAAGGGCCAGCTGTTCTGCGACCGCTCGGCCGAGGATCTCATCGCCATGCTGCTGGCCGAATGCGAAGCCGGCGGTGTGGTGCACTGGCAGCCCTGCAGCGTCAAAAATGTAACGTTTTTGGCATCAAAGGCCGATGAATCAAGCGCTGGTAGCTATCAAATCAATACCGATCGCGGGCCCGTGCAGGCGCGCAGCCTGGTGGTGGCCACGGGCGGGCTTTCGATCCCCAAGATCGGCGCCACTGATTTCGGCTACCGGCTGGCGCAGCAGTTCGGCATCCCGCTGGTCGAGCGCCGCCCGGGCCTGGTGCCGCTCACCTTTGACGGCGCAGCCTGGGCGCCCTGGGCGCAACTCGCCGGGCTGGCCTTGCCGGTGCAGATCAGCACGGGAATGCAGGCAAGCCCCCACGCTCCGCCGCTGCGCGGGTCGCTGCCCCCCGAGGGGGCCGCTTTTGCCTTGGGGCGGCCCGGCGGCAAAAGAAAAGCCCACATGGCCTTTGACGAAGATCTGCTGTTCACCCACCGGGGCCTGTCGGGCCCGGCGGTGCTGCAGATATCGAGCTACTGGCAGGAAGGCCAGCCGCTGTGCATCAACCTCGCGCCCACGGTCGATTTGCCGCAGGCCCTGGCGCAGGCCAAGGCCCGCTCGCGCAAGCTCATTGCCAACGAACTGGCCCAGCTCATGCCCAGCCGCCTGGCCGATGCCTGGGCGGGCCACGACGCCGACTGGCAGCGCCCCGTCAACGAGGCTTCCGACAAGGCACTGACCCGCCTGGCCGAGCAGATGGCCCGCTGGGAGCTGGTGCCCACCGGCACCGAGGGCTACAAGAAGGCCGAGGTGACGCTGGGCGGCATCGACACGCGCGCGCTCTCGCAGCAGACGATGGAATGCAAGACCCAGCCGGGGCTGTACTTCGTCGGCGAGGTGGTGGACGTGACCGGCTGGCTGGGCGGCTACAACTTCCAGTGGGCCTGGGCCAGCGCGCACGCCTGTGCACAGGCGCTGCCAGCGCAGCAGGGGTTGGGCTGAAGCGGCCCACACCCTGACGAAGACGCTGCCCCACTCCCTCAAGGCTTGCTTCCAATGCTATCCAAACAGTAGCTATTGACGCAACAGCCATGCGCTCTAACCGCCTTTTTTATTCTTACGCCAGCGCCTTGCGCAGCCCATAGCTCAGCGCATCCACCAGTGCCACCAGCGCCACCATGGCCAGCAGCACGGTGCTGGTTTCGCCCATTTGGAACAGGCCCATGTGAAACGCCAGCATCTGGCCCAGGCCACCGGCGCCCACCACGCCCAGCACGGCGGCGGCGCGGATGTTGTTCTCCCAGCGGTACAGGGTGTAGCTCAGCAGCTGCGGCAGCACCTGCGGCAAGGTGGCGTAGAAAAACACACGCAGCTCGCCCACCCCGCGTACGCGCAGGGCAAAGGCCGGGCCGGGCGCCGCGTTTTCCAGGCTTTCGGCAAACAGGCGGCCCAGCACCCCTGCGGTGTGCGCACCCAGGGCCAACGTGCCGGCAAACGGCCCCAGACCGACCACGATCAAGAGCAGCGCAGCCCATACCAGCTCGGGCGTGCTGCGCAGCGCGTTGAGCAGCAGCCGGGTGGCGCCGCGCCAGCGCGCCGGGTCTTGCGGGTGGGTGCGCGCGGCGGGCAGCGCCAGCGCCAAGCCCAGCAGCGCCGCCAGCAGCGTGCCCAGCGCCGACATGGCCAGGGTTTCCAGCGTGGCCTGCAGCACCTTGTGCAGCAGTGCCGGGGTGGTGACCGGGTGCAGCAGCTCGCCGGCAAAACGCCCCATGCGTTGCAGCGCGTCCCACGAGCCCAACTGCGCCCACTGCAGGTTGAGCGAGGCGAAGCTGGCCACCACCAGCGCCAGTGCGCCCAGCGTCAGCCAGCAGGCCTTGCAGCGCAGGCCCCCCGTGCGCGGCGGCAGGGGGTAAGCATTCTGGGGGGTGCGGGGGGTCAATGTGCGGCCCTTCACGCCAGGTCCTTGCGCAACGCGGCGCTCAGGCGGTCGGCCAGCCACACCAGCAACACGAAGACCAGCAGGATGCTGGCTACTTCGGCGCCGTTGAACATCTTCATGGACGAGTCCATCAGCTGGCCCAGCCCCCCGGCGCCGACGAACCCCAGCACCGCGCTGGAGCGGATGGCGCATTCCCAGCGGTACACGGTGTAACTGGTCAGCTCTGCACCGCTTTGCGGCAGCAGGCCATAGAAGAAGGCCTGCAAACGGCCCGTGCCATTGCGCATCAGGCTGTGGGCGGCGTGGGTGTCGCTGCTTTCCAGAATGTCGGCATACACCTTGCCCAGCATGCCGCTGTAGGTGAGCGCAATGGCCAGCACGCCCGAGGTGGGCCCCAGGCCCACCACCCGCACGAACACCAGCGCCCACACCAGCTCGGGCACGCTGCGCAGCACCAGCAGCAGCCAGCGCACGCCCTGGCGCAGCACGGCAGGCCCCAGCGCCATGCGCCCGGCCAGGCCCGAGAGCGACAGCACCCGCACCGACAGCAGCGCCAGGGGCACGGCCAGCAACAGGGCCAGCGCCAGCCCCGCCGTGGCCATGGCCACCGTGCGCCAGGTCTCGCGCAGCAGCAGCCGCAAAAAGTCGGCGTCGGTGCGCGGCGGGAAGAAGGCGCCGACAAAATCGATCGCTGGTTGCAGGGCGCCCGGCTCCAGCAGCACCCAGGGCCGGAATTCGGTCAGCACGCCCATGGGCCACAGCAAGGCCAGGGCGGCCAGCATCCAGGCAACGCGGGGCAGCCACGCCGGGTCGCGCAAGGCGGGGGCCGATGGCTGCCGGTGGTGGGGCGCAGCAGCGGGTGTCGCGGGGGGCATGGCGCGGCGCACTTCAGCGGCAGAGCATGCCCACCGGGACCGGCCCGCCGGGGAACCCATCAGGGGCCTGGTCGACCGGGCCGCTCAGCTCATGCAGGTGCTGCGCATACAGTGCCTGCAAATGCGCCGGTGTCACCTGGGCGGAGGGCAGGTCAAACGCCACGGCTCCCTCGCGCAGGCCAACGAGGCGCGGGAAGTGGGCCAGCGCCATGTCCACATGGTGCAGCGTGGCCACCAGCGTGGCACTGCGCTCGCGCGCGGCGCAGGTCAGTGCATCCAGCGCATGGCGCGAGCGGGTCGGGTCGAGCGCCGACAGGGGTTCGTCCACCAGCCACAGGCGGGCCTGCGACACCAGCGCGCGCGCCAGACCCACGCGCTGGCGTTCACCACCGGAGATGCGGTCCACGCGCTCAAAAAGCTTGTCACCCAGGTCGAATGCAGCCAGCGCCTGGTGCGCCAGCGCAAGGTCTTGCGGGTGGAGCAGGCTGCGCAGACTGGCCCACAGGCTCTCGTGCGGCAGGCGCCCGGCCAGCACGGCCGTCACCACCCGCTGGCGCGGGGGCAGTGGCGGCACCTGGGGCGCCAGCAACAGTGCCTTGCGCAGCCTCTGCAGGGCGGGACGAGGCAGCCGCCAGGGGTCTTGCCCGTCCAGCAGCACGGCGCCCGCGGTGGGCCGCAGCGCGCACGCCATCAGGTGCAGCAGCGTGGTCTTGCCCGCGCCCGACGGCCCGATGATGGCCAGCTGCTCCCCGGCCTGCACCTCCAGGCTCGCCGCGCGCACCGCTGCGGGCGCGCCCGGCTGGGCCGACGGGTGGTGGCCGTTGGCGGCTTGCAGCACAAGTTTCATAAGTAAAATCTGTCTTCAAGCCTTTTGCAATAAGCGCTATCAGCTACTATAAAAATAGCAACAAAGCAGCGCAGCCCGGTACCACTCACTTCAGCAAACCCGCACTGCGGGCGGCCTGCTCGATGCCCTGGTAGTTCTCGGCCCGGGTGGCAATGAACCGGGTGGCACGCTGCAGCGCCAGAATTTCCTTGCCTTCGGCGGTGCTGCCGTCCAGGCTCAAAAAGGCCTGGGTCAGCTTCTCGCGCAGCGCCAGCGGCATGTCGGCGTGCACTGTCCAGTTGTAGTCAAAGTAGCCAGGGGTGGTGTAGAACACCTTGACCTTGGCGGTATCCACCTTGCCTTCGGCCACAAACTTCTCCCACACCGAGCTGTTGAGCGCACCGGCTTCGACCTTGCCAGCGGCCACGGCGGCAATGGTGGCGTCGTGCGCGCCCGAGTAGGCCACGCGCTTGAAGTCTTTGTCCGGGTCGATCTGGGCCTGCAGCAGGTAGCTGCGCGGCATCAGGTGGCCCGAGGTGCTGGACGGCGAGCCAAAGCTGACGCTCTTGCCCTTGAGGTCCGCCAGGGTTTTGACCGCCGGGTTGCTGGTGATGAAGACCGAGCGAAACTGCGCGTCTTCGGCCCGCTGCACCAGCGGCACCGCTTTGCCGCCCGAGCGCACGTTGGCCTGCACAAAGGTGAAGCCGCCAAACCAGGCCAGGTCGACCTGCTTGCTGGCCAGCGCCTCCACGGCGGCGGCGTAATCGGTCACGGGGGTGAACTCCACCTTCATTCCCAGCGACTTTTCCAGGTACTTGACCAGCGGCGCCGCCTTGCGCATCAGCTCGGTGGGCGACTCGTCGGGAATGGCCGTCACCTTCAAGACCGTCTGGGCGTGCACCGCCCAGCCCGACAGCGACAACACCATGGCCACCAAAAAACGCGCGGCGCGAGCGCCAGAAAAAGCAAGCATAAAGTCCTCGATCAACAGGAATGGGAGTGCGGCATTAGACTTGAATTCAGACGGGGCCGCACGGGTCTGCCATGCAGGGACGCAGGCGATTGGTCCCGCGCCTTTCGCCCCATGATCCGCACCGCAGGCACATCAGCGCCGAAATATTGCGCCCTCCGACCCTTGGCTGCGCAAGCATGCAAAGGGGCGCCGATGACAAGAGACAGAGTCCGGGAGAATCCGCCTGCCCGTTCAATGCCCTGTGCGACAACCTGGACCCGGCTCGGACCTTGCCCACGCAGATCCACCCGCTGTGATGTTCTGAACACACCTGAAAACCCATGAACGCCTCATTGCCCCCGCCCCAGGCCCGTGCCCTCGACCTGGCCTCATTTCCCGAGGGCTTTCGCGCCCTGGTCATCGGCGCCAGCGGCGGCATCGGGCAGGCCTTTGTGCAGGTGCTGCAAGCCCATCCCCGCTGTGGCGAGGTGGTGGGCCTGCACCGGCGCAGCATGCCCCGCCTGGATCTGGACGACGAGGCCAGCATCGCCAGCGCTGCGGACGCCTTGCGTGGCGGCGGAAAATTTCACCTGATCATCCACGCCGCAGGCGTGCTGCACACCGAAGGCTTCATGCCCGAAAAGAAACTGGGAGATCTGGGCTACGCCCAGCTTGAAGCCATTTTCCGCATCAACACCTTTGGCCCCGGCCTGGTGCTGCGCCACTTTGGCCCGATGCTCGATGCCGGGCGTGGCGTGCTCGCGGTGCTGTCGGCCAAGGTGGGCAGCATCGAGGACAACCGCCTGGGCGGCTGGTACAGCTACCGGGCCTCCAAAGCGGCGCTCAACATGCTGCTGAAAACGGCCGCCATTGAAGTGCGGCGCAGCCACCCGCAGGCGGTGCTCGCGAGCCTGCATCCCGGAACGGTCAACACGCATTTGTCCCAACCGTTCAAGGGCGGGCAGATCGGCCGGGCCGCGCCGGACGCCGCGCGGGACATGCTCGGCGTTCTGAACCGCCTGACGCCCGCCGATTCGGGCGGGTTTTTCGCGTACTCCGGCGAGCGCCTGCCCTGGTAGCGGCGGGCGGCCGGGGCCACGGGCTCAGTCCGCCCTGGTCCGGGTGACTTTGTCGCGCAGGGTGACAAACTCTTCCGCAGCCGTGGGATGCAAGGCCACGGTGGCATCGAAGTCGGCTTTGGTGGCGCCCATGCGGATGGCAATGGCCAGGCCCTGGATGATTTCGGGGGCATCGGCGCCCACCATGTGTGCGCCCAGCACGCGCTGGCTGGCCGTGTCCACGATCAGCTTGACCAGCGTGCGCTCGTCGCGGCCCGACAGGGTATGGCGCATGCTGCGAAACCGGGCACTGTAAATATCGATGGAGCCGGTCTGCTCCAGCGCCTGCGCCTCGGTGAGGCCCACGGTGCCAATCGGTGGCTGGCTGAACACGGCAGAGGGTACGGTGGTCAGGTCTGCAGGGGTGCGGGCCGGGCCAAACAGGGTGTGGGCCAGCGCTGCCCCTTCTCGGATGGCCACCGGGGTGAGCGCAATGCGGTCGGTCACATCCCCCACGGCGTGGATGCTGGCAACGCAGGTCTGTCCGAACGCATCCACCGGGATGGCGCCCGCACCGTCCAGCGCCACCCCGACCTCTTCCAGGCCCAGTCCCTGGGTGTTGGGCACCCGGCCCGTGGCGTAGAGCACGGCATCGACCACCAGTGGCGCCCCTGGCGTCCCGGCCAGGGTCACGGCCAGGCTGCCGTCGCTCCTTTTCTCAATCTGCGTGACGTCCTCGTGCAGCCGCACGGAAATGCCTTTTGTCACCATCGCGTCGTGCAGGTGCGCGCGCACATCGTCGTCAAAACCACGCAGCACCTGTTCACCCCGGTAACACAGGGTGACTTGCGCGCCCAGGCCATGGAAGATACCCGCAAATTCGACCGCAATGTAGCCGCCGCCCACCATCAGCACCCGCCGGGGGAGTTGCGGCAGGTCAAACACCTCGTTGGAGGTGATGGCGTGCTCGACACCCGGAATCTGCGGCACAAACGGCGTGCCGCCGGTGGCCACCAGAATGTGCTCGGCCGTGATGTGCTGGCCGTTCACCGCCACGGTGTGCGCATCCACCAGTCGCGCCGCGCCGTGCATCACCTCCACCCTCGCACCCTGCAGGTTCTTTTCGTACAGGCTGCTCAGGCGGGCGATCTCCCGGTTTTTCGCCTCGATCAACTGGGGCCAGGAGAATTCGGCGGGGGGCACCGTCCAGCCGAAGCCTTGGGCATCGGCAAAGTCCTCCGCAAAATGGGCTGCGTACACCAGCAGCTTTTTGGGCACGCACCCGCGAATGACACAGGTTCCGCCATACCGGAAGCTCTCGGCAATGGCCACGCGCGCCCCCAAGCTGGCGGCAATGCGTGCCGCGCGCACGCCGCCCGAGCCACCGCCGATGACGAAAAGTTGGTAGTGGTAGGGGGGCATGTCATTCCTGTGGTTGGGTGCGTCCGCCGACGTGCAGACATGGGGAGCCTGCGCCGCGATGATCGCAGGATGCGCCAAAAAACCGCACCCCGCTGTTCTTCTTCGTTTCACCCCAAGTTTCAGGGGAAATGGCCGTGCCAAGGCCATGCCGGCGCTGGCGGGGTGCGCATGCTTGATATTTGGACATCAAAGGCTATAATCTTCGGCTTTGCTGGCATTGCCCCGTCGGCCAAATACTAGTTACAGACGGGGAACCCGCCACGCACGGTCTTGAGGCCCGATCTCCCCAAGACCCTCTGCGGGCACATTTTGGAAAACATTAGCTAATGACCACCATCCGTGTAAAAGAGAACGAACCCTTTGACGTTGCCCTGCGCCGCTTCAAGCGCACCATTGAAAAGCTCGGCCTGCTGACCGACCTGCGCGCCCGCGAGTTCTACGAAAAGCCCACCGCCGAGCGCAAGCGCAAGAAGGCTGCCGCCGTCAAGCGCCACTACAAGCGTGTGCGCAGCATGCAGCTGCCCAAGAAGCTGTACTAAGCACAGCTTCGGCATCGTCCTCGGACAAGCCGCCCAACCCGCGCTAGGGACGCCAAGCGCGGGTTTTGTTTTTTCGGGTTTGCCAAAAGGCTTTCTGGCGTCGTTGCAGCGCCTTGTCGTAGCAACACTACTGCCTGCGGCGTTGCGCCTAGCCAGAAAGCCTTTTGGCAAACCCTGCCTCCCGCCACCACCTGATTGAAGGAACCCGCCATGAGCCTCAAGGACCAGATCACCGAAGACATGAAGACTGCCATGCGCGCCAAGGACAGCGAGCGCCTGGGCACCATCCGCCTGTTGCAGGCGGCGATGAAGCAGAAGGAAGTGGACGAGCGCATCACGCTCGACGACGCGGCGATCGTCGCCATCGTGGACAAGCTCATCAAGCAGCGCAAGGACAGCATCACCGCCTTCGAGGGCGCGGGCCGCCAGGACCTCGCCGACAAGGAAAAGGCCGAGATGGCTGTGCTGCAGGCCTACCTGCCCGAGCGCATGTCGGAAGGCGAAGTGGCTGCAGCCGTTCAGGCCATCGTGGCCGAACTGGGCGCCAAGGGTCCGGGCGACATGGGCAAGGTGATGGGCGCGGTCAAGACACGCCTGGCCGGCAAGGCGGACATGGGCCAGGTCTCTGCCGCCGTCAAGGCCGCGCTGGCGGGCTGACTCCCGGAACTGCGCACATGGCCTGGGCTGGCAGGCCGTGCGTCCTCCTGATCGGCGTATCATGAAGCATGCACTTTGCGCCCCTGACATGACCTCCACCGCGCCGCCATCCGACCTGTGCCAGTTGTTCTACATCAGCCGCTCCCTCTCGACGCCCCAGGACGTGGAACAGATACTGAGCAGCGCACGCCGTCGGAATTCGCAGCGCGATGTCACAGGTGTCCTGCTGCTGTCCGGCGGACATTTCGCCCAGTTGCTCGAAGGCCCTGCAGCGGCCCTGCATGAAACCATGGCCGCCATTGATGCGGACACCCGTCACACAGCCGTGACACGACTCATCGAAGAAAACACTGCACAGCGCCGCTTCAAGGACTGGAGCATGGCATTCTGCGAGGCCCCTGGGGCAGACGACCTCATCGAGCAACTCCTGGCCGGTCCACCGGTCACCCCCGAGCGCGCCCGGCGTGTGATGGAAGGCATTCTGGCCGCCTGCCATCCCATGGCCTCCAGCGGCTGAGTCCGCTACTCCCGCACCAGCGGGGCACGGAATTCATAGCCCACCTTGGACACACTGTGCACCGGTACCAAGGGCTGCCCGGCCTGCTCGATGCGCTTGCGCAGACGGTACAGAGTGACGTGCAATGCATTGTCCATGTCGTCGGCGCCGTCCCCCCAGAGACTCTCGATCAGTGCACGGCGCGCCACCCGGCCGCCTTCAGTGTGGGCAAAGCAGCGCATGACGGCCAGATCGCTGTCCCCCAGGGATATCCGCGTGCCATCAGGGGCCTGCAGGATCGACTGCTCCTCCAGCAACCGCCAGGGTGCCTGAGCCGCAGCCTGCGCACCCGGCCCTGAACGCCGCTGAATGGCAAGGATCGCAGCCTGCAAATGGTCCTCGGGCGCATCCCGGCGCAACACCATATCAGCCCCGGCCTCCAGGGCGGACACAAAGCCCTCGCCTTCCTGATTGCTGATCGCCAGGATTCCGGCGTTGTTGCGCCGACGGATCAGACGGATCAGATCCAGACCGGGCACACCTTGCTGCTCCAGGCACACCACATAAAACGGGAAATCAAAAGCCCGGTGCGACAACAGGAAATCATCACTGTCATCGAACCGCGTCATATTGGCGGCATCAGGCCAGGGCGGAGCGGGTGCGTGGCCAATCCATGCGAGTGCGGCATGGATTGTGCTGATAGAGGTTTCCAGGGAAGAGTTCACCGGTAGGCCATAGATGCGATGACTGACAAAGGGAAGAAATGGCACGACCACCCCGCGAAAACGGCGAGGAGGACCATGAGCCGGAATTCTATCCACACTTCAACCGGTTTGTAATATTTTACAAAAATCATGTAAGATATTACTAAATTGTACGTCGCACCGCACCTCCAAAGCCCCAATGAGAAACAACCAGCCCGTCACCCAGCGCGAATACCAGTTCCCCGCATCGGAAACTCTGCTGTCCACCACCGACACCTCCAGTCGCATCACTTACGCCAACGCGGCCTTCATCCGCACCAGCGGGTTCGATCTGGACGAGTTGATGGGGCAGCCGCACAACATGGTGCGACACCCTGACATGCCACCCGAGGCCTTTGCCGATATGTGGCGCAGCCTCAAGGAAGGCCAGTCGTGGACGGCGCTGGTGAAGAATCGCCGGAAGAATGGCGACCACTACTGGGTGCGCGCCAACGCCGCGCCGATGCGCCGCAACGGCCAGCACGTGGGCTATCTCTCGGTCCGCACCACCCCCACGCGCGCCGAAGTGGAGGCCACCGAGGAGCTCTACCGCCGCTTCAAGGACGGTAGCGCGGGTGGCCTGGCATTCCATCGCGGTCTGATCGTGCGCACCGGCCTGATGCGCTGGGCCAGTGCGCTGCAGTTGCTGCCAACCGCCTGGCGGGTGCGCTTGCCGCTGCTGGCGATGGGCGCTGTGCTAGGCACCGCATTGGTTCTGTCAGGGCTGGGCGGAACGGCTTTGATCGCCATGGCCGTGGCTCTGGTCATCAGTCTTTTGCTGTGCGACCTGTTCATCGAAGCGCAGGTCACTGCGCCCTTGAAGAAAATTCTCGATTCGGCGCAGCAGGTCGCCAGTGGAGAAGCGGGCAAAGATCTGCAATTGAACCGGTGCGACGACATCGGCCTGGTGGCCCGAGCAATCCACCAGTCGGGGCTGAATCTGCAGTCACTGGTGGCTGACGTGCATGAACAGGTCTCGGGGGTACAGATGGCCAGTCGCGAAATTGCCGTGGCCAACAACGACCTGTCCAGTCGCACCGAACAGACGGCCTCCAGCCTGCAGGAGACTGCAGCGGCCATGGAGCAGCAAACCGCCACCGTACGCCAGAACTCGGATTCGGCTCAGCAGGCCAGCCAACTGGCCCAGAGCGCGACCCTGGTGGCAGCCAAGGGCGGTGAAGAGGTATCCAACGTGGTGACCACCATGGCACTGATCTCCACGTCGAGCCGCAAGATTGCTGACATCATCAGCGTGATCGACGGCATCGCCTTCCAGACCAACATCCTGGCGCTCAACGCCGCCGTGGAGGCCGCCCGTGCCGGAGAACAGGGTCGGGGCTTTGCTGTGGTGGCCAGCGAGGTGCGCAGCCTGGCGGGCCGCTCGGCAGCCGCCGCCAAGGAGATCAAGGCACTGATCGACGACTCGGTGGAAAAGGTGGAAAGTGGCTCACGCCTCGTAGCCAACGCAGGAATAACCATCACCGAAGTGGTGAGCCAGGTGCACCGCGTGAACGACCTGATCGCAGAGATCACGGCCGCATCGAAGGAGCAGAGCCTGGGCATCTCGCAGGTCGGCCAGGCCGTGGCGCAGTTGGACGACATGACGCAACAAAATGCCGCCATGGTGGAACAAAGCAGCGCAGCGGCGTCCAGCATGAGCGATCAATCCCGCAGGTTGCTGGACGCCATCAAGGTGTTCTCCGTGTGAGCCTGCTGCGCTGCAGCCCTGCCGGGGAGCATGGGCTGCGCGCGGCCGGCCGTGCCGGTACGATAGGCAGCCCCTGAGTGCACCACCCTGCCATGCCCGCATACAACCCGTTCAAATCCGCCCTGGCGGCGAGCCAGCCCCAGATCGGCCTGTGGCTATCGATGGCCGACCCCTATCTGGCCGAAGTAGCCGCCACCGCAGGCTACGACTGGCTGCTGATCGACGGAGAGCACGCTCCCAACGACTTGCGCAGCACACTGGCGGCGCTGCAAGCCTTAGCGCCCTACCCTTCCCAGGCCGTAGTGCGCGTGGTGCACGGCGAAATGGCCCTTATCAAACAGGTACTGGATATCGGCGCCAAAACGCTGCTCGTGCCCATGGTGGATACGTCCGAACAGGCCCGCAGCATCGTGGCCGCCATGCGCTATGCACCGCAAGGCGTGCGCGGCGTCGGCAGCGCCGTCGCGCGCGCCTCACAATGGACCGGCCGTGCCGACTACATGGCGGTGGCCAATGACGAAGTCTGCCTGCTGGTGCAGGCCGAGACCGTGACCGCCCTGAACAACCTCGAAGCGATATGCGCCGTGGACGGCGTGCAGGGCGTGTTCATCGGCCCGGCCGACCTGGCCGCATCCATGGGCCACCCTACCGACCCCGGACACCCGGATGTTCTGGCGGCCATCGAGACCGCCATCAAGACCATTCTTGCCAGCGGCAAGGCGGCCGGCACGCTCACTTCGAGCCCGGCACTCGCGCAACACTATCTCGATATGGGTTGCACCTTCGTGGCCGTAGGGGTGGACGTGCTGGTGCTCGCCCATGCCGCGCGCAGGCTGCGCGAACAGTTTGGCGCACCTTCAGCCGCGACCCTGCCGACCACGCCCCACACCGCCTACTGACAGCCCCGCACATTAAGGGCTCTCGAACGGGGGGATCTGTCGAGGCATGAGCGCTTTCGCCCATGCCCGGGCCTCACTTGCGCAACAGAGCCTTCAGTGCATTCTGCAGCCGACGCCCACTGGCCGCATCACTGGCGCTGCCCAGCACGCGCGCGGTATCCTGGCCCCAGGTTTCGGCAGGGGCCGGATCGTTGCGGCGGGTGAGCAACTGCAGTTGCAGCATGCGCCGCTCCGACAGTTGTTCGGCAGGCGTGGGCACTTCTGCCGCCATTTCCAGGCGCAGCAAGGCCTGATTGGCATCCCCTGCGGGCGCACCCGCCAAAGCCTGCGTCCAGGCACTGCGCACGGCCGGCGAGACGCGGCCTCCCAGCTCCTGAGCCGAAGGTACCAGCGAAGCATCGCGCTTTTCCCAGGCAGACAGCAACTGGGTCAGTGCTTCGCCATGGGCCTGTGCCGCCAGTTTTTTCAGCGCCAGCTGTGCATGTTCCAGCGCCTCGCGCTGTGCACGGAACGCTGCATCACCCAGACGGGGGCCACGGTCTTGCGGCATCGGACGGCTGTCGCCAAACCAGCCGCTGCCACGCATGTCGTCGCGCGGACCACGGGCATCCGGGCGCCCCGCGTCTCTCCCGGGCCGGGCATCGCGCCGCTCACCCGGGCGACCCGTACGTCCGGGCGCCGCAGGAGCATCCTTCTTCATGCCCGGACGGTCATCGCCGCGCACAGCCACCACAGGGCGTGCTGCCGGACGGGGCGCCGGGGGCGGTACAGGCACATCGACCGCATCGCCTTCGGCCGCCTCGGCAGCTTCGGCAGGCTCGGCCGCTGGTACCGCCGCGGGCGCAGCCTGTTCGGGACTGGCGCTTTCCTGCGCAGCAGCGGCCGCCTGAGCCTGCCCACGCAGCGCGGCCTCCAGGGCCTGCATGGCCGCACGGATCTGTTGCGCATCGCCACCCGCATTGGCGGCCTCGAGGGCCTTGGCGGCATCAAGCACTGCACGGTCGTGTGCGCTGGCCTGCGAGGCGCCGCGCTCACGCTCGGCGGTCTTGCGATTGAACGCTTCGTCGATCGGCTTACGGAAGGCATCCCAGAGCTTCTGCTCCTGGCGGCGATCGAGAGGAACCCCATGGGCTTCGGCCTGCCAGCGTTGCTGCAGGGCCTTGATGGCATCAATGCGCAGCATGGGCGCAGCACCCAGCACGCCCGCCTCCTCGATCATGGCCTGACGGCGTGCCAGGCTTTCGGCCTGGGCCTTTTCCAGGGGTTGAGAGGCCAGGGCCAATGCCTGCTTCCACAGGGGTTGCAGTTCGGCAAACACCTTCTCGCCCACATGACCGCTTTCGCGCCAGCGGTCACCAAACTGGTGCAGGGCACGGTTGATGGCTTTCCAGTCTCCCGAAGCCGCATGCTCCTGCGCCCAGGCCTTGACCTCCTCGATCAACGCCAGACGCTGCGCCTTGTGTTCAGCGGTTTCGGTGCGAATTTTTTCCAGCCACGCTTCCACCACCTTGTGGGCTGCGTTGCAAGCTTCATCAAATTTCTTCCACAAACCGTGGTTGGGTGCGCCGCCCTGGTCGGCCTGCTTCCACTGGTCGCGCAACTGGCGCAGCGTTTCCTGCATCTTGCGGCCGCCCAGCGCCTGGCCGTCAGGGCGCTTGAGCAGGCCCTCGGCCTTGGCCAGCAGCTCTTCACGAACCTGGTCTGCGCTCCAGCGCTGCCAGCCTTCGAGTTCGCCCGCAGCCACCAAGGCAGTGTGCACACGTTGCTCCAGTGCAGCATCGATATGCCGCCCCTGCGTCTTGAGCACGGCACGCAGCGCTGCCGCAGCACCCGCACTGGCCTTGCCATGCCCTTCGGCCGTTTCCTGTTCCAGCTTGGCCAGCGCCTCGCTCACCACCAGGGATGCCTTGGCAACCACCTCGGGATCCACCTTGGCCCGGGGCGCACGCGCCGGGCGTTCCACAGCGGCCGTCTCGGCGGGCACGCCCCGCGCCAGACGCAATTCATCGGCCCACACCGGCACGGGTGGCAAGGCGGCCTGAGCATCTTCAGCCGCAGCCACCGCCAGTGCCACGGCAGACTGGAACGCATCCCAGACCACCAGCAGCTGGACACGCGAGGCATCGAGCAGCGGCGGAAAACGCGCCTCCACACTGGGCCAGCTGGCATCCCCCGAAAGCGCCTGCGCCTGCTCCTGCCAATGCTGCACATCCGTCCGCAGCACCTCCTGCGCCGCCTGGGCATCCCGCCACGACTTGGTGGACAGGACTTCGATACGCTGAGCCAGCAGTACAGCGGCCTCGCGCTGAACCTGTACACGGTGCTGCAGATCTTCAATGACCTTGACGCGGTCGGCCAACTGCACCTTGAGCTGCGACAACGGCTCACGCGACAGCGGAGCCCCTGCCTTGGCCGCATCGCGCTGCCAAGCCAGGGCATCAGCGATATTGAGCTTGGTGGCCGTCAGCAGCGCCTGCGCCTTCTCAGCCCATTCGGCAGCAATGGATTCCTGGTTCTTGGCGCGGCGGATTTCATCGAGGCGTTCGCGCACGGCGCGTGCAGCGCCCTTGTCGCGGCTGCTGAGCTCCTTGAATACTTCCTGCAACTGCTCGTGCGCCGGCTGAGTGGCCAGCCATTCGCGGATGCGTGCAGCACGCTCACCCGACGTTGCAGCCGAGAAGGCACCTCCCGTCAGTCCATCCAGCGGATGGGCATCGGGGGCTTTGGCCGGAGCCGGTGTGGTTTCGGGAGCGTCAGACATTTTGTTGCGGGAGAAAATTGGAAACATGACTCTACGGGAACAGTCCCCCGAACCAGGGCCGGGAAACGCAGGAATGGCGCACCGCCGGCGGGCAGAAACCCGCAGCAGGCGAAAGCGCTATTTTCACCGGGATTTGACCCGCGTCCCTAACGCAGGTCAACGGGTGGCCAGTGTCAGCTCGGCATGCGGCTTCCAGGAGGCCTCCGGCGGAACCACCCGGGCGGCTCCGAGAAAGAGCCGATCGGCCGGCAGCTGGCGCGACGCCAGGTAGTCGCGCACGGCCACGCCACGGGCCAGCGCCAGTTCGCGCATGGACGCCTCGGACACCGGAATGCTGGCCAGCAGCAGCGCCTCCATCTCGCCAGGGGGCAAGTCCTTGGCAATCCCCACCAGGTTGCGCGGCTTGGGCGTATCGGATCGGCGGTACACCTCCTTGAGCAAGGCCGGATATTCCTCGGCGGTAATGGTCTTCACCTCGTCCGCGGACTGCCCCGCGCGCAGCGCGGCACGGCGCTTTTGTGCCAGCAGGGACTGCTGCAACTGGGCGCGCTTCCAGGCATCGCGCTCGGCTTCGAGGTTGGCCGCTCCCGCCACGGTCATTTTGAGGGCAGGCCGGTCTGTCAGCGCCTGCACAACCTTGTCCAGTCCCTGGCGCGCGCCTTCATCCAGCACGGCACTGCCCGCAGCAAAAGACACGGAGCCCAGCTCGTCTCCGCCGCCCAACGCGCCTGCCAGCAAGGAAAACGGCGCAGTCACCGCCTTCATGATGAGGTTGCCGATGATCCGGAAGATCACCGAGCCCAGACGGAACTCCGGATCGTTGAGCGAACCGCTGATGGGCAGATCCACGTCGATGACACCGTTGCGGTCAGCCAGCAACGCCACCGCCAGCCTCACCGGCAGGCTGGCGGGCGCCCCTTGCACAGGATCACCGAAAGTGAGCTGGTTGAGTACCAGTTTGTTGCTGGCCGTGAGCTGCCCGTCGGGCAGCACCCGGTAGTTCACGTCCATGCTGAGCTTGCCACGCTCCACCCCGTGGCCGGCATACCGGATGGTGTAGGGCGATAGCGGCGGCAACTCCAGATCACGCATACGACCCTGGATATCCAGTGCGAGTGGCTTGGCCAGCGGATTGAGCTTGCCGGTGATCTCCAGCGACGCCGTTCCTTCAACCCGGCCCCGCAATTCCAGGTCGGCCATTTCGGGGGCAGCGCCCGTCGATGCCGGCACCGAAGAGAATGCAGTGATCCGCCCCGTGAGCTCGCTCAGGTCGGCCGAATAATTGGGCTGAATGAAGTAATCGGTGAAGTGGACACGCCCCCCCGTGAGCGACACCGGGCCGAAGCGGATGATCGGAGCCAGCGCCGCGTCCTGCGCCGCACCCGGCGCAGGCGCTGAACCAGCCACAACCGGCGGCATGGCAGGCACAGCGGCAGGCGCAGCCGCGGTCCTCTTGAGCATGTCCTGCAGATTGATACGCCCGTCGGACTGCACGATGATGCGGGCGAAGAAATCGCTGAGTGCTGTTTCACGGACATCCACCACGGCGGGTTGGCCCGGAACCAGGGAGACATCGAGACCCCGCAGACTCAGCGATTTCCAGTTCAGCAACTCCTCACCCCGGCGCCGCATGCGGGGTGCATCGGCCCTGGCACCGTCCTCAACCTGCTCCACGGGCGCCATGCGCACGCGGACATCGTCCAGCGCCGCGTCGCCCTGCACGCCCAGCCGTGGCCCTGCAGGGGTATCGGCATACTGCACCTGCCCCCTGAAACTTCCGTCAACCCGGCGAATGTCCACCCGCAGGGCATTGGCAACGTAGGGCTCGAACGGATGCAAAGGCAACTGGGCGGCCGTCATCTTGCCCTGGGCCTGCAAAGGCGACAGGCCCAGCGTGCCTTCATATTCCAGCCGCCCCGGATCGGCACGGCCCACCCCCATACGCGCTGACAGGCTGACAGCAGAGGGCTTGGCCGACGCCGCCAGCGGAGCAAAGTCCTGCAGCCGCAGCCGCAGGCCCGTCACGGTGAATGCCACGGGCTCGGCCGTCAGGGCATCCCGGAAGGCCGCTGCCCCTCCATCCATCTCGACATTCGCCATGTGCACCGACCATGGTGCAGCGACCGACTGGGTGGCATGTCCGGCGACCTCCGGCTGAGACACCTGCCAGCGCTCGAACATCCAGCGGCCATCTGCTGAGCGATCCACCAGCGCACGCGGCTGGGTCAGGGAGATCCGGCCCACGCGCACGCTGCGCTGCACCAGATCCATGCGGGCATCTTCCACACGCAGATGCTTGATCTCGGCCAGGGACTGCTTGCCCCGCATGGCAACGGTGGCAGGTGCACTCTCGGTGCAACCGGAGAGGTTGGTGCAGGACAGCGTCACGTTGTCGAGCCCCAGACCCGCCACCTGTGCCATCAGCGCCGGACCATTCCAGGCCAGGCCGGCATCCACCGCCAGCACCCCACCCAGCCGGGGCGTGATCCATTGCGCCAGGTACGGCGCAGCCAGCTCCAGCGGCAGGGAACGCACGGAAACCGCTACCTTTCCCAGACGATCGGTGCCGTCTCCTGCAAATGCCAGCTCCGCCGCCTGCGTGCCCGCATCCTCTCCGACCCACTGCAGACTACCGCCAAAGCGCATCGGATGAGCGAAAGGCAGGGACAACGCCGAGGACTCCAACACGATATCGCGCAAATTCACCCTCGCCTTGCCCGGCACGCCATCGTCCTGCCAGGAAAGCTGACCGCCACGCAGTGCCACATGCCCCACCTCCACTTTCCAGCCAGGGTCCTGCTTGCTGGCGACGGGCGCCGGGGCCTTGGCGCCATTTCTTTCCAGGTTGAAGTGGCCCGCACCATCGCGCCGCAGTACCAGACGGGGTGCATCCAGCCGGACGGCCTCGATTCGCAGAAGTCGCTTGAACGGCTGCAGCTCGGTCAGCCGCACCTCCAGCGCATCGAAGGACAGCAACTCCTGCTGCGCGGCGTCACGGACACGGACATCACGCGCCCGTAGCACCCCGCTGAGCTGTACCGCCGGGGCCGGTTTCTGCTCGAACGACAGTCGCAAATCTGCATCCACCATGCCGGCATCCAGGCGCATGGGCAGACTGGCGGGCAAGTATTCCCGGTAAGGTGAAAGGTCAAAATCCTTCAGTCGGATGCTGGCATCGGTATGCAAGCTCTCCGTGAAGGGGGCCGCCTCAGCGGTAGAGTCGAACGCGCTGCCATTGAGTTGAAACGCCAGCCGCGGGACCACTTTGACCTGGCGCTGTGCCCCCAGATTGCCAATGAATGGCAAGGTGAACCGCAGGTCGCGCACCTCATGCGTTCGGCCCACGGTCCGATCCACGAAATCAACCGCCCCGCCCTGCACGACGATGTTGTAGAGCACAAAACCCACGGGGGCCGCTTGCGGATCACCGGGCTGCGAAAGGCGCTCCATGATGTCATCGACATCGGTCTGCCCGGGCACCACCTGGGTGATGCGCAACACCGGTGCATCCACCTCCAGGGCATCAACCACTGGCGCCATGCGCAGCAGGGACTGCAACTCGGCATCTATATAGATACGCCGCATCCGGAGCAGGGCATCTTTGCCCTCGAAATCCGCAACAGCCACATCGTGCAGGCTCAGTTCCAGCGACCAGGGAAGAAACTTCACCTGGCCGATGGTGACCTTGCGCCCGAGGGCCTCCGTAGCGAGTTTTTCACCCTGGCTGCGCAAGATGGGCGGCACTGCCAGCCAGCCCAGCAACCAGAGCAGCACGACGGCGGCAACCGCCAGAGCCAGTCGCATGGGCCACCGGGATTGCTTGAAAGAAGACACAAAAGAAGGAAGATTCATGGCCGATGGCCGCAGAGGGGCCGTGCGTGCGACTCCCTCCATTGGACCAGAGTCCAAAGCAGGGTGCGCAACGGTCTGAAACAAGAAAGCCCGGTGGAGCGGCACAGTGCTGCCCCACCGGGCTTGACGGCTGACACAACGGTCTTTGCCATCGGTTCGCAGCGCGGAGAAGAACGTCCGGCGTGCGAGGGAGCAAGGTATTGCCCCCAGGGGGTTGCCTTGGAAGCTCCGCGCTGAACCTGTCTTCGCACTGCATGCTGGGACAGTCGGCCTTGCTTCGTCCGGCGATGCCTTCAATCTAGAGGCAAAGTCACCTTAACAAAGAAACTCCGGATGCACAAATGAACCCGTCAATCGGCGGTCGCACAACGATTGAAATTGGGCAAGCCTCCCCAGACCGGACAGGCGCTCACCCGGGTCTTTTCCCCATGAAAGCATCCAAAAACTGTGATTTTTCACACATTTATAAAAACTTATTAATCTATTAAATAGTTTTGTTAGTATTGACTTGGCATTTGATACCCTCCTAGAATCCGCCAGCTTCTCGAAAGCTAGTGAAAACCCCAATCCGCTGCCGAAACCGGCTAAGTCAAATCGGTCTACCGAGGTGCTACACGCCAGGCACGAATTTGATGGCGTACCAATCCAGGCGTGACATCCCGGCCCCCTTGTGCACCTCACGGTGCCGCAAGGGCTCGGATCCGCCGCAGAAAGGAAAGCTATGACAGCGACAGGAAAAATGGTCTCCGCAGCGCGCACATTTGCCGCCGATGTGACCGAAGGTTTTCTGGAGATCACCCACAACAGCTTCGCCCTCCTGGGTCTGGCTGTGGCCTTCGTGGCCATTGCACTGACGGCGCGCCCCGATTTGCGCCAGGCCGGCGAGGCCCGGCTGATGGACTGGCTGCAAGCCCGCCAGGTCGCTCTGCTGGGGCCTCTGGAAGAGCCTCTGGAGCCCAGCGACCGCACCCTGGCCGTCAATCCCCGGGAACTCCCCCAGGAACAAGCCCGCGTGGCCTTCTGGCTGAGCAAGAAATACCGCGTAGCGCCCGAGCCTCTCGGTCTGCTGGTGGCGGAAGCCTACGAGTTGGGCACACGCACCAAACTGGACCCCACACTGATCCTGGCCATCATTGCCATCGAATCGGGGTTCAATCCCTTTGCCCAAAGCCCGGTCGGCGCCCAAGGGCTGATGCAGGTGATGACGCGCATCCACTCCGACAAGTACGAAACCGTAGGCGGCCAACTCGCTGCTTTTGATCCGGTGACCAATGTGCGGGTGGGTGTGAAGGTACTGCAGGAGTGCATTGCCCGCGCTGGATCCCTGGAAGGCGGCCTGCGCTTTTACGTGGGTGCAGCCAACATGCCGGACGATGGCGGTTATGCCGCCAAGGTGCTGGCAGAACATTTCCGATTGAGCCAGGTCGCCAGCGGCCGCCCCATGCCCACCACACCCATCGCTCCCCCTGCGGCTGCGCAGACGCTCACCAGCCAGGCACCGGTCCAGGCCATCCCCGCTGCAGCCCCGGCGCCTGCGGCCAGCGATGCGGTTTCCAGCGAGAAGGTGGCTTTGCTGTCCACCTCCAATCTCTGACGCCCTGCCCGAGAGCGGACGTACCCGGGGACGAAACAGCAGGCCTGTAGCGGCTCAGTTACACTAGCAGGGTACGCAACTGGCGATAGGCGCGGGCTCCCACGGGGCCTGCCGCTGACGTGGAAGCCTGCAGGGGCCTGCCCCCTGTGAACCACCGGGGAGCGTACCGCTCAATGCCCCAGGGCTCGCAGCGTTCCGCCGTTCGCCTGGGCAGCCCTTGATTCAAGGGACACAAGTTCATAGGACTGCCAATCATGTACGACCGCAATATTCTTGTCGAACAAACCGACCCCGAACTCTTTGCTGCCATCCAGGCTGAAAACGCCCGGCAAGAGCACCACATCGAGCTGATCGCCAGCGAGAACTACGCCTCGCCCGCCGTCATGTGGGCCCAGGGCACGCAGCTGACCAACAAGTACGCCGAAGGCTATCCCGGCAAGCGTTATTACGGTGGCTGCGAGCATGTGGATGTGGCCGAACAACTGGCCATCGACCGCGTCAAGCAGATCTTCGGAGCCGAAGCGGCCAACGTGCAGCCGCACTGCGGCGCATCCGCCAACGAGGCCGTCTTCCTGGCCTTCCTCAAGCCCGGCGACACCATCATGGGCATGAGCCTGGCAGAAGGCGGTCACCTGACCCACGGCATGCCACTGAACATGTCCGGCAAGTGGTTCAACGTCATCTCCTATGGACTCAACGCCCAGGAAGCCATTGACTACGACGCGATGGAAGCCAAGGCACGGGAGCACAAGCCCAAACTCATCATTGCCGGTGCTTCTGCCTACAGCCTGCACATCGATTTCGAGCGCTTTGCGAAGATCGCCAAGGAAATTGGCGCCATCTTCATGGTGGACATGGCCCACTACGCCGGCCTGATTGCCGCCGGCGTGTACCCCAACCCCGTGCCCCACGCCGACGTGGTCACTTCCACCACCCACAAGAGCCTGCGCGGCCCGCGCGGCGGCATCATCCTGATGAAGGCCCAGCACGAGAAGGCCATCAACAGCGCCATCTTCCCCGGCCTGCAGGGCGGCCCGCTGATGCACGTCATCGCGGCCAAGGCCGTGGCCTTCAAGGAAGCGCTGCAGCCCGAGTTCAAGACCTACCAGGAACAGGTGGCCAAGAACGCCAAGGTGGTGGCCGAGACGCTGACCGCACGCGGCCTGCGCATCGTGAGCGGCGGCACGCAAAGCCACGTGATGCTGGTCGATCTGCGCGCCAAGGGCATCACCGGCAAGGAAGCCGAGGCCGTGCTGGGCCAGGCCCACATGACCATCAACAAGAACGCGATCCCCAACGACCCGGAAAAGCCGATGGTGACCAGCGGCGTGCGCATTGGCACCCCCGCCATGACCACGCGCGGCTTCAAGGAAGAAGAAGCGCGCATCACCGCCAACCTGATCGCCGACGTGCTGGACAACCCGCGCGACGAGGCCAACATCGCCGCCGTGCGCGCCAAGGTCAATGCGCTGACGGCACGTTTTCCGGTCTACCGCTGATCTCCGCCGCCGCACACGCCCCTGCGCGCGTGCCGGCGCAAGACAGACCCCGCCCCGGAACACCCCGATGAAATGCCCTTTCTGCAGCCACCATGAAACCCAGGTGGTTGAAACCCGGGTGTCCGAGGACGGAGATTTCATTCGCCGCCGGCGGCGCTGCTCCACCTGCGAGAAGCGGTTCACCACCTACGAGCGGCCGGAAGTCAGCTTCCCCGTCGTGGTGAAAAAGGACGGCCGCCGCACCGAGTACGCACGCCCCAAGCTCATGGGCTCGTTCAACATCGCGCTGCGCAAGCGTCCGGTAAGCACCGCTCAGGTCGATTCGGCCATCGAGCGCATCGAGGAAATGCTGCTCAATCTGGGCCAGCGCGAAATTCCTTCCAGCCGCATCGGCGAGCTGGTCATGCGCGAACTCAAGAAGCTCGACAAAGTGGCCTACATCCGCTATGCCAGCGTGTACCGCAGCTTCGAAGACATCGACGAGTTCAAGACCCTGGTGGACGAAGTCCGGAAGTAATCGGCAAAAGGCGCAGGCCGTCAGCCTTCCCTCAGCATGCAGCGCTATTCAAAATATAGCTGACACCGCTTTTCCAGAAAGCGTTTCAGCCCGTTTTTGCATCAAACGGTGTCGCTTGCGGCACGGCAGCGCGAAAGCCGCGGGGGCACAATGCTCCCCCTGTGAAAACCCGCCATCTGCTGCAGCTTGTGCTGCTGTCCGCCCTGTGGGGCGCCTCCTTCCTGTTCATCCGCATCGCCAGCCCGGTACTGGGCCCCCAGGTGGCCGCAGCCCTGCGCATTGGCCTGGCCACCCTCACGCTGATGGCCATCATGCGCGCCACGCGCGAGCCCTGGCCCTGGCAGCACTGGCGTGAGCTGACGGGCCTGGGCGCACTGACCGTGGCCCTGCCCTTCCTGCTCTACGCCTGGGCCGCCCTGCGCCTGCCTGCGGGCTACAGCTCGCTGCTCAACACCATGGTCGTGCCTTTCGGCGTGCTGGCCTCGGCCTGGATGAAAGAAGACACGCTCAGCCTGCGCAAGTGGCTGGGCTGCCTGTGCGGGTTTGTCGGCGTGGCGTTCATCGTGCAGCTGGGGCCCGTGCAGCCCACGCCCGAGCTGGTGCTGGCGGCTCTGGCCTGCATGGGGGCCGCCGCCTGCTATGGGGTGTGCACGCCCTGGATGAAGCGTTCCACGCAGCGCATCAGCCCGCTGGCCATTGCCGCCGGGATCCACGCCACCGCACTGGTGATGCTGGTGCCGGGCGCTGCCTGGGACTGGCCCCAGGCCCGGTTCACCGTGCCGGCCCTGCTGGCCGTGCTGGTGATGGGCGTGGTGACTTCGGGCCTGGCCTACTGGCTCAACCTGCGCGTGCTCAGCCAGATCTCGCCCGTGGCGGCGATGAGCTCGGCTTTCATGATTCCGTTGTTCGGCGTGGCCTGGGGCCATATTTTTCTGGGGGAAGCGCTGGGCCCGGGCATGTTGTGGGGCGGCGCACTGGTGCTGCTGGCTACCTCGCTGGTCACCGGCTTCAACCCGCTGCGCCTGCTGGCATTCCTACGGGCGCGCTGAACCCTTCTCACCGGGCAGTTACGGCCGCGTGGCAGAAATGGGCGGCACCGCCTGCACCACATCGCCACACTGCGCGCGGTGGCGCAGCGCGTGGTCCATCAGCACCAGCGCCAGCAGCGCCTCGGCGATGGGTGCCGCGCGGATGCCCACGCAGGGGTCATGGCGGCCCTTGGTGACCACCTCGGTGCTCTGGCCGTGGATGTCGATGGTTTCGCGCGGGCTCAGGATGGAACTGGTGGGCTTGATGGCGATGCTCACCTCGATGTCCTGCCCGGTGCTGATGCCACCGAGCACACCGCCCGCGTTGTTGGCGCGAAAGCCCTCAGGCGAGAGCGAATCACCGTGCACGGTGCCACGCTGGGCCACGCTGGCAAAGCCCGCGCCAATTTCCACGCCCTTGACGGCATTGAGCCCCATCATGGCGTAGGCGATATCGGCGTCGAGCTTGTCGAACAGCGGCTCGCCCAGGCCCACAGGCACGCCCGTGGCCTGCACGCGGATGCGCGCACCACACGAATCGTGCGCCTTGCGCAGCAGGTCCATGTAGTCCTCGTAGCGCTGCACATCGGCTACGGGCGCGAAGAAAGGGTTGTGCGGCACATGGTCCCAGCTCTCGAACGGGATGTCGAGCTCGCCCAGTTGTGTCATGCAGGCGCGAAACTGCGTGCCAAACTTCTCGGCCAGCCACTTCTTGGCCACGGCGCCCGCAGCCACCGTGGGCGCCGTCATGCGCGCCGACGAACGCCCGCCGCCGCGCGGGTCGCGCAGGCCGTACTTGTGCCAGTAGGTGTAGTCGGCATGGCCGGGGCGGAAGGTACGCAGGATGTCGCCATAGTCCTTGCTGCGCTGGTCGGTATTGCGGATCAGCAGTGCGATCGGCGTGCCGGTCGTGCGGCCCTCGTACACGCCCGAGAGGATCTCCACCGCGTCGGGCTCGTTGCGCTGCGTGACGTGGCGGCTGGTGCCGGGGCGGCGGCGGTCGAGGTCGGCCTGGATGTCGGCCTCGGACAGCAGCATGCCGGGCGGGCAGCCGTCGATCACGCAGCCAATGGCCGGGCCGTGGGATTCACCAAAGTTGGTGACGCAGAAAAGGGTGCCGAAGGTGTTGCCGCTCATGGCGCCGGATTATCCCAGACGGTTACAGGTGCATGAGAAAAGCGCGCCAAATGCCTGCACCCGCGCGACCCAGGCCAGCGGACGCCGCGCAAGGGCCGCCCCGCCGCGCTGAGCAATGTCCCCCTTCCGCAGCGCGCAGCGCTGCAAGAGAAGGGGGAAGCGGCGCAGCCGCTCAGGGGGTTGTTTTTTCCTCCGGCCAGTCGCGGATGTAGGCTTTGAGCATCTTGTTCTCGAAGTTCTGGCTGTCCACCACGGCCTTGGCCACATCGTAGAAGCTGATCACGCCCATGAGCATGCGCTTGTCCATGACCGGCATGTAGCGTGCGTGGCGGTCGAGCATCATGCGGCGTACCTCGTCCATGTCGGTCTCGGTGGTGCAAGTGAGCGGGTGGTCGTCCATGGCCGAACGCACCAGCAGCGTACCCACGTCTCCGCCGTTCTTGACGATGGCCTGAATCACCTCGCGGAAGGTGAGCATGCCCACCAGGTCGCCGTGCTCCATCACCACCAGCGAGCCGATGTCCTTCTCGGCCATGGCATCGACCGCACGGGCCAGCGGCTCGTCGGGGTGAACGGTAAAGAGGGTGTTGCCCTTGACGCGCAGGATGTCGCTGACTTTCATGGTGCTTCTCCGTGGACGCCGCTGGGGCGCTATGCATTTGGGAGTCAAATATAGCCCACAATGCCGGGATATCCCGCCATTCGATACACCTTGGAGACAACTTCATGCCCGGTTACGCCGACCCCGGCTTCGACACACTGGCGCTGCACGCAGGCGCCACCCCCGACCCCGCCACCGGCGCGCGCGCCGTGCCCATCCACCTGACCACCTCGTTCGTGTTCGAATCGAGCGACCACGCGGCCGCGCTGTTCAACATGGAGCGCGGCGGGCATGTGTACTCGCGCATCAGCAACCCGACCAACGCCGTATTCGAGCAACGCATGGCCGCGCTGGAAGGTGGCGCCGGCGCTATCGCAGTCGCCAGCGGCCAGGCCGCGCTGCACCTGGCGATCTGCACGCTGATGGGCGCGGGCTCGCACATCGTCGCCAGCACCGCACTCTACGGTGGCTCGCAGAACCTGCTGCACTACACGCTGCGCCGCTTCGGCATCGAGACGACCTTCGTCAAGCCCGGCGACATCGATGCCTGGCGCGCCGCCATCCGCCCCAACACCAAGTTGTTCTTCGGCGAGACCGTGGGCAACCCCGGCCTGGACGTGCTCGACATCCCCACCGTGAGCGCCATTGCGCACGAGCACGGCATTCCGCTGCTGGTGGATTCCACCTTCACCACGCCCTGGCTGATGAAGCCGTTCGAGCACGGCGCCGATCTCGTGTACCACTCGGCCACCAAGTTCTTGAGCGGCCATGGCACGGTGATTGGCGGCGTGGTAGTGGACAGCGGCCAGTTTGACTGGGAAGGCTCGGGGCGCTTTCCCGAGATGACCGCGCCCTACGAAGGCTTCCACAACATGGTGTTCAGCGAGGAATCGACCGTGGGCGCCTTCCTGTTGCGCGCGCGCCGCGAGGGCCTGCGCGACTTCGGCGCCTGCATGAGCCCGCACACCGCCTGGCTCATCCTGCAGGGGATCGAGACCCTGCCGTTGCGCATGGAACGCCACATGCGCAACACCGAGAAGGTGGTGGAGTTCCTGGCCGGCCAGCCCTTCGTCGAGCGCGTGGGCCACCCGCTGCTCGAATCGCACCCCAGCCACCCGCTCGCGCAAAAATTGCTGCCGCGCGGCGTGGCCTCGGTGTTCAGCTTCGACCTCAAGGGCACGCGCGAACAGGGCAAGAAGTTCATCGAAGCGCTGAAAATTTTCAGCCATCTGGCCAACGTGGGTGACTGCCGCAGCCTGGTGATCCACCCGGCCAGCACCACGCATTTCCGCCTGTCGGATGACGCGCTCGCGGGCGCAGGCATCACGCAGGGCACGATCCGCCTGTCCATCGGCCTGGAAGACCCCGACGACCTCATCGACGACCTCAAGCGCGCCCTCAAGGCCGCAGAAAAGGCAGGAGCCTGAGCCATGGAACTGCAAGTTAACGGCCACCAAACCTTCTGCTACACCGGCGGCAAGCCCTTCAACCCGGCGCAGCCCACCGTGGTGCTGATCCACGGCGTGCTCAACGACCACAGCGTCTGGGCCATGCAGAGCCGCTACCTCGCCAACCACGGCTGGAACGTGCTGGCGGTGGACCTGCCCGGCCACTGCAAGAGCGCCGGCCCGGCACCCGCCTCGGTGGAAGAGGCGGCCGACTTCATCATCGCCCTGCTGGACGCCGTGGGCGCCCCGCGCGCCGCGCTGGTGGGCCACAGCTGGGGCTCGCTGATCGCGCTGGAAGCTGCCGCGCGCCTGCAGGAACGCGCCAGCCACCTCGTGCTGGTGGGCACGGCCTTCCCCATGAAGGTGTCGCCCGCGCTCATCGAAGCCTCGCTGAACGAACCCGAGAAGGCGCTGCGCATGGTCAACGTGTTCTCGCGCAGCACCCTGTGCGCGCCCCCCACGGCCCTGGGCCCCGGCACCTGGGTGTACGGCGCAAGCATGGCGCTGGGCAGGCGCGTGCTGCGCAGCAACCGCGAGGTGAACGTCTTCCACCGCGGCTTTGTGGCCTGCGACAGCTACGCGGGCGGCAACGAGGCCATCGCGCGCATCACCTGCCCCGTGCTGTTCGCCCTGGGCACGCAAGACCAGATGACCACTCCGAAGGCCGCGCAGGCCCTGATCAGCACCGCGCGCGCGGCAGGCAAGGGTGTGCAGGTGGTTTACCTCCCGGTCGGACACCACCAGATGACCGAAGCGCCCGAGGAAACCCTGTTCGCCCTGCGCGATTTCCTGGCACGTTGAGCACACTGCTGCCTGCGCCCGACGGCAGGGCGCGGGTGCAGCAACTGCGAATTCGATTGACGACACAAGCCTGAAAAAGAAAAACCCCGCTATCGGAAAGATAGCGGGGTTTCTTTTTAACTGGGGTGGCTGATGGGGCTCGAACCCACGACAACAGGAATCACAATCCTGGACTCTACCAACTGAGCTACAGCCACCGTAGCTTTAAATTATAACCTGCAAAATACCCATCCTCACTGCAAACCGCCTTTTTTACTTGGCAGCAGGCGCGGGACGGGGTGCCTTGATCTGCACCTTGAATCGCTGCTTGAGCGTTTCATAGTAGGCCAAGCCCTCGGCGGTGGACCACCACTGCGCATATTGTTGCTGGCGCTGCTGTGCCAGTTGGGGCTCCGGGGCCTCCGACGGCACCACGCGGTTCACCTTGGCAACGGCATAGCCTTGCGCGCCCAGATCCACTCCCGTCCAGGCAGGCAGCGTATCGGTATTGGCGCCGAGAACGGCGTCGAGTACGGCACGCGGCTGGTTCAGGGGCAGATCCCGCGCCACGACCATGGGAGCAGAAAGGCCTGTCGCGCTGGCGGCATTCTCAGCCCAGGCCGCGCGTTTGGCCTGGCCTTCCTTGCGGGCCAGCTCGGCCGCCTTTTCTGCCACATAACGCTGACGCACCTGCGCCTGGACCTCTTCATAGGCCAGTGTGCGGGCCGGCGTGTATTCGGCGACACGGCCCGCCACCATCTGGCTGGTGCCAAACTCGACGGCTTCGGTGTTGCGCTTGTTTTCGAGGGAATCCGACGAGAACAAGGCCTCCAGGAACTTCGGGTGGGCCAGGGCGCCATTGGCTCCGGCAACCGGCGTGCGCACCACCCCTTTGGCCGTCTGGATTTTCAGCTTGAGTTTGTCCACCACCGGTTGGAGGCTGTCGGCCTGCTCGTACACGGTGTTGGCAAAGGTTTCCGCCACTTCCGCAAACTTGCGCTGGGCCTGCTGCTGCTTGAGATCGGCCTCCATCGACGCGCGCAGCTCTTCAAAACTGGGCTTGCGCGGGGCCTTGATGTCGGTGAGCTGGATGATGTGGTAGCCAAAGTCGCTCTCCACCACTTCGCTGATCTCGCCCTTGTTCAGCGCGTAGGCGGCGTCCTCGAACGGTTTGACCATGGCGCCTCGGGCAAAGAAGCCCAGATCGCCCCCCTGCGTGGCCGATCCCGGGTCTTGCGAGTTCTTTTTGGCCAGCTCGGCGAAGCTGCCCGGGCTCTTGCGCGCCTGCGCCAGAAGCTCCACGGCGCGCGCCTGTGCCTTCTCGCGGTCAGCGGCCGGAGCATCCTTGGAGGCGGTGATCAGGATATGGCTTGCACGGCGTTCTTCCTTGCCGGCCATGCGATCGACGTTTTCCTTGTAGTAGGTACGCAGATCGTCTTCATTGAGGACGATGCTGTCGCGCAGGCTGGCAATGTCCAGCACCACGTATTCCACGGTGGCCTGTTCAGCCTGCTGGAACTGCTCGGGATGCGCCTTGTAGTAGGCCTGCAGGTCTTCGTCGGTCGGCTGGACCTTGCCGGTAAAGTCGGCCGTCTTGAACACCGCGACCTGGATCTCGCGACGCTGGAACAATGGATCGAGGGCGGCATTGGCCTGCGCTGCGGTGGCAAAACTGGACCCCAGAACCCCGCCCAGCACCTGGCTGACCGCCAGGTCCCGTCGCATGGTGGCTTCAAAACCTTCGGGCGTCATGCCCTGGGCGGCCACCAATGCACGATAGCCCTCGCTGTCGAGGGTGCCATCGGGTTTCCTCAGCGCAGCAATCTGAGGAATTTCCTGCAGGCTGCGGGCCAGCTTGGCATCGCTGGTGAGCATGTTCATCTTCTTGGACGCAGCTTGCAGAACGCGATCCCGCACCATCCGCTCAAGCGTCGCGTAGCGCGCTTCGGGCGTATCCAGGAGCTTGGCATCGAGCTGGGGCTGCTCTGCCCGCCGGCGGTCCGATTCCATCCGATGGGCGTTGTCCCATTCCGCCTGCGTGATATCGGCGCCATCCACGTGCGCCACCGCCGGGCTGCTACCGGAGAAGTAACTGGCATCGATGCCGACCAGCACAAACGACGGAACGATCAACAAGAACAACAAGAGCATCGCGATCTTGGTGTGCTTGCGGATGGATTCAAACATGGTCAATCTTTCTGTGACATAAAACAAAAGGCGAACTTACGTTCGCCTTTGCATCAGTGGTGGGTGCTGACGGGGTCGAACCGCCGACCTACGCCTTGTAAGGGCGCCGCTCTACCGACTGAGCTAAGCACCCCACCGGGATCCGATGTCAGTTCAGGGCATCCTTCAATGCCTTGCCCGGACGGAACTTGGGAACTTTAGCCGCCTTGATTTTAATCGCAGCGCCCGTGCGGGGATTGCGACCGGTGCGCGCGGCACGCTTGCCCACGGCGAAGGTGCCAAAACCGACGAGCGACACCGTACCGCCCTTTTTCAGCGTCTTCTTGACCGCTTCGATCGTGGATTCCAGTGCCCGCGCAGCCGCAGCCTTGGAGATATCGGCATTGTTTGCAATGTGCTCAATCAGTTCGGTTTTGTTCACAAGAAGCCTCTCGGAAAAATGGGGGAAGATTGTCTTTTGGTCATCTGGTCACCGCACGTCAAAGGCCTTGCAGGGGCAGGGTTTGTGACGGGCGTTTGACTGGAATGCACAGCAGGCGCTGCCGTGTCAGATTAAAGCCATCGACTCTCCGGGTGTCAATACAAGACGCCGGATTGCGACGGCGTAGCGGGCAATTCTAGTCGCATTTGCGTCGCTCATCGGGGTGACAAGGGTTTTTGGCGCCACGGCAGCGCTGGGCATCTTCCCTGATTGACATCCGTCCGAATGCAACGTCCACGCAGGATTTCACAGGGCTGCTGCGATCGCCCGGCCGACGTCCTGCGTGGTCGCCCTACCGCCCAAGTCGGGGGTGCGCGGGCCGCCGCTGCGCGGGTCGAGCACCTGTTCGATCGCGGCCAGGATGGCATCGTGGGCTGCACGGTGGCCCAGGAAGTCGAGCATCAGAGCACCACACCAGATCTGGCCGATCGGGTTGGCAATGCCCTGCCCTGCGATGTCGGGCGCCGAGCCATGCACGGGCTCGAACAGCGACGGGTACCGGCGGTCCGGGTTGAGGTTGGCGCTGGGCGCGATGCCGATGGTGCCGGTGCAGGCCGGCCCCAGGTCGCTCAGGATGTCGCCAAACAGGTTGCTGGCCACCACGACATCGAACGCGTCCGGCCGCTGCACGAAGTGCGCCGTGAGGATGTCGATGTGGAACTTGTCCACGCGCACGTCGGGGTATTCCTTCGCCATCTCGGCCACGCGCTCGTCCCAGTAGGGCATGGTGATGGCGATGCCGTTGGACTTGGTGGCGCTGGTCAGGTGTTTTTTCGGGCGCTGGCGGGCCTGCTCGAAGGCAAAGCGCAGCACGCGGTCCACGCCGTGGCGGGTCATCACCGTTTCCTGCATGACGATCTCGCGCGGCGTGCCCTCGAACATGCGCCCACCAATACTGGAATATTCGCCTTCAGTGTTCTCGCGCACGATGAGCATGTCGATCTCGCCAGGCAGGCGCGCGCTGCCGTCGCGCCGCACCACCGGCGCGGTGATGCCGGGCATGAGGCGCGCGGGGCGCAGGTTCACATACTGGTCAAACTCACGCCGGAACAGCAGCAGCGAGCCCCACAGCGAGATGTGGTCCGGAATCTTCTCGGGCCAACCCACGGCGCCGAAATAAAGGGCGTCATGGCCTCCGATCTGCGCCTTCCAGTCGTCGGGCAGCATCTTGCCGTGGCGCTCGAAGTAGTCCCAGCTGGAGAAGTCGAAAGCGTCCCACTGCATGTCGATGCCGAACTTGCGCGCAGCGGCGTCGAGCACGCGCAACCCCTCGGGCACGACCTCTTTGCCAATGCCGTCGCCGGGGATGACGGCAATGCGGTGTTTCGCCATGATTTGCTCCAAAAACAATAGCTGCTAGCGCCCAAAAACAGGGCGCTAGAGCCACTTTTTATACAGTATTATTTGACGCGCGCGCGAATTTCCGGCAGCGCCTTCTGCAGGTAGTACACCATGGACCACACCGTGAGCACGGCAGCAATCCAGATCAGCCAGGTGCCCCAGACACCCGTGTCGATCACGCCGAGCACCTGCCCGTCATAAAGCAGGAAGGGGATGGCCACCATCTGCACCGTGGTCTTGAGCTTTCCCAGCATGTGCACGGCCACACTCTTGCTGGCGCCGATCTGCGCCATCCATTCACGCAGGGCCGAGATGGCGATCTCGCGGCCGATGATGATGAGCGCCACGAACACGTCGGCGCGTTGCAGGTGCACCAGCACCAGCAACGAGGCACACACGAGGAACTTGTCGGCCACGGGGTCGAGGAAGGCGCCGAACGACGAGGTCTGATTCAGCTTGCGCGCCAGATACCCGTCGAGCCAGTCGGTGGCCGCAAAGACGATGAACATGAGCGAGGCGACCAGGTTGCGCATGGCCGGATCGATGGGCGCGTAGAACACCCCCACGATCAGGGGTATCGCGACGATACGCGTCCAGGTCATGATGGTGGGGATGGTCCAGAACATGGCTGCGATTGTGTCACGCCAGGCGGGCCGCATCGGCAAAGAATCGCGCCCGGTTCAGCGCAGCGCCCGGTAAATTTCCTCGGCCAGTTCGTGCGAGATGCCTTCCACGGTGGCCAGGTCTTCCACGCTCGCGTCCTGCACGCCGCGCACGCCGCCAAAGCGCTGCAGCAGACGCGCACGCTTTTTCGGCCCCACACCGGCGATGTCTTCGAGCCGGCTGCCGCCCACGCGCACCTTGGCGCGCGCCGCGCGCATGCCGGTGATGGCAAAACGGTGCGCCTCGTCGCGGATCTGCGCCACCAGCATCAGCGCCGCCGAATCCTTGCCCAGATACACCTTCTCGCGCCCGTCGGCGAACACCAGCTCCTCCAGGCCCACCTTGCGGCCCTCTCCCTTCTCTACCCCCACGATGCGCGTGAGGTCCAGGCCCAGCCCGGTGAACACCTCGCGCGCCATGGCCACCTGCCCCTTTCCGCCATCGACCAGCACGAGGTCGGGCAGGCGCGCCTGGGCGGCCGTGGGTTCGGCACCGCCCGCCTCGCGCAAGGCCTCGGCCACCTTGCTGTAGCGGCGCAGCAGCACCTGGCGCATCGCGGCATAGTCGTCGCCGCCGGTGATGCCCTCGATCTTGTAGCGGCGGTATTCACTGCCCTGCATCTTGTGGTGGTGGAACACCACGCACGAGGCCTGCGTGGACTCGCCTGCCGTGTGCGAGATGTCGAAACACTCGATCGTGAGGCTGTCGAGGTCCTCCTGCGGCAGGTCCAGCGCCTCGGCCAATGCGCGCGTGCGCGCCTGCTGCGAGCCTTCCTCGGCCAGCAGGCGGGCGAGCTGCAGGTCGGCGTTCTGGCGTGCCATGTCGAGCCAGGCCCGGCGCTGGCCCCGGGGCTGCGGGGTGACCGTCACGCGCAGGCCGGCTTGCTCCGACAGGGCTTCGGTCAGAGCCTTGTCCACCGGGTCGCTGGTCACGAGCACCGGAGGCACGGGCACGCCGAGGTAGTGCTGCGCAATGAACGCTTCGAGCACCTGCTGCTCGACCGAGGGCGGCGGGCTGGCGGCGTCCTCGGACTCGTACACGGCCGTGGCGTCTTCCACATGCACCGGATAGTAGGCCCGGTCGCCCAGGTGCCGGCCGCCGCGCACCATGGCCAGGTTCACGCAGGCGCGCCCGCCCTGCACGCGCACGGCCAGAATGTCCACGTCCTTGTCCGAGGTCGTTTCCACCGCCTGCTGGTGCAGCACGCGCGCCAGCGCCGTGATCTGGTTGCGCAACTCGGCCGCCTGCTCGAACTCCAGCCGGTCGGAGTGCGCCATCATGCGCGCCTCCAGCTCCCGCAGCAGCGCCTGGGTTTCGCCACGCAGCAGCGCCTCGGCATGCTGCACGTCCTGCGCATAGGCCTCGGGCGCAATCAGGCCCACGCAGGGCGCGGTGCAACGCTTGATCTGGTAGAGCAGGCAGGGCCGCGTTCGGTTGGCAAACACCGTGTCCTCACAGGTGCGCAGGCGGAACACCTTCTGCAGCAGCTGGATGGTTTCCTTCACCGCCCAGCTGTTCGGGTAGGGGCCGAAGTAGCGGTGCCGCTTGTCGATGCTGCCCCGGTAGTAGGCCATGCGTGCAAAGCGCTGCCCTGGCGCATCGCCCTGGCCGTCTTTCGCGGCCACACCAGTGATCTTGAGAAAAGGGTAGCTCTTGTCGTCGCGAAACAGGATGTTGTACCTGGGGTTCTGCGACTTGATGAGGTTGTTCTCGAGCAGCAATGCCTCGGCCTCGGAGCGCACCACGGTGGTGTCGAGCCGCGCGATCTTGCCCACCATGTGGCCGATGCGCGTGCCGCCATGCTGCTTCGTGAAATAGCTCGACACCCGTTTTTTCAGGTTGCGCGCCTTGCCCACATAGAGCAGCGCTCCCTCGGCGTCGAAATAGCGGTAGACACCGGGCAGCGGCGGCAGCGCGGCCACCTGCGCCAGCAATTCTTCAGAGTGCACTTCAAGCATGGCGCTATTGTGCGCACGGCGGCCCGGCGCCGGGGACAATGCGGTCCATGACCTCGCCCCGCCCTTGCGCATCTCCCGCGCCACCACCGCTGCAATGGGACATTTTCTGCCGCGTCATCGACAACTTCGGCGACATCGGCGTCTGCTGGCGCCTGGCCGCCAACCTGGCTGCGCGCGGTCAGCAGGTGCGTCTGTGGACCGACGACGCCTCGGCCCTGGTCTGGCTGGCGCCGCAGGGCTGCCCGGGCGTGTCGGTGCGCCCCTGGGGAGGGCGGCTTGCCGCCGAAGAGGCCCCCACGCAGGTGCTGGTGGAGGCCTTCGGCTGCGACATTGCTCCTGAGTTTCTGGCCCAAAGCGCCGAAATTTCAGCCACGACAGGCCAGAAGTACCTGTGGATCAACCTCGAATACCTGTCTGCCGAGGGCTATGTGGAGCGCTGTCACCGCCTGCCCTCCCCCGTGCGTGACAGTGTCGCCGCCGGGGGCGTCAAATGGTTCTTCTACCCCGGCTTCACCCTGGCCACGGGCGGGCTGCTGCGCGAGGCCGATCTGCTGCAACGCCATGCGCGGTTTGATGCCGCAGCCTGGCGCCACAGCCGCCACCCCGAAGCGCGGCAAGAGCGCTGGATTTCGCTGTTCTGCTACGAACCGCCTGCCCTGCCCGCGTTGCTGCAGCAGTGCGCAGAGCACCCCACCCGGCTGCTCGTCACACCCGGCCGCGCCACGGCAGCCACCTGCGCCGCCTTGCAAAAAATTTCAGAAGAAAATGGCACTGAAGTCCCACTGGATAAGCGCGGACAGCTATCCATTTCATACCTATCGCACTGCCCGCAGGCCGCATTCGACGAAATGCTCTGGGCCTGCGACCTGAACCTGGTGCGCGGGGAAGACTCGCTGGTGCGGGCACTGTGGGCGGGCCGCCCCCTGGTCTGGCACATCTACCCGCAGCACGACAACGCCCACCACGGCAAGCTCCACGCATTTCTCGATTGGCTGCAAGCCCCGCCCTCGCTGCGCCAGTTCCATGCCACCTGGAACGGCCTGGACGATGCCCCGATCGCTCTGCCCGACGAGGCCACACTGGCGCAATGGGCTTTGTGCGTCCAGGCTGCGCGCGCACGCCTGCTGGCGCAGGACGATCTCGTCACGCAAATTTTGGGGTTTGTGAACGAAAAACGGTAAAATCCAAGGCTTTGCGCAAAACAGGCGCGGCACACCGGTGCCCAGCCCTCGCGCATTCCCGCCGCGGAACATGCATCGGCAGGGCAAATCAGCAGGTAAACACATACCACCGCGAATTTGCCGGCCCGCGCGTTGAGCGGCCCCAACCCAAGCAACTTGCTATGAAAATCGCTCAAGAAATCCGCGCCGGCAACGTCATCATGCACGGCAAGGACCCCATGGTGGTCCTCAAGACCGAATACGCCCGTGGCGGCCGCGGTGCAGCCACCGTGCGCATGAAGCTCAAGAGCCTGATCGGCAACTTCGGCACCGAAGTCGTCTTCAAGGCCGACGACAAGATCGACAACGTGATCCTCGACAAGAAGGAGTGCACCTACTCCTACTTCGCCGACCCCATGTACGTGTGCATGGACACCGAGTACAACCAGTACGAAGTCGAAGCCGAAAACATGGGTGACTCGCTGAACTACCTCGAAGACGGCATGACCGTGGAAGTGGTGTTCTACGACGGCAAGGCCATTTCGGTCGAGCTGCCCACCAGCGTCGAGCGCGAAATCACCTGGACGGAACCCGCCGTCAAGGGCGACACGTCCGGCAAGGTGCTCAAGCCCGCCAAGATTGCCACCGGCTTCGAAGTGCCCGTGCCGCTGTTTGTCAGCCAGGGCGACAAGATTGAAATCGACACCCGCACCGGCGAATACCGCAAGCGCGTGTAAGCATGTTCCGCCCAGCAAAAAGGCTTCCCTCGGGAAGCCTTTTTTCATGCTATTTTGGCCTCTAGCGCCCGTATTACAAGCGCCATAAGCTATTCAATTCATAGCAATCAGATCGGCTGCGCCACCAGGTCGTGGCCCTGCACGCCGACGATGCGCGCCCGGGTGAACTCGCCCACCTTGAGCTGCTTGCTGATTTTTTCGGGCGGCAGCAACTGCACGTTGCCGTCGATCTCGGGCGCATCGGCGTAGCTACGGCCCACGCCGCCCTTGCGGCCCATGGCGGGAGCATGGTCCACCAGCACCTGCATGGTCGCGCCCACGCGGCGTTGCAGCTTGGACACCGACACCTCTTCGGCCACGGCCATGAAGCGTGCGCGGCGCGCCTCGCGCTCCTCCAGCGGCAGCATGCCGGGCAGCTTGTTGGCCTCGGCGCCATTCACGTCGCTGTAGGCGAAGCAGCCCGCGCGGTCGATCTGCGCCTCGCGCATGAAATCGAGCAGGTGCTGGAACTCTTCTTCGGTCTCGCCAGGGAAGCCGGCGATGAACGTGCTGCGGATCACGATGTCTGGGCAGGCCTCGCGCCAGCGCTGGATGCGCTCCAGGTTTTTCTCGCCGCTGGCCGGGCGCTTCATGCGGCGCAGCACATCGGGGTGGCTGTGCTGGAAGGGCACGTCCAAGTAGGGCAACACCAGGCCCTGCGCCATGAGCGGAATGATCTCGTCCACGCTCGGGTAGGGGTACACATAGTGCAGACGCACCCAGGCGCCGTAGGGCGCCGCCATTTCACCGAGGGACTGCACCAGCTCCAGCAGGCGCGTCTTGACGGGCTTGCCGTCCCAGAAACCCGTGCGGTACTTCACATCCACGCCGTAGGCCGAGGTGTCCTGGCTGATGACCAGCAGTTCCTTCACGCCGCCCTCGAACAAGGCCTTGGCCTCTTTCAGCACGTCGCCGATGGGGCGGGACACCAGATCACCGCGCATCGAAGGGATGATGCAGAAGGTGCAGCGGTGGTTGCAGCCCTCGCTGATTTTCAGGTAGGCGTAGTGGCGCGGCGTGAGCTTGATGCCTGCCACACCCATGGCACCAGGCACCAGGTCGATGAAGGGGTCGTGCGGCTTGGGCAGGTTGCGGTGCACGGCGTCCATCACGTCCTGCGTGGCCTGCGGGCCGGTGACGGCCAGCACGCTGGGGTGCATCTGCTGCACCATGTTGCCGCCGCCCTCGCCGGTGCGCGCGCCCAGACAGCCAGTGACGATGACCTTGCCGTTCTCGGCCAGGGCCTCGCCGATGGTGTCCAGGCTCTCCTTGACGGCATCGTCGATGAAGCCGCAGGTGTTCACGATAACCAGGTCCGCGCCCTCGAAGGTCTTGGCGGTCTGGTACCCCTCGGCACTGAGCTGGGTGAGGATGAGTTCGGAGTCGGTCAGGTTCTTCGGGCAGCCGAGGCTGACGAAACCGACCTTGGGAATCTTGGCGGCGGAGGATGCTTCAGTCATCCCCGTATTGTCCCAGCATTGGGAAAACCCGGGTTATTAGCGCTTGAGCCCCATCACCCCGAGCATCTGCTCGGTCTGTTTCTGCATCTGTTCCTGCAGTTGGGTGAACATGGTGCGCGACTGGTCGGTGTAGTTGCCCATCATGCCCTGCACCATGGGCGACTGCGCCCCCATGAACTTGGCCCAGGCTTCCGGCGTCATGCCCTTGGACTGCTCGGCCAGCCGGGCCTGCATGTCGGTGAACATCTGCACGTTTTTGTCGAGGTAATTGCCCATGAAGCCCTGCATGGCATGGCCGTAGAAGCGGATGATGTTGGCCAGAACCGCCTCGGTGAACATGGGGGCGCCACCAGCCTCTTCTTCCAGAATGATCTGCAGCAGGATGCTGCGGGTGATGTCCTCGCCTGTCTTGGCATCACGCACCACCAGGCTTTCGTTCGCCATGATCAATTGCTTGACCTCGGCCAGCGTGATGTAGGTCGATGTGTTGGTGTCGTAGAGGCGCCGGTTCGGGTATTTTTTGATGATCCGCGGGGCCGGTTTGGCGGCTGGCGCGGCGTTTTTTTCTTGCACTGCGGACTCCTCGGGCCGTCATGCCCATGTATTGCACTGCAACAGATTTTAGGTGAGCGCCTCCAATGTGCCTGCGCAGGATTACCCTGACGGAAACCGCCTGGCAACGGAGGGCGCGAAGGGGCAGACGGCGCTGCGACAGGGCCGCAAGCCCGGCGACCGGGACGCATTGAAGGCCCATGAGCCACTGCCCCCCATAAACCAGAACCCCTTCAACCAATGGCTGAAAAGCGTGATCTACGACTAGTGGGTGGTGGCCCAGAGCGCCCGCCTGCTGGGCACCCTGATCGGGGCCAAGTGAACAGAAGCATGTTTCCGTTCCGGAAACAAAAATGCCCACTTTTCAGTGGGCATTTCGCTGCAAGCTCTGGTCAATGCTTGCAAAATTGGTAGGCGCGATTGGACTCGAACCAACGACCCCCACCATGTCAAGGTGGTGCTCTAACCAGCTGAGCTACGCGCCTGTGTATTCGAGAGATGAGATTGTAGCAGCAAAAAA
>JAANMX010000467.1_pt1 | contig 53384 bp, 45 predicted proteins | sample 7279681 | NCBI WGS metagenome assembly JAANMX01 (sample SAMN14094542, study PRJNA606508) | bioreactor metagenome | isolation source: A lab-scale SPAN reactor treating ammonium-rich wastewater day 351 | place: Ireland: Galway | collected 2018-01-01
AAGTGGACGCAGATTTACGCAGAAACAATTGATCTGCGCAGATTTTATCAGCGTCAATCAATTCAGATCAGCGGCATCAGCGTCCTATTTTCAGGGCAGATTTGCACAGATTTTATCAGCATCAATCATCTGTTTCAGCGCTATCTGCGTCCTGTTTTTACGCCTGCCATTGAGCGGGCAAGAGTGTGTCGCTGTATCCAAAGTGGCTGCTGAGCCATTCGGCCTGCTGCACCCCGTCCCGATAGGAGGAGTGCGCGGTTTGATAGGCAGTGACTGGCCCGGCCAACCCATCGGCCAGGGGTTGCAGGACGGCGGGTGAAAAGAAGTCCCGGTCGTTGCCCGTCACCAGCAGGGTTTTGCAGCCAACCCGGTCGGCAAAGTGCAGCGGGTTGAAGTAGCCTAGCGTGTGGGCCAGGGCTGCGGCCCGGTCGGGATAGGCGCGGGTGTAGTCGTTGATTTCTTCCAACGGGTAGGCGCTGGTCTGGGGCGCAAGAGTGGCCCCGTTGTAGAGCAGGCCCGGTGAACAGTGCAGCGCGCTGGCCTGGGGGCGCAGGGCCGCAGTGATCAGCGCCAGATCGTTGCCGGTCAGGGCGATGTGCTGCGTGTCCACCTCCGGGCGGCTGAGCAGAAAGTCCATCCCCCGCAGACAGTCGGCCACAATGCCCCGGTAGATATACGTGGCCGGGTCGTCGATGCCGTCGGTGAGCAGGCCGGGATAGGCCGCGGCGTAGGGCTGATCGCTCAGCCGCTGTCCCCGGTGGCGCAGGGTCAGCACCGCATAGCGCTGGCGCAGTTCATAGGCGGGCACGTGGACGACGCTGCCGTAGCCGGGCGTTTGGTAGACGGCGGGAAAGGGGCCGTCGCCCACGGGCACACTGAACCAGGCGTAGAGACGGTAGGGGCCAATGCTTGTGAAGCGAGCCGCGTAGACCGTCGAATACTCATTCGATTGCAGGGGCAGGCGGGTCAGCTCAGCCGCCACAGGCAGTCCCGCCAACTCGCTATCCACCTTCGCCCAGTATGTGTCAAAATCGGCTGGCCGCACTGAAGACAGACTCATTGTACTTTCTCCCGCTGTTGAGTGGAATCAGGTATCTGCTCAGGCCCACTTGGCTTCGATACGCCCTCCGCAGACTCCGGGCTACTCAGCCGGCGCTGGCCTGAGCAGATACAGAATCAGATTGATGTGGGCATCCCGGCGATCTGTAGTCCCAGATGCTCCCGGAAGAAGGCGTCGATCACCGCGCCGTGACCGTAGCCGTTGGAGTCGTGGCCGTAGCCGTCGTAGGCGTAGAGCTTCTTCTGCGCCGAGCCAATCCGCTCGTAGACCGCGTAGCCGGTCTCGGCTGGGCAGACGTCGTCCTGGATGCCGATGTGGACGATAATCGGACAACGGATGCGCTCGACAAAATTGTGGATGTCGAAGTAGGCCAGTGTCTCCCGCACCTGGGGTTCCCGCGCCGGGTAGAGGCGCAGATACTCGACGATCTCCTCGTAGGGGGTGGTGTGGGTAAGCACTGCGGCGTCCATCATCCCGGCCAGATAGGGTGCGCCGGCCGCGGCTGCGGCGATCTGCGGGCGCATCGCCGCGGCCAGCAGTGTGAGCGCGCCGCCCTGGCTGCCGCCGGTGACGCCGATGCGCTGGCTGTCCACTTCCGGCTGAGCGTCGAGAAAGTCGATGACCCGCAGGGCGTCCACATAAAAGCCCCGATAGCCGTAGGTGTTGCGGTCCAGAATGTTGTGGACGAGCAGGCCGGGGTAGCCCGGGTTGTATCGGGTATTGCTGCGCAGTTTGCCCCGGGGCGCGGCCCCGAAGGCGGCGTAGCCCTGGGCAGCCAGATTCTTGGGCAAAGTCGGCTCGCTGACATAGCCGGGGTAGACGACAATTGTGGGCAGGGGTCCACTGCGCTGGCGAGGCAGACAATACCAGCCGGCGATACGCACCCCGTCCAGACTGTCGTAGTGGACCTCAAAGACCTCCACATCGGGCGTTGAACGCAACGGAACGGGCGTCAACGTTGCGTTCAGGGGTATCGCCGCGGCCTGGGCTTCGATCGCCGCCCAGAAGTCGTCAAAGTCAACCGGTTTCGTGACGGATGTGCCGTAGCTTGCGGGGTTGGGACGTGGCATAAAATTTTACCCTTCTGTGATAAGAAGCCGCCGAATCTCTTGAACAACCACAAACAAATCGGAACTATCAGCAGATATTACGTTCGTTTCTGCGTCGCTATGTTTGCGATGGGGGAAATTTGAAAGATGTGGGAAGTGAGGCGTCCTGTCGTAGCGAAAAATCAGAGACCCGTCCGCGGCCTGGTAGTGATAGGCGTACTTGTATCTTTCGATCTGCTGCTCCACAGCGACAAGCTCCCGGAAATGCAGCACTGAGCCATCAACAAAATAGATCTGCCCGCTCAGAAATCCGGTGTCTGGGCTACGCTTGTCATAGTTTATCTGGCGCGCATACGCTATATCGAGACCGATTAGAAAATCATCTATCGATTGGAAGTAGTCGTCGATTGTTATGACAACTGGGCGCGTTGTAGTGTTTGGTATTTGGTTTGCAATCTGCGCAGCGTTTCAATCTCACCTGACCACTCGATATAATCGAGACTTTCATCGATCTTACCTGTATCGAGCAGCGTCTCGAATTCAGCGCTCATCATTTCATATTGTCGCTCGAAATCGACCAGCTTCTGTTCTGTGCGTTCAATGCCTAGCCCGATCAGACGCAGTTCGGTCTGAATTGCCGATTCCAATAAGGGCCTTAACGTTGTGACTGATTCGGAAAAGATTGTAATCTGCTGCATAGCCCTGCCTCATCTAAAGGTCATTGACGCCGACACTATCTACTGGACTCAGTGTAGCACGAAACCATCTCAATAGGCCACGTCACTCACTTGCCCGCAGCACCGCCACCAGCCGCTCCAGCACAACCGTCTCCTCGCCGTCTTCCAGGGTCATCGGGTTGAGATAGAGGCTCTCATCCGCGCCTTTGGCTACGGTAATCGCCGGCGTCCCGTCGAGCAGTGCCTGGACGACTTCGTCTCGGCTCATACCGGCTTTGGCTGCGTCGATGTGTACCTGGGCGCGGGGCATTGGCTGGCCCGCTTCGTTGGGAAAAGAGCGGTGGGCGGAGACGCCGGGCAGCCGGTTCAGTTCACCGCACCAGCCGCCGACGATCTCTTCTGCCTGAGAGAGCCGTCCCTCGTGATCCATCGCCAGATAGCAGCGCACTGCGGCCAGCACCCCGCACAGTTCTTCCTTACCCACTTTCATCGGGCGACCGATGCTGTGGTTGGGCGGGCCATTGAGACGCATCGCTTCAATCAGCGCCCGCTTGCCCAGCACCAGACCGGAAGATTGGGGACCCCGTAAATCCTTGCCCCCGCTGAAGATGGCCGCGGTTGCGCCCAGCTTTGTGAAATGCCAGAGATTCTCCACTGGGGGAACCTGAGCCGCGGCATCCACAATCACCGGCACGCCGTGGGGTTTGGCGATGGCGACGACCTGCTCGATAGGGATATCGCCGTGGCCGGTCATGCCACCCTGAAACCAGATAATCGCCGCGGTGCGCTCGTTGATGGCCGCTTCCAACTGCCAGGGCGCGGTGCTGGTGGCGTAGCCGATCTCCACCAGTTTCACCCCCACCTGGCGCACCGCGTGGTCGTAGCCGTTGCGGTGGGACTTGTGGACAATTACCTCGTCCTTCAATCCCGTTGTGTCGGGCAGTTGATGGATGGCGGCTATATTTTTGCCGGTGACGCAGGCGGCGATGGCAATGGCAATCCCCGCGGCCGCGCCGGAGCTGACATAACAGGCGTCGTTGTGGGTCAGTTCGGCGATTTTGTCGCCCACTTTCGTCTGCAATTCGTCCAGATCGATAAAGACTTTGGAGGCGTCCACCATTGCCTGCACCACCTCCGGCGGCATCAGCGAGCCGCCCAGACGGGTGAGAGTGGCGGAGGCGTTGATGAGGGGGCGGATGCCCAGTTCTTCGTAGATGGTCATTGAGGGATTCCTGAAAAGATGATGGGATGAAGGGATGAAGGGGTGACAGGATGAAGGGGTGACAGGGTGACAGGGTGACAAGGTGAGTTCACCCTGTCACCCTGTCACCTTGCCACCTGCGCCCGTTTCTTGGCTTCGACACGAAAACAGTCGTATTGGTTCTCGCGCATATAGCGACCGGCCAGGGCAATGGCTTCGACTTCGGTCAGCAGGCCATCGGTCACTTCGGCTTGGAGGGCCCGGGTGAGCCAGCGTCGGGTTTGGGATGCGTAGGCCAGGGCCGCGCCGGGCCAGGAGGTGTCGCCGCCGAAGATGAACAGTTTGTTGCTGGGGACGGCGTGGATGCACTGGCGTAAAAAATTGCCTGTGCTGAAAGGGTCGATGCTCCAAGCCCAGCAAAAATCCACGTAGACGTTCGGGTAATGTTTGGCCAGAGCCACCATTTCGTCGCCGTAGGGATAGCCGATGTGCATCAGCACAAAGCGGGCGTCGAGATATTTCGCCAGCAGGGGGCAGAGATGGCCCGGCTTGATGTAGTCCACAGGCATCCGACTGTGGCCGGCGTAGTAGCCCGTGTGGATTTTGAAGGGCAGGTCGTGCGCAATTGCCAGTTCCACGCCCCGGGCCAGTGACCAATCGCCCAGACAGAGCCGGTCATCCACAGAAAGGCTGCCGGGATCGCGCAGATAGGCGTCCAACACCGGCGCGGCTTCGGCGTCGCTGCGCTCCCGCCAGCGCAGCGTTCGGTTATAGGCGTGCTGGCTTTTGACGGCAATGGCGACCGCCGCGTTCTGGGCAAAGACGGCCTCCATTGCCTGGCGCAGGGTAGCCAGATCCCGGATGGTCACGCCGGTCTCCTGTGTGATGGCGGCTATGTCCGGCTGACCGTTGACAAAGTTGACCCAGGAAATATCGTAAAAGAAGAAGTCTGGACCGGAGGGATCGACCGCGCAGGCGCGCACAAAATCGTCGGTCTGGATGTGGTCCAGATTGGCCCGCTCGCGCAGGATATGCAGCCGTTGGCCGGGCTGACGCAAGGCGGCGTGCCGGGGCAGGGCCGCTTCCAGCCCGTCAGCGCTGATCTCCTCCATCCCATACAACTCCCGGGCGATAATGCGAACCGCTTCCCCATAGCCCGTGTGACGCACAGCCTGCCAGGCCCGCTCTACACCGGTAAAGCGGGCGCGGATGTCCGGGTCTGCGGCGTTCAGCAGACGGTCCACTGTGGCCTGCCCCGCGCCAGCCACGACCAGATCGGCGGAGACATAATTGCCAAAGAGATTTTGCAGCAGGTCCGGGCCGTTGTCCACATATTCATCTTCCTTGCGCAGATGCTCGTGGGTATCGCAAAGAGGCGTTGTCTGGATGAAATCGGCGAGAGCGCTGGGCATAGGGGAGGTCTCCGAGGGTGTGTGGGCGGGACAAACGAATATCGACGGGGTAAGGCGTGAAACGTAAAACGTGAGATCGCTCGAATCTTCTCACGTTTCACGTTTCACGTTTCGCCTATGCGCTAGGCTTCACAGCGTTGAGCAAAGTCTTAGGCCGGCCGATCCTGGGCCAGCACTGCGTTGACCCGCTCTTCGATGATCGGAGCGTGGGCTTCGTAAGTCTCTTCGCCTTCCCAGATCAGGTCGATCTCATTGCGGAAGACGTCGTTGGCCTCGGTAAAGCGGGTATTCTTGGGCATGGGGAAGGGTTCGATGCCAGCGGTCAACAGTTGATCGGTCACGCCGAAGAAATGGTTGACTTCGTTCACCTTCGCATCGGTCCAGGCCGATTTGTGGCCGTTGGGCTGGAGGTTGCCATCCAACACCATCGACACGCCCGCCTCGCCGGAGCTGAAAATCTTCATCAGGTCCCAGGCTTCTTCGGGATGGGCCGACTTGGAACTCATCATATGCATATTGCCCGAGTAGCAAGTGCCCTGGCGGCCCTGGGGACCGACAGGCAGCAGCGCAGCATCAATCTCGAACTTGCCATCGATCGTAGCCAAATACCAAGCCACATTACCAACGATGTCGGCATGTGTTGCGCTGAGACCAGCAGGGAATAGGCCGCCGTCAATCGCATCTGCCTTGCGCGGGGCCACTTTATCGTCCAACAGCCCCAAATACCAGGAAGCGATCTCCCGGTGCAAGTCCGTATTGTAAGTCAGGGCGGTGCCGTCGGCGTTCATCACCCAACTATCGTTGGAGTCAGGCGCACCGAAGGAGCGGGAGGTGTTGCTGTAGTAGTGGAAGGAGTTCATACCGCCGAAGCCCAGGCCAAAGACGCCGTTATCCGGATCGGCGGCGGCGCGGGCCAGTTCTTCCCAATCGTTCATCGTCCAGCCGTCCTGGGGTTCGGGTAGGCCCTTCTCAGCCAGCATTGTCTTGTTGTAAATCACAGCGATATTGCCGCCGGGGTGGACGACGCCGGGGATGCTGAAGTTTTTGCCGTCCAACTGGTTGCCAGCGATGACGCTGGGGTAGTTGTCGTCCCAGTCTGCCGGGGCATCAGCGGCCAGCATATCGTCGATCTCTGCGTAAATGCCCTTCAGGAAGTTAATGAAGAGCCAGCGGTGATGGCCGTAGAGCAGGTCGGGCAGGGTATTCGAGATGTAGCCTGTCTGGGTTTTCGTCTCGATTTCGCCGTAGATAACCTCTTCCAGCACCACTTCCACACCGGTATCGGCCTGGTAGCGTGCGCCCAGCACACCGGGCATAGCAGCCTGGGAACCGGGAGCCACCTGCACGCGAATGCTTACGTCTGTCGCAGCCGGGGCTGCCGAGGATTCGGTTGTGCTGGGGGCCTGGGCCGCGCCCCCAGTCGCAGGGGCTGCTGGGGGGGCGCAGGCGGCGAGAATCTGCGCGCCGGCTGCGCCGACGCCGACGGTTGCCAGCCCTTTCAAAAAGGAGCGGCGGGTAATCTGCTTACGTTGCATTTGAGTTTTCTCCCTCGTCACTGAGTTTGGATACGGTTTGGGTGATAGGCGTGTTGTTGGTATAGGCGGTTCTCCTTTCTGGGGGGGTGGGGGTAGTAGGGACTGGGGATCGGACTCTTTTTCCAGTCCCCAGTCCCCAGTCCCTATTCCCCTATCCCTTAATCCCCGACATCACAATTCCTTGCACAAAATAACGCTGCCCCAGGAAAAAGAGGGCGATAGTGGGAATCATCGAAAGTACGCAGGCGGCCATCAGCAGATGTTGCAGCGGTTCGCCGCCTACCTCCGGTGAATTGTTGAAGAATTGCAGTCCGACCGAAACCGTGAATTTGCTCGGCGTATTCAGATAGATGAGCGGGCCGATAAAATCACTCCAGGAGCCGATGAGGGTGATGATGCCCAACGTCGCCAGGATGGGTTTGCACAGGGGCAGCAGAATCGACCAGAAGATGCGGAAATAGTTTGCGCCGTCGATCAGCGCGGCTTCGTCCAAATCCCGGGGCAGGGAGAGGAAGAACTGGCGCATCAGAAAGATGGCAAAGGCTCCCCCTCCAAACCAGGCCGGAACCCACAATGGCTTGAGTGTATTGATCCAGCCCAGTTTATAGAAAAGCACAAACTGGGGAATCAGTGTCACTTCGGCAGGCAACATCATTGTAGCCAGGGTAATCATAAAGAGAGCGTCCCGCCCCCGGTAGTCGAAGCGGGCGAAGGAGTAGGCCACCACCGAGGCGGTGATGAGTGTGCCCAGGGTCGTCAGCGTCACGACGATTGTCGAGTTCATCACCCACATTGTCACGGGAATGCGGGGGATAAAGAGGACTTTGTTGTAGTTGTCCCACTGGAAGACATCGGGAATAATCACCGGCGGGAACGAGGCCATCTCGGCTGGTGTCTTAAAGGAACTCATCAGCGTCCAAAAGAGTGGGAAGCCAAACATCACACACAGGGCCAGCACGATTATATAAAGCGCGAGCTTGCCGGGTGTCATACGCAAAGAAAGGGGCTGTTCTGCGGTCATTTGGGCCATTGGGTCTCTCCTATGCACCTTCGTAGTGAACCCAGCGCCGGGACGTGACGACCTGGAAGGATGTAAAGACGATCAGAATGGCGGCCAATACCCAGGCCAGCGCGCTGCCATAGCCCATCTTAAAGTAGAGGAAGGCCTGGTTGTAGATATGCAGGGCGAAAAACCAGGTGGCGTAGGAGGGGCCGCCCTGGGTGGCTACCCAAGCCGTCGTAAAAACTTTCAGCGCGCCGATCACCGCCAGCACCAGGTTGAAGAAGATTGTCGGGGTGAGCAGGGGCAGGGTGACGTGGCGGAATTTGGCCCAGACCCCGCCGCCATCAATCGAGGCCGCGTCGTAGAGTTCCTGGGGCACGCCCTGCAACCCGGCCAGGAAGATGAGCATTGTGTTGCCCCCCACCGCCGCCCAGATGTTAATCATTGTCACCGAATAGAGGGCCGTATCCCGGGAGGTAAACCAGGCCGGGGGATTCTGCACGCCCATATCCCGCAGAAAGGCGTTGACCGGGCCGAGGGTGGGCTGGAGCAGATAGGTCCAGACGACGGCCAGGGCCACTGCGGGGATCAGATGGGGCACGAAGAAGACGGTACGGTAGATGTTCGTGCCGACCAGCTTCTGGTTGAGCATCACCGCCAGGAGGAGCGCGCCCACAATTGCCACTGGCACATACAGAGCTGCAAAAGTGAAGGTACGCCCTAAGGACGACCAAAAGAGATTGTCAGCGGTAAAGGCTCGGGTATAGTTGGCCAAACCCACCCATTTAGGCGCGTTGGTGATGCCATATTCTGTGAAGCCAAAATAGAGGGACGCGACAATCGGTCCGCCCCAGAAGACGATTAGCCCGATAATCCAGGGCAGGGAAAAGGCGTAGCCCCAGAGCGCCTTATTTGTCTGTACCTGTGAACGTGCGCCCACGGCCCGTGAAATCCAGGGGAGTTTGCTTCCAATAGGCACGTTTTGTTGGTTTTGAGCAACAGCCATTGTTCCTCCTTCTCCGTAGGTGCGGTTTGCAATCGCACGATTCTGATAATCCACGGATGTGCGGTTGCAAACCGCACGATTCTGATAATCCACGGATGTGCGGTTGCAAACCGCACCTACTAAAAGGGCAGAGTCCAATAAGCGGGCGGCGCATCCTGCCAACGGGGCACGCTCATTCCGCCCGGATCGTAGACGATCTCGCCCGCCCGTAACGTCATCGCACATTCCAGCTTGCGGTCACCGGTAATCTTCGCCTTGCCACAGTCCACAAAGCCAAATTCACCGGTCAGCATCCGCAGGACAGCCACGTCCGCGCCCGCGCCCACGCTCAGATGGCCCAACTCCGGGTGGCCGATCTCCTGGGCCGGGGTCAGCGTCGAGCGGTAGATGACTTCGGCCAGGGGCATCCCGATGTTGAGAATTTTGTTCATCGTCGTCAGCATATCCACCACCACCCCGTGGACGTTGCGGATGTGCAGGTCGGTGCTGATGGAATCCGGGCCAAAGCCGTTCTGCATCGCCGGGACCGCATTGCGGAACCAGAAGCTGCCTGCGCCGTGGCCCAAATCGAAAATAATGCCCCGCTCGCGTGCTGCGAACAGAAAATCATTCGGCTTGCCCGCCTCGTCCACAATCGGGAATTGTTGGGCGAAGACGTGGGTGTGGATGTCGCCGGGCTGCATCTTCTCCAGAATCAGCTCCGGATAGGTGCGTTCGGGCCGGGGCCAGAAATCCACCATCAGGGGTTTGCCGCACAGTTTGCTGGCGGCTACGCCCTGATCCACCGCGGCCCAGGGGGTATGCACAGCATCAAAAGGCTCTCTGGCCCAGTAGTGGGCCGTCTTGACGCCGACACAGATGTCGGGATAGGCCAGGACAGTGCCCGCGCAGAGTTCCGGGTCGAAGTTGGCCGGGTCCTGCTCAAAGTCCCCGATCATCCCCTGATCCACGATATTGACGAAGGCGAAGATGCGGGTTTTGGAGAGGTCGATGACTGTGCGTTTGAAATGGAGAAAGTGGCGTGCGCCGGCTGTGCCCGTATCCACAAAAGTCGTCACGCCGGAGCGAAAGGAGTGGGAGTCGGCCATCACCGACAGCCCTTCCGGCTCGCGAGTGTGGTAGACGTGGACGTGAATGTCGATCAGGCCGGGCGTGACATACAGGCCGGAGACATCGACGGTCTTGTCTGCGCGAGCGGGGTCAATATCAGCCTCCAATGCAGCAATTTTACCGTCGCGGATGGCCACGTCCATCCGGCCATCGATGCCATTCTTGGCACAGATGGTATGGCCGCCTTTGAGAAGTAAATTGTAGCGGGGGGCATCGCTCATCTCTGCTATCCTTCGCGTTGAATGGTCGGAATCGTTGTTTGCAGCCGGTTATTAGGATTACTTTTGCAGTGCCTTTTGGTAGAGAGCCGTGCCGTAGAATTCGTAAGAAGCGGCTTTGTCGGGCACATCGACGACGTGGACGGTGAAGCGGGCAGGCACGCCGTTTTCCGGGCAATTCTCCCGAAAGAAGTTACCGTAGGCCCGGCGGTAAGCCGTATACAACCGCTCTTGCTCCTTCGCATACCCTTGCGGGTCTACCAATGGATGAGGGCTTTTGGGCTGACAGCCGAACGCGTGTATCTCTGTGAAGTCGACTTGGGCAATGCTATCACAGATACCCGCATCCTGCAACCACTTTTCCCAGCAGCGAAAAACCAGGGGGATTTCCACATCCGGGTCCATAAAAGTCACCGTATCCAGCCCCAGCACGCTGGCAGCCGAATAGCCACCGGTCAACCCGGCAAAGTGGATTTTGAGATCGCCGTCGGGCTGTTCTTCCGTCACCAGGGCGGAGAGGACGGGGGCATCGCCCGAATAATAGTAGGTAATCTTGCCACGTTTCTTAACATTGAAAGCCATTGGAAATTCCTTGCAGTTGAGGGGTTACTCAATAACAGCGATATTCGAAGTAGGCGTTGGTCTAATTTTCGGAAGTATACGATCCTTTGCTAAATAGTGCAATGTCGATTTTTGCACGTCGATTTCGTCATCTTTTTGTGTAACTTGGCTGTCTGTAGGGTGCAGATGACGCTAAAATTGACGCAAACAGAAATCCGCACTATACTTTATTGGCTTAGAAACGTTGCTGACGGCTGTCCCCCCACAGCAGCAGATTCGTTTCGTTTCATTTTTCCCTTTCCCCGATTTTCTGTTGAGCCAACAGGCTCGGAACGTAGTTTCTCGCAGTTCCCAAACTTCACAGTATTTGCAGATATGAATCTGTAGATACAACACAAAGGAGATTTGCAATGACGCAAAAGAACGGTTTGACCCGACGCACCTTCCTCAGAAACAGTGCCTTTCTGAGCGCTGGTGCATTTCTGGCTGCCTGTGCCCCGGCTGCACCAGCCGCCCCCGCCGCGCCTGCTGCCGAGGCCCCCGCTGCTGCCGCAACGGCTGCTCCCGCCGCTGAAGCCGCTGCCCCTGTCGCCGTAGACCCGACGATGAATCCTCTGGGCTTGGTGTCCGGTGAACCCCTGGAAGGCATCTTCTTTGAGGGTGGCTTTGGCCGGGGCTATCTGGACAACGCCGCCGACATCTACCGCCGTATCCATCCCGAAAACCCAATGACGGTGGAAGGCATTCAGCGGGTGGGCGATCAGTTGCGCCCCCGCTTCATCGGCGGCAATCCGCCCGATGTGATCGACAACAGCGGTGCAGGCAATCTGGACCAGGCCGCGCTGGTGGCTGATGGCGAATTGATGGACCTGGCCCCGCTCTTCAACGCCCCCTCCCTGGACACCCCCGGCAAGACCTTCGGCGAAACCCTCTTCCCCGGTTCTCAGGAGAGCGGCAAGTATGGCGGCGTGCAGTATTCCCTGCAACTGGCCTATACCATTTCTGGTATCTGGCACAGCCAAAGCCTCTTTGCCGAGAAGGGCTGGACATATCCCAAGACCTGGGACGATATGCTGGCCTTCTGCGAGATGGTCAAGACCACAACGGACATGGCCCCCTGGACCTATCAGGGCAAGTATCCCCAATATATGGTCTTTGGCGTCATCATGCCGTTGATCTACAAAAACGGTGGCATGCAACTGATCATCGATCTGGACAATCTGGTAGACGGCGCCTGGAACAATCCCGCTGTGGTCAAATCCCTGGAGCAGGTGCAGGCATTGCATACCAACGGCTACATTATGCAGGGGACCGAAGGATTGACCCACACCGAGTCCCAGGCCGAGTGGCTGAACGGCAAGGCCGTCTTCCTGCCCTGTGGCACCTGGCTGGAAAACGAGATGCGCTCGATGACCCCCGACAACTTCGATATGGTTGTTGAAGCGGTCCCCGGCGGGCAGGACGAGAGTACGGCTGACTCGATTCTGGCCTGGTCTGGCGAAAACTTCATTGTTCCGTCCAACGGCAAGAACCCCATCGGCGGTATGGAATATCTGCGCTGCCTGATGTCTGTGGAAAATGCCAAGTGGTTTGCCCAGAACGTCAGCGCGATTATGCCTGTCATGGGTGGCACCGAAGGTGTGGAACTCAGCCCCGCGGTGGTCTCTGCCTCTGCAATTGCTGAAGCTTCCGGCGCGTCTACCTTCGACTACTCCTGGAAGAATTGGTACACGCCGATGGCTGATGAGACCCGGGACCGCACGGGCGACCTGCTGACCGGGCGCATTACCCCCGAAGAGTGGATCGAAGCTGTGCAGAAAAAGTCCGACGAAGTGAAGGCCGACTCGAACATTCCCAAGTACGAGCGGGCTGGCTAAGACAACGTACAATCGTTCTCCGTCGGCCTCGATTGCCGTAGGGGGAATGGTTGGCGTTTGACCACTCGTGGCTGTATCTTCGGCGAAGATACCTTGGAAACTGGCCTGCGTTCCGCTTGCGGGCGCAGGCCAGTTTCTATCTGCGCCAGCTTGAACTACTCAGGGTGCGCCGCACTCGCCAGGGGTGTGGCAAGTGCGTCGCACCCTGGGCTTGAGCAGTTCCGCTCGCTTCCATCTACGGAGGTACAACGGAGGAACCCATGTACCGCAACAAATACCGGCTGATTGTCCCCTTTCTCATCCCCTCGATTCTGCTCTATATCACTTTCGTTCTCTACCCCTACGGGCGGGCGATGTATATCAGCCTGACCCAATGGCGCGGCCTCTCCAAGCCACCCGTATTTATCGGCCTGGAAAATTTCTCCAAAATGTTGGGCGACAGTAACTTCTGGAATGCCCTGGGCAACAACGCCTTTTACATTGTCTCCCTGCCCATCTTCACCATCGGCCTTGCCCTCTTTTTCGCCTTTGTCCTGACCCAGGGCGCACGCTTTGCCCGACTCTACCGCATCACCTTCTTCTTCCCCCAGGTGATGTCGATGGTGGCTATCGGCGTGTTGTGGAGCTTCATCTATCATCCCACCATCGGCTTTCTCAATTCCTTCCTGAAGCTGATTGGCATGTCGAACCCACCTGTCTGGTTGGGCAACCCCGACTACGTGCTGACCGCGCTTTCCGGTGTGGCCGTCTGGCAGGCGGTCGGCTTCTTTATGGTCCTCTTTATCGCGGCGATGGAGTCGATCCCGGCCACCTACTACGAAGCGGCAATGATCGACGGCGCGTCCCAGTGGCACATTTTCTGGAACATCACCATTCCCCTGATTTGGGGCACGATCCAGACCGCGCTGATCTTCATTATGATTGAAGCCACCAGTATGTTTACCATCACCCAGACGATGACGGAAGGCGGCCCCAGCCGGGGATCGGAGGTTCTCTCCACCTACCTCTACCACGAAGCCTTCATCAACAGCAATTTTGGCTACGGCACAGCCATCGCCGTGGCCCTCTTCTTCCTGACTCTCTTCATCTCCGTCATTCTCACCCGCCTTCTGCGCCGCGAAAGCCTGGAGTTCTAGCCATGACAATCAACTCTGCGGAACTGCCCACACCCAAAATGAGTACCCCAGTGGCTGGCAAGCCTACCGGTTTCAGCCTCTCCCGGATGCTGCTGAACATCGTCCTGGCCTTCTGGGCTGCGCTGGTCGTCTTCCCGATGCTCTGGCTGCTCTACACATCCTTCAAGACGGACAAAGAGATTTTCTTCAGCCCCTGGTCCCTGCCAGAGGCTCTGCAATGGGACAACTACGTGCGGGGCTGGGTGGATGCCCACATCGGCGACTACTTTCTCAACAGTTTTATCGTCGTGCTGCCCTCTCTGGTGCTGATCCTCGGTCTGTCGGCGATGACGGCCTATGTGCTGGCCCGCTTCCCCTTCCCCGGCAACCGGATTATCTTCTACGGCTTTATGGCCGGGATGCTCTTCCCGGTCTTTCTGGCCCTGATTCCCCTCTTCTTTCTGGTCAAAGATTTGGGAATGCTCAACAGCTTTCCGGGGCTGATTCTCGTCTACACCGCCTACTCCCTGCCCTTCAGCGTCTTCTTTCTCACCGGCTTCTTCAAGACCCTCCCTTCCGAGCTGCACGAAGCGGCTATCATCGACGGCGCCAACCAGTTTCAGGTCTTCTTCCGGGTGATGCTGCCTCTGGCCCAGCCGGGGCTGCTCAGTATCGGCATCTTCAACTTTCTGGGCATGTGGAATCAATACCTCCTGCCCCTGGTCTTGATGAGCGATGCCAAAAACTACGTGCTCACCCAGGGGCTGGCCTATATGCTGCACCAGCAGTATTACCAAAACGACTGGAGCGCGCTCTTTGCCGCGGTCAGTATGATTATGATCCCGACCCTCCTCGTCTATTCCATCTTCCAAAGCCAGATTCAGAAGGGCATCACCGTCGGTGCTTTGAAAGGATAGCCATCTTCTATGCGTATCGGTATCGCCAACTTCAGCCACGAATCCAACACCTTCGCCGCGGACCCCACTCCCCTGGACGCCTTCCGCGTCTACCGGGGCCAGGCGGTCATCGACCATTACACCCACACCTTCCACGAAATGGCGGGCTACATCGCCGGCGCGGAGGAGTACGACTTCGAGTTGGCCTCCCTCTTTTCCGCCAACGCCACGCCAGCCGGGCCGCTGACTGTGGAAGCCTACGAGACTCTTGTCGGCGAACTGCTCGACTCCATCCGCGCCGCCATGCCCCTGGACGGGCTGCTCCTGGCCCTGCACGGCGCGATGGTGGCGGAAGAATACGCCCAGGCCGACGGCGAAACCGTGCGCCGGGTGCGGGAACTGGTGGGGCCGGAGTTCCCGCTGGTTGTCACCCACGACTATCACGGCAATGTGCCACCCCAACTGGTGGCCCACGCCGACGGGCTGATCATCTACAAGACCTGCCCCCACATCGACCAGAAAGAACGGGGCATAGAGGCTGCCGAACTGGTGGCCCGCACTGTCCGCAAAGGTGTGCGACCGGTTTCGGCGATTGTCAAGCCGCCGGTCATCTTCAACATCGCCTTCCACAATACCAGCAGCGGCCCGATGAAACCCCTGATGGATGCGGCCATCGCCCTGGAAAAAGAGCCGGGCATCCTCTCCGTCAGCATTGCGGCTGGCTACCAATACGCGGATGTGCCCTGGATGGGGCCGTCGATTGTCGTCATCGCAGACGGCGACGAAGCACTGGCCCAGCGGGAGGCCGAGCGCCTGGGCGAGATGATGTGGGCGGTGCGGGATCAGCTGGTCCCCCGCATCCCCAGTGCCGCTGAGGCTGTGTCCACAGCGATGGAGAGCAGCGCATTCCCGGTTTCGCTCTTTGAATTGGGCGACAATGTGGGGGGCGGCAGCGCAGGCGACGCCACGATTATTCTGGAGGAACTGCTGCGCCAGAAGGCCGACGGCTGGGTGGTGACCCTCTACGACCCGGAATCGGTGGCGCAATGTGTGGCCGCGGGTATCGGCGGGCAGGTGGAGCTGCGCACCGGCGGCAAACTGGACAACCAGCACGGGCCGACTCTCGCCATCAGCGGGCGGGTGCGCACCATCCACGACGGCACATATGAGGAGACCGAGCGGCGGCACGGGGGCGCGCGCTTCGGCGATCAGGGGTTGTCTGTGGTGGTGGAGGTCAACCGCACAGCGTCGGGCAAAGGTGGGTTGCTCATCCTCAACAGCAAGCGGGTGGCGCCGATGAGCATCCATCAGATCACCTGTATGGGCATCCAGCCCCAGCAGCAGAAGATTCTGGTCGCCAAAGGTGCGGTCGCGCCGAGAGCGGCGTATGAGCCGGTCAGCGCCCGCATCATCGAAGTGGACACAGCCGGAGCCACCTCCATCAGCCGCCCGGCAGAGGAGTTTGTGCGGGCGCGCAAGGGTTTGTACGAATGGAGCAGGGTGTGAAGCGCGAGAAGTGAAACGTGAGAAAATTCGAGTGATCTCACGTTTCACGTTTCACTCCTCTTATCCGTCAGTTGTTCGTCGCCTGCATATGCTCGACGGACGCGGCCACCAGTTGGCGCAGCACATCCATATCCACATCGGAGAGTTGTTTGATGTAGAGGCAGGACTTGCCTGTGCTATGCTTGCCCAGCTTCGCCAGCAGCCCGTCGTACTCGTCGAATCCGGACATAATGTAGAGGGTCAGGTTCTGCTTGCGGGGGGAGAAACCCACCAGCATCCAGTTGGCCTCCCGACCGTTGGCGTATTTGTAATGGTAATCGCCAAAGCCCACAATCGACGTGCCCCACATTGTGGCGGGTTCACCGGTTACCTCCTCCATCAATTCCAGCAGGGCAAAACAGTCGTCCCGCCGCTTCTCGTCCACCGAATGGAGAAAAGCCTCTACGCTGGCGTTGTTCTGCTGGGTTTTTAGTTCGGCCATCCAGGATTTCCCTTTCCGCTTTATTCCCTTAGGCGGGTACAGATTCGAGGGTAGTTGGCGCGTTTACCTTTTGGCCGCGATAGGGGGGTATAGACGAGCATCGGCAGTCGATAGTCGTATTCAATGTCCAAGTAGCCTTGCAGAATCACCCAATCGACCCGGTTTGAAATCTCCGCCAGCGTCAGGCTGCGATAGTAGCCGTAGACCGGAGAACTGTCCAAGCCCAATCGCAGCACATCCTGCGCCCGGGAACCTTTGAGAATTTTGCCCAGCAAACCCCGCCCGCCGCTCATAATCAGATCGTCGGCGCCCCGCAAAATCCCGGCGATCTCCTCGGCAGGCATTGTTTTGATGCCGCCGTCGTCGAGTTCGTAGGGAACGCGCCGAACTTTACGTGCCATTTTGACTTACCTCCTGAAAAAGTGGATTGATCCCCAGGGTTCAATAGGATTTCGTGTGGTTGAGACGCAGAGAAAAGATCAGCGTCGGTTGAGTAGGCGGGGGCTGTTTCCCGCCGTATCGAAACCAGCGGGTTAACACACGAAATCCATTTGAGTCATCCCCCCGTAGACCGCAATCGTTGCGGTCTGTTGATTTCTGATAAAGTCCTGATACCACACAACTGAAAAGGCTCTGTTGCCTGAGAATCCTCTGAGAGTCACCGGGTACACTGATGCCAGAGCAATCGGCTCTGATAAATCAGTGTGAAACACTGATTCACGAAAGGACAATCCCCCGATGATGCGACGACTCTTTCTCCAGGCAGTTCTGGTGTGTGCGTTGACGGCCCTGGCGGCCATCCCCGCTTCCGCAGGTCTCGTCCCCGATCCGCTGGGTGGGACAGGTAGCCAACTTACCGCTGTGCCAGGGGCGGCCCCTGGCAGCGTAGCCCACATCAACGCCGAGGCAGAGGCCCACGACAGGCTGACACTTCCAAGCGATCCGAATGCCTTACAGCCCGCCGAATTTGCGCCCCGCTCTTGGGGGTTGGATGGCGGCGCGGATGACGACCAATTGATTGGATGGGATGAGGAAGACGTTCATCCTTAACCTACTGCAGGCCGGGATGGGCAGGTGAATAGACCTGCCCATCCATCTCACACGCCCACTTCCTCCTCCAACAGCCTGGCAAAGCCTATGGACTCCGCCAGGGCATCCGCCGCGCGACGCTCGGCTTCGCCCAAGCTGGATGTCAGCCGGTCCGCCACTTCCTGGGCGGCCTTTTGGGTATAGCTTTCGGCCGCGGGGTGGCGCAGAACCGCCAGGGCCAGAAGCAGCCCTTTGGGAAAGCCCGACGTCTGTGTACTCTCCTCTTCGGTCAGCAGAACCGCCAGCTCCACCCCGGCGTTGAGCGCCGGGGCCAGGGTTTGAATCTCCACCCCCAGCCGGGCGGCTTCCAGCCAGAGCCGCCGCGCGCTGGCCCGGTCTCCCGTCTCCTTCTCAATTCCTGCCAACACAATCTGGCTGTAGACCCGTCCCCGCTGATCGCCGATGGCCCGCCGCAGCGCGAGAGCCTTTTGCAGGCTGACTCGCGCCCCTTCCAAATCCCGCAACTGAATCAGAATCTCGCCCAGATTGGTCAGGCCCACCGCCTCCAGGCGACGGCTGCCGATATTTTCGGCCACAGCAATGGCTTCCTCGTAATAGCGTCGGGCCGATTGCCACGCATGCTGCACATGCTCGGTGGTGCCCAGATTGATCAGCCCCCGGGCCAGTTCGGAGAGATTGCCATTGGAGCGGGCAATGGCGATGGCCTCCCGGTAGAAGGCGCAGGCCTCGGCGTAGGTTGGGTCTGGGGTGACCGCGGCCGACAGGTTGCCCAGATTGTTGAGCACCGAAGCCCGGCCCGCGGGCTGGTCCACCTGCTGGTAGTGGGTCAGGGCCTCCTCGAACCAGGGGCGGGCCAGATCGTACTCCCCGGCCATATAGTAGTTCAGCCCCAGCCCGTTGAGGGCAAACCCCACCTCGCCGGGTCGATTGACCGCCCGCACCGGGGGCAACGCCTCCTCCAGCAGCCGCCGGGCCTCGGCCAGACGGTTAACCCGATGATAGAAATAGGCCAGATGAATACCCAGAGCGGCCAGCGTCAGCCGGGCCTCCTCGCTGTCCGGGGCAGCCCGCAGGCCGGCCATCCCAGCCTCCAGCATATGAGCGCCCTCCTGATACCAGCCCCGCACATTGTAGAAGTGAAAGAGTCCCGGCCCGTAGGTATCCAGCAGCGCCGGGCTGGCCTGGGCCGCGGCAAAGTTCCAGCCCGCCCGCACATTTTCCGTATCCAGCATCACCGCGGCCAAGGCTTCTGGTTGCCGTTGACCGCTCAGCCCGGCCAGATGGGAGCGCAGCCAATAGGCATACCAGCGGGAATGGCTCTCCTGAACGGCCCGCTGTAACTCTGCTCTTTTCGCCAGCCGTTCGCCAGCAAACTGGCGCAGCAATGGGTGAATCTCGAAGCGGCCCGCGGCGGCCCGACGCAGCAGGGAGCGATCCACCAGCCCGCTGAGGAGGGGCAGGGGGACGCCGGCGACCTCCTGGGCGGCCTGACGGGAAAAGCTCTGGGGAAAGACGGCCAGCCGGATGAGGGCCAACTGCTCCTCGGCGGAGAGAAGTTGCCAGGAGTAGTCGAAGACGGCCCGGATGCTGCGATGGCGGGGCGGCAGATTGCGCAGATTCGAGGCCAGAAAGTCGCTGGTGCGCTCGATCTCCCCCCCGATCTCGGCGGGGGAGATATGGCGGGCCCACGCCGCGGCCAGGGTCAGGGCCAGGGGCATCCCGTCCACCATCCGACAGATGCGGGCCACATCCTCCCGATTCTCGTCGTCGAGGACAAAACCGGGGTCCACCCGGCGGGCGCAGGCGCAGAAAAGCTGGACCGCGCTGTACTCTGCGTAGTCCTCGACATCCTCCTCGACGTCCTCCCCGGCTGGGGGCGGCGCGTCCAGACCGGTCACTGGCAGCAGCCACTCCTCGGCCAGATTCAGCCGCTCCCGGCTGGTGACGAGCAGACGCAGACCCTGCGCGGCATTCAGCAGGGAGGGGAGCAGTTCGGCGCAGGCCATATGCGGCTCGAAGTTGTCCAGCACCAGCAGCGTCTCCTGCTCGGCCAGCGCGGCGCGCACCTGTTGCCAGGCCGGCGCGCCCGTGTCGAACTGGAGTTGCAGGGCCGAGGCGATACTCTGGACCAGATGGGTCTCGGCTTCTTCCCGGCTGGAGGAGAGGGCATCGGCCAGGGGGACAAAGACGCAGCCATCGGCGAAGCGCTCGTTGAGCTGCCAGGCCGCGTGCATGGCCAGATGGGTCTTGCCGTTGCCGCCCGGCCCCACGAGGGTCAGCAAGCGACACTCGCCCTGGGTTAGCTGCTGGTCGATATCCGCCGCCATCTTCTCTCGCCCGACCGGGCGCGCAGGCGGGGGTGACGGCGCAGGCCGCACATCGCGGGGAGGGCTGGCCGGGCGCAGTGGCGGCTGTTCGGTCAGCGCTGGCGGTGGCCGCCAGCTTCCATCCCGCAATTGCTGGTAGAGTGCGAGGGTCTCCTGGGAAGGCTCCACCCCCAGCTCCGCCGCCAGCGCGGCCCGGCAGAGTTCAAACTGGGCCAGGGCCGCGCTGCGCTGGCCCCGGGCCGCCAGCAGACGCATCATCTGGCTGTGGGCCTCCTCCCGCCAGGGTTCCAGGAGCAACTGCTGGCTGATGATGGCGTGGGCCGTGTCAAAATGGGCCACCCCACCGGAAAGCAGACCCTGGGCGTAGTGGTGGAGCGCGGCCATCACCCGCCCGTGCAGCCATTCCCGTTTGGTCAGCAACCAGTGGTCGAAGATGTCGCTGTCGTCCAGGCTGAAACTTTCCAGTAGCCGCCCCCGGTAGAGGCTGCTCACCTGCTCCATTTTGGCTGGGTCGGGGATCTGGCCTGGCTCTGGCAGAAGGGCGAGCACCTGCTGGCCGTCGATGTCGGCTGGCGCGGCCCGGTTCCAGCGGATCTCCTGACGGGAGACCAGCAGAAAGGGTGTCTGCGCGTTCTGGTCGTCCAGGGTCTGGCGCAGATTGAAAAGGGCCTGGCTCAGGTTGCGCCGGGCCGACGATTCGGGCCAGTCGGGCCAGAGCAGCCCGATGAGGCTGGCGCGGCTGTGGCCGCGCGCCTGTTCCACGGCCAGAAAGGCCAGCAGCCCCCGCACTTTGTTCGATTCAAAGCCTGTCAGGGGCGCACCCCGCCGAAATGCGGCGAAATGGCCCAGCAAGGTCAGACGCAGCCTTTCATCCATCGGCCTGGCCTCCTGATAATCTCCTGATAGTCGTTTGCTATCCTGTCGCCACGTCAATGTGCAGTCATTTTCCCACAAGGAGGACGAGATGCAAACCATCAAATCTGTTCTGGTTCCGGCGTTTCCACGCAGTCTGCTGCTGGCTCTGCTCTTGCTGGCGATGGCCCTGCTGCCTGTCGCGGCCGCGGACGGCGATCTGGACCCCACCTTTGACAGCGACGGCTCTGTGACCACAGCCATCGGCTCTGCCGGGGATGTGGCCTATGCGGTCGCCATTCAGGACGACGGCAAGATTGTAGTGGGCGGCACGTATGTGAATGGGACCCCCAACGACGATCTCTTTCTGGCCCGCTACAACAGCGACGGCTCCCTCGACACCACTTTCGACAGCGACGGCATCGTTACCGTGTCCGTGGCTGTTGGTGACGACGAAGGGCTGGATGTAGCCCTGCAAAGCGACGGCAAGATTCTGCTGGCGGGCTTGGGCAAAGCCGCGGCTGGCAAGAATCACTTCATCCTCTTTCGCTACAACAGCGACGGCAGCCTGGACACATCCTTCGATTCGGACGGGATGGCCGCGGCCCGTATTATCGACACCAACTACGGCCGCGGGCGAGCAGCGGCCGTGCAGAGCGACGGCAAAATTGTGATGGCCGGCGACGCCTTTGACGGCTTCGACGCCCGTTTTGCCGCGGCCCGCTTCAACAGCGACGGCAGTCTGGACACTGGTTTCGACACGGACGGCCAAACGGCCATCGAAATCGACGCCGATGATGACTACGCCTACGATCTCGCCATTCAGACCGACGGAAAAATCGTACTGGCAGGCAAGAGCAACAACGGCAGCAACGACGACATCGCGCTGCTCCGTCTGAACAGCGACGGCAGCGTGGACACATCCTTCGACAGCGACGGCATTGTGATCACTGCTATCGGAGCGGGCCACGACGAAGCCCAGGCTGTTGCCATTCAGAGTGACGGCAAAATCGTGGTGGTAGGCTCTTCCCACAACGGCAGCGACGATGACTTTGCGGTGGTGCGCTACAACAGCGACGGCAGCCTGGATACCAGCTTTGATAGCGACGGTATTGTGATCACAGCTATCGGCACGAACATCGACCAGGCCCACGATGTGCATATTCAGGCTGACGGCAAAATCCTGGTGGCCGGGCTGAGCAAATCCGGCGACAACGATATGGCGGTGGTGCGCTACAACAGCGACGGCTCTCTGGACACTACCTTTGGGGGCGGCGACGGCATTGTGCTGGTGGACCCCAGCGGTGGCTTCAACGATATGGCCTACGGGCTGGCCGTGCAGAGCGACGGCAAGATTGTCCTGGCCGGTGAGAGCCGCACCCCCGCGGATGTGGCGGTCGTGCGTCTGGACAACACCGACGCACCCGCGCCCGGTCCGATGCTGGACATTGCCGAGGAGATTCCCGGACTGGAGGGCGAAGCAGTAGATGTACCCATCGACTTTACCCCCAACGACCACGAAATCCAGGCCATCGCCTTCACCGTCCACTTTGACCCGGACTGCCTGCTCTTCGACCCCACCGACGGCGACAGCGACGGCGTGCCCGACGCCATCGCCTTCCGGGAGAGCGGCAGCCTGTGGGATCAGGCGGTGAATACGGACAACGCGGCCGCAGGCAGTCTGCGCTTTGTCATCGGCCACCGGGGCGACGGCCTGATCGCCGAGGGCGTCCCCGTCACCATCACCTTCACCGGCGACTGCGTGGGCGAAACAGACCTGACCTTCAGCAGCGACTCCTACGGCAATTCCGTGGGCGAGAGCGTGCCGGGCACAAACGAGGGGGGCAGCGTCCTGCTCTACGCCCAGCCCGTGGCCGTGGATGATGCGGTCACAATTGATGAAGATACCACAGACGTGACCGTCGATGTGGTTGCCAACGACAGCGACCCCAACGGCGGCAGCCTGACCCTGGACGAGGCGGGACCGGCGGCCCACGGCGCGCTGGCTTTCACTCCCACCACGGGCACAATCAACTATGGACTGTTCGAGTATTGGCAGACGCTGGCCGCGGGGGAGAGCGAGACCGTCGAGATTCCCTATACCATCTCCAACGAGGCCGGGGGCAGCGCCAGCGCCACCCTGCGGGTTACTGTCAACGGCGTCAATGACGCACCGGTTGCTGAGGACGACCTGGCAACCACCGGGCCGGGCAGCAGTACGCTTATCGATGTGCTGGCGAACGCCAGCGACGTAGACGCCAGCGACGTGCTGGTCATCAGCGATCCCGGCAGCCCCAGCCACGGCAGCGCGGCCGTGGAGAGCGGCCAACTGCGCTACACCCCTGCGGACGGCTTCTACGGCGTCGACAGCTTCGACTACACCGTCGGCGACGGCCACACTACAGCCACCGCCACGCTGACGGTTATTGTCGGCGTCCGCGGCGACTGCAACCAGGACGGAGTAGTGGACGCCGGCGACCTGCCCGCCTGTGTGCTGGAAATCTTTGACGGCGACGACAACGACGACTGGCTGGACACCCCAACAGCCGGTCTCATCGGCAACCCCATCGGCTGCGATTCCAACCAGGACACCCGCATCTCGGCCGCGGACCTCTCGTGCAAAGTGCGGCTGCTGCTGGAAGAGGCCGATGTCTCCTGCGCCGACATCAGCCGGGCCGGGGCTGTGGCTGCCGAGCTGAGCCTGCCCCAGGCAATGGGTGTGGCTGCCGACGGCGTGGCTGCCATTCCGCTCCACTACCGCTCCCAGGGCAACCGGGCCACCGCCCTGGCCGTCAGCCTGCGCTACGACCCGGCCCAGGCCAGCTTTGATAGCCAGGATCGCAACGGCGACAACATCCCCGACGGTCTGACGCTGCATCTGCCTGCCACCTTCCAAGCCCTGGGCTTCACCTGGGGTGAGCGGATCAATCTGGTCCTCTTCTCGCCGTCTATGGATGTCTTGCCCGACGGCGTGCTGGCGACGCTCCATCTGGCGGGCGCGGCGGGCACGACGGTGGCCGTGGAGTTCAACCCGGCTATCCCGGCCAGCCTGGGGGATGTGAGCGGCGCAAGCCTGCCGCTTCTGCTCAGTGGCGGCACACCGGTCGGGCCGGTGCAGCAGCGCATCTTCCTGCCCGCGCTGGTTCGATAGACAGGAACGGAATCGGGCTATGAGCCGTCTGCGCTCTCTCTCATTGCTCCTGCTGCTGGCCCTGGCGGGGATCGTTCCCACCGCTCTGGCGGCTGGGGATGGCAAGCCGACGCTTGTCATCCCCAGCCGCAGCGTGCGCGGGGACGAGACGGCGCAGGTGGAGATTCTCTTTGCGGGCAGCGGTCACGCTATCAACGCGGTGACCTTTGCCGTGGAGTACGATGCCGCGCTTCTCACGCCCCAACTGGCCCAGGCCGCCTTCTCCCTGCCCGCTGGTTTTTCGGGCAGCGCCAAAGCGTCCCCCTACGCGTCCAACAAAATCGATGTTGCGATCTTCACCCTTTCCAGCCACAGCCTGCCCGACGGCCCGGTGTTGACTCTGCCTTTTCAGCCCCTCTGCCCGGAGAACACCGAGTGGCTGGAAACGGATGTCATCTTCTCTGTCCGTCCCCGGGCCACCTTCGGCAATGTGCAGGGGGTAGACGTCCCGGGCGAAACAATGGACGGCCATCTCTCCATCTGGTGCAGACCGGACCCGCTGCCCACGCCCACCCCGACCCCCACACCCTCCCCTACGCCCGCCCTGGCCCTGTTCGAACTGGACGCACAGCCGGCCCCGGATGAGGAGGTTCCGGCAGGGGAAGTGATCGGGTACAGTCTCGCGGTCGAGGCCAGGGGCGGACAGCCACTGACCGGCGTGGAGGTGAGCGTCGATACCCCGCCGGGTGTGACGGTGGAGGCGTTGTCCTTCAACCTCCAGCGGCCCGGTCGGGCCGCGGACCTTCGCCTGCACTGGACGTTAGATGCGCTCCTTCCCGGCGAGAAGCTGCGGGTGGAGATGGCTCTGCGCCCGGACCCAGCCCTGCGCGGTCCATTGACGGTCACCGCGACCCTGACCAGCGACCAGACAGGGACACTACAGACTCAGCGGGTGGTGCAGGTGGGGTCGGGTCCGGGAGGGACAGACGGTGGCCAGCGGACGCTCTTCTTGCCAGTGATAAGCCAGGCTGCCGGGGCTGGGGGCGTGTCCCCGGCCCGGTTGCCCGATCTGACGATCGAAGCCATCGAAGTAGTGGAGGGACATCCTGTAGTGGTGGTGGCAAACCGGGGCGACAGTCCTGTAGTCAATGGTTTCTGGGTGGACCTTTACGTCGATCCCCAGTCACCGCCTGTGGGGGTCAACCAGCTTTGGCACGAGCTTTCCACCCAGGGCGCGGCCTGGGGTGTGGATACGCCGCTGCTACCCCTGCTGCCCGGCGCAAGCCTGCGGCTGGGGCTGGACAGCCCGGCCTTTTCTGCGCTCCATTCCCACCTCGAAGGGGATCTGACGGGACTTGCCCTGTATGCGCAAGGGGATTCCTGGAACCCGGCCACCACCTACGGCGCGGTGGCGGAGAGGGATGAGGCGCCGGGCGGGGTCTACAATAACATTGCGGGGCCGGAAGTTTCCCACGGGCCGAGACGCGGTGAGTCGGCAATATCACCCGAGTCGATCCCCGCAGGCGACGCTCTGTTTCCGCCGCCGCCCGTGCGACCGGTTGGCGGCTGAAAGCGTGAGATCGGGTGGAGAAAAGCTTCCACGCTGACGTCGTTCTGTTGGGTTTCAGTTACACCTACCGCCGCGTCGGTCCTCCACAGGGCGCGCTTTGACCCGTCACCCCCGCGCCGGTGGCTTTGCGGGTGGGGCAGGGAGTGGGTGCTGCCGTCGGCGCGGGTGTGGGTGTGACCCGGCTGTTGCCACCCCGAATCTGGGGACGGACCACAGGGATTGTCACTGGCTGACCCCAGCGGGCAAAGGCAGCGGCCGGCGCCCCCCCCGCAGCGCTGAACTGTCCGCCCACATAGAGAGAACCATCCCCCACTGTCAGCACCTTTACCACTGCCCCACTGCTCAGGCCGCCGTCCAGCGCTTCCCACCGTTGCCACATCTCGTCCCAGTGGGCCAGGGAAGGGGTTTGAGCTGCCCCCGCCGCGGTAAAGTCGCCCCCTGCGTAGATACCATCCGGTCCAGCTGCCAAGGCGTAGACGTACGGCGTGTAGGCGTTGCTTACGCTGTCACCCAGGGCCTGCCAGCCTTTCTGGAAGTCGTAGGCCGCCACGCTGCGGGCTGCCACACCCCCCGCCCGGTCAAAGAGGCCGCCCACATAGAGCGCTTTCTCGGTCAGGGCCAGGGCGTAGACCTCCCCGCTGAAGTCGCCGTAACTGCCTTTGCGGGTGACGCCCACGCTGTTGCCCGTGCCCACTGTGTAGCGATCATCGGTCTGGCTGTCCCACAGGAGCAGCCCGTTGACCTTCACCTGCTCATCGCCCTCCTTCACAGTAGCAAAAGAGCCGCCCAGCACCAGATTGCGCCCGTCCCAGGCCAGGGCGCGCACACCGGAATAGGGTTCAATGCCTTTGCCCAGCCCGGACCAGCGCTTACCGTCCCAGCGGGCGATGTATTGGGCATCCGCGTCCCCCGCCCCGGTGAAATCACCGCCCACAAAGAGCGTGCCATCCCCGGCCACGGCCAGGGCGTAGACGTAGCCGTTGACGCCGCTGGCGAGCGCGCTCCAGCGCGCCGTCACGCTGTCGTACTGGGCGATGTAGCTGGCCCCCTGCCCCCCGGCTTCGGTGAAACCACCGCCCACGTAGACTTTTGTGCCATACGTCGCCAGGGCATAGACCGACCCATTCACTCCCTGGCCCAGCCCGGCCCAACGGTTGCCGTTCCAGACCGCGATATTCTGGACCGGCTGACCGCCCACACTGTCAAAGTAGCCCCCGGCGTAGACCAGCCCTGCCGGGTCCACCGTCACAGCCTCGACGCGGCCGCTGGTCGTCCCGTAGCCCATGCCCTGGCCCAGGGCTTCCCAGGCCGCGCCTGTCCAGCGGATGAGATTGCGGCTGTAGATTTTGCCGCCGCCGGTGAAGGAGCCAGCCGCGTAGACGCCCCCGTTGCCGTCAGACAGGAGGACCAGCACCCCGTCGTAGCTGTCCCGCATCCCGTCGCCCACGCCAGCCCAGGCCCACCCGTCCCAGAGGGCCAGACCGGCCACTTTTTTGCCGCCGATACTCGTCATCCCGCCGCCTGCGTAGAGGGAATCGCCCACGACGGCCAGGGCGTTGATATAGGCATAGGCGGAATCTGTGCCCAGGCCACTGCCCACAGGTCGCCAGCGCTGTCCATCCCACTGGGCGATGGACGCGGCCACCTCGCCCCCCGCTTTCCCGAATTGCCCCCCGGCAAAGAGAATGCCGCTGTCGTCAACAGCCAGGGCGCGCACTTCGCCTTTGCCGTAGGTTTTTTCCAGACCGCTGCCCAGGGGCGTCCATTCCTGGCCATCCCAGCGGGCGATGCTGTTGACCGGCAGCGGTTGGTCATTGCCTGCGTGGCTGAAGTCGCCCCCGGCGTAGAGGCTGCCGTCTGGCCCGCCGGCCAGGGCGTAGACGCTGCCGTAGCCATAGCTGTCCATCGCCGTCCCGCTGTAGTCGGCGTTGCCCAGACCGCTGCCCAGCGCGGAAAGTTTGCGCCCATCCCAGCGGGCAATGTCGAGGGTTGCCAAATTATCCAGGCTGGTGAAGTCACCGCCGATGTAGAGAGCGTCATCGACAACGGCCAGGGCGCGCACGACGCCTTTGTAGGTCCCCTGCAGTGCGCCCGGCCCCTGGCCCAGCCCGGACCACTTTTTGCCATCCCAGACGGCCAGGCTGTTGACCGCCACATCCCCGGCCTGGGTGAATTCGCCGCCCGCGTAGAGTGCGCCTTTGTAGACAGCCAGGGCGTAGACGTAGCCGTTGACGCCGCTGCCCAGGGCGTGCCAGCGGCGGCCATCCCAACGGGCCACATTGTTGGCGGGCAGCAGCCCTGCGGCGGTGAAGTTGCCCGCGGCGTAGAGATTTTCGCCGTCGCTGGCCAGGGCGCGCACAGAGCCGTACTCCACAGTGGGCAGACCGAAGCGGTCATCCCAGACATCGCCTTCGGCTGTGGGAGGGGCAGACAGAGCGACGCCACTGCTCATCAGCAAAAGAGCAATTCCCACAACAAACCAGATTGTTGAATGGAGGGTACGCATCTGTTGTTTCTCTGCCTTCTCTGCAAGGGTGATAAATCTGACTGGACAGGGGTAGTAGAGCCACGCTCTGCAACCGATAGATAAACGACAAAATATGCCCGGAGCGTTGCGGCGGCCTCCGGTTCGCTAGTCCGCAGTCACCAGTCCAGAGTCCCCGTACCGCTCTGGGGCCATTGCGGTCTACTGAGTATAGCACAAAACCCCGTTTAACCAGGCCAGATGCGCTAGAACTTTTGACGTATGCACAAAACAGATCCGCCAGAGGGTTCTTTGGCGGATCTGTTCATTCACCTGTCATAGATTGATTAGGGGACCTTTTCCCCGCAACCGGAAATGGGTCTATCCGCCGACTACCGACTCAGCAGCGGCAGATAGACTGGCCCTGGCATTGCTGCAACCGGCGCGACCGGAAGCGCAGAATTGCCTTCTGGCGCGTTGGCCGGTGAGACAATCGGCTGGGTCCGGGGTGTCTTGTTGGCCGATAGATGGCTCACATCCCTGACACCGGCGCTACGCTGGGTATTCACAACGACAGACAGCCGATACTGACTGGTCTGATAACCAAAGACTTCGATCTGATAGTCCCCTGACTGGGGAGCGAGGAGCGTAACCTCGTCCAGGGCCAGTCCGTCGTTGTTGCTCACCCAACTACGATTGCCGTCGGGCTGCCAGACGTAGAGGTCCGCGTCGCCGCTGAGGGTCTCCACGCTCACCTGCAAAGACTGCCCCGCGGCCACAGTTCGCCGGTAGACTCGTACCTGGCCGGCAAGTACCGAATCAGAGGCCGGGTTGTAGTCGATGCGGGTTTTGATGGTAGCTTCGGAGATGTTGCCCGCGCCGTCGCCCACCCAGGCCTGGATATAACGAACGCCGCCCCGGCTGGTCAGCGTGAGAGTGTAGGGCGACTGATAATCGATCCACCCCGTAGTCTGCACCGCCACCCATTGCCGGGCCGCTGGATTAAACTCCCGCTCCACCAGATACATGGAAGTCACAGTTGATCCACCCGTATCGCTTGCCAGCAGAGTAACCACAACCTGGGGTTGGGTCGTCTCCGCATCTCCGCCATTCGCCGCCAGCAGTGCGGTGACGGTCGGCGGTTCTTCATCCCCCGCGGGAGGCAGCAGCACAATCTCCCGTTCCACTGCGTTGTTGCCCTCCACATTCTCGGCAATCTGATTGTCCGGATCGATGACAGCCCGGATGGACGCAGTATCGGTGATCCCTGTGGTCTCCCACTCCACAAAGGCTGCTTCCACCGTATCCGGTCCCGGCGCAATGGGAGAGGTCAACACCCGCTTCAATTCCTGCCATGAGCCATCCGCCTGCTTCTGAAGAAAGGCAACCGTCGCTTGCAGGGTCGTTTTCCCGCCCTGGCGATGAACATTCAGCCCCAGGAGGACTGTATCGCCCTGGCGGATGGTGGGGGGGAGAGATCCACAGGTCGTCGGTGAAGGCGAAGAAGTCGTCCCCGGCAGGGGTCAGGGCGGAATAGGCCGCGGGCAGAGTGTGGGAAATGGCCGATCCCGGATTCTGGACGGTCACATCGTAGGTGCCCGGGGCCAGACCCACCGGCACAACGCCCCGCATCTGTGTGCTGTTGACCCACGTCAGGTTGGACAGCGGCGCGGAACCCACAGTAACCTGGGCCCCGGCTTTGAAGTTGGCCCCGTAGATGGTCACGTCGTTGGGCACGTCGTTGAAGCCCTGGCTGGGCACCATGTGCTGGCCGACCGCGCCTGTGTCCATCACTTCGTAGGCATTCACCAAAATCCCACACCCGCCATCCGGGTTGCAGACCTGCAGGGCATGCTTGCCGACTACCAGCCCCGCCGGAGCCAGGGCCCGCAACTCATTGGCGTTGACCCAACTGACGTTGGAAAGCGCCACCGTGCCCAGAAAGATCGTTGGCGTCGCCACAAAGCCCGCCCCCCGAATCGTCACGAACTGGGCCGTATTGTCCGGGCCGCTGGCCGGCTCGATGGCCGTCACCGTCGGCGGCTGCACCGAAGGTGTGGTGGCTGTCGCTGTTGGCGTCGCACTGGGAGTGGAAGTGGAAGATGGCGTTGCAGTTGGCGTGACCGTCGGCGACGCCAGCGCCAGCACTGTGATCGTCACCGGGTATCCTGGCGCAAAGCGATCCGTAGCGCTGGCTGCATAGTCAGAGTTGACAAATTCGCCATCGATTTCAGCAAAACCGGTAACCGTCACAGCAAAAGTAAGAGTAATACCCTCACCCGCCGCCAGGTTTTGACCAGACCAGCGAACTTGTCCGTCAGTCAATTCCCCTCCGCTCTCCGCATAGGCATAGCTGCTACTCACAGGCAGCGTATCTGTGATGGTCACGCCATCGATTTGGCTGTCCGTGCGGTTGTAAACGGAGATGGTGTAGGTGAGCAGTTGACCGGACGTTACCGGGTCCGGCCATGCGCTCTTGGCGATTTCAAGCCCATCGGTGACATTGGCCTGCATCGCCGGTGTTGGGCTTGCGGCAAGCGTCCATAGCGTGCCCACAAGCCAAAGTAGAGGAATAATAACGACAAAGAGTATGCGAACGTGCTTTCGATGGCTCACCGCATAACCCTCCCTGTGAATGACTGAATAGATTTGGACCTTCCCTCAGAATTTGAATTCTCTCCAACAGGGTCATCGCTTCACTGAAATTGTGTGATGCATAATACTCATCCTCTCAACTGAGGCAATTCTTACCGAAGCACTGATGGAAGATAGAGGGAACTATCTTTCGGCGTCGGCGTGGGAAGCGGCCCCCCGGAACGAGTCGCGTGGGCGAAGTAGATATGGGGCGTCTGCTGCCGATCGTCCTCCCAGATGACGTATGGTAGGCCAGCCCTATCAACCGCGATTGCCGGCCTGTCTGCACTAAAGCTTACGACTGGTGTGCTTCCTCCCCACACGCCGCCAGCCGGACGATAGGCAAAACGAATGCCCGCGTTGGTGGTGCCACTGGCGCTCCATACGGCGTAGGCGTTGCCGAGATAGTCCATTGCGATTCTGGGATCCTCGGTGTATTCGCCGCTGCTTATTTTTTCACTACTCCCCCAGATCCCATCTTTAGGACGATAGGCGGCATAGGTATCCCAGGCGTTGTTGCGATTGTCCCGCCAGATCGCAACGGCCTGGCCATCTGGACTAACAGCAATATCCGAGCTGCCCTGATAGTTGCTACTGGCGTCGTCGTTCACCTGGATATTGGCCTGCCACTCACCCCCGGCAGGGCGATAGGCGAAGAAGACATCATTGTTGCCGTTTCGACCATCTTCCCACACCGCGTAGGCATTGCCAGACGGGTCTACAACTATGGCCGGCCAGGATTGACTGGTAGCCCCCTGATCATCGTTCACTTTGACATTCGCTCCCCAACTTCCGCCAGCCGGACGATAGGCGAAGTAGATGTCGCCGCTGTCGTTGCGCCTGTCTTCCCAGATAGCGTAGCCGTTTCCAGCAGAGTCTACAGCGATATCAGGAGCGTATTGACCTGCGCCTGTCATGTCATCGCTGATTTTGACATGGCTGCCCCACTCACCGTTCGGCGGTCTATGCGCAAAGTAGATGTCAGGGCCACTCGACCCATCCTGCCAGACGGCGAATGCGCCACGATTTGTGTCGAGCACAACCGCAGGATGTCGCTGTTCGTTCGAAGGGCCGAGAGCATCGCTATTGACTCGCGCAAATGTGTCCCAGGGGGCCGCTGCCGGGCGTCGGGCGGCGTAAATGTCGGATCGATCTCCTGTGCTGCCGCCGCGCGCATCTTCCCACACAGCATAGACGACGCCGGTCGAAGCGACGGCGATATCAGGCCGGGATTGCCAGCCGCTGCCCAAGTCGTCATTGACCTTGCTGCTGCTGGTCCAATCGCCTCCGATCGGGCGCGCCATTGAGTAAATGTCGTAGTCCCGATTGCGAAAATCTTGCCAAATGCCCACGAGGTTTTGATTGCCGTTCACCGCGATTGCAGGTTGAGCGGGTGAATTCCCCCTTTCAACAATCGTAGAGTTTATCCCCCACACTCCGCCTGCCGGATGATAGGCAAAACATAAGCCAAAACACTTTTGATTGGCCGCGAAGATATAGCGGATCCAAGCAACAGAGGCGTTGCCCGCCTTGTCTACGGCAAGATCGAAATCTGGCGTGTATGATGTGTCCGGATCGGAATTGACCTGATCCCGTTGCCATTGATTGTTGTCATAATATGCAAAATAGATATTCCGCTGTAGCGGACTGCCCTGCCCATTCACCCATGCCACAAAGGCCTTGCCGTCCTGATCCACGCCAACGGCAGGGAGACTTCGCTCCGTGGGCTGCAACACAACCTCATTTACAATCTGCGGCTGAGGCTGGCCTCCTTGAGAGATGCTACAGTAGAGCATAATATCCGGTCCATCTGGCTGGTAGTTCTCGCGCCATACGGCGCAGTATTTGCCGGTAGTTGTGACGGCAATATCCGGCTCGTATTGGGCGGTAGATTCCCGGTCGCGGTCGTTGTTCAGCCGGGTATTTGTGCTCCAGGTTCTAGCGGACGATTGAAAGGCCAGATAGATGTCGTTATCGCCGTTGCGCTGATCCTCGAAGACCACAAAAACGGTGCCCGCGGCGTCCACGCCAATCCGCGGATGGCCTTGCAGAGCGTCGTTGGCGTCGTCGTTGACTTTAACGTTTGCCGACCATTTGCCTCCCGCCGGGCGCATCGCAAAATAGATGTCTGCCGTTCCATTGCGTTCATCCGTCCAGACGGCGTAGGCATTTCCCGCCGCATCCACCGCAATGGCCGGTTGGGATTGGCTGGCAGCGCCTGTGTCATCGTTCACCTTTACATTCGGCCCCCAGACTCCACCGGCTGGCCGATACGAGAAAAAGATGTCCCAATTCTCGTTAGTGTCGAGATTGCGACAGTCCATCCAGACAGCGTAGGCGTTATTGGCTGCATCCAGAGTAATGTCAGGTTCTTTCTGGTAACCGCACAACTGGCTGCCGTCATACACGATCTCGCTGGGCTGCCACACAAAATCGCTGGCTGATGCTGCATTCATAGATGCCAGCGCAACGCCTGAAGCGCTGTGGGGAGCGGATTTGTAGACGCCAATCAACACCAGCACAAAAAATATAGGCAGCAAATACAGGACACGTTTGGGAGTTAGATGCTGTTCTCGCAACATAAGAAATCCTCCATATCAGAGCTGACAGATAACCTGTGACTTGAGTCGATACAATTCAGACAAGACTTAACGCTGCACAGACACCCCATCCTCCACACACCCCACACACACCAGCCACGGACCGCCCGGATCGTCCCCTGCCAGGACAATCGGCCAGCGCGCGTGGGCCGCCCCTGCCTCAAACAGATACCCTTCCCCCCGCGCCACCATCCGCCCGCACAGATCGCAGCGGGCCTGCTCGAACGATTGCGCCGCCCACCACGCCCGCGCGGACTGGCGGGCCAGGGCCACGCATCGGCTCTCGCTGCCTGCTCGTCGGCGCAGCCAGCCCCAAAGCGGATGGAGGAGTGTGATGACAGCAGATCTGTTCATACGGAAGAGGGGGTGTGCGGTGAGTGGTTCGGGCGCAGAAACTGTCTGCCCTTTCACTATACAACCGGTTTTGGGCTGACAATCTGCAAAAAAACTGCACAAAATCTGCAAACTGCCTCTTGCCCTTTTACCCTTTTTGGCGCATTATTATAGACAGGTAGACAGAGGGTGCTGGTTGTTTGTCACCCAGCCACCTTGCCACCCTGTCAGCTTTTCCCTCGGGCCACCCCAACATCGCCCCCCTGTTGCCGCAGACATCGCCGGCCCGGATCAGACTCTTTCTCCCTTCGTCTTTGATGCGGCCTGGCCGCGGGAGGAGTGCGCAGATGACCCAAACCGGCAGCGGTCGAGCGATTGTCCTGCAGCTCGGCGAAGCCCTGCGCCGCTATTACGACGACGAATCTCTGGCCCAATTGACCGCGCTCACCCGTCTACAGACGGTGGAGGAGCAGCGCCGTCACGCCCCTTTGGGGGGGCTGCCCGCGGCTCTGCGCGGGGTGGTGGAGACAGCCCTCGGCCATCTAGCCCAGCAGGAGAAGCTCTTGGCCGATGTGCTGACCCGTCGCTTTATCCAGCGGCAGAGCGTGGCCGAAGTGGCGCGCCAGCTCAGCTATTCCGAGCGCACCGTCCACAGCCGTCAGGAGGAAGCCATCCAGCGGCTGGCTGGGCTTCTCCTGGAGATAGAAGACCAGGCCCTGGCCGCGGCCAGCCAGGAGGCGGAGATCAACCGCATACTGGACGGTCTGCCGCCCCCCACCTTCACCCATCTGATCGGTGTGGGTGATCTATTGGAAACCCTTTGCGTCTATCTGGCTGACCCGGAGCAGAGCTGGCTGGTTTCGGTGGAGGGGATGGGAGGCAGCGGCAAGACAGCCCTGGCCCGTCAGACCGCCGAAGATTTGGTCAAAGAGGGCCGTTTCCAGCGGGTGATCTGGATTACAGCCCGCCAGCAGAGTTTCGACGACGGCTACCTGCGCCAGACAGGTCTGCCCGCCCTCACCTTCAGCGGACTGCTCGAACAGAGCGCGGCCCGCCTGCATCTGCCCCAGCCGGCTGGGGAGGTTGAGGCGGAGCGGATTCATAACCTGCGTCAGGCTCTGCGCCAGACACCGACTCTGCTGGTGGTGGACAATCTGGAGACCGCCGCCGATGTGGAAGCGCTGGTCGACGGGCTGCGCGGCCTGGCTCGCCCGACCAAAGTTCTGATCACCACCCGTCACAGCCTGGCCGGACACAGCGACATCGCTGCTTTTCCCGTCCCTGCTCTGGATGCCCAGGCTGCCCAGACTTTTGTCTGCCGCCACGCCCAGGAGCGCCACGTGCCTGCTTTGCTGACTGCGCACCCGGCAGCGATTGCCCGCATTGCCGCGCTGTGCGACGGCAACCCCCTGGCCATGGCCCTGGTAGTCGGTCAGGTGCGTTATCTTCCCCTGGAACAGATATTGGGCGATCTGCAAAGGGCAAAAGGACGCAGCGCCGATCTCCTGGGCTTCCTCTTTCACTACTCCTGGCTTCAGCTTTCACCCACCGCCCAGCGTCTGCTCCTGCACATGCCCCTGCTGGACATCCGGGGCGTGGCCTGGCAGGAATTGGCCGCCATCAGCGACGTGCCCGCCGATAGCCAATTCTGTCAGGCCCTGGAAGAACTGATCGCCGCTTCCCTGCTCTACGCCGGCTTCGCCCAGGGCCAAATCCTCTATAGCATCCACCGTCTGACCGAGTATTTCATCCTGTCCGACCTAATCTGACCTGTCGTGCAGCCAGTTTTGTCCACAGCCTATGCCGCAAAAGCCCCCCGCTACCACTCCCCCAGACCCGCCGGTTGACAGAACCAGACAACGGCAGATATTCGAGGATGGGCTGTTGCGGGCCGCCCACTATTGGGTGCGCCTGCTCTCTAGCCCAGCCGGAGAAAACAGCGACCTTCCGCCGTCTTCCCTCCTTCACGCGCAGAAGTCGCTCTACCGCGCGCTGGAGTTTGGTACAGATGGGGCGCTGGCCGCTCAACTGCTGGTCGCGCTCCATCGCCCGATGATGTTTCAGGGCTACTGGCGGGTTTGGGAGGATACGCTGCGGGATTTTGTGCGGGCCGCACCGGTGGAGAAAGAGGGCGGTTATTGCTTTGAGGCCCGCTACTTCCTGGCTGAAATCTGTTTTCGTATGGGAAAATTGGAGGAGAGTCTGGCCCTAACCCAGACCAATCTGGCCGAGGCGGAGCGCCGGATGGATCGGGCCTGGGTCTCTGCCCTGCACGACGCCCTGGCCGAGATTTACGTCAATCAGGATCGCTTTGATTTGGCAGAGGAGCACGCCCGGCGCGCCTACGCTGTGGCCGCAGAGATCGGCGACCCGCACAGGCAGGCGGACGCGCTGATCAATCTGGGCCGGGCGCATTTGGGCGCGGCGCGAACGGAGCAGGCCCGGTCGATCTTTCAACAGGCGCTGGCCATCACGCAGGCAGCAGGCGACCGGATCTTTGCCGTCAAGGCGTACATCTTCCTGGGCCATAGCTACGGCGCGCTGAACCACTGGGCAGAGGCGTTTGCCTGTTTTCAGGCGGCCCTGGACGGAGTGCGCTCCTATGGGGATCGGGTAGGGGAAGGGGTGGTGTTGAACAATCTGGGCCGGGCACTGCTGCGTTTGGGGCGATTAGAGGAGGCAGAAGAAGAGATCGGCGCGGCGCTGGCTATCCACCGAGCCGCGGAAAACCAATTGAGCATTTCCACTGCTCTCTCCCTTTTGGAGGAACTGGCCTGTCTACGGCGTAGCGAAACGGGTATCTCTGATAAATAGGACGCTGATTGGAATCGATCTGCGCTGACAATCCCCGCGCAGATCATCTGTTTCTGCGCCAATCTGCGTCCCGCTTTTCATCCCCCCAGGGCCACCACAAAGGCGATGGCGTGGGTGCGGTCGTGGCTGAGGCTGACCGACCAGTGGTGCAACCCGTGAAGCTCGGCCAAGCGGGCTGCCGCGTTGTGCAGACAGAGGGTGGGCGCTCGACTCTCCGGGTCTGCCACCACCTCCAGATCGGTCCAGCCGATGCCCTGCCGCCAGACGCCACTTTGCAGGGCTTTGGCCGCGGCTTCTTTGGCCGCAAAACGGGCCGCCAGAGATTCCACCCGCCCGGCGCAGTGGGCCAACTCGCCCGGTGTAAAGACCCGGCGCAGGAAATGTTCGCCGTGGCGGTCGATGGCCTGGCGCATACGCTCAATTTCCAGAAGGTCAACGCCGGTACGCAGGATCATAGAGAAGATGGATGGGAGAAGGGAACGCGGAAACGATAGATCATTGCCCCGTCGTCATCGGGCTGGTACTGTCCGTAGATCGTCGTCTGGCTGTTGCGCAGGAGGGGCAGCAATTGGTATAGATCGTCCACCAGGGGCAGGGATTCCACATCTGCCAAAGCAACCCAATGCAGCTCACCTTCGCGGCTGGCGTTCAGCGTCCGGCTGGCTGTCTGGCCGCTGAAGACGAAGACAGCCACCCCACTGGGTGGGTCTCCATCCGGGCGAACCGCGATGTTCAAGACGCCGACGAGGGTCAGCGCCACATCCCGCAGCCCGGTCTCCTCGGCCAGCTCCCGTTGGGCCCCGGCCAGAAAATCCTCGCCCGGCTCCACGTGGCCGCCGATGCCGTTGTATTTGTTGGCCCACAGCCGTTTGGTCGGCGCGCCTTTGATCAGCAGCAGATCTTCGTTGCCGTTCTCCGGGTTGATGCTGGTGACAAAAATCAGCGTGCGCGGCACCACCTGATAACGCCCCCCCGCCCCCGCCGAGATGCCCTGTTGCGAAGCCTGCATCGCTCACTTCTCTCCAATCCGTGTCCACACCTGATGGGGCACAATCGGCAATAAAAAGCGGACGCAGATGGCGCTGAAACAGATGATCTGCGCTGATCTTATCAGCCGCAATCGTAACTACCCAGCCAACGACAGAAAGAACCACTGAATACACAGAATACGCGGAAGTTCTGCGCTTTTTTCAGTGTTTTTCGTGTTTTCCGTGGTTAATAAGCAGAGGATGCCTGAGCAGTTACCCGCAATCACTCCTTTCAGCGTCATCTGCGTCCCCCATTTTCAGATCAATTTCTGGCGGCTTTGGCCTGGCGCACTACTTCGTCGATCTGCTCCAGATGGCTGGCGTCGTGGGAAAGCCCCCGTAAAAAGCGGCCAATGGCGTTGAGAGACGGCGTATTGGGCCGTCCTGTCACTGTCACATCCAGATAAGGCTGGTCCGGCCAGACATCCAGGGAGGCCAACCGCATCCGGCGGCTCTCCTCCAACCGCTGGCGGCACTGGGCAATCGTCGTCACATCCTGCCAGGGAATCTCGCTGCGGCTGCGTCCCTCCCGCAGGATGCCCCGGGCCATCTCTGCGGCCAGAAATGCCCCCTCTTCGGAAGAAGCGGTCACATGTACGATCAGATGGCCCAGATTCCAGGAGATATTGCGATCCGTCTCAGCCGCGGCATAGGGATCATCAGCGCCGGGATCGCTGGGGCTAAAGACTACATCCCCATCGGTGGCCTGGGCAATCTGGGCCAACTGGTGGTCTACCATTTCATTGGTCAGATCGCGCAAATCGCCAACCGACAGCCCGACGGCCAGATCGGCTATCGACTTTTCACCCCGGCGCACAGCAGCAAAATCAAGCATTGAGGACTCCTCTGGGTTTGATTTCTGGAGGTAACTGCTCACCCCCACCCAACCCTCCCCCACTGTGGGGGAGAAGTCAATTCAGTTCACTCCCTGGAATGGGGAGGGGCAGGGCGGGGCGGCTGAACAGGTACTTCTGGAGGGACTAAAACGGTAAAGGAGATTGTACAACAGACAGGGGGAATCTGCCAACATCTGTACTGATCGAGAAGATCGTGGAATCTGTAGATGCGGTTTGCAACCGCACTTTCACCCAGAGAAGTGCGGTTGCAAACCGCACCTACGTTTTATCATCTCGTTGATCAGTACAGAATCTGCCAACATCTTTAATAAAAGAGAAGGGAAGACAAGAGGAAGGGACGACAGGACGCTCGTCACCCTTTCCTTTTGTCCTCTTGCCCTTCCCCTACCGCTGAATCGCGGGCAAGTAGACAACCCCGCCCCCAATCGTCACCCGGCCCAGGACAAAGGGGCCGGAATTGCGGTCTTTGTCCACCATCTGCACCCGCCAATGATATTCGCTGTTGTCCAGCTTGCCTGTGGGTGTGTAGGCGGTGTGATCCGTTGTGGCCGAAATTGCCTGATTGAAGAGCGGATTGTTGGCAACTTCGATCCGATAGTAGGCCGCGCCGTCCAGGGGTACCCACTGGAAGTTGGGAACACCGAGCGATGTGCTGCCCTGGGCTGGCTGCAGAGGCGTGGGCGGTCGATACTCCTTGTAGAACTGCTGCACGGGGCTGAAGGTCCATAGCTGTTTGTTAGCATCAATCACCCCTACCCGCCAATACCAAGTGCCGTCGGCCAGGCTCTGGCGATAGACCAGCGAGTAGGAAGTAGCGGTCGTGTTGAACTCTGCGGGCTTGCTGAAGTTGGGGTCTTTATCCACTTGCAGCCGGTAACGGGGCGCGGCCAAAATCGGCGAATCGGTAGGCGTCAACACCCGACTCCATTGGAAAGTGGGCTGCTGGTTGACCACCACATCGTTTATAGGGGCCAGGGGTTCAGGGGCCAGTGAACTTTTCACAAAGGACATAGAGTTGCTCCAGCGTCCCTGAATTTTGCTGGAACGGCGAATGGCGACCCGCCAATGATATTGCCCGTCGATCAGTCCATTGGGCGGTGTGTAGCTTGTCCCGTCCAGTGGTTCGTTGATCAGCGGGCTGCTGAAGTTGGCGTCGTTATCCACTTGCAACTGGTAGGCCGACGCCCCATCTACCCGATCCCAGACAAAACGGGGTGTTTTTTGGCTGATGGGGCTGGCGGCGATCTGGGGATTGCCGGGCAGACGGCTCTCCAGTTTGATACGCACGGCTGGTGACCAGGGGCCGTAATCGAAAAAGTCGGCTTTGGTCGATTCCCGATAGCGTTCGTGGCGGATGCGCACCCGCAGGTAATAACTTTCATTGTCTTCATAGGCATTCAGCGAGCGGAAGCTGGTCGGCAGCAAAGAGAAGAAGGGGCTCGTCTTTGATTCGAAGGTCTCCCACGTCTCTACTTTGTCCGTAAACTTTGAGTCCCGGGCTATTTCTACCTGATAACCGTCCACCGAATCGAAATAGGGCATACGCCAGCGAAAGGCAGGCATATCGTTGTAGACGATGGGATTGCTCAACGGCGTGTCAAAAGGGTAGAGGGTCGTAAGCATATCCGAGACAAAGGCCGGGCTGTCTATGCCGCTGCCCTGGGGCGGAGCGCTGTCCAGAATACCTGTGGTCGGTTGCCCATCGCTGCTAAAGACTGTCAACGCCACGCTGCCCACAAAGTCATCGGCGCTGACGCCAATAGCGGTGTAGGGGATCAACACCTGGACCGCTGAGGGATTTGCCGCGTACCAGCCATCGCCCCCCAGCCCTGCCAGAGATTGGACCGGACCCCAGACATCCCCATCCCAATGAAAGAACTGGGTAGCCTGGGGGGTGACACTATTCCCTGTCCGGGTGATATAGAGCACATACTCCGGGCGGTAGAGGCTGGCAACGGAGATGGGCTTGCCCAGGGGATCGTTGGGCGCTCCGGAATCCGGTTTGTGGTCGATGTCGAAGTAGATGCCGTAGGTCACTGTACCGGCCACCTGACTGGCCGCGCCAAAGGCGATCACCCAATTGAGATTGGCTTTAGAAAAATCCGGCGCATTTTGGGGGTCGCCGTTGGCAAAAACGAAGATGGCCCGGTCCTGGAGGACGTGGAGATCCCCCACTTCGTAATCGCCCAGGCCATCGTCCGGGCCACTGGCAATCAAAGTCAGCCCCGGATCGTAGTAATCTGTCGTGCTCAGGATAGATGTGCTGGGCGGCGGCGGCATCAGATCGTAGGCGTTACCCGTCACCAAATCCGTCGAGAGATGGAAGCGCCGGGCCGCGCTCCACCCGCCCAGCGTTCCGCCCTGGCTGTCAAGCGCCTGCACCCGCCAATAGTAGACGCCGTAGGGCATCAGCTCCTTGCGTCCCTGCCAGGGCACGTAATGGACAAACTGGGCCTGGGCCGTGTCCACCAGCGCGGCAAAGTCGGCGGCCCGGCTGATCTCCACCCGATAGGAGGCCGCACCTGTCACCGGCTGCCAGCCCAGCACCGGTGGAATCTCCACTGCTTCGGCGCCGTCATCCGGAAAAATCGGGGTGATGCTATCGCTCCAGGCTACCGGGGTCGCCGAACTGCTGTAGCGGGTGCGCCAGATGATGTCCGCACCCATCTGGTTGGCCGCCGCGTCGTAGGCCCGCACCCGCCAGGAATAGAGTTTCCCCTCCTGTAGATTCTGGAAGGGGTGAGCTGCGGTGGGCGCGGCGGCCAGCCCGGCTGTTTCAATGCGAAAATTGACTCGACTGAAGGCGGGATCATCTGTCACCACCAGTTCATACCAGGCAGGCCGCCGGGTGAAACCCGTTACCAAATCAGCGCTGTGAGCAGTGTCCCAGATGAAGAGGGGCCAGGCAATGGATTCGTCCCGATACACAGGCAGATTGGCGCTGTCCGGTGTGTAATAATAGGGAGGATAGACCGGCTGCGGTGATGTACTGGTAGAGATACGGAAGGAGAAGACCGTACTCCACGGGCTGTAGTTGCCCTGGCTGTCCCGTCCCCGCACCCGCCAGAAGTAGTCCTGTTCCAGCAGCACAGTCTTCCATTCGGGCTGGGCATAGGAGGTCACATTGTACATCTCCTGGTCTGCGATTGGGCTGTTGAAAGAGGTGCTCTTGTCGATCTGAATCTGATAGCGCTCTGCCCCAGGGATGGGTGCCCAGCTAAAGTAGGGATAGGCCAGCAGAATCTGATTGTTGCCCGGTGTGAGCAGTTTGGCCTGGAAGTTCCAGCGCACCCGGTAGCGGCGCACATCGCTCCAGGCCGTACTGTTGTTCTGATAGTCGAGGGCCTTCACCCGCCAGTAATAGTCCTGGTCGTTGCTGAAGGCGTCTTCCGGCGTGAATTCGGTATTGGGGGTGACAAAGACGCTGGCCGTGCCAAAATCCTGCTGGGTGCTGATCTCCAGGCGGTAGGTGGCTGCGGCTTCGACGGCTGCCCATAAAAAGGTGGGCAGGAAAGAGGTTTCCTGATCCGGGGTGGGTGCGAGAAGTTGGGGTGGATTGGACCAGGTGAAGGTAAATGCGCGCACCGGGCTGGGCTGGCCGAAATTGCCCGCGGCGTCCGTAGGGGTAACACGCCAGTAGTACTGATTGGCGCTGAACCGCTCCGTGGGTGTATGGCGGTTGGTCAGAGAAATGGCGCTGTAGACTATATTGACAATGGCCTGATCTGTGGCGATCTCAAATTTATATGTGGCCGCGCCGGGCATAGCTGTCCACGAAAAATCGTCGTTACCAAAAGCGCTGCGCACAGCGTCAGCCTCTGGCAAGAGCGGCTGGAGCAGCAGGTTACCGCTGTCTCCCCAATCTTTGGTAAACGAGCGCACTTCCGAATAGGGGCCCCACTGACTGTCTATCGTAGCCCGCACCCGCCAATAGTAGAGGCCATTGGCTCTGGCCTCGCCGGTAGTATAGCTGGTGGCATAGGTGGTAATGCTCACCAGTGGGCTGGCAAAGCCGGCGGAGGTGCTGATCTCTACCTGATAGCGGGACGCTTCGGGGACAGCTTCCCATTCCAGGGTGGGCATCCCATAAGGAGGGTGGCTGGCGCCGGTCGTGCGTGCGCCATCCCCCGGCAGCGTCAGGGTGGGCGAAGCCAGAGATTCATTCACCGCTGGCGTCTGGAGGTGAATGGCTGCGTGGCCGCTCCCCTCTCCCAATAGCAGGAGCGCTGCGCTGAAGAGTGTACTCAGTACAAGCAGACGCGTCCAGGGGGACAGATGCAGGATTAATTTCATGCGGGTTTCTCCTTATAATTACACACGCCTGCCAACCCGGCGCGGTCATACCGATTCTTTCTCCTACCACTTCTACTACAAATAGTATACGGGTCAACCGGCAGCGATGGATCGGAGATATGGATTAGGTAGGCGAATGGCTGTATAGGAGATTATGGCTATTGCTTGATGAACGGAGCGGGTCCTGACCTTCCGGGAAGGTAGCTGTTCAGCCGCCCCACCCTACCCCTCCCCATTCCGGGGAGGGAACTGGATCGACTCCTCCCCCACAGTGGGGGAGGTTGGGTGGGGGTGCGCAGAGTTACTACGGATTGCACCTGTTCAGCCACTCCACCCTACCCCTACCCCTCCCCATTCCGGGGAGGGAACTGGATCGACTCCTCCCCCACAGTGGGGGAGGTTGGGTGGGGGTGAGCAGTTACTTATGGATTTGTGGACGTATGGACGTATAGACGTATAATCGTAGTGATTGCCGTCTGTTTTCCCCCCTGTTTCCTATCACTATTCACTGAGGATATGTCAATGGCTACGGCTGGCTCTTTTGCCCCCCTCCATTTCCAAACGCTTCCTGAGGTCGAAATGCAGGACCGGGCAGCCGCATTCTACCAGCAGCTACGCGCCCGCCGCTCCGTGCGTGACTTCTCCGACCGGGCCGTGCCGATGGATGTGATCGAAAACTGTCTGCGTGCCGCGGGCACAGCGCCCAGTGGGGCCAATAGGCAGCCCTGGCACTTTGCGGTGGTGACAGACCCGACGGTGAAGCAGCGCATCCGGGAGGCCGCCGAGGAGGAGGAGCGGGCCTTCTACAGCCAGCGGGCATCGGAGGAGTGGCTCAACGATTTGGCGCCCCTGGGCACCGACGCCAACAAACCCTTTCTGGAGATCGCGCCCTGTCTCATCGCCATCTTTTCCCAGAGCTATCGGCTGGATGAGGAGGGGAAGAAGCATCTCCACTACTACGTCAACGAATCCGTAGGTATTGCCACAGGTTTTCTCATCGCGGCCCTGCACAACGCGGGGCTGGCCTGCCTCACCCACACCCCCAGCCCTATGCGCTTCCTCACCGAAATCCTGCACCGCCCCAGCCACGAGCGTCCCTTCCTGCTGTTGGTGGTCGGCTACCCCGCGGACGGCGCCCAGGTTCCAGTCATCACGAAGAAGCCACTGTCTGATATTGCAACGTTTATCTGATACAAGCCCCAACCCACCCCAGGAGCTTCGATGTCCACCCTATCTGCAAAAATTTTCATCGATACCCACCGCACCATCGCCGACATCTCCCCCCTGCTCTTTGGCGGCTTTGTCGAGCACATGGGCCGCTGTGTCTACGAAGGCATTTACGATCCCGATTCCCCTCTCTCCGACAGCAACGGTTTGCGCACGGATGTGATGGACGCCCTGCGCGAGCAGAGTTACACCGTCATGCGCTACCCCGGCGGCAACTTTCTCAGCGGCTACAACTGGCTGGACGGGGTTGGCCCCAAAGCCGACCGTCCCCGCCGTCGCGAATTGGCTTGGCAGTCAATTGAGACCAATCAGTTCGGCACCAACGAATTCATCGACTTCTGCCGGGCCATCAACACCGCGCCGATGCTGGGTGTAAATATGGGCACGGGCACGATTGAAAGTGCGGGCAATCTGGTGGAGTATTGTAACGCCCCCACCGGCACCTACTGGGCCGACCTGCGCGCCAGCCACGGCTACCGGGACCCCCACGGGGTCGAGTACTGGTGTGTGGGCAACGAAATGGACGGTCCCTGGCAGATCGGCCATTTGGAAGCCGAAGCCTATGGCCTGAAGGCGTTGGAAGCGGCCAAAATGATGAAGTGGCAGGACCCCTCCATCAAAACCGTTCTCTGCGGCTCGTCCAACGACCGGATGCCCACCTATCCCGAATGGGATCGCACCGCGCTGGAGATCGCCTGGGAGAAGGTGGATTACCACTCCATCCACTACTACGCCCAGAATCACGAAAACGACACGGCCAGCTATCTGGCCCTGCCCATTGATCTGGAAAATTATGTGGATACCGTCGCCGCCACTCTGCGCTACGCCAAAGCCAAACGGCGCAGCCAGCACGACGTATACCTCTCCTGGGACGAATGGCAGGTCTGGTACAAAGACCGTTCCGGGCGGGGCAACTGGACCGAAGCACCCCATCTGAGCGAGGAAATCTACAATCTGGAAGACGCTCTGCTGGTGGCCCAGTGGCTGAACGTCTTCCTGCGCAAGTCGGATGTGCTGAAGGTAGCCTGTGTGGCCCAGGTGGTCAATATCATCTCCTGGCTGCACACCCGCAAGGATGGGCTGCTCAAACAGGTCTCCTTCTATCCCTTCCAACTGATGAGCAATCTGGCAAAGGGCAAGGCGCTGGACCTGCTGGTTCAGTCCCCCCGCCACGAAACCGCCCGCTACGGCGACGTACACCACCTGGACGTCTCCGCCAGCTACGACGAAGCCAGCGGCAGCCAGGCCCTTTTCGTCGTCAACCGCAGCCAGACCGACGCGGTCCAGACCGAACTGGTCTGGCAGGGCGGCGCACCGGCACAGGTAACGGAAACCTGGCAGCTTTCCGGTACAGACCCCAAAGCCGCCAATAGCTGGGAGCAGCCCAATCTGCTCACGGCTAAAAAAGTGGTGAACCCATCTATTCAGGACGGAAAAATCGCCCTCAGCCTGCCGCCTCTCTCCTTCACGGCCATCAGTCTGGCATAATCGTAGGGGTTTGGATGACAGGTTTCGATACGGCTGAAAACAGCCCCAGCCTATTCAACCGGGGCTAGTCATACGGAGTTAATTATGCGTACTGTCGGCTCCCAGTCGATGATCGACGAATTGAAATTTGTGGTGATGAAGCGTCCCCAGGATTCCCACAGGAATCAGGCGGCGATTGACAGCCAGTGGCAGGGGTTGGCCTATCTGTACCGGACGGAGTATGACCGGGTGTGCCGGGAATTCGATGCCCTATTGGGATTGGTGGAGGGGTCCGGCGCGGAGATCGGCTTTTTGCCCGGCCACCCGGGGACGGGGCTGGATTCCATTTACACCCACGACCCGCTGGTGGTGAGCAACCGGGGCGCGATTTTGTGTACAATGGGCAAGGCGGCACGCGCAGGCGAGCCGGACGCTTTCGCCGCCTATTTGCAGGCCGCGGGTGTGCCGACTGTCGGGCGCATCGAGCCGCCGGGAACAGTGGAGGGGGGCGATGTCTGCTGGCTGGACGAGCGGACCGTTGCCGTGGGCCAGGGCTATCGGACTAACGGGGAGGGCATCCGCCAGTTGACCGCACTTCTGGGCGATGACGTGGACGAAGTAATTTCCGTCCCCCTGCCCCACTGGACCGGGCCGGTGGACTGTCTGCATCTGCTCTCGTTCATCAGCCCGGTGGACGAGAAGACGGCGGTCGTCTACTCGCGGATGATGCCCGTGCCCTTTCGTCAACTGCTGCTGGAACGGGGCTGGCGGCTGATCGAAGTGCCGGATGAGGAGTACGACTCCTTCGCCTGCAATGTGCTGGCCCTGTCGCCGGGGGAGTGTGTGATGATCGAGGGCAATCCCGTTACCCAAAGCAGGCTGAAAGAGGCGGGGGTGCGGGTGCGCACCTTCCCCGGCCAGCATCTCTGCATCGCCGGGGGCGGCGGCCCGACCTGTTTGACGAGACCGATTGTGAGGGGAGCTTTTTCTTAAACCCTATGCCGTTTGATATTCTGTCTTTGACTCGTCAATTTTCAGCAGAGGTTTTTGCAGGGCCATTTGCCCACCGGAAGGTTGGAGCAAGTCATTGGTTTGGGTATCAAAATTGGCAATGAGCACTTCCTGATTCAGCACCCGTTCAGAGCCGTTTTTCTCAGTATTCATTCCTGAAAAGGATTGAATGGAGATAATGCCGTAGCCGTCGTACATCTCGCGCACTTCGGGGCGATCGTAGGAGGAGAGAATCCATTTGCACTTTGTATTGGCCAGGCGCATAGCCAATCGCCTGTGCTCCTCCCAATCCTGCATATTGTGTTTGTAATTGCACCCGTTCTGAGGATAAGGCGGGTCGATATACATAAAAACCTTATCCCGGTCATAGCGGTCAATACACTGCTCCCAACTCAGATTTTCAATGATAACCGTTCGCAGCCGATGGTGGATCGGTTCGAGCCGCTCACGCAGACGCTTAAGTGCGCCAATCAGACGATTCCCGTGTCCACCGTCGGAAACGCTCGTCTGAAAGCGTGGATAGTCCAGTTCGCCACCCCATCCAGCCATAATCAGGTAGTAGAAGCGATGGCGCGTAGGATGTCTGATAGTGTAGTAGGGTCTTCCTGGGCCAATCGCTCAAACTCGGCGCGTGAAACAAGTTCCCACTCAAACGATGCGATCAATTCTTCAGGTTTGTGCTTTAGCACGCGAAAGAAATTGACCAGTTCCTGATCAATGTCGTTATAAACCTCAACCGAGCTGGGTTGCTTTCCAAACAGAACCCATCCGCCACCGCCGAATGGCTCCAGATAGCAGCTATGTTCAGGAATCAGTGGTAGTATGAACTTCCGCAAACGGGACTTACCACCGACCCAGCGGATTGGACTGTTGAGCATAAAAGTACCTCAGAATTAACATTTGTCTCTAATAGAGATATTTTGGCATACTTTATTTCACAAATCAAATACCAAATTCCTTCCAACGTCGGATAAATGCATCCAGTCGAGGCACAAAATGGATGGTCTTGAACGCTTCGGAGAAAAGCTCAGGGCTCTGCGAAAACATCACAGCGTGACTCTGCACTGGCTCGCTACACAGTTGGGGTATGCAACCCACAGTTATATTAGCGAAATTGAATCTGGACAGAAGTCTCCAACTGTTGCCTTTGTCCTCAAAGTTTCCTACCTTTTTGGCGTCACGACCGATCAATTGCTCAAGGACGAACTGGAATTGGAGATTGAGCAGTCACAAATCAGGGATAACCAATGACAGTTCCATTCGTAACTCGAAATCCAACTGACAAAGAAATCGAAAAATTTCGCCTGATTCTCAGCACCTATCAGGATGGCAGCGGTATGCTGAAACGAAAGGATCGAACGCTTCCGGGTTGGAGGGACTTTGAACGCTCCATCCGTCCCATCCGCGTTTATCAGTGTTCATCAGTGGCCATTTACAAGTCAGTTATCCATGCCCGATTGGGCACAATCAGCGATGAAAATAGAACGCGGATGACGCTGAAAGGATTGATTTTCGCAGATTTTATCTGTGTTTATCCGCGTTCATCCGTGGCTATTTTCAGGTTAGGAGAAGGATAGGCAACCGATGATCGACTTCCAACAGTTTCATATCCGGCGGATGCGCGCAGATGATCCTTCTACGCTTGCGGAGGCGTTCGCGCATATGAGCAAAACGCAAGCGCAATACGAGGAATATTGGAAAGAAAACGTGGATGGTAAACGAGTCACGCTTGTCGCAGTTCTTGGCGAAAGGGTAGTTGGTTACACAAATGTGATATGGGAACCAGACTATGAGCCGTTCAAACAGCAGGGAATCCCAGAGATTAACGACATGAACACCGTGTCGCACTTGCGCAGGAACGGAATCGGGACGCGGATGATTCAAGCAGCGGAAGAGCTTATCGGCAAAACGAGACGGCGGGTGGTTGGCATCGGTGTTGGAGTTACGCCTGATTACGCTATAGCCCAGAGCCTATATCCAAATCTAGGATATGTTGCAGACGGGACGGGAGTCCACCCAGATCAATGGGGTGGTTGCATGTACTTCACCAAAAGGCTAGCTGAGTAAGAAACCGAACCAGCGGGAGCAGGCTACGCTCGGTAGCGCACCTGACCAGCGTTATTGAACAGGAGAGGATATAGGCCAATGACAACAGCAGAAAACCAATCCCAGGCAGACCAGATACGCTCTCTGAAACGGCGACGGGAGCAACGCTTCAGCCTGGGCGTCAACCTCTCCTACGGAGTGTTGTTTCTCCTGCTCATCTACGCCTTCAGCGGGATAAAATTCAACCTCTTTGGGCTGCAATTTTCCACCATCAGCCTGGACACGGCCTTTATCGCCGAAAACTGGTATTTCATCTTCAACGGCATCTGGCTGACGATTCTGCTCTCTGTCCTGTCGATTGCCCTGGCAACGGTCCTCTCTCTGCTGGGCGCGCTGGGACGGCTCTCCAAATATCCCCCGGCCTATGCCCTGGCTACTTTCTATATTTCCCTGATCCGGGGCACGCCCCTGCTCCTGCAAATCATCTTTTTCTTCCTGGCCCTGCCCCAGTTGGGCATCCGCCTGACCGGGCTGTGGGCGGGGGTGTTGGCGTTGGGGCTGAACTACGGCGCTTACAACACAGAAATTATGCGGGCGGGCATCCAAGCCGTGGACATCGGCCAACGGGAGGCGGCCCTGGCGATTGGGATGACACAAGGCCAAATTATGCGGCGCATTGTCCTGCCCCAGGCGTTGCGGCTGGTCATCCCCCCCATCGGTAATCAGTTTATCGCGATGCTCAAAGATACGTCGCTGATCTCCGTGACCGGTTTTGTGTGGGAGATACTCTGGCGGGCACAAAAACAGGGGCGCGCGAGTTTCCGCAGCCTGGAAGCTCTGCTCATTGCCGCAGTATTTTACTGGATTATTACGATACTATTCTCCATTGTACAGGCCAACATCGAAGAACGACTCGCCCGGGGGGTGCGCTCCGCATGACAGCTATCGTAGAAGTCAACGGACTGAACAAATACTTCGACGCTCTCCACGTGCTCAAAGACATCTCCTTCGAGGTGGCCCCGGCAGAAGTCATCTGCATCATCGGTCCCAGCGGATCGGGCAAGAGTACGCTGCTGCGCTGCATCAACTTCCTGGAGCAGCCCGACATCGGGACAATAACCGTCAACGGTGTGCAGGTGGAGGCCGTGGGTTCCGGGCGGGCCTACAAACAGAAGATTCACGATCTGCGTCTGGAGACCGGGATGGTCTTCCAGTCCTTCAATCTCTTTCCCCATATGACCGCCCTGGGCAACGTCATCGAAGGGCCGGTCACGGTCAAGGGGATGTCGGTGGCCGAGGCCACGGATATCGGCGCACATTTTCTGGAAAAAGTGGGGCTGGGCCACAAACAGGACGCCTATCCCTCCCGGCTCTCCGGCGGCCAGCAGCAGCGGGTGGCGATTGCCCGGGCCCTGGCTATGCAGCCAAAGGTGATGCTCTTTGACGAGCCGACCTCTGCCCTGGACCCGGAGCTGATCGGCGAAGTGTTGGGGGTGATGCAGCAGTTGGTGGAGGAGGGGATGACGATGCTGACCGTCACCCACGAGATGGGTTTTGCCCGGCGCTTTGCCCACCGCATCTTCTTTATGAACGACGGACGCATCATCGAAAGTGGCCCACCGGACCAGCTATTCGATAATCCCCAGGACGAACGGACGAAAATCTTTCTGGGGGCAATCAGTCGGCTGGGGGAGTGAGAAGTGAAACGTGAGACGTGAGATCGCCCTCCGATCTCACGTCTCACGTTTCATTCATCCTTTGACGATATCCCTTCCTGTCGTCACCCCTTCTCTTCGATCATCACACCCGCTGCCACCATCGCCACCATCGGATGATCCGTTATCGTCATCGGCAGATCCACCCGACCCCGGCGGCGGCTGGATTCGTAGGAGGCGAAGATCACTTCCGTGGCTTGCAGGGCCCGGCGACCGGCCAGTTCTGGCTCCCGCCCGGTTTTGAGCGCGTCGATCAGCTCCAGCACGCCCCGCTTCACATTCTGGTCGCCGTGGATGCCCTCGCCGCCGGTCTCAATCGTCGTCCACCCGCTCTGGCCTTTGCCCCATATCCGCAGGGGAATCTCCTGGCTGTAGCCCACTTCGATCATCCCTTCGCTGCCCAGCAGCCGGTTGACCATCTGCTTGCCCGCGCCCTGGCCGGTGATGAGCATTCCCTGCACGCCGTTGGCAAAGTGGATGTGGCTGAGGCCGTGGCCTTCGATCAGCGCGCCAAAGACCCGGTGGCTGCCCCGGATGTCGAACTGGCCGATGACCCACTCGGCGGGGGTTTCGTCGTTGTAGAAAAAGAGCATATCGAACCAGTGGGTGCCCCAGTCGTAGAGGTTGGGGCAATAGCTCTGCATCTGCTGCAATTCGCCGATGGCCCCTTCCCGCAACAGTTGGCGGGCCTTTTGAAAGGGTGTGCCGAAGCGCCGCTGGTGGTTGAAGGTGAGCTGCACGCCCTTCTCCTGGCAGACCCGCACCATCTCCACACATTCGCCGTAGGCAATCCCCATGGGCTTCTCGCAGTGGATAGCCTTCACCCCGGCCCGCGCGCAGTCCAGTACCATCGGCGCGTGGAGATGGGGCCAGGTGCTGATGCTCACAATGTCCAACTTCGCCTTCGCCAACATTTCGTGATAATCGGTGTAAATTTCATCGCCGCCGTTGCGCGCCTGAAAGGCCCGGGCATTCTCCTCCACAATGTCGGCCAGGGCCACAATTTTGGCGTCGGGCGACGCGTTATAACCGTCGGCGTGGGCGTTGGACATTCCAAAGCCCGACGCTCCCTCGCTTTTCCAGGGGCGGCCACAGCCGATAAATCCTACGCGATAGGGGGTCACGATATTTCTCCTTGTGGTTGGTTTGCGGATATGATAGACTCGCAGTGTGAAACGGGAGGTACTACAACGGATGTTGAACAGATAAAAAACGCCAGCCGTGCCCTACGAGCCGCCCGTGAACCGCAGTTATCCGAACATTTCCAGTCGCTTATGCGCGGTGGCGATCAGACTACTCGAAACTAAACAGAAGGTACAAATGAAGCTAACCATAACAGTAGACCGCGATGAGGATGGCGTCTGGGTTGTTGAATGCCCATCGATCCCTGGCTGTGTCAGCCAGGGATCGACACGGGAAGAAGCAGTGAAAAACATCAAAGAAGCGTTTCAACTGTGTCTGGAAGTGCGTGCTGAGTTAGGTTATCCGCTGACCGTAGAAACCCGACAGGTGGAGGTCTTTGCCTGATGCCAAACGCAGCCTACAACCCCAATCCCCGCAAATAGGCCCGGCTCACCTGCGCGCTCTCCAGGGGCGACGCGAGTTGGGTCACATCCGTCTCTACAATAATCCAGCCATCAAAGCCCGCATCGGCCAGAATCTGGAAGACCGCGGGGAAGTCGATGACCCCGTGCCCCACCTCCGCCCAGATGCCGTGCTCCGAGAAAGTGCGGTAGTCCCACTGCTTCGCCACGCCTTCCAATCGCACAGCCTCGTCGATGTCTTTGACGTGCGCGGTTTTGATGCGGCTGGCGTAGCGGCGGAAGAAGTCCACCACATCGGCGCCGGCCCAGGCCAGATGACCCGTGTCCGGCCCCAGAAAGACCACCTCCGGGTCCGTGGCGGCCAGCAGCCGATCCATCTCCTCGCCGGTCTCAATGACGCTGCCCACGTGGTTGTGAAAACAACTCTTGACACCCTCTTCCAACATAACCTGCCCCACCCGATTGAGGGTGGCGGCGAACTGTGCGAAGTCAGCGTCGCTCAGCCCGTCTGCTGCGGTGACGTGGCCGGAAGCCGCGGACCGGGTGCGCCCGGAGGCCATCACATCCCGGTCAAAGCCACCGGTCGCTACATACGTTTCGGTCAATCCCAGTTCCGCAGTGACAGCCGCATAGTGGCGCGCCCGCTCCAAAATGGCCGCCTCCTCGTCGGCCTTCCAAAAATCCGCGGCAAAGTAGCCGGGCGCGGGGCGCAGCCCGTAACTTTCGTAGAGGACGAGGGTCTCCTGGGCCGTGCGTTCCCGGCTGGGGCCGGCAGGCGCGCCGGCGTAGCCAGCCGCGGCGATGTCGGCCAGGGCTGCCTTCTCATCCAAGCCGCGCCAGGTGATCTGGCCGCAGCCGATGGGTATATTCTTAAGCATTGCATTCTCCTTGGGGTGGGGGTTGGTAACTGTCAAGAAACAACGTAAGGATTTCGCAGACGCGATTCCGGGAATCGGCCACAACATCTCTTGGCTTCCCCGCCATCGTCTGGCCGATTCCCGGACTCAAACCGGCGTCTTATTTCTTGACGTTTACTTAGCGGGCCGATTGGGCAGCTATCACCTGTTGGCGTATCTGCTCCACATCGTCGGCAAAGGGAAGAAAGAAGGCGTCGTCGTCGGTGGAGAGGGGGCCGTCGCCGGTGTAGGCGTGCAGGGTGGCCGTCTCCATTGCCAGATAGGCCCGCACAAATGAGGCCCGTTCCAAATCGCGCAGGGCGATGGGATTCTGCTCCACCATCCGCATCATCCGGGCCAGGTCAGCCTCGCTAATCGGCTGGGGCGTGGCGACCAGAAGGGTATGGCTACCCCCAGTATACCAGAGAGTGGCGTTGGGGAAGACAACGGCAAAGGTGCGCAGAATCATTTTGTAGTCGGATTCCAGCAGACTGTGGAAGGGCATCCACTGGACAAAAACCCCGTCAGGGGTCATCCGGTCGGCCACGCTTTCGTAAAATTCACGGGTGAAGAGCGCCCAACTACTGGTATTGGAGGGGTGGGTGGCGTCGGTGGTAATGATGTCGTAGCGGTGGGGAGTTTGCAGCAGAAAGTTGCGCCCGTCCTCCACGTGGAGTTGCAGACGGGGGCTGCGCAGGACGTTGTAATTCTCCTCCCAATGGGCGCAATGCGAAAAATACGGTTGCGAAGATAGTTGACAATAGGAGTCAAATGAAAGACCCTTGCATAGAAGAAACAGCAACGAATTCATAAAAGCAG